>Ga0187776_10000119_pt1 | contig 38617 bp, 38 predicted proteins | sample 0216_BV02_MP12_2_FD_132426 | JGI IMG/M metagenome (GOLD analysis project Ga0187776, IMG submission 132426) | Tropical peat soil microbial communities from peatlands in Department of Meta, Colombia - 0216_BV02_MP12_20_MG | ecosystem: Environmental > Terrestrial > Soil > Wetlands > Peat | place...
CCCCGAAGGGGAGCGCGGCGTCGTGATCAACACGGCCTCGGTCGCGGCGTTCGACGGCCAGATCGGTCAGGCCGCCTACTCCGCCTCCAAGGGCGGCATCGTCGGCATGACCCTGCCGATCGCGCGCGACCTCGCCGAGCTCGGCATTCGCGTCGTGACGATCGCGCCCGGGATCTTCGATACGCCCCTCCTGGCAACCCTGCCCGATCCGGTACGCGTCTCGCTCGGCAAGCAGGTGCCCTTTCCCTCGCGTCTCGGCCGGCCGCCCGAGTTTGCCGCGCTGGCCCTTCACATCATCGAGAACGCGATGCTGAACGGCGAGACCATTCGCCTCGACGGCGCGATCCGGATGCAACCCCGGTAGTGCGAGCCGCAGGACGTCGTGGGGCTGGGGCCCCACCGGCCGAGGTGAGCAGTCCGGACCCAGCCCGAGCCGCAGTGGAGAGCCTCGCGCCATCCGGCGCTCCCGAAGCCGAGGCGACGGATCGGGCCGCTCCGCCTCCTCGACTGCGCGTGATCGAGCGTCCGCACATCGCGTTCAGAGGATGGTCGCGACTGTCGGGCAAGATCCGGGTGGTCGACCGCGGCACGGAGCGCCAGCTCATGGTGCACGGCGAGATCCTCTCGGTCTATCCACTCGACGGAAACTGGCAGCGCGTGCGCCGCGAATACTGGTGGAAGGCGCTCGCGTTCATCGAGCTGCCTCGGCGTCCAACGGCGCTACTGATCGGCCTGGGCGGCGGCACCCAGATTCACCTGCTCCATCGGCTCGCCTCGCCGCGACAGATCACCGTGATCGAGCGCGATCCGGTCATCGTTCGCGTCGCCAGCGAATGGTTCGGGCTGGATCGCGTCGGCAAGCTCGAGATCGTCTGTGACGACGCGGAAAGCGCGGTCGTCGGGCTCACTCGCGCCGGGCGTCGGTTCGACTACGTGATGGAGGACGTGACCTACGCCGACGAGCCCGACGTGGCGCTGCCGAAGCTCCTGGCGATGGTGCCGCTGGTGACGCCGCGAGGCTCGCTGGTCATCAACCGCCACCGCCACGGCGATCCCAAGCCGATGGCGCGCACGCTCCGGCTCTACTTCGGCGACGTGAAGATTCGACGCGTGCGGCGTACCGGGGAGAACACGCTGATCTGCTGTTCGCGCCCGCTGATCAGTCGCGCCGCAGGCGCTTGAACCTGAGCCGATGGGGCCGGTCGGCCTCGGCGCCGAGCCGCTTGCGACGATCCGCCTCGTAGTCGGTGTAGTTGCCCTCGGACCAGACCACCCGCCCGTCGTCCTCGAACGCCAGGATGTGCGTCGCGATCCGGTCGAGGAACCAGCGATCGTGGCTGATGACCACCGCACACCCGGCAAAATCGAGGAGCGCGTCCTCGAGCGCGCGCAGGGTATCGACGTCGAGATCGTTCGTCGGCTCGTCGAGCAGCAGCAGGTTGGCCCCGCTCTTGAGCATCATCGCCAGGTGCAGGCGATTGCGCTCGCCGCCGGAGAGCTCCGACACGCGCTTCTGCTGATCGGTGCCCCGGAAGTTGAACGAGGCGACGTAGCTGCGCGACTGCACCGTCCGGCCGCCGAGGGTGATCGTGTCGGCGCCGCCGGAGATCGCCTCCCACACCGTTTTCTTCGGATCGAGCGCATCCCGGCTCTGGTCGACATACGCCGGCCTCACCGTGTCACCGACGCGCAGGGTCCCGGCGTCGGGCTTTTCCTGGCCGACGATCATCCGGAACAGGGTGGTCTTGCCCGCGCCGTTGGGGCCGATCACCCCCACGATGCCGCCGCGCGGCAGCTTGAACGAGAGCCCCTCGACCAGCACGCGGTCGCCGTATGCCTTCCGCACGTCGTCGGCCTCGACGACCACGTCGCCGAGCCGCGGCCCGGGCGGGATCGCGATCTCGAGCGAGGACGCGCGCTTCTCGAACGATTCGTTGAGCATGGCGTCGTAGGCCTGCAGACGCGCCTTGCTCTTGGCCTGGCGGGCGCGCGGCGCCATCTGGACCCACTCGAGCTCGCGGGCCAGCGTGCGCTCACGCGCGAGGTCGGCCTTTTCCTCGCGCTCCAGCCGCTCGCGCTTCTGCTCGAGCCAGGACGAATAGTTGCCCTCCCACGGGATACCGTGGCCGCGGTCGAGCTCGAGGATCCAGCCGGCGACGTTGTCGAGGAAGTAGCGGTCGTGGGTGATCGCCACGACCGTCCCCGGATACTCCTTGAGAAATCGCTCGAGCCACGCGACCGATTCGGCGTCGAGATGGTTCGTCGGCTCGTCGAGCAGGAGCATGTCCGGGCGGGACAGGAGGAGCCGGCACAGGGCGACGCGGCGGCGCTCGCCGCCGGAGATCTTCATGACGTCCATCTCTCCGGAAGGCACGCGCAGCGCGTCCATGGCGAGCTCGACGGTGCGATCGAGATCCCAGGCGTTCGAGGCGTCGATCTTGTCCTGAAGGCGCGCCTGCTCGTCGAGCAGCTTCTCCATCTCGTCGGCGTCGATCGGCTCGCCCAGCTTCGCGCTGACCTCCTCGAATCGCGTGAGCAGCGCGCGGATCTCGGCGACGCCTTCCTCGACGTTGCCGCGCACGTCCTTGGACGGATCGAGCTGCGGCTCTTGCGGCAGGTATCCGATTCGCAGCCCCGCGGCCGGGAACGCCTCGCCGAGGAAGTCTCGATCGACGCCGGCCATGATGCGAAGCAACGTCGATTTGCCGGCGCCGTTGGCGCCGAGCACGCCGATCTTCGCCCCGTGAAAGAACGACAGCCAGATGCCCCGGAGGATCTCCCGCTTGGGCGGGACGACCTTCCGGAGATCCTTCATCACGAACGCGTATTCGCCGGCCATGGGTCCGGCTGCCTCCTGTTCAGTCGCCCAGCAGCCCCTGGGATAAGAGCCGCCGGTGCTCGGGCATCATGCAGCGATCTTGAACCACGCGGATCCCGGCCTGCGCGAGCTTCTCGGCGGCTCGGTCGTTCCGGATGCCAAGCTGAAACCACACGGCCTTCGGCCGCCACGGCAGGGCCAGGATCTCGTCCGCGTGACCGGGCAGATATTCCGGGCGCCGGAAGATCTCGATCACATCGGTGGGCTCGGTCAGCTCTCGCAGCGACGCGACGGTCTCGGCGTCGTGGAGCCGGCGGCCGGCGAACCTCGGGTTGACCGGTCGGATGCGGTAGCCGCGAGAATGCAGATAGGCCGGCACGTAGTACGCGGGCTCGGACGAATCGGTTTTGGCGCCGAGGACCGCCACGGTCTTGGCCTCGCGGAAGATCGCGCTCAGGCCGGAATCGTCGCCCACCAGCAGGGCACGCCAGTCAGTCATGGACCTTCACCTTCTCACGACGCGGCGAGCGCGGCAATGATCTCGGCCCCGAAGGTCTCGACACGCCAGCGCCGCACGCCGTCGAGCGACGCGAGCGTGGCCGCGTCCCGCGGCGCCGCTAGCGCGATCGTGGTGATCAGCCGATTGGGCAGCAAGAGCCCGGGCTCGAGCCCGAAGCGGGGCGCCGCCTCGGTGCGCCACTGCCGGAGCGCTTCGATCCGGCGGGCGGCGCTTCCAGGAATCCTCAGTCGGGGTGACCGCTCGAGCACCGGCAGCGCCTCCTCCGGAGCGGCTCGACCGCGGGCCACCGCGGCCAACACGGCCTCGCCCCAGCGCGCGATCACCTTCGGGGTGCAACCCGGGATCGAGGCGAGCGCCGCCAGGTCGTCCGGCGGCGTCTGGGCGAGCCGCACGAGCGTCTCCTCGGCGAGGATCTTGAAAGGCGGACGATCCATCGAGCGGGCGAACCGCTCGCGAAGGTTGTAGAGCTCGCGGAGGATCGCGAGATGGCGCAGCGGAAGATCGCGAGCGCCCTTGAGCTGCGCGAACGCGTTCGGATCGACGACGCGCTCGAACGCCGGCTGCGCGGCGAGCGCCGCGCATTCTTCCTGGACCCACGCCAGCCGTCCCGCCCGTTCGAGTTCTTCGGTCAGCCGGGCCTTGAGCGCGAAGAGATGCAGCACGTCCGACTCCGCGTAGCGGCGCTGTGCTTCCGACAGCGGCCGGCGTGACCAGTCGTCGCGCTGCCGCGAGGGCGGTAGCTCGACGCCGAGATAGGTCGTGAGCAAGACATCCAGGCCGAGCGCCTTGGCGCCGAGGAAGCGCGCGGCGATCGACGTGTCGAACAGCCCGGCAAAGGCGAACCCGCGACGCTTGAGCTGGACCAGGTCGTTGTCGCCGGCGTGCAGGACGGTGATCACCGACGACCTCGAGAAGATCGATGCGAGAGGTCCGAGATCGCCGAGCGCGATCGGGTCGACGAGCCACGCATCACCGGAGGCCACGGCCAGCTGGATGAGCGACAGCCGCTCGGGGTAGTGATGCAGGCTGTCGCCCTCCGTGTCGAGGGCAACCTCGTCTGGGGCCGCGAGGCGCTGCGCCAGTTCGGTGAGATCCGAGATGCTTTCGACCCAGCGAGAGCCGAGCGTGGCGATGGGCTGTGTCTCGCTCAGGCCTTCGTCTCGAGGACGGCCTGCTCGAGCCGATCGTGCCGGCGGCGAAGCGCCTCGAGGCTTTCCTCGTGGGTGATCACGTAGAGACGGTTGGCGCGGATCGCGGCGAGCACCATCTCGGCCACCGTCGCCGGCTCGAGCGTCCGCCCGATCAGCTCGACCGGCTCGGCCGCGATCGGCGTGTCGTTCGTGAGGCTGGACGGCCGATTGCGGGCGCTCTCACGGATCTGCGTCGCTACGCCCATGGGGCACAGGACCGAGACTCCGATTCCGTAGCTCCTGAGGTCCTTCGCCAGCGTCTCGGACAGCCCGACCACCGCGTACTTCGAGGTATTGTAGACGCCGAGCCCGCGCGACGCGATCAGGCCCGCCATGGACGCCGTGTTGACGATGTGGCCCGGCTCTTTCGAGGCGATCATGCGCGGGACGAACGTCTCGACGCCGTGGATGACGCCCCAGAGGTTCACGCCGAGCACCCATTGCCAGTCCCGATGGGTGGCCTGCTCGAGCCCGCCCCAGAGGGCGACACCGGCGTTGTTGCAGAGGACGTTGACCCGACCGAAGGCCTTGAAGGCGGTATCGGCCAGCGCCTGCACCGACGCGAGGTCCGTGACGTCGGTCGGCACGCCGAGCGCCTCCCCGCCCCTGCCCTTGATCGACTGCACGACCGCGGCGAGGGCACGCTGGTCGATGTCCGCGAGGACCACCTTCGCGCGTTCCCGGGCGAAGAGCTCGGCCATCGCGCGACCGATCCCGCTCGCGCCGCCCGTCACCACGGCCACGCGACCTGCGAGGTCGGTCACCATACGTTCAGCAAACCGATCGTTCCCTCTCCCCGGGGCGTCTCACTGCGGCAAGGCGTCGAGAATCGGCCCGAGCACCGCCGCCAGCTGCTCGGCGCCGGCCGGCACGCGGAGCACCCCGGTGACGCCCTGCTCCTCGGCTTTCATGAGGGTATCCGGGCCCATCTCATGGGTCAACGCGACCACCGGCACGGCGGACCGCGCTCCCCCCCGGCTCAGACGCTCCACGGCCGGCAGGCTGGCGAGCACGACGTCCGCCCGCTCGACCGCGACGATCCCCGGCGCGGCATCGCTGCGAGCCGAGGCCACGCGAGCCCCCGCGAAGAGCTGCCGCAAGGCGTCCACCAGACCGTTCCGTGTCGCGGAGTCGTCATCGAGGACCAGGATCACCGGCATGGCGCCGAGTGTACCTCGACGCCGGGTGCTCGCGACGCCGCATGATAGGATGCGTGGGCATTCTCGGAGGAGCTCGATGGCGAAAGAAATCTCGATCGTTCACCACGCCGACCGGCGGACCGATGTGATGATGCCGTACGCGCCTGGAATCGTCGTGCGCCGCGGCAAGCTGGTCTTCCTCTCCGGGGTGACGGCCGCCGCCGTGTATCACAGCCATCCGCATCGCGACGAGGACTTCGATCTTCCCTCGACGATGCGCGAGCAGGCGGTGCTCACGATGGAGAACCTCAAGAAGACGCTCGAGGCCGCCGGCTGTACGTTCGCCGACCTGGTGTCGGCCACTCGCTTCCTGACGGACGTCGCCGAGCAGGACGACCTCAATCGCGTGTGGGCCGCGTACCTCGGCGGGCACCTGCCGACCACCACCACGGTCGAGGTCTCGCGCCTGGCCACGCACGCGCGCTGCAAGCTCGAGATCAGCGCGATCGCCGTGGTCGACGAGGGCTAGTCGATGGCCGCGCTCGGTTTCGTTGGGCTCGGCACGATGGGCGGCCGCATGGCCCGGCGTCTGCTCGCCGCCGGTCACCAGGTGGTCGGCTACAACCGGACTCCCGAGAAGGCGCGCGCGCTGGTCGCCGCTGGGCTCGTGCTCGAGAAGTCACCCCGCGCGGTCGCCGAGGCGTCGGACGCGGTCTTCAGCATGGTGACCGACAGCACGGCGCTGCGCGCGATCGCGCTCGGGCCCGACGGCGTCGTCGCCGGGCTCAGGCCGGGCGCGGTCTGGGCCGAGATGAGCACGGTGAGCCCCGACGTGACGCGCGAGCTCGGCCGCGCGGTGACCGCTCGCGGCGCCAGCCTCATCGACGCGCCCGTCTCGGGCAGCGCGGTCACGGTCGACGCGGGGCAGCTATCGTTCATGGTCGGCGGTGACCCGGCGGCGCTCGAAAAGGTCCGCGTGGCCTTGCTGGCCATCGGCCCGACGATTACCCACGTCGGCGAGCTCGGGCTCGCGGTCACGATGAAGATCGCCACCAACCTCGGGCTCGCGGTGCAGATGCTCGCGTTCAGCGAGGCGGTGGCCCTGGCCGAGAAAGCCGGGATCCTTCGCGAGCGCGCCGTCGAGGTGCTGCTCAAGTCGGTGATCGCCTCGCCGATGGTGAAGTACCGCGGCCCGTTCGTCCTCGGCATGCCCGCCGAAGCCCTGTTCAACGTCGACATGATCCAGAAGGATCTCGGCCTGGCGCTCGAGATGGGGCGCGCGCTGGGCGTTCCCTTGCCGAGCGTGGCGCTCACCGACGAGCTCATGACCGCGGCGCGCGGACTCCAGCTGGCCGAGTACGACTTCGCGGTCGTCTTCGACGTGATCGCGCAGATGAGCGGCCTGCGCCCGAGCGCCAAGACTCCGCGCTGAACCCGGGCGGCCGCTTCCTCGCGTGACGGTCGCGGCCCGTCAGCGGGGCGTGAGCGTGGCGCGACCGGACGCCGCGTCCACAGTGAGCGTGAACACGTCGAGCACGTCGCGCCCCAGCAGGCCGTCGACCGCGCCGGACGTCCCGTCCGGCGCGCGGAACGACGACGGCAGCGCGTGGGCGACGACGACGATCGGGCCGATACGCGCGCCGGCGAGGTCGAGCAGCGGGATCGTCACGAGATTCGCGGTGGACGTGCCGGTGACGCCGATCACCTCGATCGGGCGCCCCTCCTGGCCCCCGAGTCCGGCCCGCTCGATGGCCTCGGGTGAGATCACCGTCCGGTCGGCGCCCGTATCGACGATCAGGGTCAGCGGGACGCCGTTCAGGCGAGCCTCGACGGTGATCGGCGCGCCGGGCGACACCTTGAGCCCCGCCGGCTCGTTGGCGACCGGCGGCGGGATCGGGCGCGGCTGCGGCGCATTGAGGAGCGTGGCTGAGTCGCGGAACTCCGGCGGGATCGAGGCCAGATCCGAGGTGTAGTGCTCCGTCCCCTCCGAGTCGGTCCACCGATAGAGCTCGGCCGCGGCGGGAGTCGCGACGAGGCAGCTGGCCAGGACGAGGAGCCCGAGTCCCGTGTATCGCGTGGCGTCCTCGGTCGTCTAGCGGACCACGTTTTTCGCTCGGAGCTCGCCGATCGCCTCGGCGGAATAGCCGCATTCGGCGAGCACCTCGTCGGTGTGCTCGCCCTGCAGCGGGGCGGGTCTACGGACTCCGGGGCGCATCCGGGAGTACTTCGTCGGCGTGCCGATCATCGGGATCTCGCCGAGCTTGGGATGGAGCACGCGCTCGATCATCTGGCGCGCCGCGGTCTGCGGATCGTTCATCACCTGGTCGACGGTGTTGACCGGCGTCGCCGGCACGCCGCCGTCCTCGAGGAGCTTGAGCAGCGGCTCGCGATCGTAGGTGGCGATCGCGTCGGCCACGGCCTTTTCGAGGTCGGCGCGATGGCGCACGCGCCCCAGGTTCGTGGCGAAGCGCTCGTCGCGCAGCGGCCCGAGATCGAGCACGGCGACCAGCCTCTGCCAGAAGCGATCGTTGGCCCCGGCGATGAACACCCACTGGCCGTCGCGGCACTGGAAGTTGCGGTAGGGCGCCAGCGATGGATGCGAGGAGCCGAGTGCCTTCGGCACGTTCCCGGTGAGGAGAAACCCTTCGGCATGGTAGTTGAGCAAGGTCACGGCGGTCTCGAGCAGCGAGCCGTCCACGCGCTGGCCGAGACCAGTCTTGGCCCGGTACAGGAGCGCGTTGCAGATGCCGAGCGCCGAGAAGATCCCGGTCGTCAAGTCGAGAAACGAGACGCCGGCCCGCACCGGGGTGCCGTTGGGCTCTCCGGTGATGGACATGATCCCGCTGAAGGCCTGCATCAGGGCCTCGTACCCGGCGCCGTCCTTCCGCGGTCCGGTCCGCCCGAAGGCCGAGATCGAGCAGTAGACGAGACCGGGGTTGATCGCCGACAGAGCGTCGTAGCCCAGACCGAAGCTCTCCATCGTGCCAGTCCGGAAATTCTCGATGAGCACGTCAGCGCGCTTGACGAGGGCGCGGAGCACGTCGGCGCCCTCTGGGGCCTTGAGATCGAGCGTCAGGTCGCGCTTGTTGCGGTTGATGACCAGGTACGCCGCCGATTCTCCGTCTTTGTGGGGCGGCCAGGTGCGCGACTCGTCACCCGTGCCGGTGTCCTCCACCTTGATGACGTCGGCCCCCAGGTCGGCCAGGAGCATGCCGCAGAAGGGGCCCGCCAGGACGCGCGAGAGATCGATGACACGGACACCGTCGAGCGAGAGGGCGCTGGTGATCATGTGCGCTACTATAACTCTATGTCGCGACTCCGCGAGGCGGTGACGCAGCGGATCCTCGTCCTCGACGGGGCGATGGGCACCATGATCCAGGCCTCGGGTCTGGGCGCCCGGGACTTCGGCGGCGCCCAGTACGAGGGCTGCAACGAGTACCTCAATCTCACGCGGCCCGACGTGATCCGCTCCGTCCACACCGCGTATCTCGACGCCGGCGCCGATCTCATCTCGACTAACACATTCGGCTGCGCGCCGTATGTGCTCGCCGAGTACTCGCTGGCCGAGAGCGCCCACGAGATCACGCTCTCCGCCGCCCGCCTGGCGCGCGAGGTGGCCGGCGACCGTTTCGTCATCGGCGCGATGGGCCCTTCGACGCGGTCCATCAGCGTCACGCGCAACGTGACCTTCGACCAGGTTCGGGACGCGTACGCACTGCAGGCCGCAGCGCTCATCACGGGTGGCGTGGATGCGTTGCTGCTCGAGACCGTCCAGGACACGCTCAACGTCAAGGCGGCGGCGATCGGTGTTCGCGCGGCGATGCGTACCGCCGGGGTCGAGCTGCCGCTGATGGTCAGCGTCACGATCGAGCCCATGGGCACGATGCTGGCCGGCCAGGGCGTGGAGGCGCTGTGCGTGGCGCTCGAGCACCTCGACCTGTTCTCGATCGGCCTCAACTGCGCTACCGGGCCCGAGTTCATGACCGATCACCTGCGCTCGCTGGCCACGCTGTCGACGCGCTTCGTGAGCGTCTACCCGAACGCGGGCCTGCCGGACGAGCGCGGACAGTACGCCGAGACGCCGTCGAGCCTCGCCTTCAAGATGACCCGCTTCCTCGACGAGGGCTGGGTGAATTTCATCGGCGGCTGTTGCGGCACGACGCCGGCGCACATCCGCGCCCTGAAGACGCTCGTGGGCGGCCGTCCGCCGCGAGTGCCGGCGGCGCGCCCGGTCCCGGCGGTCAGCGGGATCGAGGTCTTCTATCCGGCCGACGACAACCGGCCGCTGCTCGTCGGCGAGCGGACGAACGTGATCGGCTCGCGCCGATTCAAGGAGCTGATCGTCGCCGACCAGTTCGAGGACGCCGCCGAGATCGGACGCGCCCAGGTCAGGAACGGCGCCCAGGTCCTCGACGTCTGCCTGGCCAATCCCGATCGGGACGAGCTCGCCGACATGGACCGGTTCATGACACAGGTCACCCGCAAGGTGAAGGTGCCGCTCATGATCGACTCCACGGACGCCGGGGTGATCGAGGCGGCGCTCCGCCACTGCCAGGGCAAGTCGATCGTGAACTCGATCAATCTTGAAGACGGCGAGGAGCGGTTCGAGAAGGTCGTGCCCTTGCTGCGCGCCTACGGCGGCGCCGTCGTCGTGGGCTGCATCGATGAGGACAAGCGTCAGGGCATGGCGGTGACGCGAGCGCGCAAGCTCGCCATCGCCGAGCGCTGCCACGAGCTGCTGACGCGCAAGTACGGCCTTCCGGCGCGCGATCTGATCTTCGACGCGCTGGTGTTCCCGGTCGGCACCGGCGACGCGAACTACGTCGGCTCGGCGGTCGAGACGATCGAAGGCATTCGCGCCATCAAGCGGCGGTTCCCGGAGTGCAAAACGATCCTGGGGATCTCGAACGTGTCGTTCGGGCTGCCGCCGGCCGGACGCGAGGTCCTCAACTCGGTCTTCCTCTACCACTGCACCAAGGCGGGCCTCGACTACGCGATCGTGAACACCGAGCGACTCGAGCGCTATCCGTCCATTCCAGAGGCGGAGCGCCGGCTCGCCGAGGACCTGATCTACGTGCGGGGCGACGATCCGGTCGCGGCCTTCGCCGCGTATTTCCGGGACAAGCGCGCGGTGCCCCCAGCCCGCGAGGCCCTCTCGCTCGACGAGCGTCTGGCCCGCTACATCGTCGAGGGCAGCCGCGACGGGCTCGTCGACGATCTGAACACCAAGCTCCGCGAGGCCGCGCCGCTCGAGATCGTCAACGGCCCGCTGATGCGCGGAATGGACGAGGTCGGGCGCCTGTTCAACGACAACCAGCTCATCGTGGCCGAGGTGCTCCAGTCGGCGGAGGCGATGAAGGCCGCGGTCGCGCACCTCGAGCCGTTCATGGAGAAGGCCGGGGCCGCCACGCGCGGGACGATCGTGCTGGCCACAGTCAAGGGCGATGTCCACGACATCGGCAAGAACCTCGTCGACATCATCTTTTCGAACAACGGCTATCGCGTGATCAACCTGGGCATCAAGGTGCCGCCCGAGGAGCTGATCGCCGCGTACCACACGCACAAGCCGGACGCGTTCGGGCTGTCCGGTCTGCTCGTGAAGTCCGCGCAGCAGATGGTCGTCACGGCACAGGACCTACGCGCGGCGTCGATCGAGATTCCGCTGTTCGTCGGCGGGGCGGCGCTCACCCGGCGGTTCGCGTCGACCCGGATCGCGAGCGAGTACCGCGGGCTGACCGTCTACGCCAAGGACGCCATGAACGGGCTCGACCTGGCGAACCAGCTCTTCTCGGCGCCGACCCGCGAGGCGCTGGTCACCCGCCTCAGGCGCGAGCAGGCGTCGATGGCCGCGGCCGCCGGCGGCACCGGCGAACCGGCCGCGGCGGCGCCGGCGGCGGTTCCCGCGCGGCGACTCGATCGAGCGGCCGTGCCGGTGCCGCCCGACCTCGAGCGCCATGTCCTCCGCGACGTCCCCCTCACGCACATCTACCCGTATCTGAATCTCCAGATGCTGTACGGCAAGCATCTCGGCGTGCGCGGACTCGTCGACCGCTTGCTGGCCGCCGGTGACCGCAGGGCCCTGGAGGTGCAGGCGATCGTCGAGGAGCTGAAGCGCGATGCGGTCGACCAGCGGCTGCTCGCAGCTCAGGGTGTGTATCGCTGGTACCGCGCCCGTGCAGCCGGAGACAGCGTAATCCTGTTCGAGACGTCCGGAGGCGAGGTCGCGCGGTTTGATTTCCCGCGCCAGCGGGACGGCGAGCGTCTCTGCCTGGCCGACTATGTCCGTGACGACGCGGACGACTATATCGCGCTGTTCGCGGTCACCTGCGGCGCCGGGGTGCGCGAGCTGGCGTCGGCGTGGAAAGAGCGCGGCGAGTACGTGCGCTCGCATGCCCTGCAGGCCCTGGCGATCGAATCCGCGGAGGCCTTTGCCGAGATGCTCCATTCCCGGATGCGCACGCTCTGGGGGTTCCCTGATCCGCCGGAGCTTCCGATCAGCGAGAAGCTGAAGGCGCACTATCGCGGCATCCGCGTGTCGTTCGGATATCCGGCCTGCCCCAACCTCGCCGATCAGGCCACCCTCTTCAAGCTGCTGGAGCCTCAGACACTTGGGCTGACCTTGACCGAGGGCTTCATGATGGACCCGGAAGCTTCCGTCTCCGGGCTCGTATTCCATCATCCGGCCGCGAAGTACTTCAAGGCCGACTGACTGCCCCACGCGCCCAGAGGTGAAGGGCCCGAGCCGGCGTTCCGGCTCGGGCCCTGGGACGAGGAGTCGCCGCGAGCTTAGAAGTTGATCTCGAGCCGAACCGTGGGGAAGCCGATCGACTTCTCGTTCTTCTTCACCGAGAACGGCTTGCCGTCGTCGCCCAGGTAGTAGGCGCTCGAGCTACGGAATGACCGGTGCGACTTACCGGTGGTGTCGATCGAGAACGGCAGGCGGAACGTCCCCGTGAACGTGAACGTCGCCCCCGTCTGGTCGATCTTGCCCACACCGTTCGTGATGTAGCCGAGGGGCGCCACGTTGGCGAACGCCTTCGAGAGATCCGCAGCGCCGTTGAAGGTCCCGGTCAGGATCACGAATTCCGGCGCGTCAACCGAGTTGTCGCCCTGGACCACCACCGCCCACGTGCCGCCGACGGTCCCCGTTCCGGTCGCCAGGCCGAGGTTGTCAGCACCCGAGGCGTTCAGGGTGCACTGCTTGAGCGCGGGATTGATCCACGTGACCCACAGCGGGCACAGCGGTGTTCCAACCTTCGCCCAGCCGGTGAGCTGGGCAACCGCGCTGCGCCGGCCATTCGGAACCGGGCCGGCGACGCGTGCTCCGGACGCGTCCATCAGGATCATGTCCTCGGTCACTTCGTAGAGCACGGCGTCCGGCTGCTTCTTGGCCGTGTCGAACCGGGCCGCATCGTTCTGCCCGTCGTCGTAATCCTGCCAATCGTCGGCAGCCAGGGCCGGAAGCGGCCCGAGCGCCAGCGCAAAGAGCAGGAACAGGAGCCCCAGAAGGCTCCACAGCACTGCGCTTTTGCTTTCCAGGGTCGTCATTTTCAGTCTCTCCTCGTACCCGGCTTCGCTATGTGAGTGCAACCGACCGATCGGGTAGAACTGCAAGGAGAGGACCAAGCGGGAAGTGACTATAAGTATTTAATTTATCTAGCATTTCCCGGTAAGCGTTTCCGGGACTTAGTTCGGTAACTGATTGATTTATTAACGTTTTCTCCGGAAACTGGCCCGTCCATAAATTCACCAGATAATACCGGCGCTTAGGGTAAATTCCCCTTCAGGCAGGAGCGGCTCGAAACTTGGCAGGGAGCGACGCGCACCCGTCGGGGCGCCGCTTAAAGATCCGGATCCTGCGGCTCTTGGATCGTGGCGCCCGGCCTTGCCGGAAGCTTGACCGTGAACGTGGAGCCCTTGCCGAGCTCGCTCTGAACCTCGATCACGCCACCGTGACTCTCCACGATGCCGAGGCTCACGGACAGGCCCAGACCCGTGCCGCTGACCTCCGGCTTGGTCGTGAAGAACGGCTCGAAGATGCGGTGCATGTGCTCGGGGGCAATTCCGGTTCCCGTATCGGTCACCTCGACCTGCACCATGTCGCCGCTGGCCGAGGACCGGATCGTCAGGGAGCCGCCGTGGTCCCTCATCACGTACACGGCGTTGTTGATGAGATTCAGGAACACCTGCTTGATGCGCGGCACGTCGACCTCCACGGGAGCCAGGCCCGGGGCGTAGTCCTCGTGGAGCGTGATCGACTCCAGCGCGCCCTGACGGCGCACCATGGCCAGGGTCTGCTCGAGCACGGTGTTGAGATCGGTAACTTGGGGAATGAACTCGCGCTGGCGGCTGAAGTGGAGCAGGTCCCGTACGATGTCGCGGGCACGCCCCGCTTCCTCCTGAATCAGATCGAGCTCCTCGCGCCAGGGCTGTCCCGGCGGCACCTGCTCGGCGAGGTACGACGCGAAGCCAAGCACGCTCGTCAGCGGATTGTTGATCTCGTGCGCGATGTTGGCCGCCAGCTCGCCGATCGCGGCGAGCTTCGTGGACTGGATGAGCTGGGCCTGCGTCCGCTTGAGCTCGGCGACCTGCCGCTTCTCGGCCTCGTACAGCCGCGAGTTCTCGCTGGCCACGGCGGCCTGCAGCGCGATCGCCTCGGCGAGCCGCAGCTCGTCCGAGGTGAAGCGGTGATGGTCCTTGAGCCACGCCAGCGCGAATCCCCCGATGCTCTCTCCCTTCCAGCGCATCGGCTGGATGAAAACCGATTTGTGCGGAATCATGCGCGCCAGCGGATGGTCGAAGCGCGAGTCCTCCTGGCTGTCGCTGGAGTACACAGGCCCTTCGACGCGCCGCCAATCACTGACCCGAGGGTCGACTGAATTCAGGGTCATGCTCTGCACGACGCCCAGCAGCTCCTTGGGGACGTGGTAGCCGACGATCGGCACGAAACGGCCTCCGTCTTCGCTCTGGAGCCAGGCGCCGCCGGTGTCGGCGCCGAGCGCCCGCACCATCGCGCGCGTGGAGCGGCGCAGGATCTCGTTGATCTCCAGGGTCGCGCTCGCGTCCTGGCTCACCGCGAGCAGTGTCTCCGTGTGGCGTAGGCGCTCTTGCGTCTCCTCGTGCAGGAGCTTGACGCCTTCGTACAGCCGCGCGTTCTCGACGGCGATCGCCACCTGGTCGGCGACGATCTTCAGGAGTTGCTCCTCGTCGGCCTTCGCGCCCGGCGGCAGGACATGCCGCGCGATCATCACGCCGAGCGGACGCCCCCGCACCATGAGGGGCAGCCGCCATTCCACCTCGGTCCAGTCGTCAGCGGTGGCGGCGCCCGAGCCGGCCAGCACGCTCCGCGGCTGGGCGCCCGTATCGTGGCGGACCGAAACCTGCACGACCGGGGGCTCGGTCAATTCGACGGTGAGGCTGGTACTGCCGACCGCGCGGGCCAGCCCGCCCAGGAGCTTCTCGAGCATTCCGGCGACCCCCAGCTCGGAGGTGATGTCTTCCATCGAGCGGTGGAGGTCCTCGAGCTGTGAGGCCCGCCGCACGAAGTGCTGGTTCAGCCGCTTGAGCTCCTCGACCTGGTTGAGCAGGCGGTACACGAGCCGCTGGTTGAGCTCGCGAAGGTAGACGCCTTCGTCGTGGCTTTCCACTCGCTCGCGCTTGCCGCCCAGGAACTCGGCGACCTGCCGGGGAAACGCATCGACGTCGATGGGCTTCTGGATGTAACCGTCGCAGCCGGCCACCAGTGTACGCTGCCGGTCGCCCTGCATCGCATAGGCCGTCACGGCGATCACCGGCGTCGACGCGAGATTCGGGAACGACTTCAAGATCGCGACGATCTCGTAGCCGTCGACGCCCGGCAGGTTGATGTCGAGCAGAATGAGCGCCGGCTCCTCGCGGATCGCCGCCTCGATCCCGGCCAGGCCGTCCTCGGCGTCGACGATCAGGTAGCCCGCCGCCTCGAGCACCGCCCGGACGAGCATCCGGTTCTCGCGGTTGTCCTCGATGTAGAGGATCTTCACCTTCTGGTCGGCTGGACGTGCCGGCATTTCGGCGCCTCGTCTCCTCAGATCAATGGAAAAGTGAAATGGAACGTCGAGCCTTGGTTCTCGCGGCTCTCCGCCCAGATGCGGCCGCCGTGGAGCTCGACGAACTTCTTGCTGATCGCCAGCCCGAGGCCCGTCCCCCCGACGCTGCGGGCGACCGGATTGTCGAGCTGCTGGAATGGCTCGAACAGGCGCGCCAGGTCGTCCTCGCGAATCCCGATGCCGGTGTCGGCCACGCTCAGCCGGACGGCGTCCGGCTCGGCCACGACACTGACCAGCACCCGACCCTGCGCGGTGAACTTGATCGCGTTCGACAGCAGATTGAGCAAGATCTGCTTCACCTTCGTCCGGTCGGCCGACAGCGGCGGCAGCTCGAGCGGCAGGTTCTTCTCGATCTTCAGCTGCTTGCCGCGAGCCAGCGGCATCGACGACTCGATGCATTCATCGATCAGCTCGTGTAGATCGACCTCTTCCGAGAGCATCTCGAGCTTGCCCGCCTCGATGCGCGAGAAATCGAGAATGCCGTTGATGAGCTGGAGCAGGTGCGCGCCGCTGTTGTGGACCGAGCGGATGTAGGTCTCCTGGCGCTCGGTGAGCTCGCCGTCGAACCGGTTGAGCAGCACCTTCGAGAATCCGATGATCGAGTTGAGAGGCGTCCGGAGCTCGTGGGACATGCTCGCCAGGAACTGTGACTTCAGGCGGCTCGCCTGCATGAGCTGCGCGTTCGAGTTCGAGAGCTCTTCGTAGAGGCGCGCGTTCTCGAGCGAAATGGCCACCTGGTTGGCGAGCACCGCGAGGACCTCGAGCTCCTGATCGTCGAAGATGTCGCCCGAGAGCTTCTCGCCCACGAGCAGAATTCCCGTGAGCTTGCCCTCGATCTTCAGCGGCACGATCAGCGCCGCCTTGATCGAGTCGAGCTCGTTCTCGGCGGTCTCGAAATAGGCCGCGATCTCGGGATTGAGCTTCGCCTCTTCCTTGACCAGCACGCGTCCCTTCTGATTCAGCCACTGGACGATGGGGCTGTCGACCCGGATCGACGTGATGCCGGCCCCCTCGCCGACCGTCGTGTCCTCGCGATAGACGACGAAGGCGCTGCGCTGCGGATCGAAGATCATGAGGACGCAGTGGGTCAGCGGGACGCCGCGCACGAGGCCGTGCACCAGCGTCTCCATGAGACGCCCGAAATCGAGGATCGAGCCCATCCGTTTACTCAGATCCAGCAGCGTTTCGTAGCACCCTCGCCGCCGGCTGAACATCAGGCGCTCGATGCGCTCCTCTAGCCGCTGGCCGATCGGGCTCACCAGCATGGTCAAGATGAAGCCCAGCGGCAGGATGACCCAGAGCGGGTTGACCTGATCCCAGTCGGCGTACGACTCCGCCGTCACCAGGGTCGCGGTGAGCACGCCCCACAGCAGGAGATAGATCGCGCCCTTCTTCACCAGCACGTTGACGTCGAAGAGGCGATAGCGAACGATCGACGTCCCGAGCATCAGGGCGAAGATCATGTTGGCCGGGATGCCCATCGGGTAGACGAGGTCCGCCGCCGGTACGAACCGCGCGAGGATGAAGCGTGCGAAATCGATGACCCCGCCAATCAGGCTCACGCCGGTGCCCAGCAGGATGAGGGTGGCGCGGTTGCGGCGGAAGCTCGACTCCACGTCTTTATAGACCCGGATCAGCTGCAGCAGACCGTAGATCAGGAAGAAGTTGAAGTACACGAAGAACGGCGTGTACAGCGGGCCCGTGGCGGGCGCCCAGCCCCAGTAGGTCGACTTCACGCCGCTCATGAACAGCGGCGAGCCGCTCAGGTTAATGATGGTAAAGACGATGGCGAGCGCGTAGGCGACCGCCAGCGACGTCCGGTGGCGCGTGGTGCTCTCGAGGAAGACCAGGACGAAGTGGTAATAGAACGCCGGGAGCGCGATCACTCCCATGTGGATCACGATCTCCCAGAAGACGGCGGTCGGCTCGTCGGGGGCGCGACGCAGCATGAACACCCCGAAGTTCCAGACGGCCATGCCGCCCACGAAGTACGTGAACAGGCGGTTCAGCCGACTCCCGGAGTTGCGCAGGAGCGTGATCCCCGCCAGGGAGACGTTCAGGAGCAGCGCGAGCAGCGGGACGAAGTTATGAAGCGTCACGCGCGTCCCCCTCGGGACCGTCGAGAGGGAGATGCACCCGGTCCTGCTTGCGCTGCTGCTTGATCTCGTGCTCCAGGATGCCGAAGACGAGCATGTCCCAGCACTGACCGTCCTGGTATCCGGCCTTTCGGAGGATGCCCTCCTGCCGGAAGCCGTTGCGCCGCAGCGAGTTGGCGCTCAGACGATTGTATTCGTACACTTTGGCCTCGATGCGCCGAAGCCCCAGCACGTCGACCCCATAGTACGAGATCAGCTTGCCGGCCTCCACCCCAAATCCCCGACGGATCGCCTTGGCGTCGGTCAGCATGACCTCGAGGAACGCGTAGCCTTCCAGCATGTGGATGTTGAACAGCCGCGCGATCCCGAGCGGCGCCGTCCACTCGGGCTTCGCCTCGATGACGAGCACGATCTGCGTAGAATCCATCAGGCACGCCTCGTAGAACGAGGGATCCTTGTCGTAGACGTGCCTATAGGTATTCAAGAACTCGCTGCCGACCATGCGCTCGAGGAACGGATCTTCGGCCCAGTCCGAGAGGTACGAGAGATCCTCGGGCCGCAGCGTGCGGAGATAGACCCGCGTCCCGCGCGAGACCACACCCGTGCCGCGCACCCGTTGGCTCTCGGGCTTCCGTGCCGCGGACGGCATTTCGTCCACGCCGATCATTCCTCTTCCGGTCGCACCGCGTTAATCGAAGTCCACCTCGACGCGCACGGCTGGATCGCCCAGCGTGCGCTCGCCGCGCCGTACCGGAACCGGCCGACCTCGATCGTTCTCGAAGACGGCGATGTTGTGGAGCGTGAAAGGGAGGCGTTCATGATGACGAGCTCTTGCGCGTCCGTCAGGTTCGTCGCGGCGCTGTTGACGACGACCCAGAAGCTCCCGCTGATCTGCCCGCCGAAGCTGGTCAGGCTGATCTGACTGTCCCCGAGCGCGACGATCGCGCAGCGCGGATCCACCCGCACGCGCACGCCGACCGTCGCGAACAGCTCCTTGGCGTAGGCCTGAAGCCCGTCGGGGCACGGCGCCGAGCCGCGCCGCGCCGAGCCATCGAGCGCGGACGTCGCCAGGCGCAGCGTGTCGGTGAGCACGACGTGCTCCGTCAGCTCGTACAGGATGGCGTCTGGATTGCCGTCCCCGCCATAAGCCGCCTCGCTCGTTCCGAGCGCCGGCCCCATCAGGTTCACCGTGGCCGCCAGCACCGCCGAGCGCACCCGCGTCAACATCGTACGGCACCTCGTGGGCACACGATCCGGGACGAGTCCCGGGGCTTCGCCCGCGATGGTGCGGGCCGGCGTGGCATGCGGTCCGCGTCCGTCACGCGCAGGTCGTCCGCGCTCACTTCGCGCGGCACCACGCCAGGCGGCTGATACCCGACAGGAACGTCTGACGGGCCTCGAGGACTTCGAAGCCGGCGCGGTCGAGCGTCTCGTGAAACTCGGTCGCGCCCAGATAACGGTGCTCGCTCTCCCGGAAGAACTCGAACGCCATGGTCGGCAGGAGCCAGCGTAGCGACCGGACAGCGGCGCCGAGCCCCTCCGACGCGCGGACGTCGTGGAACGTCGTGAGACCGGCGGGACGCTCGTAGGTCAGGAAGATCGCGTGGCCGTCGGGCTTCAGGGCCCGGCGACAGGAGTCGAGAAGCGCGATCGGATTCGGATGCCAGTAGAGTGTGTGCATGCTCACTAGGACGTCGAAGGTCCCGGCACCCGGCACGTTGTCGCGGGCGATGTCGAAATGCTGGAACGTGAGATTCGTGCCGCGCGGAGAGCTCTTCTCGCGTGCGATCTCGACCAGGTGCTTGACGCCGTCGATGCCGACGACCGTGTAGCCCTCCTTCGCCAGCCGGAGGCTCACGTTACCGATCCCGCACGCCACGTCCAGCACGCGGGTCGCGCGCGGCGTGGTCGCGTCCGGCATCGAGCGCGCGACGAACGCCACGATTTCCTCGAGCATCGCCTCGTAGGGCGGGAAGTGCGCCACCACGGCGTCGTACGTCACGCCGTAGGTGACGGCAATCATGTGCTCGAGTGCGTCGCGAAAGGGCATACGATCTCTCGCCCTCGGCGCGGCCGGCGAAACGCGGGCGAGAGGCTGCGGTTGTTGGTGCGCGATCTCTGCTCGATTCACTAGTTGTCACCGTTCTTCCGTGCCCAGACCAGAAGGCTCGCGTCGCCGAGAAACGTCCGGCGCATGGTCAGGATCGAAAAGCCCGAGCGGCGAAGCTCGGCGGCAAAGGTGTCCTCGTCCCAGTAGTGAGGGCCCACCCGGCGGCGCACCGCCTCGAAGATCGAGTTCGGCAGCACCCACAGAAGACCCTGCAGGGCCGCACGCAACCCGTCACGCCGGGCGAGCTCTCGCACGGTCGACCATCGGCCGATCTGTCGCGTATGGTTGACGAACACGGCGTGACCGCCCGGCTTAAGGACGCGATAGGCCTCGCGGAGTAGCTGGTCCGGCTTCGGATGCACGTAGAGCGCGTGGATGCTGACGAGCTGGTCGAAGGTAGAGTCCCGGAACGTATTGGCCTGTGTGAGGTCGCCATGACGGAACGCCAGGTTCGATAAACGGCGGGTGCGCCGCTTTTCTTTCGCCACGTCGACGAGCGCGGCGTACGCATCGAGTCCGGTGACCGTAAAGCCGGCCTCGGCCAGCGCGCAGGTGAGGTTCCCCGGGCCACACGCGACCTCCAGCACCCGCACGTCGCGCCGCTTCGCCCGCGCCGGCACCGCGGCTTCTACCAGATCGCGCACCTCCGTCTGGAGGCGCTGATAGTGGCTCAGGCGGGGATAGAGGTAGTCGTAGACCACGCCGTAGCCGATCGAGAGCACGCGGTCCAGCCACTCACGCAGCCCGCCGGCCGCCGCTGTCATGAAGGTGGACCCGGTCGCTTCCGCCGTCAGGGTCGCGGGCGCGCTCGGCGGCACCCTGCGATCTCCTAGGCTTTGCTCGCGAGGACCTTGTCGACGGCCCCTCGGAGCTCCGACGGCGTGAAGGGCTTCAACAGGATGTAGTCGAAGCCGAGGCGAGTCGCTTCGTTGATGATGTCCGGAGTGCCGTGCGCCGTCATCAGCATGCAGGCCATGCCGGGGCGAATGCGGCGAACCTGTTCCAGCACCTCGAAGCCGTTCATGCCGGGCATCTTGTAGTCGACCACCAGGAGGTCGAACGGCTCCTTGCGGCAGAGCTCGAGCGCCGTCTCGCCGCGGTTCGCCGCGCGGATCGCGTATCCCAGTGCCTGCAGCACGTTGACGCACAGGATCACGACGGGACCGGCATCGTCGACGACGAGGATCTTCGGCCTGGTGGACTCGGTCAACGGACCTCCACGAGCCGCGACATCGGTGCGTCGATGGCGGGCGACCGCAGGTCGAGATGGCGGCTGATCTGCTCGAGGCGAATCAGCGGGATCGTCAGGAACGCGTCGGCGGCAGTCGGGTCGAACTGCGTGCCCGCACCGCGCCCGATCTCCTCGAGCGCCACGGCCAGCGGCCGCTTGCTCCGGTAGGGGCGGTCGGAGGTCATCGCGTCGAACGCGTCCGCGACCGTCACGACCCGCGCGATGAGTGGGATGTCGTCACCCTTGAGGCCATCCGGATAGCCCTTGCCGTCGTACCGCTCGTGGTGGTGACGCACCGCCTTCGCCTCGCAGGCGAGGAATCGGAGCGGCTTGAGAATCTTGTCGCCGACAACGGGGTGGGTCCGGATCAGCTCGAACTCCTCCTCGGTGAGCTGCCGGGGCTTGCGGAGGATGTTGTCCATGATCACGAGCTTGCCGAGGTCGTGCAGCATGCCGGCGCGACTCATCATGATCACGTCGGCCGGCGCGATGCCCATGACCGTCGCGAGCTCGCCGGAATACAGCGAGACGCGCGCCGAGTGGCCCTTGAGGTACGGATCCTTCGACTCGAGCGCGATCACGAAGGACGAAATCGTGTCGATCAGGTTCTGTTCGAGGTTTTCGCGCAAGAGCAGCTTCTGGAGCGCGACCGCCGTCGTCTGGGCATAGCCGAGAAGCAGCGCCTTCTCGTCGGGCAGAAAGCCGCCGTGCTCGGCGTCGCGGCCGACGCAGAGGATGCCCATCGCGTCGCCGACGCCCGGAACCAGCGCGGCAAGGGCCTCGAAGCCGTGCTCGCGCTTGGTGAGGACGAGGGTGTCCCGTCCGCCGGTCTTGATGACCTCGCCGAACGAGGTCTGTAGTAAGGCCAGAATCTGGCCGACCATCGAGGGCTCGCCCTTCCGGCTCGCGTTGAACTGGCCGCCCTGGTCGCGGAGGAGCATGAGGGCGCCATCGCACCGGAGGCTTTGCATCGTGTACTCGACGACCTTCTCGGCGAACACGCTCGGCTCGAGGCCCTGCAAGGCCACTTCACCGATGCGCGAGATCGCCTCGACGCCGCCTTGGCGCCGGGCGAGCTCCTCGGCCAGGCCGGCGGGATAGTTCACGTTGCCGTTGCCGTCGGCGCGGTCACGACGCAGGCGACGAATGAGCTCCTTCACTTCGCTGACGGTGAAGGGTTTCGGCAAATAGTCGTAGGCGCCATGCCGCAGACCGAAGACCGCCGAGTTGACCGACGGCACGCCCGTGATCAGCACGACCGGCGTGCGGGGCTGCTTGCTCTTGACCGCGCGGAGCAAGTCGAGACCGCTCAGCCCGGGCATCTTGATGTCGGAGACCACGAGATCGTAGGGATCGTCGCTCAGCTGCTCGAGCGCCTGCTCGGCGGTCGAGGCGGTCGTGACCTGACATCCGTTCGACGAGAACGCGGACGCGAGGAAGCGCAGCACGGACGCGTTGTCATCGACGAGCAGGACGCGGAGCCGCTCCGCGTCCTCGGGGGCCTGGGTCTCGCCGACGGTCGTGGTCGTCACCGCAGCTCCTGTTACTTTGTCGCGCCGAGCTGACTGAGGAACTCCAGCCACTGGCGAGACAATCCGTCCTTCGGGAAGCTCAGCGACTCGAGCTCCGGACGGTCGTCGACTTCGAGTCCAGCCTTGCTCGCGGCTGGTGGCGTGGCCGGCGCGGCCGGCGCCGCCACAGCAGCGACCAGGGCCGGCGCCTCGACCGGGGAGGCGCTCTTCGTCGCTTGCGAGAAGAAGTGCGGCTTGGTGCCGTTGGGCTGCGCACCGGGCTTGGCCCAGACCGGCGGCGCCGGGGTCGGAGCGGGCTCCACCGGCATCACCGGAGCTGGAGCCGCTTCCGGCGCCGGCGCGACAGCCGGCGCAACCGCGACCGGCTCTTCGACCGGGGTCACGACGCGAGGCGCCGCGTCGGCCACGGCCGCGGCGACCGCTTCGGTCTCGGCGACATGGCCGTTCGTGTGGGTACGCGCGGTCGTCTCGATCGGCTCCAGCGCGAGCGCGAGCGCCGCCTCGACCGGCATCGTCACGGTCTCCACCGGCGCTGGAGTCACGACGACGGGCTCCGGGGACGCGACCGCGTCGCGCGCCAGGTTTACGGTCTGATGGTCGATTACTTGCGCCACCTTGACTTCCGCGACCACGCTCGACTCGATCGCTATGGGTGCCGCGACGACCGGCGCGGGCTCCCCGGGCGCGTCGGCCCTCGCGGCCGCGATGACCGGCGCGGCAAGTTGCTCCTCCGGAGCGACGACCGGGGCCGGCTCGACGCGAATCGGCTCGGCGACGACGGCTCGGGGCGGATCGACGCGCACGGGCTCGCTCACCGGCTCGTGCGACTCGGCATGGGCCGGGCGCTCCTGAGCGAGCGGCGCGGGCTCGACGTGAGGCTCGATTCGCGGCTCGACCTTGGGCTCCACCGGCGACTCGACGATTGTCGCCACGTCCTGGACCAGTGCCGGCGCGGCCGGCGGCGAGACAATTGCCGATTCGACGGCGGACTTGCGTAGCCGCTCGACGAGGTCAAAGTACACGACCGAGGCGCCGTTCACTTCCAGGTTGCGGAACTCGAAGCAATCGATCTCGAGAAAGCTGAGCTGCTTGACTCGGCGCAGGAACGCGTCGGTCATCTTCTCGACGACGAAGAGGATCCGTGGCGGCTTCGACGTGATTCGCGCCATCGGATACAGACGGCGAAGCGTGTCGGGATACTCCAGACACCAAGAGTAGGCGTCCATCACGCGGAGCAAGAGCCCGTCGTCCGCGCTGAAGTCGAGCGCGACCAGCACGAGAGAGCCCTGTGAGTCGAGGCCGACGAGATCGATCGCGACCTGACCGAGGAGCAGCCGCGAATCGACGACCTGAAGGCCCGGCTCGACGCCCTCGATGTTGTCGGCGATCAGCCGCTCCAAGCTCCCGATGTCCTTGACTTCCAGCTTCCTGAACGTCGGTCTCATCACACTCTCCCCTGGCCGTTATCGTGCGAGGCTCACATGCGGAGGTAGCAAATGGGAGACCAAGGGTCCTTTCGGTTGTAAGTCATCACCAGATCGTTCAATTTCGGATTTCCGGCTTCCCCCTTCAATGGCTGATTAGTTGCCAAGATTTCACAGAGCCGGGCAAGCCGCATTCCGGAAAGAATTCAATTTCAAGTAGTTGCGGCCGCCCAGATCCTCTGGCTCCAAAGTGGCAGCGAACTCACCACTGGCGATGGACTGAGCGCGCCCTCACTCCTCCATCAGCTTCTTGCGGAGCGTCTGACGCGATATGCCGAGGATCTTCGCGGCCTTGCTCTTGTTCGATTCCACGCGCTGCATGATCTGGGCGATGTAGGCGCGCTCCACCTCAGCCAGCGTCCGGGGCTCGTCCGTGGTCGCCTCGGGTACGACGGCCTGACGGACCTGCGTCGCAAACTGCACCGGAAGGTGCTCAGGCTCGATGAAGTCGGAACTGCCCAGGATCACCAGACGCTCGATGAGATTCCGCAGCTCCCGGACGTTGCCCGGCCACTGGTAGCCCACCAGCAATCGCTCGGCCTCCGGCGTGAATCCTTTGATCGCCTTGTGGAAGCGCGTGTTGGCGTCCATGACGAAGTGCCGGGCGAGCGGCATGATGTCGTCGCGGCGCTCGCGCAGCGGCGGAATGTGGATCGGGATCACGTTGAGACGATAGAAGAGATCCTCGCGGAACTGCCCTTCCTTCACACGCATCTCGAGCGGGCGGTTGGTCGCCGCGATGATCCTCAGATCCACCTTGATGTCCCGCGTGCCGCCCACCCGCCTGAGCACGCGCTCCTGGAGGACGCGAAGGAACTTCGCCTGGCTATTGAGCGACATCTCGCTGACCTCGTCGAGGAACAGCGTGCCGCGGTCCGCCAGCTCCATCAGACCCTTCTTCGCCGCCTTCGCGTCGGTGAAGGCGCCCTTTTCATGGCCAAAGAGCTCACTCTCGAACAGCGTCTCGGTGATCGCCGCACAGTTGACTTCCATAAAGGGCGAGTCGCGCCGCGCGCTCTCGTAGTGCAGGCCGCGGGCGACGAGCTCCTTGCCGGTTCCGCTCTCACCGTGGATCAGGATGGTGGCCGCCTCGCTCCGGGCGAGTTTGCCGATCAGCTCGCGGAGGCGGCGCGTGCCCTCGGACTCGCCGATGAGCTGGTCGACGCGATACTCCTTCTCCTGGAGACGGTGCAGGCGCTGGATCTCGCGACGCGCGCGGACCTCCTCGAGCGAGCGCGCGACCGCCAGCTTGAGCTTGTCGAGGTGCTCGAAGGGCTTCTCGAGATAGTCGGTGGCGCCGGCCTTCATCGCCTCGACCGCGCTCTGGATCTGGCCGAAGCCCGTGATGATGATGACCGCGGTCTCGGGGTGCCGGCCCTTGAGGGCGCGAAGAACGTCGATGCCGTCCATGTCAGGGAGCCGGAGATCGAGGAGCACGAGGTCGGGACTGACCTCGTCGGCCGTCTGGAGCCCTTCCTTACCGGTGCCCACTCCGTGGACTTCGATCTGGTCCCCGGCCAACACCCGCGAACACAGCGTGCGGATGTTCCGTTCGTCGTCGACGACCAGGATATTGTCCATAGTCCTAAAATAGCGGAACTGCATCGGGCCTCGCCCAATTTCTTACCACCGCCGACGATCCTATTGCCGGTAGTCAGACCGCTCGATACCCCTACCGCCGGGATAGTCCGCGCGAGAAACGGATACGTTTCCGGATTAGCGAGGGCGCGAGCCGGTCAGTGGTGGCAGGTCACGCACTCGAGCGGCGCCTGGCTCCCTCGAGTCGCGTTCTGCTCTCGGTGACACTGGATGCACCATCCCATCGTCAAAGGTCTGGGCGCGGGGCGGAAGCCGACCAGCCTCAGCAGGTCGTCGGTCAGCTTCGGTCCCGTGTCGGCTCCGACCATCCGCATCCGCTCGATTGGGCCGTGGCACGTCTGGCACGGGAGCCCGAAGCGCACGTGGGCTCGGTGCGTGAAGTAGGTGAACTCCGGCAGCTTGAAGATCCGGACCCAGGGGATCGGCTGCCCGCGCTCGGCGTAGTCGTGGATCTTCGCGATCTCGGGATTGTCCTGGGCGCCGATGATCTTGTGGCATCCCAGGCAGCGCTCCACCGACGGAAGCCCGGCGTACTCCGACCGGCGTGCGTCCGCATGACAGTACTGACATGGAATCTGGAACGAGCCGGCGTGGACCACGTGATTGAAGAGAATCGGCTGGCGCGGCGCGTGCGGCGATGACACCGAGGGCTTCAGCGTCTCCGCACGGAAGGATGGCGACGCGATCGAGCGCAGATACTGGATCACCTGCCGAGTGTTGGTGTCGCTCAGGAAGGCCGAGAACGGCGGCATGCCCGGCGACAGCCCCTCGGCCGGGCCTCCATGCAAGATGATGTTCGATAGAAACTCGTCGGGCAGACCGTTCATGAGACGCCCGTCGGTCAGGTCGGCAGGCTTGGAGGCGAACGAGGCAGCCGACGCGCCATCGCCGCGGCCGGTATCGCCATGGCAGGTCGCGCAATAGCGGACGTAGACCGCGCGGCCGGCTTTGACGTCATCGCCGGCGCTGGCGCGTGCCGGGTGAGCGGCCGGAGTCAGCGCGATCCAGACGAGACAGCCGAGGGCGGCGGCCGCGGTCACGATCCCGAGGAGCATGATGCGCTCCTTCAACGTTACTCCTTGATCAGCTGCTCCCGGCGTCGGAGATACCCGTTGCGGACGGCGCTGTACAGGTCCACGACAGTCTCCTCGAAACCCTGGAACAGCTCGAGATTCAAGGCGCGATCGTTGACCATCTCGCCGAGCTTGAGCGCCAGCCCCGTCCAGATGAACGGGATGAAGTACGAGAGCGGATTCATCAGGCTGTCGACTCCTCGACCGATCCCATCGCGAACCGTCATCGGCTCCATGAACGGCACGATGAGATACGGACCAGGGGTCACCCCCCAGAACCCAAGCGTTTGACCAAAATCCTCACGGCTCTTCTCGATCCCATAGTACTTCGCGGCGTCGAACAGTCCTCCGATGCCCAGCGTGCTGTTGATCAGGAATCGGGAGAGCTCGCGTGTCGCCCCGAGGACCTTTCCCTGGAGAAGACTGTTCACCAGCCGGGGCACGAAGGAGATGTTATCGAAACCGTTTCCGATCATCACTTCGAACGGCTCGGGCACGACGACGCTGTACACCTGGGCGACCGGTTTCAGTACCAGCCGGTCCGCCTGCCGATTGAACTCGAACACCTTCTCGTTGAATCGCTCCCAGGGATCGAAGTCCTCGTCGTCGGGCGGCCCCTCAGGCTCCTTGTCGGCCGGCGGCGTCTCCGCCTGCGCGACCTTGACCTTGCCGGAGCCGTTCCCGCGCTCATCCGCCTCCGGTGCCGGGGCAGCTAGATCGGCGGCGGGCTGAAACGGCTCGGAAACGCTCGACGACGGATCCGACTCCGACGCCGGGCCGCTCGCCGTCGCAGGGTCCAGGGCGGGGGGCAGCGCCGACTCGATCTGGACCCCGCTCGACACCGTACCGCACCCGCTGAGCGTCAAGACGGCCGTCGCCGCGGCCAGCAGCGCCAGCGCGCACTGGAGCCGGCCATGAACGGACGGCAAGTCGAACGACCCCTCCTCGTTGAACGCTGTAATCGCCGCTGGAATGCCTGCGGATCAGGTCCTTTATAGCTGAATCCCGCCTGCGTTCGATACAAATAGCGGAGCTCGGAAAAACGCAGAGACATGTTGTGTCGACGCGCCCCATGGCGTATGGTGAACGAGCCCCTAGTGATCGAGCGCGATGCTGGCCCGGTCGTGCTGAGGAGATGACGTGAGCCGAAGCCGAGCGCGCGAGTATTGGTGCGGTGTCGTGTCCGAAAGCGTCCAGATCCGACTTCGTCGACCGGGTGGATTCGGACGGCCGCAAGGCTACTTCGTCCAGTGCAATCAGACCGACTGCCAGTACGTCGAAGAGAACAAGCCGCCCTGCCCGCTGACCCCCGCGATGTTCGCCGACGAGATCAAGGCCGCCGAGGAGGCGCGAGCACAGCGGAGCGAGTAGCTGGCGGGCGCGGTTCGCCGGCCAGCCACGCGCCGCGGTGCGATCAGCTCACCCCGTTGAGGACGTAGTCGAACAGGTCGAAGTTTCGAAGATCGCGCGCATCCGCCAGCCGCCGCGCGGTTGCCGCGTCCAGCGGGCGGTTGATGACGAATGGCACCATCTGTTCGGACACGCCGCCGTGCGAGCGAAGCGGCTCCTCGAGCAACGAGAGATCGTGCTCTTCGGGCGACTTGCCGAGGACCGTGTGGGTGTCCCCGATGACGATCAGATCGCCGACCCTATCGCGCGGGAGCTCGAACCGCGCGCACCCGGTGGCGTTGTCGTAGACCTCCGCGATCCCGGGCGTCGCCGCCAGGCGCGCCGACACCGCCTCGGTCTGCGACGCATCGTCGAGATATACCGTCGCAAACGACCCGAGGGCGCCGTGATGCACGACGTAGGGATCCGTGATCGGCAGGATCACGCGTGCCCGCCCTGCGCCGACGACTCGATCTAGCAGCGGCCTTAAGTAGACAACCTTGGGCGAGCCATCCGGATTGGACTTGGCGTTCATGCCGTGGTCGGCTGTGATCCCGAGCACCGCGCCGGCGCGATCGAACGCATCGAAGTAGCGGTCGAGCATCGCGTAGAAGGCGGTGGCAGCCGGCGCGCCCGGCGCGTGCTTGTGCTGGACGTAGTCGGTCAGCGAGAGGTACATCGCGTCCGGCCGCTCACGCTCGAGGAGCTCGAGGCCGGCCGCCAGAACGTACTCGGAGAGCGCCGCGCTGTAGACCGATGGGACCGGCATCGCGACGAGCTCGGTGGCCCGCTCGATCCCATGCTCGCTCTTCGTGGTCTGATTGGCTTTCTCCGAGGAGAAGCAGATCCCGTCCATGCCGTGCCCCAGCAGCCGCCGGAGCTTGTCCTTCGCCGTGACGACGGCGACCCGGGCGCCCGCGCGCGACAGCGTGGCGAGCAAGGTCTCGCAGCGCAGGAACTTCGGGTCGTTCATCATCACTTCCTGACCGGCCGCGGGATCGTAGAAGTAGTTGCCCGAGATTCCGTGGACGGCCGGTGACGCGCCCGTGATGATGGAGAGGTTGTTCGGATTCGTGAAGCTGGGCACGACGGAGCGCGCCAGCCGGTAGACACCTTCCTTTCGGAAGCGGGCGACGGCGGGCGTGGCGTTGTCGGCGATCCCGCGCTCGAAGTACTCGGGCTCGGACCCATCGATGCAAACCACCACGACCGGGCGGCGGGGCGCGCGATACTCGCGACCATTCACGGAGACGGCTGGCGAGCCCATGGTGTCCCGATACTACGGCGGCCCGGTCGCTCACGAAAGCGGGTTTTCGGCCCGGGGGCGCGCCGGCGGCGAGGGCACCGCGGCCCGGGCGTGGCGCCGCCGGAGCGCTCGCCGCCCCCAATCCCACGCGCGGATCCCGAGCAGGAGCACCAGCGCCGCCGCGTACCAGTACGGATCATTCACGCCGACCTTGGCGAGCCACAAGTAGTGCAGTACGGCGCAGATCGCCGCGACGTAGGCGAGTCGGTGCAGACGCGTCCAGTTCCGCGCGCCGAGCCGCCGGATCATCCCGGCCGTCGAGGTCGCCGCCAGCGGGGTCAGCGACAGCAGCGCGAGGATGCCCATGGTGATATAGGGGCGCTTGACGATGTCCGCCCACATCCGCGGCCAGTCGAAGAAGAAGTCGAGCACGCTCCACACGGCGAAGTGCAGGCAGACGTAGGCGAACGTAAAGAGTCCGAGCAACCGCCGGAGCGTGATCGGCCACGACAGGCCGAACACGATCCGGAGCGGGGTCATGGCGAGCGACGCCAGCAGGATGCGGAGCGTCCAGTCGCCGAGCGTGTTGGTGATGAAGCTGATGGGGTTGGCCCCGAGATCGTCGGTCCACGCTCGATACGCCAAGAGCGCCAGCGGCGCCAGGCACACGCCCCAGACTCCGACCTTGAGCGCGATGCGTGCCGGACGGGTCACCGCACGCTCAGTAGTACTTTTTCAGGTCCATCCCGGAGTAGAGCGCCGCCACCTGGTCGGCGTAGCCGTTGAAGGGAAGCGTCGGCCGCCGCCGGAACTCACCGATGCGCCGCTCGTCGGCCTGGCTCCAGCGCGGATGGCTCACCGCCGGGTTGACGTTGGAGTAGAAGCCGTACTCCTGGGGCGCCGCCTTCTCCCAGGCGGTCTTCGGCTGCTCGCTGACCAGCCGAATCCGAACGATCGACTTCGCGCTCTTGAACCCGTACTTCCACGGGACCACGACCCGGATCGGCGCGCCGTTCTGGTTCGGCAGCACCTTGCCGTACATGCCGACCGTCAGCAGCGTGAGCGGGTGCATCGCCTCGTCGAGCCGCAGCCCTTCCACGTACGGCCAGTCGAGCGAGCCGCCGAACAGTCCCGGTCTTTGACCCGGAAACTGGTTCGGGTCGAGCAAGGTCGTGAACTCGACGTACTTGGCCTGGCCGTTCGGCTCGACGCGCTTGAGCAAGGAGCCGAGCGGAAACCCGATCCACGGGATCACCATTGACCAGGCCTCCACGCAGCGGAGTGCGTACACGCGCTCCTCGAGCGGGAAGAGCTTGATCAGCTCGTCGATGTCGAACGTCTTCGACTTGTTGACGAGCCCGTCCACCTGGACGGTCCACGGACGGGTGCGCAGGGTGTGCGCGAGCCGGGACGGATCGTCCTTGTTCACGCCGAACTCGTAGAAGTTGTTGTACGTCATCGTCGCCTCGGCCTTCGTCGGCGTGTCGCTCACGCTGAAGGCGGCGTTGCGGGCCGCGGGCAGCGCCGGGAGCGCCGGCGTCGCCGCCGCGCCGAGCGCCGGGGCCATCACCAGGGCGGCGGTCGCGCCGGAGATCAGCTCACGGCGGCTCAGATACAGCTTCGGATCGGTAATGTCGCTCGCGGTGAACCGCGTTGCGCGTCGAATCAGCATGGCGTCTCTCCTGTTGCACAGATCATTGGCGTCTGGACATCACGATCTCACACCGACGCAAACTTGTAGCCGTGCCCGTGGAGGGTCAGGATCCAGACCGGGCGATCGGCGTCGGCTTCGAACTTTCGCCGAAGGCGCAGCACGTGCGTGTCAACGGTGCGGGTCGTCGGAAACCGCTCGTAGCCCCACACCTCGTCGAGCAGCCGCTCGCGGGTGATCACCTCGCCGCGATGGGCGATCAGGAACACCAGCAGGTCGAATTCCTTGCGCGTGAGCCGCACTTCCCGACCCGCCTTGAACACCTGTCGGGCCCGCGGGCGAACACGCACGTCGCCGAAGGCGAGCTCCTCGAACCGCTCGCGCGGCCCCGGCCGCCGGAGGACCGCGCGAACGCGAGCCAGCAGCTCGCGCAGCGAGAAGGGCTTGGCGACATAGTCGTCGGCTCCGAGCTCGAGGCCGCGGACGCGATCGGCCTCCTCGCCCCGCGCCGTCAGCATGATGACCGGCACGTCGACGCCCTTCTCACGGAGCGCGCGGCAGACGTCCCACCCGCTCATTCGCGGCATCATGACGTCGAGCAGAATCAGATCGGGCGCGCTGCTGAGGGCGAGCGCGAGGGCGTCCTCGCCGTTCGTGGCCGACGCGGTCTGATAGCCCTCGAAGCGCAGATTGTCCTCGAGACCGCGCACGATCTCGGGCTCGTCGTCGACGACCAGGATCTTGGCTATCACGCCCCGCCGAGCGGCAGCCGCAGCGTGAAGCAACTCCCCTGGCCCGGCTCGCTCTCGACCGTCACGTCGCCGCCGTGGGACTCGGCGACGTGGCGCACGAGCGCCAGGCCGACGCCGCTCCCCCGCCGCCCCTGCGTGTCGCTGCGGCCGACCCGGTAGAACTTCTCGAAGATCCTCGCGTGCTCCTCGCGCGCGATGCCGATGCCGCGGTCGCTCACCGCGATGACGAGGCGCTCGTCCGCGGTGCGGACGTCGATCGCGATCGCGCGGTCGCCCGCCGAGTATTTGATCACGTTGTCGACCAGATTCGCCAGCGCCTGCCCGACCGCGTCGGCGGCCATCACGACGTCGGGCAGATCCGCGGCCACGCCGACCTCCACCTTGAACCCCTGCTGCGCCAGCGGATACGCGAACGCCTCGAGCGTCGAGCGGACGAGCGGCTCGACCGGCGTCGGCGCCATGTCGTACGTCCGCCGTCCACCCTCGATCCGCGAGAAGTCCAGGACGTTGTCGATCAGCCGCGACAGTCGCTCGCCCTCGCGGGTGATGACCCGGTAGTATTCCTGCCGCCGGGCCTCGTCGGTCACCCGGCCCATCTCGAGAGTCTCCCCGAACATCCGGATCACGGAGAGCGGCGTCCTCAGATCATGAGACACGTTGGCGACGAAATCCGATTTGAGCCTGGCCATCTCCGTCTCTCGCCGGATCAGTCGCCAGGTCGCCACGATCCCCGCGACGATGACGGCCACCAGGATGCCGAGAGCGCCGGTGAACAGCATGACCTGGCGACGCACCGCCTGGCGCGGCGACGCTCCCGGCGATTGATAGATCGCGAGCCGCCAGTCGGGCAGCGCGTCCCGAAACGCGACCGACGAGAGCCGCTGGGCATCACCGATCGGCGCCCGGCTGTACACGGTCCGGCCTTCATGGTCGAGCACCGCGATGATCGTCGGCGACTCGAACGTGCCGAGCGTGGTCTCGAACACGTCGCGCCTCAAGGTCTCGACGTCGCGAAGGAAGGCCGCCACGACAGGCGCGCCACTCCGCGCGGTCAGGAGAGCCAGGCACACCTGGTTGCCGGCGACGACGTCGCGCCGGCCCTCCCGTACCAGCTTGTGCAGCGCGGTGGCCGACACGTAGGGCCCGAAGATTGCCTGGTCACCCTCGCGCCACGCGCGGGGATAGAGCAGGTCGCCGCGCGGACCGACCAGGTAGAGCCGGCGGATCAGCGGCGCGTCGGCGAGCAGCCCGTCGATCGCGCGCTCGCTCGGCGGTCCTGCCTGGACGGCCGCCTGAACTCGATCGAGAAACGCATCCTGGGTCCGACGCAGCGTCATCTCGACCTTCTCGGCCGCCATCGCCGCCATGTCGCGCGCCTGTTCTCGATAGAGGAGCTCGGATGACGCCTCCCACTGGCGGATCGACACGTAGCCGAGGACCGCGACGATCGCGGCCGGCGCCACGATCGCCAGGAGCGCCAGCGCCGAGAACCTGGCGGACGGTGACAGCACTCCCGTCGCTAGTCCTTCTCCGCCAGCAGGCGCCGGATCATCGCTTCGGTCGCGTCGTAGTCTCCCTCGCCCATGTGCTGGTAGCGAATGACGCCCTTGCGATCCACCAGGATCGTCGTCGGCCACGCCCAGATGCTCCAGCGCTTCCAGATCGCCTGGTCGTTGTCCTGCACCACCGGGTACCGGACGCTCAGCTTCCGGGTGGCGTCCACGACGCGGTCGTACGACTTCTCCCAGAAGAATTCCGGCGTGTGCACGCCGACGACCGTGAAGCCGTCCTTCTCGTAGCGCTCGTACCAGCCCCGCAACTGCGGGATCACGTTCCGGCAGTTGATTCAGCCAAAGGTCCAGAACTCGACGAGCACGACGCGGCCCCTGAGACCCGAAGTGGTCAAGGGCGCGCTGTTGATCCAGCGGGCACCCGCGACCTCCGGTGCCGACGCCCCGAGACGCGAGGCCTGGCCGGCGGCCGACTCCAGCGCCACCCACGACGCCGCGATCACCACGAGGACGAGGATGCCCCACCGTCTCACTGGTCGCCCTGCCTCATCTTATCGTCCTTCTTCATCTTCATCTCTTGCCCGGTCAGATGCCGCAGTCGACAGTATGGCGGCCGTCGCGGGGACGTTCGTCACAACGGTGTCAAATCTTCGAGCAGATTCCGCGCCCTGGAGCCGGCGGGCGCGGCGCGACCTAGATGACTTCGTCCTTGCGGGCGGTGGTTTCGCCGAAGCGGCCCATGGAGTACGGCGGCAGGCCTCGGTACACCTCGTCCAGGCGGAGGTTGATCTCGCGATTCGCCAGGGCGAAGAGGCTCCGGCCCTGGCGATCGCCTTCGACCAGAAATGGTCCGAGCTTCTCGACCTCGAGCACCCACAGCGCCTGGGCGATCCCGAGCTCAAGCCAGCGCACGTCGACGACGCGCTTGATCGCGCGCCCGTAGGCGGCCCCCAGGCCATAACCGACGGTGGTCAGGTACACCGCGCCGTGGGGCACGAACCATTCGCGGTACGCGGTCTCGGTGAGGCCGGCCTTGCCGACGATCAGCTTGGCGCCCGAGCGCTCGAACCAGCGGCTCATCGATTTGCCGAATCGAAAGCTCGCGGTCGCGGTGACCGCCTCGACGGCGTACGTCCCGTCCGGACGTACCGTCGCCGCCGGTGAGCAGTGAAAATTTACGTTGGTCAGCGCGCGCACGCTCGCGGGCAGATCGACGCCCTCGTCGACGACGCGCCGGTAGACGCCCTCGCGCGCCGTGTAGAGCACGCCGTCGAGATAGACGACGTCGCCGAGCTTCAGCCCGGCCAGGTCGGCGTCGGTGACCGGCGTCGTCAGGCGAACCTCGTCCATCCGGACATCGTCGAGTCGCTCGATGGCCGCCGGCCTCACTCGATGCCCTCGCGCCGGTAATAGTCCGTGAACCACATGGGGTCCGCGCGGAACTCGACCCGTCCGTCGGGATGGATCCGGGCCGTGGCGCGGCGCGAGGACAGGCAGAAGCTGTGCAAGCCAACCGGCATGCCGCCGGTGTGCGAGAACGCGACCTCGACGTGCGTCGCCACGACGAGCGACGTGCCCGCAAACCCCATCGCGCCGATCCCGATGTAGTTGCCGAGCGCGGTCAGCTCGTCCTCGAGCGCCGCGATCGCCGGATCGGGGTTGCGACTGCCGACCGCGCGCAGGCACGCCGCTTCCTTGCCGAGCCGTACGCAGGTGTCCTTCGAGCCGCCGATACCGAGGCCCACGATCGCGGGCTGGCACGCCAGGCCGCGCCTGCCGAACTGCACCAGCGTGTCGACGAAGAATCGCTTGATGCCGGCGATCCCGTCCGCCGGGAACAGCATCCGGTAGTCGCTGCCGAAGAGCCCGCCCTTGTGGACCGTGGTGATGTCGATCCAGTCACCGCCGGGCTCGAAGGCGTAGGTGATCTCCGGCGCATGGATGCCGACGTTGTTGTCGTGGTCGACCCGCGTCAGCGGATGGACGCGATTGGGCCGGAGGGGGATCGACGCGGTTGCCTCGGCGGTCGCTCGACGGAGCGCGCGCTCGAACGCCACGAAGCCGCCCTCGATCAGCGCATCGTTACCGGCCCGCACGTAGTAGCGCGGCAGGCCCGTGTCGGCGCACATCGGCCGTCGCTCGGCGGTCGCGATGTCCCAGTTGCGGTCCATCTCGGTCAGCACGAAGCGGGCGATGCGATTCTGCTCGCGATCGCGGGCTCGCCGGACGCCCTCGCGGTAGTCGGCGGGGATGTCGATGGCGGCGCGCGCCATCAGCTCGCGCGCCGTGTCCTCGATGAGCTTGATCGAGATCGGTCTGGCCATGCCGCTCCCGCTAGCTTATTACATCGACCGCGCCTGCGCCGGGTGAGCCCGAGCGAACGGCGCGGCGCGCGGCCCTCCTGTCAGGGCCGATTGAACGCGCGCGCGATGAACTCCGGGAATCGCACCTCGAGCTCCGCGGCGACCGCCTCGGCGACCTCGGCGGCGCTCCCCGACCGTTCCTGCACGTCGCCGCGCGCCCACAGGTCGAGATATGCGTCCTGATCCTGCAGCCCGAGCCGCATCGCGACCGAGTCGATGAGCTGCTGGAAGCGATCGCTCAGCTGACGGGTCACGGTCTCCGAGCCGTCGCGGGCCTCGACCATCGCCGGCACGTCCTTCCAGGCGATGATCTGGTAGCTCGCCATCGCTCGAGCAGGAAGCGGCCGCTAGACCCCGCCCATGAACTGGGCGAGGAGCGTGATCCGATCGCCCGGGCGCAGCGGCGAGTCGAGATCGTGCTCGATACCGAGGACGGCGTCGTTCACGAGCACCTCGATGTGCTCTCCCAGCTCCCGGCCGTGCCAGAGCGCCTTGTCGAGCTCCGGAAACTTGGCCGAGAGCCCGGTCAGCACGCTGCGGACCGTCGCGCCCGGGGTCAGCGGCTCGTCCACGACGAGCCGGCCCGAGCCGTCGCCGCCGACGAACCTGGTGATCCACGAGGCGATCTCGACGGGAACGGTCGCGACGGGCGCGGTCTTCACGCTTCGAAATCTAGCAGATTGCGACGGCGGGTCAACGACTCGGGCGGGAGGCGATTAGCCGGACGTCCGACGGGCGCGCTGGGGCGATTCGTTGAGGAACTCGTCACGCTTGGTCTTGAGCCGCTTCACGAGCTCCTCGTAGGAGCTCGTCCGGATGATCCGGTCGAACTGGGAACGATAGTTCGCCACGAGGCTGACGTTCTCGATGAGGATGTCGTAGATCAGCCAGCGATCGCCGCGCAGGTTCATCCGCGACTCCACGGCGACCTCGGTACCGGTTCGCGTGATGATGCGGGCCCGCACCGAGGCGAAGTTGCCGTCGATCGTCTCGCCGGTATAGCGGATCCGCTCGCCGCCGTACTCGTCCATTCGCGCGATGTAGGTCCGCTCGAGGAGGTCGGCGAAGAGCTGCGTGAATTCCTCGCGCTCGGCCGGGGTGCGGGCCTGCCAGTGGCGGGCGAGCACACGCTGCGCCGTCTCGGAGATGTCGAACACCTCGTGGGCGATCTTCCGCACCGCCGCGCGGCGATCCTGGCGCGGCAGCGACGGGTCGTCGAGGACCTTGATCACCTGGTCGGTGTACTCGCGAAGCTGATCGGTAGGGCCGGCCCAGGCCGGAGAGGCGATCAACACGCCGAGCCCAACCGCCAGGATCCCGAGTGTCCTGCCCATGGTCAAAGTATACGGCCGAAGTCGGGCCACGCCGAAAAACGCCGGACGGTCGCCCGTCTTCACGGCGTGAGGACCGGAGCCGGCACGCGCACCCGGAGCTCCCGGCCGACGAGCCACGCGCCAGAGAACGTCAGGATCGCCGCGACGAGGTACACGGCGTGAATGCCGAAGGCGTGGATGACCAGTCCGCCCACCAGGGGGCCGGCGATGCCGCGGACCCCCGCGAGCGTCGCCCCGATGGCCACGTACTGCGCGGTACGCCGAGGGCCCGCGACGTCGATCACCGCCATCATCCAGACGAGCTCGAGCCCGACGGAGAGGAGCGAGTCGGTCACCGCGCTCGCCACCAGCACCCAGGGACTCCAGGCCAGGTAGTAGATGAGAGGCGTGGTCGCGCCGACCAGGTACATCACGCGCAGCGCCTCGAGGCTCGACTTGCGGTCGACCAGCCAGCCCCAGTACGCGCTCCCCGCGAGCGTCGCGACGGCCGCCACCGCGGCGAAGGCGCCGACCTGAGACGCGCTGACCTGCAGCACATCGACCAGCAGGAGCGGATGCGCCGGCTGCTGGATCCAGCAGCCGAAGCCGAACAGAAACGACGCGATCAGGAGCCGTCGAAAGGCGTGATCGACACGCACGATCTCCCAGGCGCCCCGCAGGCCCGCCGGCGTCTCGTCGCCGCTGTCGGGCTGCGGGACGGCCAATCGTCTCAAACGAAGGCTCGCGGCCATGCCGAGCAGGGCGGCCACGACGAAGATCCACCGGTAGCCGATCCGATCGAAGAGCTGCCCGGCGGCGAGCGCGAGCCCGATCCCGAGTACCGCCCCGGCCATGCGGACGGTGCCCAGCGCCCGGCCGCGCTGGGCGCGCGGATAGATACGCTCGACCACCGCGGCCTGGGCCGGCGCGACGGCGGCACCAAAGAAATCCCTCGCGATCACCAGCCCGACGAAGGACCACGCCGAGCCGACGAACGGAACCAGCAAGAAGACCCCCCTGGCGACGAATCCTGGCCATACCAGATACGGCAGGGGCGCCCGTCCATGGAAGGCCCGAGCCCACAGGAGCGAGAGCAGCAGGCAAGCGCCACCCGCCGAGGACATGACGGCGAGCTGAAGGGGTGTCGCACCGAGCTCGCGTCGGAGCACGAGGCCGAGGAACGGGCCGGTCAGCCCCGCAAAAACGGTGAACAGGAGGGTCGCCGAGATGTCGATGCGGAGGGCGCGGCGGGTCTCAGGGCTGAATCGCGATCCGATCATATCCGTCCTTCGGCTTGCCGGGCTCGGCCGGTCGAGCCCGGCACCGTCCCTCGAACGATTATGTCGCATCTCCAGGCGCCGGCCTCGCTTCGCGATGATGCCCGCTAACCCTGCGTCGCGGCGTCGATCCAGGTCGGCTACAATCGCCCCCATGAGCCCCCTCTCGGCCGGCGATCCGCACCCCCGCGCGCGCGTCAGAGTCCTGGATAGCGAGATGGCCTACGTCGACACTGGC
>Ga0187776_10000121_pt1 | contig 38124 bp, 33 predicted proteins | sample 0216_BV02_MP12_2_FD_132426 | JGI IMG/M metagenome (GOLD analysis project Ga0187776, IMG submission 132426) | Tropical peat soil microbial communities from peatlands in Department of Meta, Colombia - 0216_BV02_MP12_20_MG | ecosystem: Environmental > Terrestrial > Soil > Wetlands > Peat | place...
ACTCGTTGGGGTTGCCGATATTGGTGGGGGAATGTGCTTCGGATTTCGCCAGACGCATGATGCCCTCGATCTCATCCTGCACGTAGCAGAAGCTACGGGTCTGCCTGCCGTCGCCGTACACGGTCAGCTCGGCGCCGGTGAGGGCCTGCTTCATGAAGTTGGGAATCACGCGGCCGTCATTGACTTGCATGCGCGGACCGTAGGTATTGAAGATGCGCACGATCTTGGTATCCATATTGTGGTAGCGGCGGTAGGCGGCGGTTACGGCTTCCGAGAAACGCTTGGCTTCGTCATATACCGATCGTGGACCGACTGGGTTCACATTTCCCCAGTAGGTTTCGACCTGGGGATGGACCAGGGGGTCGCCGTAGCACTCTGAGGTGGACGCCAAGAAAAACTTTGCGCCGTAGCGCTTGGCATGTTCCAGAGTATTCATGGTGCCGGTGGAGCCGACCCGCAGCGTGGCAATACCGTGAGCCATGTAATCCACAGGGCTCGCCGGACAGGCAAAATGGAAGACGTAATCCACTCTGCCGAGATCAAACTCTTCGCAGATATCTAACTGTCGTAACTCAAATCGGGGTTCATGCTTCAAATGCTCGAGATTGTTTGTCCGGCCGGTGAGCAGGTTATCAACCGCAAGTACGGAATGGTCTTCGGCCAGCAGAGCGTCGCATAAGTGGGAACCGAGAAAACCGGCTCCTCCCGTGACTAGAACTCGCATTCCTTGCACCCCAGCTTGGTTCTATGATTACCACGGCAGTATAAATCAGGGGAAATCGCTGGCAGGAATGCACACGGATCAGTCACCGGGGACTGAATAGAAGCGGCTGCTGCCAGTCAGTTCATCTCTGGCCACACGCTCCTCTTCTGCGATCACATCCTGCAACCCACGCTTGACGGCCTGGGAGAGGGTAGCGCAGAAATCGGAGGTAAGCAGGTTGATGTCGACGAGAAGAGACTTCTGCGAATAGGCGCGGTAAAGACATAACGATCCGACCGGGCCTTTGTGTAGGACTCCCAGATCGAGGCTGAGACGCCACATCCGTCCGCCTTCACGGTGGAAGGGATGATCTCCGGATTTGTCCCAGCTGAACAGCCACTCACTCTCATAAATCTGAAAGAAGTCCCGCGGCATCTGACGCGCTTGACCAGGCCGGATGCGGAGGTCGAATCCGTCAAACTCGTTATCCCGAAAAGCTACTTCGAGGATCTGACAGATTCGCGGCAAGGAACCGGCGGAGGCCAGATCTTCGGCGGCGCGGCGAATGGCCAAATTGTTCACGATGACACGCTTCTGCTGTGTCGCCCGCTTGGCGACGCGTCCCACTTCCACAAACTCGTGATAGCCCAGGTGCTGGATGCCAAACCACACCCCGACGCCCACTACCGTCAGGACCACGCCTACCGAACTTCCGTTGGGATAGAGCATCAGCAGGCTGAGCAGTCCCAGCAGCGCGGAAACCGCATAGAGGATGGTCACCACCTGCCGCTGCGAGAAGCCCAATTTCAGCAAACGGTGATGGATGTGCTCGCGGTCAGCGCGAAACAGTGGTTGCCCGCTCAGGAAACGGCGAATCACAGAAAGCGCGACGTCGAGGATCGGCAGGCCGAAGGAGACGATGGGAATAGCCACCGCCACCAAGGTTGTTCCTTTCTGTGCGCCTGCGAGCGCAATTGCGCTCAACATGAAGCCCAAGAACAGGCTGCCGCAATCGCCGAGGAAGATGGTCGCGGGGTTGAAGTTGTAACGCAGGAATCCCAGGATTGCGCCCGAAAGAATTACCGTCAGGACCGAGACCAGGCTGTTGTTGCTGAACAGAGAGACGACGAACACCACCAGGGTGGAGAACATCGCTGACCCGGCGCTGAGGCCATCGAGGCCGTCAATCAGGTTGAAGGCATTGGAAATCCAGAGTACCCAGAGTACCGTCAGGGGCAGGGTGATAAGCGCACCGAGGCTCTTATAGCCGAACAGCAGAGGGACAACGTCGATCTGCAGACCGCCGGCGAACAACATGAGTGCGGCGATTATCTGCACGCCAAACTTCACCCGTGGCGAGAGAGGATGAAAGTCATCCACCAGACCGAGGCAGAAGATCAATGTGGCCGGAAGCAAAATGGCGAGTACCGTCCGGGCGGGCAGATGAGCCGCCGAGCCGTGCAGTTCCTTGAAAATGGCAAAGCCGGCCAGAACCAGGAGGAAGGAAAGAAAGATGGCGACGCCGCCGAGACGGGGAACGGGATTGGAATGAATGTCACGCTCGCCCGCAGAGCGCGAGGTCCAGCCCCATCGCATCGCGGTGTTGCGAATGTAGTGCGTGAGAACGGAGGAGCAGACAAGGGCCCCACCGAATAAACTTAGATAAGCTACATCCATTGAGCGTGCCTGACGAGCTTCTCCGCTTATTCGTTCCGGCGAACAACCCACCCAGTGCCGAAATCGACTCCACCCGTGGCTGCGGGTCGGAAGGTAACTGGACTATAGCTTTCGAGTAACGGCGCGCCAATGGAATAGTGCCTCGGTGGTACACATCTAGTCATATCCTTTGGTGATGGTGGGTTCCCAGGAAAAGCACTTGTGTTTCTCGGGGTGGGCATAACTGCGAGCGGGCGGGGCGCCCGCGCCACAGAAAACTGCGCATTCTATAATGTTGATGTGTTTGAGAATCTCAGCGAGAAACTGCAGCGCGCGTTCAAGAATCTGCGCGGCCAGGGGAAGCTTACCGAAGAGAACATTGGGGAGGCTCTGCGGGAGATCCGCCTCGCCCTGCTCGAGGCCGATGTCAACGTAAAGGTTGTCAAGGAACTGATCGACCACGTGCGTGAAAAAGCCGTGGGCAGCGAAGTGATGACTGCGCTCACGCCGGCCGAGCAGATCGTCAAGATCGTCCGCGACGAACTTATCCTGCTGCTGGGCAAAGAAACGGCCCGGTTCAAGTTTACTTCCCAGCCCCCGACCGTGGTTCTGATGGCTGGGCTGCAAGGCTCGGGCAAAACCACCACGTCCGGGAAGCTGGCGCACTGGCTGAAGAAGGGCGGACATCGCCCGATGCTGGTCTCGGTGGACGTCTACCGTCCAGCGGCGCGGGAGCAGCTCAAGGTGGTGGCCAAGGCGATCAGCGGGCCGATCTACGAGGGCACCGTGGAAGAGGCCAACACCGCCACCGTCGAGCGCCTTGCCAAGGAAGCGCGGCGCGAGGCCACGATTATGGGCTGCGACGTGCTCATCGTGGACACCGCGGGACGCCTGCACATCGATGAGCAACTCATGGAGGAGATGCAGTCGCTCAAGCGCCTGTTGAATCCCAGCGAGATCCTCTTCGTGGCTGATGCCATGACCGGGCAGGACGCGGTGAAGTCCGCGGATGAATTTCACAAGAAGCTTTCGCTTACCGGGGTGATTCTCACCAAGATGGATGGCGATGCGCGCGGTGGCGCGGCGCTTTCCATCCGTCATGTGACCGGCCAGCCGATCAAGTTCATCGGCGTGGGCGAGAAATATGATGCGCTGGAGCCCTTCCACCCCGATCGGGTGGTTTCACGCATCCTTGGTATGGGCGACATTATGTCGCTGATCGAGCGCGCGGAAGAGAACATCGACCGCAAGAAGGCCGAGGAATTTACCAAGAAAGCGCTTACCGGCGACGGCTTCAGCCTGGAGGACTTCCGCGATCAACTCCGCCAAGTGCGCAAGATGGGGTCGTTTCAGAGCCTGCTGGGGATGCTGCCGCGCATCGGTCCCTTTGCCGGTCTGCAGAATGCTGCTGACAAGGTCGACGAGAAGGAGTTTACGCGCATCGAGGCGATTATCAACTCGATGACCGCATACGAGCGGTCGCACCATGAGGTTATCAATGGCAGCCGCCGCAAGCGCATCGCGCGTGGGTCGGGCACATCGGTACAGGAGGTTAATAATCTCCTGCGGCAGTACGCCCAGATGAAGAAGATGTTTAAAGACATGGGCAAGGCCAGCTTTGCCCGCAAACTGGCGGGAATGCGCTTGCCGGGCTCGTAGTGATGCGAGTTTGATGAGAGCCCCAATCATTCCAATGAAGTGGCGCGGAATTTCCGAAACTGAATCCGAACCGATCAAGGCTACGCTGGCCGCGGAATTGGCCGAGCGCCGGGAATTGATGCGCTACTACGTTCCGCCGGCCACGCAGGCGATCAACGACCGCGTCACCGAAGAGTTGAAGTCTTCCGGGATCGTGGAAAGAGTTCTGGCGCGAGGAGCCAAAGCTCCTGAGTTCACCCTGCCCGATGCGGATGGAAAGCTGGTTTCCTCGCGCGACTTGCTGGCACGGGGACCGCTGGTGATCAGCTTCTTTCGTGGCCGCTGGTGTCCTTTCTGCGTGGCCGAGGCCGAGGCGCTGAATCGGATATTGGCGCAGATCGAGCAATCCGGCGCTTCGTTGGTTGCAATCTCGCCCCAGGACGTTCGCCAAAACAGCTTTATGCGCGATCAGCATAAACTTGGTTATCCGTTGCTGAGCGATAGCGGCAACGGCGTTGCCCGGCAGTTTGGGCTGGTTTATTCGCTGCCCCAGTATCAGCAAGAGTTATTTCAGAGCGTGTTCATCAACCTGCCCTTCATCCACAGCCATCCCGCCTGGGAACTGCCCTTGCCTGCGACTTATGTTCTGAATTCGGACGGTACAGTCCGCTGGCATTGGATGAGCGCTGACTATACCGAACGCGCCGAACCAGGCGAAATAGTAGCCGTCCTCACCAGCCAGTAAATCGATTTACTCAAATTTTCCAGGCGCACGCCGTGTCGGGTACACTATGTCGCCGTCGCGCAGTGGCAGACGTCCAACTCCGCTTGCTGGAGGTCTCGATGAAACATGCCAGGGTTTGCATCCTCCGCCTGATGTCCCTGTTGCTGCTTTCTCTTCCTTTCTCCAACGCCCTTGCGCAATCGGCAACCGAAACGACAGGCAAAGCAAAGGAAGCGGGCGATCCTCTAAACGATCCGGCCATCGAGTCTCGCGTTGAGGCGCTGCTGAAGCAGATGACGCTGGAGGAAAAGATCGGGCAGGTGAATCAGTATTCCGCTGGGGAGCGCACAGGCCCGGGCACCGGGCGCATCAGTTACGACGACATGGTGGCACGCGGACAGGTGGGATCGTTATTCAACGTAACCGGAGCGAAGGAAACCAATGCCTTTCAGCACATTGCGGTCGAGAAGTCGCGGCTACATATTCCCCTGATCTTTGGCCTCGACGTGATTCACGGCTATCACACAATTTTTCCGGTGCCGCTGGCTATGGCTTCGACCTGGGATCCTGCGCTGGTGGAGCAGGCCGCGCGCGTAGCTGCACAGGAAGCCTCGGCAGACGGTGTGCGCTGGACGTTTTCTCCTATGGTAGACATTACGCGCGACGCGCGCTGGGGCCGCATCATTGAAGGAGCCGGGGAAGACCCGTACCTCGGACAGGCGATGGCTCGAGCCTACGTCCGCGGCTATCAAGGAGCGGAGCCAGGTGATCCCAGTTCCATCGCCGCTTGCGTAAAGCACTACGTTGGTTATGGGGCGGCCGAAGGCGGGCGTGATTACAACACCACGGAAATTCCCGAACGCCTGCTGCGCCAGGTTTACCTGCCACCGTTTCGTGCTGCTATCGATGCCGGCAGCATTACGCTGATGAGCGCCTTCAATTCGCTGAATGAGGTTCCGGCAAGCTCGAACTATTTCACCCTGACGCAGATTCTGCGCAAGGAATGGGGCTTCCGCGGACTCGTGGTAAGCGACTGGACGTCGATTAGAGAAACGATGGCTCACGGGATCGCGAATGATGGAGCCACGGCGGCGCGCAAGTCGATGAACGCGGGCGTCGATATGGATATGGAGTCCAATCTGTATTTTTCGAATCTGGCAAACCTGATCAAAGCGGGACAAGTATCCGAGGAGCGCCTCGACGACGCAGTGCGAAACATTCTGAGAGTGAAGTTTGCTCTCGGGCTGTTCGAGCATCCCTATGCCGATGAGTCACGCCCCGCGTCAACCTCGCTCGATCCGGCGCATGTGGAACTTGCGCGCACGGTCGCGGAAAAATCTCTGGTCCTGCTGAAAAATCAGGCCGTGGATGGCGCCTCGCTTCTGCCGCTCCCGGCCAATCTCCAAAAGATCGCACTGATCGGACCACTAGCGGACAGCAATATCGACATGCTGGGAAACTGGGCCGGCAGAGGGAAGCCCGGCGATGCAGTCACGCTTCGCTCTGCGCTTTCGGATTGGGCGCAGAAGCACGGCAAGCAAGTGATCTATGCCAAAGGAACGGAGATCGAAAGCGCGCCGGATGCGGCCTTCACCGAGGCGCTAAACGCAGCGCGGCAGGCCGACATTGTCCTGTTAGCGTTGGGTGAGAATGCCGCATGGATGAGCGGTGAAGCGGGCTCGCGCGCCTATCTCGGTCTGCCAACGAGCCAGGAACAGTTAATGGAAGCTGTGGTCGCCGTCGGCAAACCAGTGGTGCTGATTCTTTTCAGCGGGCGTCCGCTTGCAGTCAGTTGGGCGGCGGAGCATGTTCCTGCGATTGTGGAGGCCTGGTTCCCGGGAGTGCAGGCGGGTCCGGCGCTGGTGCGTGCTCTGTTCGGCGAAACCAACTTCAGCGGACGGCTGGTCACTTCGGTTCCGCACAGCGTGGGCCAGGAGCCGCTCTACTACAACCATCTGCCGACGGGACGACCTGCTACCGGGGTCGATCTTTCCCGTCCGCCCCGGACCCACGATCAGAAATTCAAGTCCCGTTACTACGACGAGGCCAATGATCCGCTATTCCCCTTCGGATATGGACTCTCGTATACGCGCTTTTCCTACTTGCCGCCCACGGTGAGCGCGACGACTGCCAGCGCGCGCACTTTGAATGCCGGCGGCGCGGGACTGCGGGTCTCGGCAGAGGTGAAAAACATTGGGGATCGGGCTGGCGAAGAAGTTGTGCAACTCTACATCCGCGAGACCGGGACCAGTGTGTCGCGGCCGGTGCGGGAGTTGAAGGGATTTCAGAAAATCTCGCTGGGGCCGGGCGAGTCAAAGAACGTGGAATTCAGGCTGGGAAAGGATGAACTGTCTTTCTGGAATATCGACATGAAGAATGTGGTCGAGCCGGCGAAGCTGGAGGTGTGGGTGGCGCCGAATTCGGCGGAGGGGAGCCCGGCGGTGGTGGAGATTAGTGAATAGCTGTGATGCGGGCGCAGTAGCTGCTCATCCCTCGTCGGACTGACGTTCTCCTCCTGATGACAAGCCGTGACGACCGCCTGCGCCAAACCCTTGCCCACACCTGCAACTTACGGCATAATAAGCGTTTGTGCCCGCGTCGGAGAGATCGCCGGGCACGACCGGATCGCCTGGAAGGAAGTCTCGGACGTTCTTCGATCGCCCGGAAATCAAAGAAAAGGAATTACTTAACGTGCTAATGATTCGTCTGGCGCGCGTGGGTGCGCGCAAGCAGCCTTATTATCGTGTGGTCGTAATCGAGAAGGAGCGGGCTCGGAATGGCCGTGCCGTAGAGATTGTCGGCACCTACAACCCGCGCACTAGCCCGGCAAGCCTGGAGTTGAAGCGGGATCGCGTCGAGCACTGGGTGTCGAAGGGCGCGCGGATGTCGGACCGTGTGGCGAAGCTGTGGCAGAAGGCTCCGGCTGCGACTCCTGCAGCTTAGCTTTGGCTGGCAGGACGGCGGCCAGGGAGCACCAAAATTATGAGTCCTAAGGTCGAGAATTCCGGTCCCAATCCGCAAGCCCTGGTGGCGGCGATTGCGCATGCGCTGATCGGGAAACCCGAGGATACATTCGTCGATCCCTATGAGGAGGATGGCGAAATCATCCTGGAGTTGGAAGTCCCCGAGGAAGATGTGGGCAAGCTGATCGGGCGGCAGGGGCGTACGGCGCGCGCCATCCGCAACATTCTCGCGGCGGTGAGCGAGAAAGCGGGCAAGCGTTACGTGTTGGAGATCGTGGAATAGCCCGCGCGGAAGAGTTCATTACCCTGGCGCGCGTTGCCAAGACGCAGGGACGCCGGGGCGAAGTAGCGGCCGACCTGCATAGCGATTTCCCGGAGCTTTTTGCCGAACGACGGCACTTGTTCGCCTTGCTGGCGAACGGTACGCGCCGCGAGCTTGAACTGGAATCGTTTTGGCCGCATAAGGCGCGGCTGATTTTGAAGTTTGCCGGGGTGGATACGATCAGCGATGCCGAAGCGCTGATCGGCGCTGAGATTCAGATTCCCGCGCGCGAGCGGGCGAACCTCGAAGCGGGCGTGCAGTACATATCCGATTTGGTGGGATGCTCGGTTTCGGCAAAGGCGCCGGAGTTTCCCGCGGCGCAGGAACTGGGCACGGTCGAGCAGGTGCAGTTTGGCGCGGGAGAAGCGCCGCTGCTGGTGATCCGGAAGGGAAATCAGGAACACCTGATCCCGTTCGCCGCGGAGTACATCGCGGCGGTAGATGTGGATCGGAAGCGCATCGAGTTGGTGCTGCCGGAGGGGATGCTGGAGATCAATTCGCCGCTAACGGCTGAGGAGAAGAAGCGGCAAGGTTTGCGATCGGCTATGGAAACAGGGTGTCAGACCAGAACGAAAAACACCAGATCCTTCGACTCCGCGCCCGCGACCCGCAAAGAGCGCGGGCCGAAATAAGCGAAGCGGGCGCGTCGCTCAGGATGACACTTGAGAGTTTTTGAATGATGTCTGTACCGGCCGCGATGAAATTTGAAATCCTTACGATTTTTCCGGATTTCTTTCGCGGGCCGTTTGATTACGGGATTGTCCGGCGGGCGAAAGAAGCCGGTCTGGTTGCGATCAACATTCACGATCTGCGGGCGTTTGCGAAAGACAAGCACCGCACCGTAGATGACCGCCCGTTTGGCGGCGGCGAGGGCATGGTGCTCAAGCCGGAACCGATCTTTGAGTGTGCGGATGCACTAGGGTTGGCTTCGCGCGTCGAGCGCGTTGCGGGTGCTGCTCGCGAATCGGTGGTTCTGCTGTCGCCGCAAGGCAGGCTGTTCGATCAGCAGATGGCAGCCGAGTTGGCAGTCCTGGAACGCGTGGTGCTGATCTGCGGACGCTATGAAGGAGTCGACGAGCGCGTGGGTCAGCATTTGGCGGATCGCGAGGTTTCGGTTGGCAACTTCGTTCTGAGTGGCGGAGAGCTGGCAGCGGCGCTGATGGTGGATGCGGTTACGCGATTGATCCCGGGCGCGCTGGGCAATGAGGCGTCGTCGCAGCAGGAATCCTTTAGCGCCGCGATGGAACTGGGCGGAGACGGGCCGAGTTCGACGTGCGTGTCGGGCGGATTGCTTGATTATCCGCATTACACGCGGCCGGCGGAATATCGGGGCATGGCGGTGCCGGAGCCGTTGATCTCGGGCAATCACGAGGAGATTCGCCGCTGGCGGCGGCGGGAAGCGCTGGCCAAGACTTCGCGCAATCGTCCCGACTTGCTGAATCCGGAGCATTTGAGCGAGGAGGACATGAAGTTGCTGGCGCAAGTAGCGAAGGACAAGAAGTAGGGCACAAAGAATCGCAAGAACAGTCGAGGCTGCGCCTCGCCCTCCCACACTAGCCAAAGGAAGGCTAGGATGGGGCACCCTAAAGATTGAAGGAAGAGGAATCATGTCAACATCACCGATCATTCAGCGACTCGTCGCCAAGACGCAGCGTACCGATCTCCCCAAATTCAAGCCTGGCGACACCGTGCGCGTTCATGTGAAGATCAAGGAAGGCGACAAGGAACGCGTGCAGGCCTTCGAGGGACTGGTCATCTCGTACAGCGGAGGGGCGCAGCCCAGCTTCACGGTGCGCAAAATCAGCTTTGGTCACGGAGTGGAGCGCATTTTCCCGCTGAACTCGAAGGTCATCGACAAGATCGAAGTGGTGCGATCGGCGCACGTGCGGCGCGCCAAGCTGTACTATCTGCGCGGACTGCGTGGCAAGGCGGCTCGTTTGCGCGAGGCGGATACGCGGCAGGCACAGTGAGAGTGAGTCCGTCGCGATTCTGTTGACGTTTTTCGAGTGACAGCTGCTTCGCGATGCAACTGCAGATCCCTCGCAGTTTGCGGCCGCTCGTGATGACAAGAATGAAAGGGCGTCTGCGGCGCGGCTGAAGCCACGCCCTTTCAAAGCAGACCCATCTCAAATCAAGAACTACCCCACCCCAACCAAAAGACGGCTAGAGTGGGGCACCCTCAGGATTGTCTCGGGGGCACCCTCAAGAGTCTCTCCGGATCTACTGCGGGTGAGTTGCCAGGGGCTTCACAATCTCGCTCAGCAGATCCGGTTTGCTTTCGTCCTTTACCAGATGCGGGTACTTTTCGCCCTCGTGGTAGTTGAGGTTGTAGGTGCGATAGAACTCAGTGTTTTCGGCGAGAAGTTCGATAGGCTGCTTGCCGTCCTTTGAAGCCTTGATGGCATCATGGATCACGCCGCGCGAGAACTTGCGGCCATTGACCGCGATGATCTTCATCCCGGGGGCAATGCCTGCCTGTGCCGCTGGATAAGCCGGAATCACGTCTCTTACCTTGCCTTCCTCGGTAAGCGACACTCCGATTGAGTAGCGCAGCTCAACAGTTTTGTACACATCATCTTCGTCTTTCATGAATTCATTGACGGTGTCGTTGAACACGAGTTTCCAGCCGCCATTCTCGATCCCGCCCAGCGGCGCGTCAGGCTGAATTACATCCACGCGACCCTGGAAAAACTTGCGCCAGTCGTACGCAACGACCTGGTTCATGGCCGCAACGAGATCGTCGAAGGTATAAGGCTTCATTTCAGGTTCGCCGCTCGCCCCGCCGTAAAACAGCTTGCAGAAATCGTTGAGCGACTTCTGACCCCTGGTGAGCTGGCGAATGGTGACATCAGCGTCGAGCCACAGGAGATCGCCTTCGGGATAGAAATCGACGCTGCGGCGCAAGGCGTCCCAGGCTGTGGGGGAGTCGTAAAGGAAGGGCGCAGACACGGCGGTATCTTCCAACGACCGCCATTTTCGTCCGGGACGTATCTGCATGAAGGCCGCGGTCACGGCCAGAGACTCACGATATTGGTCAGGCGTAATCAGGTCGCTGCGCGCCGTCAGGATGTGTCCCAGGTATTGGGTCAGGCCTTCATAAACCCAAAGCAGTTCGCCCTTCATGGGCTGCTGGTAGTCAGGAGTGGCGAGGCCCGCGGGACGGCGGTACTTGCCGTTCCACGAGTGCGTGAACTCATGCGGGAAGAGACCCGTTCCAAGAGTGACCTCAGGCTCATCGACAAGATAGCGTTCGCCCGCGCGATCATCGCTGGATTCGTGGTGCTCAAGGCCAAAGTGAGCCACGTGGTCGCTCAGGCTGAGCAGGAACTCGTAGTGACGATAGTGACGCGAGCCGAAGAGAGCGCCAGTCTCAAGAACCAGGTTGGTGTAACCCTTCTCGAGCCTGGGCACAATGGCCAAAGCGGCTTCGCTATCGGCAGCAATGTCGATCTGGTGGCGGATCTTCTCCGAGGGAGCTAAGGGTACGACGCGGAAGTACTGCCCCGTAATCACAGGTGAGTCCACCAGGGTATTAAGGGGCACCGACGCGAACTCGATGAAGCCGCCCTGCCGGGCGACATCCAAAGGTGATCCAAATTTCCAGCCCACAGGCAAACGCAGGCGGGGCGCGAACATGACTTCTGTGGCCGTCATTCCCTGCGGATACAGGAGAACCTGGTTCCAGTTGATGACCGCCAGTTTGTCGGTTACCGAGGTTGCGCCGGAAAACCCGCTCTCCTGGGTGGGCTCCAGATAATCAAGTGCAATTTCGAGCGTGCTCGCGCCCGCGGGAAGATCCACGTGAAAAGCGAACATGTCCACATCGTCGCGACGCCAGGAGACATTCTTGCCGCCAGCGGTGAAGTTGAGGCCAGCCAGGTTATCGATGGGTCCGCTGGGCATGTGCTCGCCGGGAATCCATTTGGGATACACGAGGGTGAGCGGGCCGGGGCTGACGGGAATCTCCTCACGTGCGTGCAGGATCCGGCGCGGAACATCGCTGGCATCGACGGTGAGCGTGATCGCGCCGGGCAGTTTTTTGGATTGGGAAACCGGTGGCTTCGAATCCTGCCGGTGGGTGGTTTGTGAGTTTGCGGATGAAATACAGAAAAACAGAAGGGCAGTAGTTACCAACGGACATGGGCGCATAGACGTGGTCAGGGTAAATGGCGGACGTTGTTGCCTGCAATAGGCGATCTTATGTGCTGCTCAGAGGTACAGGCCCGAATTCTCCGAGGCTATTGCCAACCCGGCATCTGCCACATTGGTGCTGTGGCAGAGAGCATATAGCCAGAGGAAACTATGGCTCGCAGGCTCGGGGTGTTCGCCTTTCTTTTCCTGCTGACTCTCGCTTTAACGCTCTCTGGTTGCTCTGGCGCTGCCGGGACGTCTGACGCATCTTCATCGGGCGGCGGCGGTGGAACCGGCGGAGGGGGCGGTGGAGGTGGGGGTGGCGGCGGTGGCGGTTCACCAACTGCGTGCAACGTGATGGCCACCGGTCAGGGGGCGAGCTTGAATGGTTTTCGTCCGTTCAGTTCCTCCAGCGCCTGGAACCAGGACATCTCGAACGCGCCAGTGGATCCCAATTCCAGCGCCATTATCAACTTCATCGGTCCGACGGCGGGTGTGCATGCCGACTTCGGATCGGGTCTTTATAGCGGCAGCATCATCGGCATTCCCTACGTAGTGGTGGGATCCGGGCAGGCGTTTGTGGACGTGAATTTCAATGCTTACGGCGATGAAAGCGATCCCGGTCCGATGCCGATCCCAGCCAATGCGCTGATCGAGGGCGACCCCAATCCTGGCAATGGCGACCGCCACGTATTGGTGCTGGACAACAATCAGTGCTGGCTATATGAGCTCTACGGCGCGTCGGCGGGTGCGAACGGCAGCTGGAACGCGGGCTCCGCCGCGGTTTGGGATCTGTTAGGAAACGAGCAGCGGCCATGGACGTGGACCTCGGCCGATGCTGCCGGGCTGTCGATCTTCGCGGGCCTGGCGCGCTATGACGAAGTAGCCGCCGGTCAGATTCAGCATGCGCTGCGCTTCACCCTGCAGCAGAGCCGTGCCGCCATGGTGCCGCCGGCCTCGCATTGGGCCGCCAACTCCAGCAATTCGCTGGCGGCGCCTATGGGCATGCGGCTGCGGTTGAAAGCCAGCTTCGACATCTCCAGCTACTCGGCCACCAATCAGGTGATTTTGAAGGCGCTGAAGCAGTACGGCATGATCATGGCGGATAACGGCTCCAATATGTTCATCAGCGGCGCGCCTGACGATCGCTGGAACAATGACGATCTGCATCAGCTGGGTAACGTGAAGGCTTCGGATTTCGAAGTGGTGCAGATGAACCCGGTTTATACGTCGTCGAATGTGCCGCAAGGAGCTGCGCCATCGATCGCGAGCTTCACGGCGAGTTCCACAACTGTGAGCGCGAATACAGCAGTTACCTTGAGTTGGAACGTGAGCAACGCTGCGTATTTGATCATTTCGCCGCAGATTGGTCCCGTGCGCAATACGAGCCTTAGCGTGACCCCGGCGAAGACCACGACCTATACGTTGTACGCGGCCAACCAGTATGGAAGATCAACGGCAACCGTGACGGTGACCGTGCAGTAAGGAGACGGGGTTCGCTCAGACGGAGGTGTGTTCTCCCCGCCCTCCGCCAAAAACAGGCAGAAGGGTAGCCGACGGCTACTCGGTCTCTTTTACCACGCGTCCATTCAATGGCTGGGTGGGTCTTGCGTTCATTGGGTACGGCTTGGCGAAGGCATCGACCTGCTGAGCAGAGAGAGTCTTGGATGATTTCAACACGTACCAGGTCACACCCTCGGTACAGGGCGGAGTGGTGAGCGAACCTGCGAAGGTATAGTAGCCAAGCTTTTCGGGCAGCAGATCCGCTGCGTTGATGGTGATGCCCTCGACTGGGGTCTCTACGCCTTTTTCGCGGGGCAGGTGATCCCAGATTGTCTGGATTGCAGAGTTGGCCTGGCCCTTCTTCAGCAAGACAGCGACCACAGCGAGTTTTCCCTCAGCATCGGCATGCACCAGATGGGCCACCATATCTGACGGCTGACCATTGATCTTCTCTTCACTGGGATGGTGAAAATGGAACTGCTTGAGCTCGTATTTATGATCGCCAACGGTGATGGTGCTGCCGGAAGAATAGTTCACCTGAATGGAGTGGCCGTTGTCGATGATCTTGAGGGGCGCAGGCTGGTAGTCGAATTGAATTCGCGGCAGGGAAGCCTTCTGCGGATTGCGAATGTCGATGGGAGATTGCTCCTTGCCGGTTTTGCAAGTGGTGAAGGAGGGATCGAGGTCTCCCCAATGCTCGGGGCCTTCGGCACCGGTGTATGTCCAGTGAGGTGGAGAAGTCTTTTGTTGAGCCATGCTCGATGTTGAGATCGCAAAAACCAGGAAAACCAGCCATGCTCCTCGCGAATTCATCGCTTTGGCCTCGCGGGCTTAAATCAATCTGCTGATGGTGCCAAGGTGAAATATGCAGGACTGCGACTTTAACACGGCCAGTGAATTTGCGCTATCCGTCCCGGAGGTCGGCAATGCTTTGCCAAATCGTGGCTGACGGGAGTCTCCGTGTAGAATCGCGGACCGGAGGCTGTGCAGAGCTTGCTATGAATCCTCAGAAACTTCGGTTGGTTCTCCCGTTGTTATTGTTCGTGCTGATTCTCTTTGCTGCTGTTGCCGCGCCCGCTGAGTCGCGTCCCGAGGCATTACATAAATTTTTTGCGGACGTGTTTGAACAACAGTTGCGGGACAGCCCGCAATTCGCGACGGCCATCGGCCGTCACGACTATGATGACCGATGGAACGACTGGTCGCGCGCCGGACTGGACCGCCGCCGCGCCCACCTCCAGCAGTGGCTTAAGGAACTCGATACGTTCCCGGTGGAAGGTCTGCCGGCCGAGGACCGACTCAGCGTGCGGCTGCTTCACTATGATCTGCAGCAGGCACTGGACGCCTTCGATCTCGAGAATTGGCTACTGAGCATGGGGCAGATGTTCGGGCTGCACAACCGTGTTTATCTCACGGTGGACCGCATGCCCGCGCAGACCCTGCATGATTATCAGAACATCCTTGCCCGCCTTCGTGCTGTGCCTGCGTATGTCGATCAGAACATCGCCATGCTCAACGATGCCGTGCAGCATGGATATGTGCAGCCTCGACTCGTTGTGGATATCGTCAGCAAGCAAATCTCCACCCAGGCAGCTCAGACTCCTGAAAACACAAATCTGTTGGTTGCGTTTCGCCATTTTCCATCGAGCATTCCAGGCGACGTACAGGCGAAGATGCGAGCCGATGCCACCGACGCTTATCAGAACCAGTTTGTGCCGGCATGGCGCAAGCTCCTCGACTATGTCCAGAATTCTTACGCTCCTCATGCGCGGACCAGCATCGGGCTGAGCGCGCTGCCGGGTGGACGGGAGGCCTACGCGATCCTGGTCCGGCGGCTCACCACGACCAATATGACGCCGGATGAGATCCACAAAATCGGTGAGGAAGAGGTTGCCCGCATCGAGAAAGAGATGCTGGCCATCGCTCGCTCGACGGGGTTCAACGGCTCACTGGAGGAATTCCAGCGTAACCTACAGACTTCGCTGGAACAGCATTTCCGTTCGCGCGAGGAGATGCTGGTGTATTGCCGCAATACGGCCAAAATCATCGAGCCGCAGCTGCCGGTGCTCTTCAAGCATATTCCGCTCTTGCTTTATGGCGTACGTCCGATTCCGGAGGACCGCGAGCAAGCCTCGGCCAGCAATGCGCAAGCGCCATCGCCCGACGGCAGTACTCCGGGATGGTTCAATCTGAAGACGTATGAGCCGGAGAAGCAGGTTAAGTTCGACAAAGAGGCGCTGGTGCTGCACGAGGCCGTGCCCGGTCACATTTTTCAGATCACGCTGGCGCATTCGCTGCCGGACCTGCCGGAGTTCCGCAAGTTCTACTTCAACAGCGCCTACGCAGAAGGCTGGGCACTCTACGCGGAGTCCCTGGGTGCGCAGCTCGGGGTATATCGCGATCCACACAGCCGCTTTGGCCAGCTCAGCAGTGAGCGGTTTCGAGCGGTGAGGCTGGTCGTTGATACCGGCATTCATACCATGGGCTGGACTCGCGATCAGGCGATCGAATACTTCCGCATGCACGCCCCGGAAGAGTCTGTTTCGGAGATTGATCGCTACATCTCATGGCCGGCGCAAGCTCTCGCCTACAAGGTAGGCCAGCTCCAGATCGTGAGGCTGCGACAGCAGGCGGAGCAGAGTCTCGGCGTCAGGTTCGACATACGGGATTTTCACGACGCGGTTCTGCGGGACGGAGCTCTGCCGATGGAGTGGCTGCAGCAGCAGGTGCAGCAGTACATCAGCTCGGCCAAACAATCTGTGCCGAGAGATTCCCTGCCGATAAGGCCAGAGGTCGGATCCGGTCAGCCCGGGACCGAAAACGGCACTTGGCATTGACGGCAGCCGTTTTCAGGCGTAGCTGCTAAAATTTGGCTGTCGTCCTGTGCTGCGGAAAAAGAAAATCGCTCCTGATCCCACCGTCTCCCGCTCCACGTTAAAGATGCGGTTGCTGAAGAAGCTGAAGTGTACGACGCGGTTTGAACGCGAGCTTTGGCGGGAAGGAGCGCAACTCGTCGCAGGCGTGGATGAGGTCGGTCGCGGGGCGCTGTTCGGACCGGTTGTGGCGGGCGCGGTGATTCTCGATCCCAGCTACCGCATCAAGGGACTCCGCGATTCGAAACTGCTGCCGGCCGCTCGCCGCGTCGTGCTCGCCGAGCGCATCAAGCAGCACTGTATAGCGTGGGCGATTGCCGCGGTGGATGTCGCGCGTATCGACCAGCTAAACATCTATCACGCCTCCCGGCTGGCGATGACGGAGGCGGTCCGCCAGCTCCTGCCGGCTCCAGATTTTCTGCTGATTGACGCGCTGAAACTGGAGCATCCCTGCCAGCAACGATCGATCATTCACGGCGATGCTCTCTCGGCTTCGATCGCTGCTGCTTCCATCGTCGCTAAAGTCGAACGTGACCTGATGATCTCTGCCTGGGCGCCCGTTTTTCCTGCCTACGATCTCGCATCCAATAAGGGATATCGTTCCCCCAAACATCTGAAGGCGCTGCGGGAATATGGGCCATCGCCGCTCCATCGCCAGTCGTTTGCGCCAGTGTGGAACGCAGCATCCCCACAGGAGGCGCTGGAATTCATATTGCAGGAAGAGTCGTCGCCCGAAGCTGAAGCTCTTCTGGAAGAAGTTGAGCTGGAGTCAGCGGCAGCAGATGATGACCAGGTTGAACTGACTTCGGTCGGCTCATGATCGGGCGGAACCACGGACTACACGGATTTCCGCGGATCAGAATCAGGCAAAAGTCTCTTCAGAACCTACAGCAGATCCACGTGAAATTTGCACAGGCGGTCGCCCTTAGGCGAGATTACCTCCATCACAAGGCGGTCCTCAATCGGTACATGGCCGAGTCTAAAGCCCACGCGGTAGATGCGCTCGTCATAGGGAACGTCCCGCGGCACACCGATCTCATCAACGATGCTGGGCTGAATAATTTTCGCTTCCAGGCCACGGAAGATCTTCACACGAAAACGCACACTGAGAAGAAAATCGTTCAGGCTGTGATTGCTGCTGGCGGGAGTGGGGTGTTCGTCGACGATGCGATCATGCGCGCTGGCTGTAACTCGAAATTGCAGGTACTCGGGGTAGTAGCGGATGAGCTGGCCGCTCTTGGCAAACAGGTGGGATTGCCCGTCCTGGGTGACATGACGCCATCCCTCGAATTCGGGGCTTTCTACGGAAGCCATGAGGTGGAATCTTTCTCCTGAAGGCACTAGCCGGAAACTCTCAACTCCCAGCGGAATACGCGAGTGAAATACCACCAACTCGCTGGGCGCATTGGGGTCCTTCTCCCCAGGCAAGAGTTGGGAACTTAGCAGCAGCAAGGCTAAAGCGAGCGCCGGAACGCAATGTCGGATCTTGCAGTATGGCATGTATACCTGCCGGTATTCGAGGACCCCAAGGTTGCTGGAGATTATGCCTGAAATGAGGATTGTGTGCTTGCTAAGATGAAGATGAGAGCCGGAGCGAATGTTCAGACTGCTGTGTATTACAGCTCATCCCGATGACGAAGTAGGAGGGTTCGGGGGTACGTTGCTGCTCTATGGCTCTCGCGGGGTTGAGACTTATGTCACTTGCCTAACCCCCGGCCAGGCGGCTACGAACCGTGGCGGCGCCAGGTCAGATGCAGAACTGGCTGCCATGCGGCGCGCGGAATTTGCCGAGGCTTGCAAAATCCTTCGCGTACATCACGGGGAGGTTCTGGATTATCCCGATGCCCGCTTATATCGCGTGGACTTCTTCGAGGTGGTTGGCGTTCTGACGCGCCGTATCCGCGAGATTCGACCGCACGTGGTACTGACGATCGGCCCGGAGGGAGCGATAACCGCTCATCCCGATCACTCGATGGCATCGGTGTTCGCTACTGTGGCGTACCACTGGGCGGGCAGAAGCAACCATTACCCTGAGCAGCTCATTAATGGTCTCAAACCGCATCGCGCGCAGAAGCTCTACTACGCCACTGCGAATTTTGTACTCGAGGACCGGCCTCCGGTCTCCCTGCCTCCCGCTACCGCTATCATCGAGGTGGGCGACATTCTGGAAACGAAGATCATCGCCTTTAGTGCCCACGTCAGCCAGCGTCCTTTGCTGCCGATCTTCGAGAAGACGATCCGCAATCGAGGTGCATGCGAGCGCTATCATCTGGCCGCGGCCATAACGCCCCGCACCTTAGACGGCATTGAGCACGACTTGTTCACTGGAGTGATTGAGTAAGCCGGAATCAGCTCATAAGGACGACTTCGGCGCCGATGATATGATTCGGTTGGATTTATCCACCCACTCCTCATGCGCGGGAAATTCATCACTTTCGAAGGGCTGGATGGCTGCGGCAAAAGCACGCAATTGCAGCGGCTGGCGGAAGTCCTGCGCCAGGAAGGGATCGAGGTAGTGGAGGCTCGCGAGCCCGGCGGGACGGAAATTGGCGATCGCATTCGGGCCATCGTGCTCGATTCGCGAACCCGGAATCTGGCTCCCAGGGCAGAGCTGGCTTTGTTGTTTGCCTCCCGCGCGCAGAACCTGCAGGACGTGATTTTGCCTGCTTTGGAGGCCGGCAAATTCGTTCTCTGCGACCGCTATACGGATTCCTCTGAGGCTTATCAGGGAGGAGGCCGTCAACTGGGAAGCGAGGCAGTGCTTACGGTGCATCAGGTAGTGTGCCAGGGAATCAACCCCGATCTGACCGTGCTGATGGATTCCGAGGTTTCGGCGAGCGTCGCGAGAGCGCGACGGCGGAACTTATCCCGCCTCGAAGCGGACGCGGCTGGGGATGAGAATCGGTTCGAGCGGGAAAACCAGGCTTTCTTTGATCGCGTTCATGAGGCTTACCTGGCCATTGCGCGGCGGGAACCGGAGCGGGTGTTCCTGGTAGATGCCAGGCGGCCAGGAGATGTAGTGCATCGCGAGATTGTGGAGCACGTGCGGTCTAGATTGTTGGCGGGAGTTACCGACAAGAGGTGAGGAGGTTCAGGCTGCATCGGTATCTTTTCCCACCCCGCCAAAAGGGGATCGGAAGGGTGGGGGACCTAGCAAGTCGAGGCGTGTGCCTCGACCTGGATGGACGAGACGTCCGTCCCGACGCGACGTTTCGGAAATTGTGGGCCACAGGGTTCTGAGTATGGGGTTCTCTGATTTTCACGGCAATGCGGAAACCGTGGCGGCGATACGCCAGATGCTGGCTCGTGATCGCTTTCCCCATGCGGTAATCCTTGCCGGCCCAAGGGGATCGGGAAAGTTCACGCTGGCGCAGATGATCGCCAAGGCAATGAACTGCCTGGAGCAGCCTGCCGGCGCGCTACCCGATTTCTGCGGGCACTGCGCGAACTGCGTTCAGATCGGGGGAGCTGACGATCTCCCCGCGCGCCTGGCAGAGGCGGTCGAAGCCCGCGAGAATCTTCGTGAAGCGGATCGCAAAGACACTCGCATCTTCGTGCAGACTCATGCTGATGTGCTCATCATCCCGCCGGACCCGCCCCAGATGATGGTCAAGGTGGATCAGATCCGGCATCTCATCAGCGCAATTTACAAGCGGCCGGCGAAGGCGAGGCAGGCGGTATATATCTTTCCGGAATCTGCTTTTATGAAGGAGGCCGCCAACTCGTTACTAAAGGTGCTGGAAGAGCCTCCGGCATTCGCCACTCTGCTCATTGCGAGCACAAATCCGGGAGAGCTGCTTCCGACGATTCGGTCACGATGCGTGACCCTGAGGCTTGCACCCCTGCCTACCTCTGAGTTGGAGCAATATCTTGCGCAAGGGCGTCCAGACTGGAACAGCAAAACGCGGGCACTGGTAGCACGGCTGTGCGGCGGGGCGGTGGGCAAAGCGATCTGTTTTGATCTGGAGACGTATACCGCGGCGCGCAAAGATGCGCTGGTGCTCCTGAATTCGGCCGTTCACGCCGAGGATCACTCGCAGCTTTTTCGCACCACGGAAGACTACCGCGCGGGAGGAGAGGGGCGGGAAAAAACAGAGCAGTTGCTGCAAGCCGTGTACGGGGTGCTGGAGGATATCTTGTATTTGAAATCAGGAGCTTCGGCCCTGGTCCGAAATGTGGATATTGTCCCCGAACTGTCAGGTTTGGCCGGGCTGGTGGACTTTCAGTGGATCGTCAGCGCAAGCCATGGTCTGGACGAGGTCCATAGCGGGATGCGCCGTAATGTGTTGCGGTCGCTTTCCCTGGACGCATTCTCGACTGAACTGGAGCCGGAAACGGCCTGATCAGCCACAATTGCTGGGCAATTCCCACTGGAAAACCGGCAGGGAAGTTGGCCCATTGCCCCTGTGGAAGCAGTATGATACGGTAGCACGCAGACAAACCTGGCGCCGCAGCCCAGCAAACCATAGCAATCGTGGATTTTCCGAGTCTGTCGCCGCGGATCATTCCTCGAGGAGGCGTACCAACCAATGAAGGACGCCGTCGAATCTGCTAGCCCCGTTCGCAACGCTGAGCCGGAAAATTTCGGAAACCGCAAACTGATCCGGCCTTCACTCGCTCGCACCGAAAATCACAATCGCGCCGAGAACCACAACCGCCTTGAGGGTCCGCCCCGCGTGGAATCAGGAGGCGAGCGCCGGATGCGCCCTCCCACAGGTCCCAGGAAGGCTGCTCCGCCGGAGCAGACGCACGCGGAAAATTTCTATTATCAGAAACAAATGCAATCGAAGACCCCCATGGTCATGGTTCTGCGGGACGGAGAAGAGATCCACGGCATGATCGAGTGGTATGACAAGACTTGCATTAAAGTAACGCGAGACGGAGCACCGAACCTCCTTATTTACAAACCCAGCATCAAATACATGTACAAGGAATCCGAGGGCCCCATTTCCAAGAAGTGATGTGACTCCCATGCGGATCCGGATGTTTACTCGCCTGCTGCGAAGGGTTGAAAATTCTGGCCGAACTTTCCTGAACTGTCCACGAGGCAGCACTGGAGCTCCAGGAAACGCGCTGCTGCTGGTCAGCTATGTCCTGATCCTGACCGTGCCGCTGCTCGGCGAGGTGCCCATGGAGGCGCCTGTGGAGTCGCCGGTGGAAACGACAGTTCCTGCAGGCACGGTCTTGCCCGTGATGCTGAGGACCTCCATCAATTCCCGCAAGACCCAGCCTGGACAGAAGATCGTGGCCCGGGTCATGGAAGATGTTCGACTACCCGACGGACACAAGCTGCCTTCAGGCTCGAAACTCAGCGGACATGTGGTGTCGCTGGCGCCTCGTATGGGAGAGATACCCAGCAGCATCACCATTGAATTCGACCGGCTACACTTAAAGCATCATCAAGAAATTACGGTGGTGACGAGCCTGCGGGCGATTGCCTCGTTCATGGAAGTCAGTGACGCTTACGTTCCCATGTTCGGTCCCGAGCGCCTCAGTATCGCGGCTACATGGCAGCCGCGAAAGATTGGCAGCGATAAGAGCTCGCTGCTCAAATGCGGCGTTTCTGCTGATAAGCGCGCACCGGATTTTTGGGTTTTTTACAACACGGCTTGCGGCACCTTCGGTCTGGGAAAAGGCGTGGAGATCATGCGCAACGGACAGGAGCGTCCGAAGGGGCGCATCTCGCTCACGTCAGAGAAAAAAGATCTGAACCTTTCCGGCGGCGCCGGCCTGCTGCTACGGGTGGAAGAGCCTAATTCCCTGGGAGAGTAAGGTTCGCCATCTGCAGAATACTTACCTAAACCTTTGGCAGCACAATTCCTCTTTGTGCCTGATATTTCCCGTGGCGATCTTTGTAGCTGGTTTCGCAAGGCTCATCCGACTGGAAGAACAGGATCTGGCAGAGACCTTCGTTGGCATAAATCTTTGCCGGCAGGGGAGTAGTGTTGGAGATTTCCAGCGTTACGAATCCTTCCCACTCGGGTTCAAAGGGGGTCACGTTGACGATGATGCCGCAACGCGCATAGGTTGATTTACCGACGCACAGAGTCAGGACATCGCGCGGGATCTTGAAGTATTCGACGGACCTGGCCAGGGCAAAGGAATTGGGCGGCACGATGGCGCAATCCGAGCGCACGGTGACGAAGGACCGCTCGTCGAAGTTCTTGGGGTCGACGATCGTGCTATTGACGTTGGTAAAGATTTTGAATTCGTCGGCTACCCGCAAATCGTAACCGTAGGACGACAAGCCATATGAAACGACCGTCTCCCGTACCTGCTTCTCGGAAAATGGGTTGATCATGTCGTGTTCCAGAGCCATTTTCCGAATCCAGCGGTCACTCTTAAGCGCCATACATCTCCTTTGCCCCGGAGGACACGATTTGAACACCCTTTCCACCCAAAAGCGTGCTGTGCGTGGGCGAGGGCGTTCCCTCCCAGGCGCATGACCCTTTGTCTTCAGGACCCACCGATGGCTGGAGGCTTGGCAGGCTTGCTGCGGTAGTCTCATCTTACGAACGAACGCCGCCGTTGACAATGCTCGTTCAGACCTTTAGGATCAGCACTTTACAGCGCCGGATATAAGGGGCATTATCCGGGTGGCGCCTTCCCGGTGAAGCCGCGCTATCCCCGCTGCAAAACGGCCAATTTGCGAACATTGGGAGCTGCACGTGATTAAGCTCGACATTATCAATGAGGTCGTCAACAAGACCGGTATTACCAAGACGAAAGCTGAGCTGGCCGTGGAAACCGTCTTTGAAACCATGAAGAAGGCGCTGGCCCACGGTGATCGCATTGAATTACGGGGATTTGGAGTATTTAACGTGCGGCCCCGCAAGACTGGAATAGGCCGCAACCCACGCACGGGTGCGGAGGTCAGCATTCCTCCAGGCAAGGCCGTCCGCTTTAAGCCTGGGAAAGAACTGCAGTCCATCGATTGAACTTCGGCAAGTGGCTGGCTCGGATTCGGCAGAATAGCTCTCTCTCGGATTCACCGGCAGATGCGTTAGGGAAATAGCACGCCTGCTGGAAGGTGGCCGGCATCTACTTGATAGCTCGAGTCAGCCATTTCGATGTCTGAATCCAATCTGCCGGTCCCCCGCTATTATCCCGAAGCCCAGTCGGTTGAGTCTTTCTGGGCGCCGCCGCGTCCCCGGCGACGCTATTGGCTACATATCCTCCTGCTGCTTCTAACCATCTGCACAACGCTGGTGGTAGGGACTCGCCTGGAAGCCAATTTTCTCCACAACCAACCGCTGTTTACCTTGCAGGAAGATGCGCTGCCGCTGTTCCCCATCGAGTGGATCGTGCAGCAGCCCTCGCGATTGCTATTGGGTGTCCCCTTTGCTTTTTCGCTGATGCTGATCCTGCTCGCCCACGAGATGGGGCATTACCTGATGTGCCTGCGGTACGGCGTTCAGGCTACTTTGCCGTTCTTTATTCCCGCGCCTACCCTGATCGGCACGCTGGGCGCCTTTATTCGTATCCGCTCACCGATCCGCTCGCGCGAGGCGCTCTTTGATATCGGCATTGCGGGTCCAATCGCAGGATTTTTGGTGGCGATCATCGTGCTGCTGCTGGCGCTGATGGATTCACGGCCGCTCCCTGCAATTGCGCACCAGGGCGACATTGTGTTGAGCTATCCCTGGATTTTCCGGGTGGTTTACCGGATTGCTTTTCCGGTAAGTGCTGCTCAGTATCCGCTGGAGGCGCTGGAGATGCATCCCATGGCCATCGCGGCCTGGGTGGGAATGTTTGCCACTGCGCTCAACCTGCTTCCCGGGGGACAACTGGATGGCGGACACATCGTGTATGCCCTTTCGCCACGCGCGCACAAATTCGTCTCGGTTCTGACCATTGGAATCCTGCTTCCTCTAGGATATTGGCTGTGGCCAGGATGGCTGATCTGGGCGGCCTTGCTGGCGCTGACTGGAGTGCGCCATCCCTTGGTCCCGATGTGGCCCGGCCTCTCGCGTGGACGCCAGGTTTTGGCCCTGCTTGGGCTGCTGCTGCTGGTACTGACTTTCTTGCCGGCTCCGATTCAGGGATTTGACGTGTCGCACTGGTGATATCGGGCGGAGTGGTCAGAAGTCAGCACTCAGCAGCTCGCCATCAGAATTCGGTGGCGGCAGTTTTGTCGAGGCTGCGCCTCGACCTGAACGGACGGGGACGTCCGTTCCCACGTGTTAGCTGCTGGCGTGACCATGTTACTGGTGTATGTTCGTGGAGGCCCAGACTCGACGAGGGTCACAGCAGATTCTGCGCGTCCACATCGACCACAATGCTTGTTCTCGGAAGCTTGCGCTCGGTGGCTTCGTGAAGCATGGCCCGGATGGTGCTGTTCAACGCTTCCCGGCTGGCTGATTTCAGGAGGAAATGATAGCGATAATCGCGCTTGAGCCGCACGATTGGCGCGGCAGCGGGCCCGAGAACTTTGATTTTCGCAGGCGACTCACGTTCGAACCACTTGCCGAGAATTCCCGCTATTCGTAGCGCCTCCTCCAATTTGTCGCTGCGGATCACCACATTCGCCAGCGCGCTGTGGGGCGGGTATTTCATCCAGTTGCGAAAGCGGATTTCTTTTTCAAAGAAGCCGGCGTAATCGTGCTGGGCAGCGAATTGGATCGCGTAATGTTCGGGGAAGAAAGTCTGCAGGATCACCTGGCCGGGAGTATTGCCGCGCCCGGCGCGCCCGGCTACCTGGGTCAGCAGTTGGAAGGTGCGCTCGGCGGCGCGAAAATCAGGGAAGCGCAGCGCCAGGTCCGCGCCAACCACTCCGACCAGCGTGACGCCATGAATGTCGTGACCCTTGGCGATCATCTGCGTGCCAACCAGCAGGTCGAGTTCACCGGCGTGCAGGGCGTTGAGGACGCGCTCAAAGTCGCGTCGTCCACGCACGGTGTCGCGATCGAGGCGCGCAATTCGTGCCTGGGGAAACAGGCCGTGCAGGTGCTCTTCTAACTTTTCCGATCCCGCGCCAAGAAAATAGACGTATTCGCTGCCGCACTTCGCGCACTTCTCCGGCACGCGTTGGACAGAACCGCAATAGTGGCAGAGCAGGCGCCGCGCGCCCTTGTGGTGCGTCATGCTGATAGCGCAGTTCTGGCACTGGATGGTGTCGCCGCAGGAGCGGCAGAGAACCGTGGGCGAGTAGCCACGGCGATTCAGCAGGACCATTACCTGCTCCTGGCGCTCCAGGCGTTCCTTGATTGCTTCCGCCAGACGGCGTGACATTAGAGGTTCGTTGCCAGAGGCACGGAATTCTTCCTTCATATCCACGAGTTCGACTTCCGGCAACGGCCTCTGCTCGACGCGATCGGGAAGCGAGATCAGCTTGTATTTGCGTCCGGCATTGAAGTACGACTCGAGAGACGGCGTGGCCGAGCCCAAAACGACCGCGGCCCCGGCCATCTTGGCACGCATGACGGCGACATCGCGGGCGTGATAGCGGGGGGTCTCCTCCTGCTTGTATGAAAGGTCGTGCTCTTCATCGACAACGATGAGCGCCAAATCCGCAACAGGAGCAAAGACGGCCGAGCGCGTGCCCACGACTACTTTCGCTTCGCCTCGGTGGATGCGGTGCCACTGTTCCGCGCGTTCGTCGGCGGAGAGAGCCGAGTGAAGGATGGCGACGTCATCGCCGAAGGTCTCGTGCAGTTGCGCGGCGGCGGCAGGGGTGAGTCCGATTTCCGGCACCAGCATGATTGCCGAGCGGCCAGATTCCAGCACGCTACGCATCGCCGCAAGATAGACGGCGGTTTTGCCCGATCCGGTAACGCCGTGCAGCAGCGACACGGAGAAGGTGCGATTTTCAGTCGCGGCGAGAATTTGGCGCAGGGCTTCGTTCTGGGCGGAATTGAAAGCGAAGTCGAGCGGCCGGGGGCGATGCTCGAGGCCACTGATCTCGAAGCCTGCCGCTTGCTCAGCCACTGTGATGAGGCCGCGCTTTTTCAACGATTCGATGCTGCTGCGGGATGCGCCCAGGTCGCGCAGGTGGATGAGAGGCAGCTTGCCGCCTGCGCTGCGTAGAGAGTCAATGATGGCCATTTGGCTCGCGTTGAGTTTGCGAAGAGCGCGGGGGCGGCGTCCGTCTGGAGTGCAGCGTGGCTCGAAGCTTTCCGGGCCGGCTTCGGCTTCGTTCAGCACAACGATGGATACGGTGCGGCGAGCGTCGCGCGCCGCCGTGACGTCCTGGCGCGCAATCCATTTCTTTGCGACCAGACTATCGAGAAGCCTTCGGCTTGCGCCGGTAGCTGAGCGCAGGGTTTGCTCGCGAGCGGGCTCGCCATCGGTGAGATAGTCGAGCACCGAGTACTCGACGGCCTGCTCTTCGGGAGTCTTGCGTGAGCGCAAGGACGAGCCTCGGGTGGCAGATTCATGCAGGGCAGTGTAGCCCGCTTCCGTGATGCGATAGCTCTTTGCCCGCCGCACCTCCGCACCCAGCGGGAGCATGGTGCGAAAAACTTCGCCAATGGGAGCGATGTAGTAGTGCGCGATCCACTGGGCAAGTTCCAGGAGGCCCGCATCGAGAACCGGCTCGGCATCGAGGACCTGCAGGATGTTTTTGGCCGTGATGCTGGAATCGGGCTCGCGATCGTGCAGCTCGGTGACGATTCCGGGCAGCTTCTGCTCGCGAAAGGGAACGAGCACCCGCCCGCCCACTACCGTGGTAACGCCATTGAGCCGGTAGGTGAAGGTCGCCTCCAGAGGAACAGGGACGGCGACCTCACAGAACTTGGGCGTCATAAAGGCAGGGTGCTCCGAGTACGAGTTGTGATCAGGCTATTTTAGATTGGGAACGGCAAGTTCTAAGAGGCCGGCGCTCGCTTGGTGATCGGCAGGCCAAGTTCTTCCATCACGTGCTGAAGGTCTTTCCAGGCCTCAGCCTTCTGGCGCGGATCGCGCAGCAAGAACGCAGGGTGATAGGTCACGCGCAGCTTGCTGCCGCGGAAGTCGTACCAGCGGCGGCGCAGGTTCGACATGGTGTCGTCGAGGCTGAGCAGGTTTTTGGCGGCTACTGAACCCAACGCAACGATCACCTTGGGTTTGATCACGTCGATCTGGCGCAGCAGAAACGGCGAGCAGGTTTCACATTCGTCGCGCTCGGGCGTGCGATTGCCGGGGGGACGGCACTTCACCACGTTGGCGATATAAACCTGCTCGCGCCGCAGCCCCATGGCTTCGATCATTTTGTTGAGCAACTGGCCGGCGCGCCCGACGAAGGGTTCGCCTTGCTCGTCTTCATCGGCGCCCGGGCCCTCGCCAACAAACATCAGTTCCGCTTGCGGATTTCCTACGCCAAAGACAATCTGCTTTCGACCCAGCTTGTGCAGCTTGCAGCGCGTGCAGTCGCCGAGATCTTCGCGAATGAGGTGGAGAGCCTGGCGTGGATCGAGGGCGACTGTTGTTTGCGTTTGGAGGGAGGTGAGTAGAGCTTCTGATGTGGCTGAGAAAGGCGCATCAGCGTCGACGCTTCCTGCTGCCGAGCCGGCGCGACGGTAAAAATCGTAGATGCCGAGTTCGCGGTAGTACCGAACGCGGTCGGCCAGCGAAGGGAGTAATTCAGGGGCGATTTTCTGGGGCATGCTTTGGATTTGATGATAATGCATTTAGTCGGGCGGGCTCGACGAGGCAGGGCGGCCCACCCTTCCGCCCGCTTTTGGCGGAAGGTGGGAACGTCGAGTCGAACCAGCCCAAAAGCAGGTTCCTCGACTGCGTTCCCTCATCCGCGCAGCGGATTAGGGAACTTCGCTCGGAATGACAATTTGCATGAATAAGGATGACAATTTGCGCGTATAAGGCAAGTGTTCGCCTATTTCGTCTTCACTGCTGCGCCGCGCTGCAGTCGGATCTTGTGGATCTCGTCCAGAATGCGGTTGGCGATTTCGAACTTGCTTGCGACCGGAACGTCCACAACTTCATTCGGAGTAATGATGGTGACTGCGTTGCGGTCGACATCGAAGCCCTTGTCCACTTGCGAGACGTCGTTAGCCACGATCGCGTCAAGGGATTTCGAGATCAGCTTCTTGCGGGCGTTCTCCAGTACGTTTTCCGTCTCTGCGGCAAAACCGACGACGATTTGCGGTCCAGATTGTCGCCCTAGTTCGGCGGCGATGTCCTCGGTGGGCTCCAGTTCCAGCGCAAAAGCAGCATGGCGCTTCATCTTCTGCGGCAGCTCATTTTTGGGCTTGTAATCTGCAACCGCCGCGGCTTTGATGATCACCGTTGCTTCCGAGCGATGCGCCATCACCGTGTGCAGCATCTCGGTCGCGGTTTCCACGCGAAAGAACTCCACCCCCGTGGGAGGCTCAAGAGAAGTTGGGCCGCTGACCAGAATGACGCGCGCTCCACGCCGCTGGGCGGCTTCGGCCAGGGCATAACCCATCTTACCGCTGGAGCGGTTGCTGATGTAGCGCACAGGATCGATCTTTTCGCGCGTGGGGCCGGCGGTGATCAGCACAGTTTCGCCGGCAAGATCGTGGCCCGCACCCAGCAACTGCATGAGTGTATTGACGATGGTCTCATTGGCTGCCAGTCTTCCGGCGCCCACCATGCCGCAAGCCAGATAGCCGCTGTCGGGTTCCACAATGTGAACGCCGCGCTGTCGCAGAATTTCGATGTTGGCCTTGGTTGCCGCGTTCTCCCACATGTTCACGTTCATCGCGGGCGCAACGATCACAGGCGCCCTGGTGGCGAGAAAGAGAGTGGAGAGGAAATCGTTGGCCAGGCCGTGCGCGAACTTGGCGATCACGTCGGCAGTTGCGGGCGCGACGAGCAGCGCGTCGATGGATTCGGCTACGGCGATGTGCTCAATCGCCGATTCCACATTCGGTGGTTCGGCCTCGGCACCGAACATGTCGGTAATAACCTTTTCGCCACTGAGGGCAGCAAAAGTGAGCGGCCGAACGAATTCCTGGGCGGCCGCGGTCATGATCACCTGCACTCGGAGATTGCGGTCCTGCAGCAGGCGCACGATCTCTGCCGCCTTATAAGCAGCGATTCCACCGGTCACACCCAAAGCTATCTTCATGGAATTAGGGCGCGCTTCGCGCAACGCTCATTCTATTAGACGGCGAAAAGCAGCTCCCGGACTCGTGCTGCCGGCCATAGATTCACCTTCGTTGCGGACGGCCAGAGGACGACTCCCGGCCTTGAAACCGACGCACGCGGAATCGAGTGTTAGTTTCCGACCACTTTGTCCAGCATCTCGCTGGCAGCTTCCACCGCCGTCTTTTCCGGCTGGTTGATCATCCACTTTACTTTGCCAGCTTTGATTTCTTCCTGCGCAATCTTGCAAGGCTTGCGAGCGGTGGTATCGATTTGTGGACGCGCTCCGGATTGCAACTGTCGCGCACGACGGGCCGCGACGATGATGTATCGGTAATTACTATCAAATCCTTCAATTAACTTCATTGTTCATCCCCATGTGATCAACTGCTGGGCACGGTAGAGAACCCAAACGACGCCAAAATCTGCTGAGCCCTGGGTCCCTGGTTATGCAGGCGACAGTCTTCCGCCTTGCGGATAATTGACAAATCGGTGGAACTGCGAGAAGAGGAGCGGTGTATCCGTTCCGCCAGTACGATCGCCCTAAGTTGCCCCTGTGACTCCTCGAGGCGATCATTTACCAGTATATAGTCATACTTGCGATAATTCGCGATCTCTTTGGCGGCCGCCTGTAAGCGGCGGTCAATCACCTCGTCGGATATGCGGTCGGCGGCGCTGCGATCGCGCAGGCGCTGCTCCAGAACCTCGCGCGAAGGCGGCAGAATGAAAATGCTGACTGCATCAGGGAGTTTCTCCTTCACCTGGCGCGCTCCCTGTACATCGATGTCCAGCAGAAGGTCTTTGCCTTTGGATTTGGCGTCGTCGAGAAAGCGGCGGGCAGTACCATAATAATCGCCAAAAACACAGGCATATTCCAGGAACTGGTTCTGTTCGATCATGCGCTCGAACTCTTGCGTGGATACGAAGAAATATTCGCGGCCATTTTTTTCCTGGCCGCGTGGCTTGCGGGTGGTGTAGGAGATGGAGAACTCCAGATCCGGCACCTGGCGCAGCAATTCGTTGCTAAGGGTCGTTTTGCCCGAGCCCGAAGGCGCGGAGATAATGTAAACGATGCCGCTCATTCGATGTTCTGCACCTGCTCGCGCAGTTTTTCGATCTCGGCTTTCATTGCCAGGCCGTACTCGGTGATCTTCAGGGCTTCGCCGGAAACACCGGAGGTTTTGGACAGCAGGGTATTGGCTTCGCGTCCCATTTCCTGCAGCAGGAAGTCCATTTTCTTACCGACTTCTTTTTCCGTGGACAGCAATCCCAGGAAGTGATCGATGTGAGTCTGCATGCGCACGCATTCTTCCTGGATGTCACTGCGTTCGGCAAGCACCGCCGCTTCCTGCAAAATTCGATCCGCATTGGCCTGGGTTGCCATCAGCTCCTGCAGGCGACTCTGCAGTTTTTCCATGTATGCACGAAGCACGACTGTCCTTACCTTGTCGATTTCCCGTGTAGCATGGCGCAGGCGCTCGATTCGCTCACGCAATTCGCGCTCAATGGCCTTACCCTCATCGGCCCGCATGTGATCCAGCTTGGAGACCGCTTCTTCCAATTTCAGAAGCACGGCGGCTTCAGCGTCCCCGTTCATTTGCGCCACTGGCCCTTCCAGCATACCGGGAACCTTGAAAATCGCATTGAGATCCGGCTCGGCGGGCAGCGAAAATTCCTTTGCGGCAGCGCGAAATATGTGCACGTAATTGCTCACCAGGCTTTTGTTCAGCGCCAAACCCTGTGCTCCGCTGCGTTCGAGCGATAAAACAAGCTCCACATGTCCGCGCGCCAGCTTTTCCTTTAAGGTGCGGCGGAGTTTCATCTCCAGGGCATCGGTGTCGGCCGGCATGCGCATGTGCAGGTCGAGGAAGCGATGATTCACCGATTTCAGCGACAAGGTGAAGCTGAGCTGGTCATCGACCTGCCCCTTTACCTGCGCGAATCCCGTCATCGAACGGATCGACATGCCTGGTGCTTGCCCGTCTTTAGTTTTTTCGCCTTCGGTTCGGCCCGGCGATCTGATACAGCTATTCGTTCACGATTCCCGCAGTGGTCGGCGGCTCCAGATCTACGAATTGGAGATCATACAGCCGGCGATAGGTCCCCAAGCGGCTCATGAGGTCTTCATGCGTACCGATGTCGGTAATCATTCCATTCTCGAGCACGACGATGCGATCGGCGCGCCGCACGGTGGAGAGCCGGTGAGCGATCACAAACACGGTACGCCCAGCCATCAGGTTCTGCAGTGCCGATTGAACCAAGGCTTCTGATTCGCTGTCGAGTGCCGAAGTAGCTTCGTCCAGGATCAGGATGGGAGCATTCTTCAGCAGGGCGCGAGCGATAGCCAGGCGTTGCCGCTCTCCGCCGGAGAGCCGGACTCCCTTCTCTCCAATAACGGTCTTGTAATCCTCCGGCAGTTCCTGAATGAAGCCTTCGGCCAGAGCCGCCTGAGCCGCCTCCATGACGCGGTCGAGGGAGACGTTGGGCTGGCCGTAGGCGATGTTGTTCCGCACGCTGTCATTGAACAGGATGGTTTCCTGAGTGACGACGCCGATCTGCGAGCGCAAGGAGCCCAAGGTGACGTCGCGAACATCGATGCCATCAATCGTGATTCTCCCGTCGCATACGTCAAAAAACCGGGGAATCAACTGGGCCAGGGTGCTCTTGCCGGAGCCACTGGAACCTACGATGGCCAGCACCTCACCTTTGCCGACCGTGAGGTCGATGCCCTGGAGTACCGGCCGGGCGCTGTCTTCGTCGTTGTACTGGAAGCTGACGTTTTCCAGGCGGATGCAGTCGCGGAAGGGGGGCAGTATCCTGGCATCGGGCTTCTCGCGCACATCATCCTGGGAATCCATGAAATCGAAGATCGAGGAAGATGCGCCTAAGGCCTGCTGGAAATTGTTATTGAAGATCGCAAACCGCCGTACCGGATCGTAGAGCTTGAACACGGCCACCAGGAATGCCAGGAAGGTTCCGGCGGTGAACACGTGAGCTTTGATGTAGTCGCGGCCGAGCAGAAGCAACAGGGCGATGGCGATGGCGCCGAAGGTATCCATCAGGGGAGAGCTGATGGACGCGGCCCGCACGGACCGCATATTGGCGCGGAACAGACGTCTGGCAGCACTGCGGAATTTCAGCGACTCCCATTTTTCCATGCCGAAGGCTTTTACCACGCGGTTGCCAGTGATGGTTTCGTGCAGGATGTTCTGGATTTCCGCCAGGTTGTCCTGTCCACGGCGGGTCGTTCGGCGAACGCCGCGTCCAATGCGGCGCGCAGAATAGAAGATCGCCGGCAGGAAGGCCACCAGCATCCAGGCCAGCTTGCCGCCCAAGAGAACGACCACCATCGCCGTGAATATCAGCGTGAAGAATTGCTGCAGAAACTCGGCGAGCACGGTGGACATCGCAAACTGGACTTTTTCGATGTCGTTGACCAGCGTGGACAGCAGCGTGCCCGTGGTGTGTCGCTGAAAGAACCCTACCGAGCGACGCAGGATGCGATTGTAGAGCGCATCACGCAGATCGGTGATCATGCCGTAGCCGGCGTAGTTCACCAGGTACGTGCCCAGATAATCGAAGACGCCTTTCAGCACAGTGGCGGCCACCATGGCAAACGCCACCACGGTCCAGGCGTTGGTGAAGTGCCTGGGAACGAGTTCCTGTAAGTAGAGAAGCCGGTCAGTGCCGGGAAACCGGAAGAGGGCGATGTTCTTGGACTGTGATGCGGGATTCAGTACACGGTCAAAGATGGGGCCGACGAGGAGAACCCGAAAGGCGTCCAGCAATCCGACCAGCGACATAAGGATGATAGACAGAGCGAGTTGAAGGCCGTAGGGTGCGACGTACCGCAGGAGTCGGAAAAGCTGGCGCATTAGCAGGTGCCCTGCCTGACGACAACGCTGCCACAAATGGAAATTCCAATCCCAGTTGTGCTTCTCAGAGCGTGTGCCGACGGATTATCCGAGATGGAGTGGCAGGGATACAGATTAATGATTCTACTTGAGTTTGTGTACTTCCGCACGTAACGGCGGAGAGTGCACCCTGCACTGAAGGCCCAATTTGGTTTCCATCAGCCCTATCGCGGACTGTCCCGATGTACATTCTTTACCTGATAACCGGCCTTCTTAAGCCGTTTGGCTACGTCTTCCGCAATCATCACCGAGCGATGCTGGCCGCCGGTGCAGCCGAAGGCGATAGTGAGATAGCTTTTGCCTTCCTTCACATAGTGCGGCAACAGGTAAATCAGCAAATCGGAGATGCGATTGATGAATTCCTGAGTTTGCGGGAACGAGCGGATATATTTGGCGACTCGCGGATGCCGTCCTGTGTATGGCCGGAATTCGGGAATGAAGTGGGGATTGGGCAGGAAGCGAACATCGAACACCAGATCAGCGTCCTCTGGCACGCCTTCGCGAAAACCAAAGCTTACGCAGGAAACCAGGATTCCGTTGTCGGGAGACTCTGTCTTAAAACGCCGATTGATGTGGGCGCGCAGTTCGTGAACGTTGAACTTCGAAGTGTCGAGGATGTCGTCGGCTAGCTTGGCGATCGGGCCGAGGCGCTTGCGTTCGGCCAGGATGGAAGTCCGAACCGGAGAAGACGTGCCTAAAGGATGAGGACGGCGAGTTTCACTGAAACGGCGCAACAGCGCTTCATCTGTGGCTTCAAGGTAAAGAATGCGTGTGGGGAGGAGTTTTCGGACTGCTTTGAGGATGGCAGGCAGTCTCTCCAGGCGCGCACCTTCGCGGACGTCCACCACCAGCGCGGCACGGTCGATCTCCGGCGATTGCTGCACCAGTTCGGCAAAGCTGGGGATCAACTCCACGGGCATGTTGTCCACGCAGTAGTAGCCCAGATCTTCAAAGACCTTGAGGACCGAACCTTTGCCGGACCCGCTCAGTCCGGTGATGATCACCAGCTCAGTGCCAAGACCAGGCGCACGAACTCGGGGTTTGCGCCCGTCGAGGGAAGTGGCTGGTGAGGCGCCTGGTTTGTGCTTTGAATTTTTCTGGGATGCCATCCTTAGCCATCGTAAATCACGGGCGGCCACGGATTACACGGTTTTTCGCGGATTAGAAATAAGACAAGAAAAGAAGGAAGGTGACGACCGATCGGCATCGCCTACGGTCTATCCGGCACAGGTTTACACTTCTCGCGAAACCCCGATCGATCTCAATGGGCCCCGAGAAAAGACCAATAGACCGAAAAAGATCCGTGAAAATCCGTGCAATGCGTGGCCCGTTTTCTACGGTGCTTCGATCAGCTCCATCTTGCCGTCTTTTTTGCGATGAAGGACTTTGATTTTTCCTTTTTCGTCACGAAAGACGAACACATCCCGATCGCGGAATTCCGCTTCCTTGACGGCTTCTTCCAGCGTCATCGGTTTCATGGCCACTGATTCGTCAGACCGAACCACATGCGTTTCGGTGATCCGGGCTACTGTGGGGAAACTGTGCACCACAACCGGAACCGCCGCCGCTGCATTGGGGCCCACTCGAACGCGGACGTCCACGTCCTCTTTACGGGACTCGGTATGCCAATGCTTACGAGGCTGGCGTTTGAGATTTCTCCAGCGCGCCCGGTTTTTCACCACCTGGCGCTCAATGTGTTCCAGGGCCTCGCCAACGGCCAGGGACATGTCATTGGCCTCGGCCAGGCCAACTACAGGATTGGGGATTCGTGTGATGACCGCGATTTCTGCTTTACAACGGCGCTTTTCCATCGCCAGGATGACTTTGCTTTCGAAATTGTCGCCCAGGATGCGGACGAGTTTCTTCAGCCCGTGTTCGATTTGTTTGCGGATATCAGGTGTGACTTCGTATTGCCTGCCGGTGTATTCCACGTTCATCGAACGCCCCCTATGAAACCGGAACCGCTCCCGCCACTTTTGCGTGTGCGGAACTGTTTCCGGTGGGTCTACTGCAATCTCCTTGCCCCAACTTTTGGGCTATTAGAGACGTCGACCCGGTGAGCCTGTGCTCCATTCCGGGCGGCTTAGCCTGTTGCACGTACACGGACAACAGGAAAACTCGCAAACCCCATTAATTTTTCACTCGGCGCTGGTGGGTCGAGGGGATCTTCATATCCTCCCGGTACTTCGCGACCGTGCGACGAGTGACCTGGATACCCTGCGACTGGAGGATGCGGGTGATCTGCTCGTCGGTTAACGGCCTGGCGGGGTCTTCTTCCTCAATCAGCTTTTTTACACGGCGTTTCAGAATCAGCAGGGAGGTATTGCCGCCTTCCGGTCCTTGCACGCTTTCACTGAAGAAGTAGCGCAATTCAAAGACGCCCTGCGCGGTGTGGGCATACTTGTTGGCTACGGCCCGGCTGACGGTGGAGGGATGCACTCCGATCTCCTCCGCCACCTCTTTAATCATCATCGGCTTCAGGTAATCGATGCCCTGATCGAGAAATTCCCTCTGCCTTCCCACAACGGCGTGGCACACTTTTAGGATCGTCTGCTTGCGCTGCTCGATATTCTTGATCAACTGAATGGCGGATTTGTAGCGCTCCTTGACATAGGAGCGCACATCTTTTTCCGCCGCATCACGGTTGAGAAGCCGCTTATAGCTGGTGTTGAGCCGAAGTTGGGGCACGTCGTCGTCGTTCAGTACCACCTGGTATTCGTCGCCTTGCTTGATGAAGGCAACATCGGGCTCGATCAGACGCGGCTCCACGATGTTGTAGCGAAGTCCGGGCTTGGGATCGAGAGTACGAATGTAGTCCAGCGCCGCTTGTACGCTTTCCGGAGTGCCGCCGATGGCTTTGGCAATTTCCTTGAGCTGCTTATTCTGCACTAGCCGCAGATGATTACTGACAATCTCTACGGCATCTTTCAACACCTGACTCGTGCCATTGCCGCCATTCAGATCGTGTTCTACCTTGACTCGCTGGTGGTAGTGCAGCTGTGCCAGCAGACATTCACGCAGGTCTCGGCTGGCAACCCCCACAGGATCCATCTGCCGAATCAAATCTGTAGCAGCACGAAGATCCTCGAGCGTGAACACTGGCTCGATCCCAGCCGGGGGCACAAACTCCTGTTTAGACTGCACCTCCGGTTCGGGTGCAACCGCCACTGCTGCAATCATGTCAGCGACGGAATCGGCGGCATAGCTGGGAGATTCTTCAGGCAGAGTCTCCTCAGCCAATCCTACTGCCGCGGCATGCGGCTGGGGCTCAAACAGCGGCTTCTCGGCCGAGAGCGCAGCCGCGGATGAGTATGTTTCCGACCGGTCGGCGCTGATTTCGTCGTCAGCGAAAAGAGCCGGCGATGGAACTGGTGGAGCATCCTCGTCTAGTGGCGAAGAAGCTTCTTTTTTCGCCGAGGCTTCTGAATCCGAGACTGCCAGCAATTCACTCGGATAGGCCTGCGCCATCAGCTCGTCTTCGGTCGCGATCAGATAACCGTCCTCATTGAGATTTCCGATTACCAGCTCAGCGGCTGCCCGAATCTTGTCGTTGACGTGACTGGCTCCCAACTGCCACATGAGGTGGTCGGTCAGAGTGCTGGGCTTTGATAGAAAATTCTCGAAGGAAGGCTTTTCGACCGACTCTACATCGGAACTGGTGCGATATCCGGGATCAAGATAGTCCTGAAAGAAGGAGCCGAAGTCGATTTCTTCGAAGGGATCTTTTGGAGTGACGGCTACTACCGGATCGGCTTCCTCCGCAGTCCGCTGACTGCGTTCGCGGTCTTCAGCCCGGCCAGCGACATCGTCCAGCAGTGGAACTGTGCCATCAAGTTCTTCCAGGACGGGGTTTTCCACCATCTCGGCGTTGATCATGTCCTTCAGCTCAATCTTATTCAGCGCCAGCACGCTGACCATCTGCACCAGGCCGGGTGTGAGGATCTGCTTCTGGCTGACCCGCAGGCTGAGTTTGTGCTGAAGAAGTACCATGAGAAGTGGCCCGTCCTGCCTTTAGACGAGGGAGAAACTCTCCCCCAGGTACACGCGCTTGACCTCTGGATCGCCGCCTAGCTGCTCCGGTGTCCCTGCGCGGAAGATTTTGCCATCATTAATGATATACGCCCGATCGGTAACGGAAAGTGTTTCGCGCACATTGTGGTCGGTAATGAGGACCCCAATGCCGCTGTTTTTCAGGTCGAAGATGATTTTTTGAAGGTCCAGCACGGCGATGGGGTCGATGCCAGAGAAAGGCTCGTCCAACAAGATAAAGGATGGGGAAATGCACAAGGCTCTGCCGATCTCGACCCGGCGCCGCTCTCCTCCGGAGAGCGCATAGCCACGATTCTTGCGGATATGGCTGAGGCCTAGCTCGTCGATCAGCTTTTCCATTTTCTCCCGCCGTTCATGCCAGGAGAGGGGTTGTGCTTCCAGCACCGCCAGGATGTTCTCTTCCACGGTGAGCTTGCGGAAAACCGAGGGCTCCTGCGGAAGATAACTGATACCAAAATTTCGCGCCCGCAGGTACATGGGCACGTCGGTGATGTCCTTGCCGTCGATGAGAATTCTTCCCAGATCGGGAGGAGTCAGGCCGACGATCATGTAGAAGGTTGTGGTCTTGCCGGCTCCATTGGGTCCTAACAGGCCGACCACCTC
>Ga0187776_10000122_pt1 | contig 37910 bp, 34 predicted proteins | sample 0216_BV02_MP12_2_FD_132426 | JGI IMG/M metagenome (GOLD analysis project Ga0187776, IMG submission 132426) | Tropical peat soil microbial communities from peatlands in Department of Meta, Colombia - 0216_BV02_MP12_20_MG | ecosystem: Environmental > Terrestrial > Soil > Wetlands > Peat | place...
CGGCCTGGTTGGCCATCTGGATGGCGCTGGCGAGAGCGTTGGCGCGAACCGAGAGGCCGTCGTAACGGTCGCCGACCTGCTTGTAGTGGTGTCCCGAACCGGCCTGGCGGAAATATTCCAGGACGGCATCCACACTCAGCTTGCTGGCGACCTCGCCGGCCGCCTGTCCGCCCATTCCGTCACAAACGACGTAGATGCCATAGCGCGAGTCGAACCCGAAGTTGTCTTCATTGTTCGAGCGCACGCAGCCTACATCGCTCTTACCGGCGACGGCGACACTGTACCCCATGTGTTTTTCCAGACCAGAAATCCTACCTTACTTTAGCCCCAAGAGCATTACCGGGAGTGGCACTTCCTTCAGGCAAGGATAGGAACAAAGATTAAGGATACAGGACGGAGGCAAACGAATTTGCCATTGATGCACTATTTTGGGTGCAGTGAAGTCTGGCAATTCAGGCTTTGGTTTTGCTTCGCGGCAGCCGTTCGTGGGCTAGAATAGAGGCTCTCATGGCAACCGAGCCGCAATCCCAACCGCTGACCGTCTCCGCCGACGAAGCTACCGATGCCGTCACGGAGAAGATTCTCCGCATTATCGCCACGCAAAAGCGCATTCCCCCGGAGCAGGTGCACCTGGACAGCTCCTTCGAGCAACTGGGGCTGGATTCACTGGACAGCGTGAATATCCTGTTCGAACTGGAAAGCGCATTTGACATCTCCATCTCCGACGAGCGGGCGCGTGCCATTCGCAGCGTGCAGGAGATGGTCGCCGGGGTAAAGCAGCTGATAGCGCAAAAGGCGGGCTCGCAGTAATCCATGGCCGATCGCCGTGTAGCCGTGACCGGCATGGGGATCATCTCCGCTCTGGGCCTCAACCTGGAGGAGAACTGGGCGTCGCTTGAAGCCGGCCGCCCCGGCATAGGACCGATTTCTCTGGCCGACGTCTCCAGCTTGAAGTTCCAGAACGGCGCGGAGGTGCGCGACTACAAGCAGGACGACCACTTCCAGTCGAATCAGGCTGACTTCTGGGACCGCTTCGCACAATTTGCGCTAGTCGCTGCTCGCGAAGCCGTGTGCCGGACGGGGCTGTCCGAGGGAAGGCAAAAACTCAGCCCAGGATTGAGCGAGCGGGTGGCGGTGATCACCGGGTCCTGTGTGGGTGGTCAATCCACGGAAGACATCGGGTTCGTGGATGTATACAAAAAAGGTGGGAACCGTGTACATCCCCTGACGATTCCCAAGACCATGGCTAATGCAGGCGCGAGCTGTATTGCGATGGAATTCGGGATCCGGGGACCGGCATATACGATTTCAACGGCGTGTTCTTCCGCGAACCATGCGATCGGCCAGGCCTTGTGGATGGTGCGGCAGGGAATGGTCGATGTGGCGATCACCGGAGGAAGCGAAGCGCCATTCAGCTTCGGCATCCTGAAGGCCTGGGAAGCCATGCGGGTGGTCTCGCCCGAAACTTGCCGGCCGTTTTCCCGCGATCGCAAGGGCATGGTGCTTGGGGAAGGCGCCGGCATGCTGGTGCTGGAGCCCATGGAGGCGGCACGAGCGCGGGGAGCGACGATCTATGGGGAGCTGGTGGGGTTCGGAATGAGCTCCGACGCCGAGCACATCACGAAGCCCTCCGCGGAAGGAGCGGCGCTGGCCATGCGCAACGCCATGCGCGACGCCGGTATCGTCCCCGAAGCCGTGGGATACGTTAACGCGCACGGCACTGGGACGCCGGTAAATGATCCCACCGAAACGCAGGCGATTCGCCTTGCGCTCGGCGCGCACGCCAACAAAGTGGCGGTGAGCTCCACCAAGTCAATGCACGGGCATGGTCTGGGAGCTGCCGGAGCACTGGAAGCTGTGGCCACGCTACTTGCCCTGGGCCACAATGTGTTGCCACCTACCGCCAATTACAACGAGCCCGATCCCGAGTGCGATCTGGACGTGATACCCAACTGTGCGCGACGCGCGGAAGTCGAGTACGCGCTGTCAAATTCGTTTGCGTTTGGCGGGTTGAATGCGGTGCTGGCGTTTCGGAAGGCGTAACAGGCCTACGGATAATGAAAGGGCAGGAACTGCAGATCCCTCGTCGCACTGGCGTCCTCCTCGTGATGACAATCACGAAAGTTGCTCGAGGCGAATCGGACGGTCCAGGAAGCAGGCGCGGCGGACAAGAGTGTCCACGCCACGTGTCTAGCCGCGCTCCGCACTCTTAAACATCTCGCTGAGCTTCGCGCCGTCGCCTGAAGCCGCATCCGTGATCAGAAAGTAGCGCAGCCCATTCTGCTCCCAGCTGCGAACATGAAAATTCGACTGGCTCGCTTCCCGCTCGCCCTCAAGCCGCACGCTCGGACTATCGCGAAGGATCAGCACCGTCAGATAGTGACTGCGAATCTTGTAAAGCAACTCGGCTCCCGGTTCGCCGCCAAGATAAGCTACGCGTCCTCCCACCAGCGTGAACTCCGATCCGCCCAGCTCTGGCAGATCAAAGGTGAACGGCAACCGGCCCTGGAACCACGGCTTCACGGTGTGCCGATCGCTGGAAACCACATCCACCGGAGAGGCGCTGGCCAGGTCGGTCACGTGAATGTCGGCGACCTGCGCAAGAACCTGCTGACGCTCGATCCTGCGCAGTGAAAAGACCGTGCCCAGATATGCGATCACGAGGAAAGCGGCCGCTGCGGCAAAGGCTGGCAGAAGCCTGGCGAGAAGTGGGCGCTTTTTGGTTCCCAAAACTTCACGCTGGATGCGGGCCCGCAGGTCCGGCTCCGGCCGGTAGCGCCGGCCGACGATCTGGTTGGCCTGCTTCAGGCGCATCCGGCCCAGGGCTTCTCCCGAACACGCAGGGCAACTCTTCAGGTGTTCGCTGAGCGCCGCCTCTTCCTTCTCGGAAAGCTCCGCATCGATATACGGATCGATCTTGGATTGCCAGGTCTCACATTCCGTCTGCATAGGGTTCCTACCCCGTTCCTGTCCGCGGCTTGGTCTCGGGAACAGCTTTTGGACCGCTGCCACTTAGTGCATTTCTGACCGCGGTTCGTGCCCGCGAAAGCCGCGACATTACGGTGCCAATGGGGATAGCAAGTGTGTCGGCAATCTCACGATACGACATCTCCTCCACATCGCTCAGCAGCAGCACCTCGCGGAAGGCCACGGGCAGCAGCGCGATCGCCTCCTGCAAACGCTCATGGTCGATTGCGCCCAGCAGCAGCGACTCCGGGGTTTCTCGGCTGATGGCCAGCTCCGGCCCTCCCTCTTCATCCTCCAGCGGCACCGTCATCTTCGCTTTCAATCCGGTGCGGGAAGTTAGAAACGTGTTGCGCAGGATGCGGAATATCCAAGCGCGAAAGTTGGTTCCCATCTGGAAAGAAGAGAAGCCCTTAAGCGCCTTGGCAAACGTCTCCTGGACCAACTCTTCCGCTTCGGCGCGGTCCTGTGTCAGCCACTGCGCAAAATTGTAGAGCGAGTCGAAGAGTGGCATAGCCAGCTCCTCGAACAATCCGGTGTTGCGGTCCGCTGCCGACAAGACTCACCAAGACTAAACCGGACATCGGCATTTTTGTTCCCAAAATTTGTAGAAGTTTTTTGAGCTGAGGCGGGGAATAAAGCTGCCTGCGGCTGGTTCTCAACCGTGCAGCGCGACGCGATAGGAGAGACCAGATGAGTATGAAAGAAGTAGATCGCAGGTCGTTTCTGAAGCTCACGGGGATGTCGATTGGCATCGGCACGCTCTATAGATGTCTGCCCCTGTTCGGGACCAACAGTGAAGCAGCCGAAGTCTTTGACGAGCTGGGGCGAAAGAATGGCGAGCGGGTGACGCCATTCTCCTTCGTTCAGCTCAGCGATGCTCACGTAGGCTTCAGCGGGCCACCTGACCCGCTGGGCACCAAAGCCTTTGAGGAAGCCGTAGCCCTGGTAAACAGCCTGCCCACACCTCCAGACCTGGTGTTGTTTACGGGCGATCTTACCCATGACTCAGAAGATCCCGGCGAGCACGCCAAACGCATGCAAAAATTCCAGCAGATTGCCTCCACAGTCAAGACCGGAAAACTCAAATGCGTTCCGGGGGAGCACGATGCCGGCTTAGATGGCGCCCAATTGTTTCGCAGCGTCTTTGGCGAAACCCACTACTCGTTTGATCACCGCGGCATGCACTTCATCGCTCTGGACAACGTTTCGCGCGCCAAGCCTGAGGTCGGGCCCGAGCAACTGGCGTGGTTGAAGCAGGACCTGGCTCGCTTCCCGAAGACCGCCCCAATCGTGGTTTTTACCCATCGTCCTCTATTCGATCTGAAACCCGAGTGGGAGTGGTTCACCAGCGATGGCGATGACGTCATGAACGTGCTCGCGCCTTATGAAAACGTTACCGTGCTCTATGGTCACATCCATCGCGATCACGAGCATCACGAAGCCCACGCCACGCACTACGCAGCCCGATCTCTGATCTTTGCGTTTCCCGATCCGGAGAAAGTGGCGCAGAAGAAACCCATCCCGTTCGACAAGGACCATCCCTTCAAGAATCTGGGCATTCGCCAGGTGGAGGCTCGTCCCCCAAGCGCGGAGCTGGTGGTGAAAGACGTGGAGCTCACTATCCGCGAATACTCCGGGCTTAATGGGGTCTCACAAATTCTGAAAAATCCCTCTCTGTAGGAAGGAACGAAATTATGTACACGATTAAAGTTCGAAACCAAAAAAGAACGATGCTGGTGATTGTTGCAGTTCATCTGCTTCTCGCCGGCGCGGTATTGATGCTGACCGTGGTGCCGGCAGTGCGGGCGGAGGATTCGCCGCGCGTAATCGACATCACTGCCAAGCGCTTTTCTTTCACTCCTAACCAGATCACCTTGAAGAAGGGCGAAACGGTCAAGTTGCGGCTCAGGAGTGAAGACGTGACCCACGGCTTCTTTTCCAAGCCGCTGAAGATTGACGAGCTCATCCCGGCGGGACAGACGACGGAGATCACATTGACGCCGCAGGTCGCGGGCTCATTCACCACCATTTGCGACCACTTCTGCGGGTCGGGTCACGGCAACATGAACATGACGATCGTGGTGGAGTAGCCGGTGGCTCGCAATCTTTACCAACGCGGGGCGGCCATGCAACTGCTGGGTCTGCCGCTGGCATTCACTCTCCTGATGTCAGCGGCCGGTTGCAAGGCCGCCCCACTGGGCTCGCTGGAGACCTCGCTCATGACCCAGCTCAAGCGGCGCGTAACTGTCGGCGGGAAATCGGATCACAATCCGCTGCCGGCATCGGCGGAGACGATCGAGACGGGACGCAAGAACTTCTCCCACTATTGCCTGGCATGCCATGGGCTCGATGGACAGAACACGGGTGTTCCGTTTGCTGAGAATATGTCGCCTCCGGTGCCGCCGCTGAACTCGCCCAGCGTGCAGAAGTACACTGACGGCCAGCTGCATTGGATCATCAAGAATGGGATTTCGCCCTCGGGGATGCCGGCCTCAAATGGCATTCTGAACGACGACGAGATCTGGTCGCTGGTGGCGTACATCCGCCATCTGCCGCCCAAGGGCAGCCTGGGAGAGCCGCGAGTGTACACGGAAGATGTGGAGGCGCCAGGGAGAGAGACGGGTCAGCGGTGACATGGGATTGCACGACCTTGCGTTTTGCTTGAGCGGATCGGAAGAGTTCTCAGTTGCTGTGGGAGGAGAATGCTGATCGCTCGCGCGCCTGCGGCGGCTGGTGATGAGAAAACAAGGGTTGAGACAGTCAGGAAAATCTTTGTTCAATGAGCTCAGGAGCTCTTTTGCGCTGCATCCAGGCGCGCCTCGGCGCGGCGGAGGGCATTCATGGCGCGCTCGTAGTCGGTCTCCGGATCGGCGCTGCAGAGATGCTGTTCAGCGCGCTGTTTGGCTTCCTCCGCGCGCTTGACATCGATCTCCCGGGCTCGCTCCGCAGTTTCGGCGAGAATCGTGACTTTATTGGGCAGAACCTCGGCAAAGCCCCACGCGACCGCAAGGTAATGGGTCTGGCCGCTGGACTTGTAGGAGATCTGCCCTACAGCCAATTCTGTGATCAGCGGCGCGTGTCCCGGCAGAATTCCCAAATAGCCATTCTTCCCAGGGATCTGTGCCTCTTCGGCGACGTCGCGCACTACCATGCGATCGGGCGTGACGATTTCGAGTTGGAAAGTGTCAGCCATTATGCAGCTGTGGTCTCCTTCAGCTTCTCGGCCTTCTCCAGCACCTCGTCGATCGTGCCCACCATGTAGAAGGCCTGCTCAGGGACCTCGTCATGCTTGCCGTCGATGATCTCCTTGAAGCTGCGAACGGTTTCACCGACCTTCACGTACTTTCCTTTGAATCCTGTGAACTGTTCGGCAACATGGAAAGGCTGCGACAGGAACTTCTGGATCTTGCGCGCCCGCGCCACCAGCAGCTTGTCCTCTTCGCTCAATTCGTCAATGCCCAGGATGGCGATGATGTCCTGCAGGTCTTTATAGCGCTGCAGGATTCGCTTCACCCCTTGCGCCACGTCATAGTGCTCCTGCCCCACGATGCGCGGATCCAGAATGCGAGAAGTAGAAGCCAGCGGATCAACCGCGGGATAGATGCCAATCTCGGTCAAACCGCGGGAGAGCACGGTGGTGGCGTCGAGGTGAGCAAAGGTGGTTGCCGGCGCTGGATCGGTAAGATCGTCAGCCGGCACATAGATGGCCTGTACCGATGTGACCGACCCCTTCTTGGTGGAAGTAATGCGCTCCTGCAATTCCCCCATTTCCGTGGCTAGGTTGGGCTGGTAGCCGACGGCGGATGGCATGCGTCCCAGCAGCGCGGAAACTTCTGATCCCGCCTGCGTGAAACGAAAGATATTGTCGATAAAGAGCAGGGTATCTGCGCCCTCGGCATCGCGGAAATATTCGGCGACGGTCAGACCGGTAAGGGCCACCCGCAGGCGCGCTCCCGGCGGCTCGGTCATCTGGCCGTAGATCAGAGAAGCCTTGGAGTGCTCGGGTTCTCCCGGCTTGATTACGCCTGACTCGGTCATCTCCAGCCAGAGATCGTTGCCTTCGCGGGTTCGCTCGCCCACGCCGGCAAAAACCGAGTAGCCGCCATGTTGTTTGGCAACGTTGTTGATCAGCTCCATGATGACAACGGTCTTGCCCACGCCGGCGCCACCGAACAAACCGATCTTGCCGCCTTTGAGGAAGGGCTGGATGAGATCAACGACCTTCACGCCGGTTTCGAACATCTCCGCGGTAGTCGATTGCTCCTCGAAGCTCGGCGCCGGGCGATGAATAGGCAGTCTCTCGGTTGCCTTTATCGGGCCGAGGCCGTCCACGGGATCGCCAATCACGTTCATCACGCGCCCCAGCGTGCCTTTGCCCACGGGGACGGAAATCGGGCCCTTCAGGTCGATCGCCTTCATGCCGCGCACCATGCCGTCGGTGGGCTCCATGGCGACGCTGCGCAAGCGTCCTTCGCCGAGGTGCTGCTGCACTTCCAGGATGACATTGATGGGTACGGGAACTTCGAAGCCGTCGCTGACCACGCGGATGGCGTTATAGATGGGCGGCATTGCCGACTCGGAGAACTGAACGTCCACCGCCGGTCCGGCAATTTGAATTACTCTTCCGATATTTTCTGACATAAGAAACCTTTAAATGTGTCGCCCCTGGGGAGACTCGTGATTGATTCGTCGTGTGACACGGCACTTACGTGCCGGGTTATGCTGTGCCGCCCTAACGCCTGCCGATAAGTTAGCAGACATCGTTTTGGTGGAGCAGGGCTTCAGCCCCTGCCTTTACAGCGGCCAAGAATGCCGGCTATAGCCGCTGCGGTAAAAGCTAGAAACTTCTGCGGTTTTTCTATGCAGGCCTAAAGGCCTGCTCCACCCGTTTTAGTGCAGTCGCCGCTACAGGGCGGCCGCGCCGCTGACGATCTCGATGATCTCTTTGGTAATTTTCGCCTGGCGCACGCGGTTCATCTGCAGTGTCAGCGCATCGATCATCTTACTGGCATTGTTGGTGGCCGCGTCCATGGCTGTCATACGCGCAGCATGCTCGGCTGCCGACGACTCCAGCATCGCCCGAAACATCTGAATGGCGACATACCTTGGCAACAATGCATTAAACAGCTCCTGCGGCGGCTGCTCGTAGATGTAATCCACTTTGGTCTGTACAAATTCCGCCGCCTCCCGGTCGATCTCCGCAGTATCGGCGGGACCAGCCCGCACACCTGCAGATCTGGCAGCTTCCAAGCGGCGCTCGCGTTCCTCCTCGCTCACTTCCTCCGCCGCTTCAATTTCCTGCAAGCCTACCCGCCGGATGGGAAGCACCTTCTCGATAAGCAGGCGCTGCGCGATCACCGATTTGAATTCGTTATAAATCAGGTAAACGGAATCGATCTCGCAGTTGGAGTAGCGGCGGATGAGGTCCTGCGCCAGTTCAGCCGCCTGCGCAAATTCAAATTTGTTAAGCGTCCCGACCAGTTCGGTCACGATCTGCGTGGGCGCAGCGCGCTCCTGGGCGTCAGCTTTGGCCGAAGGATAGCGGCGGCGGAAGAAATCCCGTCCCTTGCGACCAATGGTCTCCAGATCGATATTCTTGCGGGCTCTTTCTTGGATGAATTGTGTGGCCGCGCGCAATATATTGGCGTTGAATGCGCCCGCCAGACCCTTGTCTCCGGTAACAATAACCAGCTGAATGTTTTTCTCCGGACGCTGCGCGAGAAGCAGGTGGCGTGGCTCTCCGGTATCCGGATCGTAGATTTCCGCCCGCTCCACCAGCGAGAGCAGCACGTTGGTCAGCATCTGGGCATAGGGGCGCGCCGAGAGCGCCCGGTCCTGTGCCTTGCGCAGGCGTGCAGCGGAGATCATCTTCATGGCGCGGGTGATCTGGCGCGTGCTGATTACGCTGCGAATACGCCGCCGGATATCGAGAATGGTTGCCATAACTGAGTTTCGTGCTTGCTATCTGGCGGCCGCAGCGACGGGCTGCCTTGCCTTGGCGGGCTGCCTGTCGCTGGTAAAGCGTTCCTTGGCCTCCTTGATCAGCTTGTCCATCTCCGCCTTGAGGGTGTCATCCAGAACCTTCTTGTCCATGATGGTCTTCAGCAACCCGGGATTCATGGTCTCCACGTATTCATAGAGCTGCTTTTCAAATGGGCGGATATCTTCTACCGCCAGGTCATCAAGATAACCCTTGGTACCGGCGTAGATAATGAGAATCTGCTTGGAAAAGGGGAGAGGCGAGAACTGGTTCTGCTTCAGCACCTCCACCAGCCGTTGGCCGCGTGCCAACTGGGCCTGCGTGGCTTTGTCGAGATCGCTGGCGAACATCGAGAAAGCCTGCAATTCACGGAATTGAGCCAGCTCCAGCTTGAGGCTGCCGGCTACCTGGCGCATGGCCTTGATCTGCGCGCTGCCGCCCACGCGACTCACGGAGATACCTACGTTCACTGCCGGACGCACGCCGGAGTTGAAGAGATCGGTCTCGAGGAAAATCTGGCCATCCGTGATGGAGATGACATTGGTTGGAATGTAGGCGGAAACGTCATTGGCCTGAGTTTCGATAATGGGGAGCGCCGTGAGGGAGCCGCCACCGTTCTCGTTGTTCAACTTGGCGGCACGCTCCAGGAGGCGAGAGTGGAGATAAAAGACGTCTCCGGGATAGGCCTCGCGTCCCGGGGGACGGCGCAACAGCAGCGAAATTTCGCGGTAGGCCACGGCGTGCTTGGACAGATCGTCGTAGATGCAGAGCGCGTGGCGCTTCGAATCGCGGAAGTACTCGCCCATAGCGCAGGCCGCATACGGCGCGATGTATTGCATGGGTGCGGGATCGGAAGCCGACGCCACCACCACCACGGTGTAGTCCATGGCGCCGTAGTCCTCCAGGATCTTTACCACCTGGGCCACCGAGGAACGCTTCTGTCCGATGGCGCAATAGATGCAGATCAGGTCGCCCCCCTTGTTGTTGATGATGGTATCCAGCGCGATAGCAGTTTTGCCTGTCTGGCGGTCGCCGATGATCAACTCGCGCTGGCCGCGTCCGATAGGGATCATGCTGTCGATGGCCTTCAGACCAGTGGCCATGGGTTCGCGCACCGGTTGACGCGCCACCACGCCGGGAGCAAGGCGTTCGAGCGGGAGAAATTGATCTGTGGCGACCGGCCCGCGATCGTCGATGGGCTGACCCAACGCGTTCACGACCCGGCCGATCATCGCGTCACCCACCGGCACACTGATAATGCGCCCGGTACGCTTGACGGTGTCGCCTTCTTCGATTTCCGTATAGTCGCCGAGCAGAACGGCACCGACCTGGTCCTCTTCCAGGTTCATGGCGATTCCTGAAACGCCGTGCGGGAACTCGAGCAGCTCTCCCGCCATGACTTTTTCCAAGCCATAAAGACGGGCGATGCCGTCGCCTATGGAAATAACGGTTCCAACTTCATCCACCGCGATGTGAGTCTCATAGTTTTCGATCTGCTCGCGGATAACTTTGGTGATCTCGTCTGCTTTGATTTGAGCCATAAAAATCCAGTAGAGCGTTGTTTGTGGTCAGGATTCCGATCTGGTTGAGCTAGGTTACGCCCAAAAGCGAAGCCGTAAATTCCCAGCAAAGCTTCCGCTTTCAACTACGCCGACGCCAGCTCTTCCTTGATCTTCTGCAATTGGCCGCGAACCGAGCCGTCGTAAATGGTGCTTCCCACTTTGACGATGGCGCCTCCGAGCAGGCTTGGGTCGGTAACATATTGCGCGCGCACCTTCTTCCCGGTGAGGCGCTCGATCTGCGCTTCCACTTCTCCCTTTTCGCTGTCGCTGATTTGGCGGGCGCTTACGATCTGCGCTTCGGCAAATCCCAGGCGCTGGTTAATCTCGTGCTCGAACTCGGACGTAATCTCCCGCAGCTGCCCGATGCGCCGATGGTCGATCAGTACAGCAATGAAATTCCGCACCGGCCGGGAAATCTCCAATCGAGCCGCCAAAGCCCCCAGCAGTCTTTGCTTCTGGTCGCTCGGGATCGCGGGATTCTCCCAGATGCGCCGCAACTCGGCGCTGCCCTGGGCCACGTCCATCATGGAATGCAGCTCACGGCGCATCTTCTCGACGTCGAGATGCTTTTCAAAGACGACGTCGGCGAAGGCCCGGGCGTAGCGGCTGGTAATGGCAGACATCAGCGGTTATTGCCTCCCAGTTCGCGCACAAAGTTGCTGACCAGAGTCCGGTCGGTGGCAGGATCCACCTGGATCTTTTTCTCCGCCAGGGCTACTGCCAATTCTGCGGCATAGGCCTTGAGCTGCCGGCGAGCTGCCTTGGATGCAGCTTCAATTTCCTGCTCCGCGGCCGTTACAATTTTGCGCTTGTCTTCTTGTGCCGCCTCACGCAGACGCTCTTCTTCGGCGGCTGCGTCCTTTTCGGCAGCAGCCTTCATCTGGTCAATCTCGCCGCCGAGGCTTGCCAAGCGGCTTTCAACCTCACTTAACCGCCGATTCGCATCTTCGCTGGCGCGTCGAGCCTCTTCGATCCCTTTGCGTATGGCTTCGTTGCGGGCCCGGAACGCGGCCGCCAGCTTTTTTCGCCAGAAGTAAACGACGACTGCGATGATGACAGCAAAATTGCTCAGAACAGCGACCCAATAGGCTCCCTCTGGGCTGAGTCCGAGAAGTTTGCCGACGAGCCGGACGGTAGCCGAGTGCTTGAATTGGGCGTTACCTTCCTCTTCCCCGGCAGCTTCCCGCGATGCCTCGCTCAGCTCTCCCTGGATAGTGTGGGAACCACTCTCCAGCCCGCCCTCCTGCTGATTGGAATGGCCTCCGGCCGGCGATGATTGGGCCGATGATTGCGATTGGGCTTTCTTGCCCTGATCTGCTTTGCGAGTAGCCGCGTCTGGACTCTGCCTGGCATGCCCGAGGCCGGCCATTACAACCGCGAGCACAAGGAACAGAGCGCAACCGCGTAGCACGATGCTCGCCTTCACTCTGCACCTCCCGCGGATTGCGTCACGGGCACCTGCTTGAGAACGGTGCGGATAATCTCGCCAGCGAGCCGCTGGCTTTCCGCCTGCAGGCTCTTTTTGGCTTGTTCCGCATCCTGCTCGAGCTCCGTCCTGGCCCGAGCTATACGGGAGTTCGCTTCCGCGCGGGCCTGATTGAGGGCCGCGGCCCGTGCCTCCTGAGCTTTGTGCCGGCGCGCCTCTTGCGCATTGAAGACGGCCCCCCGAGCCTCCCGCAGACGCTGCTCATATTCGGTGGTCTTGGCCTCCGCGGCGGCGATATCGGCGCGAGCCTTCTCGGTCGCGCCTTCCGTCCGCGCGCGCCGCTCCGCCAGCACCCCTCGCAAAGGGCGTTCAACTATCCAGGAATAGGCGAAGTACACCGTGAGCAGAAGCACGATGGTGGGCACCGAGCGCAGCACGAGTTCACCTAATTGCCGGAGCGTTTGTTCCATGCGGCTGGTAACTAAGGGAGCCGGGAATGTGGGCTATGAAACCCCTGACTTTAGCACCCCATTTTGAAGGGTGTCAATTCGCATTTCCCCTTGATTCTGATTGACTTTGCTTAATTTTGCGGGAGGGCGATGGAGCACGTTCATCGCTTACTCATTGCTGGGCTCCAGGCCAGGGTTACTGGCTTGGGGCCAATGCCCGACCGGCCTACTTTGGGACCAGGGTGCAAGAAGATGGGACGTGGTCTTGACTTATCAAATAACAGCGATAATATAAAAGTATCACCTCCGATCCGATTCAGGATCGTATGGGCCGGTGGTCAAGGAAAACCCGCTTCTTGGCCGCCGGCTCGTTGAATTTTTGGAGCAGTTCTTCGAGGCAAATCCAGGATCCCGCGATCACTCTGGATCCGGCGTGTTTACTCCATTACAAACGGCCGCAGTTTCCTGAGCAGCGACTCCGGGGCCTGCGCCTCCATTTCCACCAGCCCATCGTGATAGCTGCGGGAGAAAATTCGCGCTCGGGCCTCGAGCAAGGAAAGCACTTTGCCTTCCTGCTGAGGCACCCGCAGCCGCACCCGGCTCACCGCGTCCTCCCGAAGCATCTCGTCGATGCGATCCAGCAGAGTGCTGAGTCCGATCCCCTGTTTGGCAGAAACATGAACTTCGCGCTCAGTGTCGAGCAGCGACTGCCGCTGGGCGGCGCCGAGCAAATCGATTTTGTTTAACACCATCAGGCGGGGCTTCTCGTAAACGCTCAATTCCCGCAACACTGCCTCTACTTGGGCATCCTGCACTTCGCGATTGGGACTGGTGGCATCGGAAACGTGAAGAATCAGCGCCGCTCGCTGCACCTCTTCCAGGGTGGCGCGAAACGCGGACACCAGCGTGTGCGGCAAATTTCGGATGAAACCTACCGTATCTGACAGCAAGATCTTGCGACGGGAAGGCAAGGTTACGGAACGCAGAGTTGGATCGAGGGTAGCGAACATGCGGGATGACGCCAGGACGTTAGCGCGCGTCAGCGCATTGAACAGGGTGGATTTTCCGGCGTTGGTGTAGCCGACCAGAGCCACCGTCGCCACCGGCACCGATTCCCGGCGCTGCCGCTGCTGACCGCGAATGCGCCGCACGTTCTCTAATTGTCCCTTGATGTGCTGGATACGCCGGTTGATTCGGCGACGGTCAGTTTCCAACTGGGTTTCACCCGGACCGCGGGTACCGATGCCGCCACCGAGTTGCGACATTTCGATGCCGCGTCCTGTAAGCCGGGGCAGCAGATATTGCAGCTGAGCCAATTCCACCTGCATCTGGCCCTCGCGGGTGCGCGCGTGGCGGGCAAAGATGTCCAGGATCAGTTGTGTGCGGTCGAGTATGCGGCGGTGCGCTGCATGCTCGATATTGCGTTGCTGCGAGGGCGAGAGTTCGTGATCGAAGATGATCAGGTCGGCGTGCGCGGAAGCGGCGGCGGCGGCCACTTCCTCCAGTTTGCCGCGCCCGATCAGGGTGGCAGGATCTGGCTTCTCGCGGCGCTGCAGAAATTGACCGACAACCTCGGCACCGGCAGAGAGTGTCAGTTCCTGCAACTCGGCCAGCGAATCTTCTGCCGTGAACCCTCTCGCCCGGTCGCCATTGCTGGAGCGAGGTTGGACCGCCTCCCGGGCTGCGCGTGCCTCGGCAGGCAGGCTGATCGACGGTGGCGCGTTGCCGCCAGTCTTTTTCTTTTGCGGGTGCGGAGGTTGGCGTTCGCCCGAGGCTCGGGTGCGGTAGTCCACCCCCACAAGGAACACGCGTTCTGGCGCCGCTCGCAGCGTGTCCCGGGACACCCGGGCAGCGCTCAGAGTGTTGCTCCTGCGATGTAGATGCTTACTACGCAACCCGCGGGCCTACCCCTCGGTACCGGAAGGACTGACAGTGTGATTGGCCGACGTGCCCGCCGTGCGCGATTCGCCAGGCTTCTCGCTTGCCACCGGCTTGGCCTCAATCGGCATTCGCGATTCGCCGGAATGGAATGCCTTGGGCATGACTACCGTCGAAATCGCGTGTTTAAAGATGAGCTGCTCCTGATTGTTGGTTTCCAACACCACGGAATATTTGTCAAAGGAGCGGATACGCCCAGTCAACTTTACGCCGCTCATCAGATAAATCGTGATGTTCGTCTTTTCTTTGCGGGCGGTATTTAGAAAGGAATCTTGGATGTTCTGCGCCGGCTTGTTGTCCATCTGCCGATCTCCTTGGTTCAGAACAGCGGATCACCGCACCCAGGATCGGTCTACCCGCCACGATGCGGTCTGCTGATCCCGGCGCCCGTTTCCGGACCCCATGGGCCCTTCACGAGTGGTTTAACGATAGAACCACTGGCCGCAAGATTTCAACCTCGCGCCGAATTTTTCCTGACTGCTACAATCCGCTGCTCCCACATTGGGCCCTGGCTGGGACGTACTGGTAGCTTTATACCCGGCTAATTTGGAGGAAGGCATGCAGGTTGTGGCTTTATGGGTACTCGTATTCGTCCTCTTCGACCAACCGCAGATCAGCCTGCCAGCAGGCGCGACCGTCAATATTCAGATCATCTTACGCTGGATCCACTTTATGGCCGGGATCACGTGGATTGGTCTGCTCTACTTCTTTAACCTGGTTAACATGCCGTTTATGAAGGAGATCGGCCCGGCCACCCGGCTCAAAGTGGTTCCCACCCTCATGCCCCGGGCGATGTGGTGGTTCCGCTGGGCCTCGGTGATCACGGTTTTGGCCGGCTTTATCTACTGGAGCATGATTGTGGGGGCGGATGCGCGGAATGCCGGCACCAGCGGAGGAAGGGCGGTCGGGAGCTTCTTTGTGATCTGGACCCTGGCCTTCATGGTCGAAATGGCAATCGTTATGAGCCCGGCTGAAGGTCTGAAAACCGGGCCAGTGCTGGGGACCGTGGTGGCCCTGGCCGTAATCGTCGCCGCCTATGTGTTTCTGGCAATGAACTTTCACGGCTGGGAGAGCAGCCGCATGCTGTCGATTGGGATTGGCGGCGGAATCGGCTGGTTCATGATGCTCAATGTCTGGGGCATTGTCTGGCGGGTGCAGAAGAAAATCATCCGTTGGACGGCGCAAAACGCGAAGGACGGCACTCCCATTCCGCCAGAGTCTGCCATGCTGGCGCGTGTGAGTTTTCTGGCATCGCGTATCAATTTCATCCTGTCGTTCCCCATGCTGTTCTTCATGGGCGCGGCCAGCCACTATCCGCTGTTCGGAAAATGACGACAAGTACGAAGTCGGATCGGGTGAAGTAAGAAGTGATTCGGCGGCAAGAGGAAAAACGAAACTGGACCGATGATCAGAAGTACTGGCAGGGTCTCGCCCTGTTCAATTCCGGGCATTACTTCGACGCGCACGAAGTCCTGGAGGACGTCTGGCGGGCGAGCCGCGGCGTGGAAAAGAAGTTTCTGCAGGGGCTGATTCAGGTGGCAGTGGCGCTGCACCATTATTCCACCGGAAATGTGGTGGGAGCACGCTCGCTGCTTTCGCGTGGGCGAAGAAACTTGGAACACTACCCGGAGCAGTATGGAGGAATTGAACTGGGCGGAATGTTGACTGCGGTGAGGCGGTGGGAACTGGCACTGGCGGAAGGAGGCCGATTGCCGGCGGCGCCGGTGATCCGGCGGACGTGATCTTCGAAAACTACCGCACCCTTGCCAAAAGACAGCTCGGATGGGGCGCGCTTAAGTCTTGTCTCTAGTGCTTGCGCTTATGGCGCGCAGCCGGGTGCGCTGAGGCCAGACGCGTAGTCTTCTTCTCAGCTTGCAGCTGTTGTTCCTCGGGAGACAGCACTCGCCGCACAATCGGTCCCAACATGCGATATTTGCGGGCAACTGTATTTCCCTGCTCGTCGCGGACCTGCAACGTGAACACCGGCAGGACTCCATCCTTTCCAAAATCCTCGGTACCAGTCGTCACCGGAAAAAACCCGACAATGTTGTGTTCGCGATAAGCGGTTTCATAGCGATGGCGCCGCAGGTTCCAGGTAAAGATCCGTACTTGGTTGTAATCGTAAGGAAGGCCGTCGCGGTTATCGGTCATCAGCAGCAGATATTGCGCAACCTTCTTATCGCCGTCCTGCACTTCATTCAAGACGAAAAACGATACAATGCGCTGGCCCTCGGCATATTGCGCGATCTCCAGTGGCACGTCGAGATCGATCATCCGCGCGAGCACCCAGCCGGTACGCTTCTGAGTGTCGCGCACCAGCGACCAGTCTTCCAGCGCCGGGGTGGGCGCTGCGTTTCCTGTGCTCGCCGGACGCACCCCGGGCGGAAGCGGCTTTTCTGCAGTCGCGCGCTTCAGAACATCGAGCTGCTCTCCTTCTTTAAGCTGGTAAAGGTGCTCGGTCTCCCGCCCCGGAGCGATATGCAGGTTCAACGTCGATCGCGCCACTCCGCGGGCTTGCGCCGGGCTGTCGAGGTTCTCGGCAGAGAGCTTCTTGAACTGATCATAGGTAGGCTCATCGACCAGGTATTTCTCCTCCAGCCAGCCTTCCTCGCCGCGCTCGGTGCGAACCCGCCAGAACCGTTTGCGTTTCTCCAGCACGTACACCTTGTCGCCATCGCGCACGATGCCTTTCTTTTCGTAGATCGTCGCTAAACGATCGCGAAGGTTGACCTGGGGTGCGTTGACGTAGGCAGCCTCCGGCTTGGGCCCGATGGCACGCTTGCATCCGGACAGCAACAAAAAAGCAGAGATGCAGAATGCGATGCCGATGGCGCGAAGGGAGGTGCGCAATTGAACGCACATCGGAAACGAGGATTTTGCAACGAAATGCCTGGCTGAGCCTCGGCTACGCTCAGGGCGGGAAAATGCGGGGGTCTGCCACCAGTTCACAAGCGCAGGGATCAATATAGCAAGAAGAATTGTCTTGGGTTGTGATGCAGGTCTCTCGATTCAGACCATGCTAGTGATATCCGTGTCAGGTGAAACACCCAACAGCGTTAGTGCTTCGCCCGGCGCGCATCTGCCTTGAGCATGCGGTCGTCGATGCGCTTGCGGCCGGCGTAGCCTTCCTCCAGACCATGCCAGTGGGAGATCTGCCGCTCGCCGAGTTTCCAGCACAGAAGGATGATCTCGTTGTTGACCTCGCAGGGAAAATCCAACAGGCCGATATCGAGATCCTTGACCTGCACGCCGGTGGCAGTGATCTCCGCCAGAGCATCCTTCACCTGCTGCAACAATTTCTCGCGCTCTGCTTTCAGCCGCGAGTATTGCCCGATGTCCATCTGGATGCCGCCGTTCACCATGATGCGGGTGCTGAGGTCCTTGAACTCCTCATTGATCTTCTGGACCCGGGCCTTGTTGCGCAGTGCGCCGCGCAGCAATCCCGACAGCACCGGGATCATCTGTTGTGCCTGGGTGAGGGTAAAAGTGCGGTTGGGCGCATCCTTCTTATTTCTAGCTTTCAGGGAATCTCCAGGTTCCATTTTTCTAGGATATCTCCAACATGCGATCGAGCGCCACTCGCGCCCAATGCTTCACGTTTTCTTTCACTCGAATTCGGTTGACCACGTTTCCTTCTAGCAGATTTTCCAGTGCCCAGCACAGGTGTTGCGGTGAGATGCGAAACATCGTCGTGCACAGGCAGCCGGAGTCATCCAGGGTGACCACCAGTTTGGCCGGATTCTGCTTCGCCAGCCGGTTGACCAGGTGAATCTCCGTCCCAATGGCGAACTTTGCCCCAGCCGGGGCTTCTTTGACCAGCTTGATAAGGCGTTCGGTCGAGCCGATATCGTCGGCCTTCTGGCAGACTTCCAGCCGGCACTCCGGATGAACGATGACGCGGATTCCTTCATATCGCGCCCGAACCTTGTCCACGTGCTCCGGCAGGAAACGCTGATGGACTGAACAGTGTCCCTTCCACAGGATCACTTTAGCGTTGCGCAGGCGCTCAGGAGTGACTCCCCCCATGATCATGTAGGGGTCCCAAACCACCATCTCATCGAGTGGAATGCCCATGCGGTATCCGGTGTTGCGCCCCAGGTGCTGATCGGGGAGGAAAAAGAGTTTCTTATTCTTGGCGAAGGCCCACTTGAAAGCTCCGGGAGCATTGCTGGAAGTGCAGACCAGACCGCCGCGTTCGCCGCAGAAAGCTTTGATTGCGGCAGTGGAATTCATGTAGGTGATCGGGGTGATGCCGTCGCCGGAGTCAGAGGTCAATCCCATCTGTACAAGCTGTTCCCAGCAGTCCTCCACTTGCGTAATGTCCGCCATGTCTGCCATGGAACAGCCCGCGTTGAGATCGGGCAGGATCGTTACCTGTCCCGGGCGGCTGAGCACATCGGCACTCTCCGCCATGAAATGCACGCCGCAAAAAACGATGTACTTACCTTCGGCGCGCGCGGCTTCCTGGGAGAGCTTGTAGGAGTCGCCGGTAAAGTCGGCGAAGCGGATCACCTCGTCCCGCTGGTAGTGATGTCCCAGAATCACGGCCTCGCGGCCCAGGGCATCCTTAGCGGCCGCTATCCGCTCATCCATAGAGCGGTCCGGCAAGACCAGGTAGTTATCCAGGGAACATGCTGCTGGTTCGATTAAAGTCGTACCCACTTTTCCACCGCTTTCAGTTCAGCCTGAATTTCAGCTGAACGGGGATGTTGAAAGCATCTATTGGCTCCAGTGGATTCGCCCACCATGCGGTGTCAACCCACGGGGTTGTTGAAGCCGCTAGCGTTTCGTCACTTCAGTTACTTCGATGCTCGGTCGCGCAGAAAGACGCAGTTTTGCGCCATCCTTCCACCTCGACCGTAATGTGAATTGTCGCTCTCGAAGGCGATTGCGGTCAATGGCCTGCCTTCTGTGTAGGGGAAACCGAAGTCGGCGCGGTGAAGGCGACGGTTATCGTGGTGCCGACCTCGATCGGTTGCCCATCCAAGCGGTAAGGCTCGTACCGCCACTGCTTAAGCGCCTGAATAGCAGCTTCTGCCAGGATGGGATTGCCATTCAGGCGGACAATTCCCTCCACTTTCCCGGACTTGGTAATCCTCGCCGATAGAACCACTTCGCCCTGCCAGCTCATGCCGCTGGCTTCGGCGGGATATTTGGGATTTACACGCTTGACGAGTTGTCCGCCAGTGAGCACGGGCTTGATTCCGCCGGGATCCAGGCTGATGGAGGTCATGGCGGAAATCTGCGCCGGTCCCGCCTCGGCGGAAAATCTCGGTGTGCTCGCGCCTGGAGACACCTCTGGAAGTTGAACGACCTGGCTGATCGTGGGGACTGCTTCTGGCGCGGCTTCGATCGTCTCGGCGGGGGCGCTGTTTTTGCGACCCAGATCCGCCGCTCCACTCTTTGGCGGATTCGAATGCACAGCAGCCACAGGCCCGCTCGTTTCCGCGATCGCACGCGGCGTTTGCGGCGTGTGTGAAACTGCGGGAGCGGGCGTATCGATAATGGACGACGTCGGCGTGCCGCCGCCCTCAAAGAGCCCCCAAAGAATTCCTGCCAGCAACGCCAGCAGAATTGCGGCTAACGCCAAGAGCAATGCGCGCGAAATGTATGGTTCATCTTCGCCCTGCTCCTGCTGCAACACGGTCGCGGGCAGAACCGGGGGTTCTGCCAACCGGATGGCAGGCGAAACTTGCGCAGAGGAAGCGCTCGGAACGACCGGCTGGTCAGTAGCGGCAGCTTCCGTCTCGACCGGTATCGTTAGTAGCTCAGTGGCAGGCGAGGGAGCAGGCATCAGGCCGATCGGTTCATCACTATGATCGAGTCCCAGCGCCGCATTGTTGAAGTCCAGTGGCGGTTGCTCATGGCTGGAGCCGAACATTGATAAAAACAGACCATCGAACTCGCTCCCGCCCGGCGGAGTCTCGTGGGTCTCAAATTCCGCGGCGTCAGGAACCGGCTCGGGATTATCGATTCCATCCAGAATCCCGTCCAGCGCGGCCATCTTGCCGTAGGTTTGCTGCGGCACAGCTTGTGCCGCGGACTTGTTGCGCTCATGGAGTTCACGGTATTCGCCAAAGGCAAGCTTCTCCACCAGGTCTGCCAGAGCAGTCAGCAATTCGACATCCGCTGCAGAAAACGCCCTTGGGCGCTGCGCGAGCACTTCCAGCACTCCTAGTACTTGTCCCTTGGTGCGTACCGGAACAATCGCGCACGAGCGCATGTTAATTACGCGGCAGACGGCGCGGTTGACCCGCGGATCGCTCTCGGTGTCTTCGCACTGCACGATCTTGTGCGTGCGGATGCACTCTCCGGTGAGTCCGGCATTGGGATTGATTCGCACCCCGAGGTCCGGCGCCAGTCCGGTGCTCTGGCAACAGACCATCTCATCGGGGGAGCCCAGAGCAATGGCGCTGCCGCTTGCGCCGGGCAGAGCTGCCAGACGCTGAACGATAAGCTTCAGGCTGGCGTCGAGGGCTAAGTGTTCTGTTCGTATGCGCTGTTCGATCTGATGTACGGCGTTGCGTGTAGCTTCCGAGTACACCACGGGAGAGCCGGTGGCGGCGCGTGGTGTATCCATCAGGTCGGGGAGTGAGTTCAGCCAGCGTTTGAATCTATCAGCATTGCTATTCTTGACCCTAGCCAGCCGGATTCCGACCCTGCCCTCATGATCGGACCAGGCCACCACGCCGGCAGCACTTACTCTGACGTCCTCGGGCAGGAGGACGTTCAGGTCGACGATGGCGCCAGATTGAAATTGATGGCGTGTCTGAATTCCCAAGCCGGCTGGGCTGGCGTCCAGGATCATTCCCGATCCGGCCGCGCCCATATCGATTCCGACCAGGTTTCGCTCAATGGCGGATTTTCGCCGCGTGAGGCGGCGGTCGCGCAGCGGAGCGCTTTCTTGTAACGACACTGCGGCGAAGTCAGCCATCATTCCACCGGTCCGGGCCTGTGAAACAGCTTGGGGGAAGGGAACATCGTTGCTTCGGGCATTCAAGGAAACTGTTTGGGGGCGGTCTTTGCTGCAGGAGGTTGCCGTTCCCCCGCGGACTTGCCGTCTTCAGAACTGCCAGCCGAAATCTCCACAGCGCCATCGTTGGAGTCTTCCAACAGAAGTGCCGCCAGCCTCAATGCGTCGATCTCCCTTTGCAGTTGCTCCATCTGGAGCTCTTTCTGCTTAAGAACGTTGTAGACGTCTTGCACTACACTCATCGGCTGCTCGTTCAATGGGCGCGCTCCAGGCCATACACTCGCGGTTGTGCGCTCGGAAGACTTGCACATCCAGCGCTGCTGGCAATCCAGGTATGACTCCGGTTGGGAACAACTCTAACCAAAACAACCGGGCGGGGGAAGCAGGAAAATGACCACTGCAGTAATCAGCGAAAGACTTACGGAAGTAATAGCTTGCACACCAGAGGTGCAGGTGGGGACGATGCGGACCCGCTGGTTAGAAAGGAAGGTCAGAACTGCACATCCCTAGGCGGACTGCGTCCTCCTCCTGATGACAGGAGAAAACGTTTTCCTCGTGGTGACAGGATAAATTGTTGTTTTTTGCGTGCGAGTTGTCACCAGCTCAACTCAGTTTGCCAGTCGCGGCAAGTTGTCCGTACCAGCGTCCGGAATCCTTGATGGTGCGCTTCTGTGTGCGGAAATCGACATAGGTCAGGCCAAAGCGCTGCGAATATCCTTCTGCCCACTCGAAATTGTCCAACAGACTCCAGGCGTGGTATCCGCGGATGTTGGCGCCGTCTTTGATGGCTCGCGCCACAGCGCCCACATACCCGCGGTAGAAGTTGGTTCGCCGCTGATCCGGCACGCGCCCGTGTTCATCGGGTGTGTCGCCGTAGGAGCAACCGTTCTCCGTGATCTCAATTACCGGCTTGCCGTAATCGTTCGACATCCGCATCAGCAGTTTGTAGAAGCTGTCTGGCCAGACTTCCCAGCCGAATTCGGAGTGGGGGCCTTGTTCCCCATTTTCACCCTTGATGTGCAGGGTCTCCCATCCCTCGGCGTCAGCAACCAGCTGCCGGTCGTAGTAGTTGATTCCCAGAAAGTCCAGCGGCACCTTGGCAATTTCCATGTCTCCCGGCTTAATCCCGAGTGCTTCTGGCGGAATCCGATCCACCAAAAGCCTGGGATATTCACCCTTCATAGGAGGATCGACGAACCACTGGTTGCGGAAAGCGTTATAGCGCTCGGCCGCTGCTTTGTCTGCTGCTGACGAAGTTTTCGGCTCGCCGTGACTGGTGTTGCATGCCGCTCCTACTTTGGCATCGGAATGCGCCGCCTTAACGGCACGAAACGCCTGTCCTTGCGCCAGATTCACGGTGTGGGTAGCGTGCAGAAAGTCAGCCGGGTTGGCTCGTCCCGGCGCGTGCGTGCCGGCGTGATAACCCAACAATGTGAAGATCCAGGGCTCGTTGAAGATCGCCCACGTCTTGATGCGGTCGCCAAACGCCTTCGCAGTAATCGAGCAATAATCGGCGAAGTATCCCACCAGGTCGCGGTTCGGCCATCCGCCTTTGTCTTCCAGCGCCTGCGGCAAATCCCAGTGATAGAGCGTCGGCAGCGGGCGCAGCTTGGCTTCGAGCGCCGAATCTACCAGGCGGCTGTAATAGTCGAGTCCTTTCTGATTCACAGGGCCGGTACCCGTAGGCTGAATGCGTGGCCAGGCGATCGAGAAACGATAGCTGTTGAGGTTCAGCGCCCTCATCAATGCGATGTCTTCTTTATAGCGATGGTACGAATCGCACGCGACATCGCCTGTGGCAGCACCTTTGATCTTGCCCACGGTGTGCGAGAAGCGATCCCAGATCGATTCCCCTTTGCCATCCTCCTTCCAGGCGCCTTCAATCTGGTAGGACGCAGTCGCCACGCCCCAATAAAAGTCTCTTGGAAACTGAAACGGCTCGGGTGGAGCGCCGGGAGTCGCATCGTAAGCCAGCGGCGATGACGAGCGAGACTGAGCTGTTAGAAGCGAGCGGGGAAGCAGTGTGGATGCGGCGACTCCGAGAGTGGTCTGAAGGAAACTCCGGCGGTTCATTCCGGATGGCATGGCGGGCTCCTTTGTGATGGTTCCGGAAACGGCTTGCGGCGGGGTGACTATTTAGCACAAACGGGCCGGGGTTGTCGCGAAAAGGATAGGCGCCCTTCTACGATGAAGGCCTGACCCTAGAGTCTTATGCCGCGGCCGCCTATCCCTTCTCCGCGCATCCGGTTCTGATGCCTTGAATGAAATCCGTATAAGCGGGTTCGTTTCCCGAGGCCCGGAGATCGGCCGCAATCTGCCCGCGGTGATAGGCGCTGTGCATGATGGTGTGCATCATGATGTCTTCGACCAGGCTTTTATATGCCTCGCCCTTGGAATTGACATAGGCCACCTTGCGTTCCAGGTCCGAAGCGGAGAGTCCAGCCAAATATTCCTGCCATTGGCGGGCGACGACATCAAAATACCTGCGGCACTCCTCCAGAGACATCTCCGGCCAGACCGCGACTTTTCCCTGATCCAGAATCCGCCACAGCCACAGTTGCTCCACCGCTACAATGTGCGCCATCCAGCGGAGAGAACGGGCGGTAGGTTGCGCCGGCGGGCGCAGCGAGGTGAAGACTTCGTGGTTCGCCCAGCGATCGTAGGAGAAAAGCCGAAGCATGTACGCGAGCAAGTCCATCTAATTACCTCTCGAACGAATGAAGAATAATGCGCAGGCACTTGTTGCTGATCTGTATCATGCCAAACGGGTCGCGCGCACCACTTACAATAAAGCACCCGCAAGCCGTGCGCTGGAAAACAGGAGCTCTCGATGAATATAGCCAAAGACGTCACCGAGTTGATCGGCCGTACCCCGCTGGTCTATCTCAATAAGGTCACGGCCGGTTGCCGTGCCACCGTTGCTGCCAAGCTCGAAGGCTTCAACCCTTGCGCCAGCGTGAAAGACCGCATCGGCGTAAGCATGATCGACGAGGCCGAACGCGCCGGTGTAATCAAGCCGGGCAAGACCGTAATCATCGAGCCCACCAGCGGCAATACCGGAATCGGCCTGGCCTTCGTGGCGGCAGTGCGCGGCTATCGGCTAATCCTGACGATGCCCGACAGCATGAGCCAAGAGCGTCGGGTGCTCCTGATGGCGTTTGGGGCGGAACTCGTGCTCACACCCGGACCCAAAGGCATGAAGGGCGCCATCGCCAAGGCGCAGGAGATCCTGGCTCAGACACCAAATGGCTTTATGCCGCAGCAATTCGCCAATCCCGCGAATCCGAAGATTCATTTCGAGACCACTGGCCCGGAAATTTGGCGGGATACGGACGGCAAAGTCGACATCCTCATCTCGGGTGTGGGAACCGGAGGTACGCTAACCGGCGTGACCGAATACATTCGTCCGAAGAAGCCCAGCTTCAAAGTCGTGGCCGTGGAGCCGAAGGATAGCCCAGTGTTATCTGGTGGCCAGCCCAGCCCGCACAAGATTCAAGGAATCGGCGCCGGGTTCATTCCTGAAATCCTGCGCACAGACTTCATTGACGAAGTCATTACCGTCTCTAGTGAGGATGCGCTGGAGATGGCGCGGCGGCTGCCAAAGGAAGAAGGCTTGCTGGTGGGCATCTCTTGCGGCGCTGCCACCGTAGCCGCAGTGGAGGTCGCCCGCCGCGAGGAGAACGCGGGCAAGCTCATCGTGGTGGTGCTGCCGGATTTCGGCGAGCGCTACCTGACCAGCATCCTATTCGATGCCCTGCGCGTCGAAGCGCAACAATTGGAGACGGCAGCGGTGGCTGTCTGACTGGCTCTTAAACGGGCCCGGTCGCAGTTCAGACCGGCACGACTGCACGTGCAGGTCCTTTCGGGCTCATTTGGCTTGTAGCTACGGCGTTCGGCTCACCTGCCGCTCGCCTTCGCTCCGCTTTGGCCTACCTCAACAAACGAGAAGTGGGTCGAGACGTTCTCATATTGCTTGGCATCGTCCTCGACGTAGGGATAAACAAAGTAATTTCGCGGATCGCCTGCCTGCGGCGGATTCAGCACCAGGTCGCGGCCCATGCTGAACGCCACCCGATTATCGTCGTGAGCGCCAAAAAAATATTCTGCTTTGTCCTTGTTCTTCCAAGCTTCGGATATATCGACCGGAATCCAGCCTTTGCCCGCGAGATAGAAGTCCGACCAGCAGTGATAGCCGGTGATTTCGCCTTCGGTTTTTCCAACCGGGATACTAAAGCCCATCTCGAAGCGCGCGGGAATCCCCTGCGAGCGCGCCATGGACATGAACAGAGAATGGAAGTCGGTGCAGTTGCCACGCTTGGAATCGCAAGCCCACAGCGTGTCGCCGCGGCCCCAGCCGGTGCCGGTCTTGTCGTAGCGCATGGTCGCCAGGACGTAGTCGTATAGCGCTCGCGTCTTCTGAAGGTCGCCGCTACGTCCTTCGACCTGCTTAGCCGCAATCTCTGCGGGAAGCCCGGTGGTAGGCACCAGCTTGTCAGCATTCAAATAGGGCGCCAGCTTGGGGTCGCGCAACGATGCTTCCCGCAGCATTGCACCGGAAGTTGATCCTGGGCTTGACTTCTCCTCCGAAGCGGCCCGCTCCGCATCCGTCAGGCCTATGCGCTCGCGCCGCACGACGTCGTATACGACGGAGAATCTGTATTCCGGCTTGTCCGCTTTGTTGGTGGAAGCAAAGTACACCCAGTTGCCATACTTCTGCTCACGAGCCTTGGTCAACGGAAGATCACCGGTTGCAGAAACCACCCGCACATCCTGCCACTCATCGGAGTGGGCCATAGGGAACCAGATCCTGAGCGGCTTGCCGGGATCGGGCGACTTTACGGAGAACTCGTAGCGAAATGTGAAGTGACGCGAATTTTGTGCCTGCGCCAGGGTCGCACAGGCAAGCAGACTGGCCAACCACAGTGCTCGACGGAACATAATCTTCTCCTGAATTGCCTAAGGAAGCCTGCATTAGAGATTGAGGGAACGGGACGGCCGACCGGCGTTGGGAAAAGCTAGCTTCAGGTGAAGCCACGCTTCATCGAGTAGCGGGCGCGAGTGCGATCGGAGAAACGCACGGGGATAAGGATGCACCAATGGCTAATGGAATACAAGAATTCTGAGGAATTTCCCATATCCTAGCCTTCGCCAAAAGCGGGCGGAAGGGTGAGCCAGCTGCCCGTTGTGACGCACACGGCCCAGTCAAGCAATGAAAAGAAGAAAAGCGGTTGCCCCGCCCCTCCGCCGTTTTTTGGCGGAGGGTGGGAGTCGCGGCCTCTCACCAAAACTAACTGACTCCTTCCGCCCCCCTCCGAATCTATAATGGTGATTGTGTTTCCGACCGCCGGGGCCTTCCGGCATACCCATGGCTCAGGCGGCGGTGCCCGGACATTAGAGCGATAAACTCGCGACCTGGGCCGAGGGTGCAGGTGGAAACGCCGGCGCCTCCCGTTTGGAAAGGAAACCGCCTTCCGGTGCTTCCGTAGCGCGCCTTGGCGCACTCCTTTCCAAACGAACTCCGAGCTCGAGAGACCCGTGGAACGCCTCTACGACAAATTCGGGCGCCAGATTACCGATCTGCGAATCGCCATCACCGATCGCTGTAATTACAAGTGTGTTTATTGCCGTACCGGCAATAATGGCGCGCAATTTTCCGAGCTCCCGTTCTCCGATTATTTCCGCATCGCTCATGTCCTGGTCAGCCTGGGGATCGAGAAGGTCCGTATTACCGGTGGCGAGCCGCTGCTGCGGAAAGGCGTAGTGGACTTCATCCGTGATCTGTCCCAGCTGCGATCGCTGGACGGAAACCGGCTCGACCTGGCCATCACCACCAACGGGCACCTTTTGGCAGAAATGGCTGCACCGCTGAAAGATGCAGGCCTCGGCCGCGTCACCGTCAGCATGGACGCCGTCGATCCCGAGAAGTTCGCCCGCATCACCCGCGTGCCCCACAGCTACCATGCGGTGCTTGCGGGAGTCCGCGCAGCGCAGCGCGCGGGGCTGGATCCGGTGAAGGTGAATTGCGTGCTCCTGCGCGGCTTCAACGAAGACCAGATCGTTCCCTTCGCCAAGTTCGCGCGCGACGAAGGCGTGATCCTGCGCTTCATTGAGTTCATGCCCCTGGAGGAAGACCGGGTTTGGTCTCCCGAGGTCGTGGTTGGGCTGGACGAGATCGTGGCGACGCTCGCGAGCTTTCGTCCTATCCGCGAAATTCCGCACGGCAGAAGCGAAACTGCCCGGCGCTATGTATTCGACGACGGCGCCGGCGAGATTGGAATCATCGCTCCTGTGACCCATCCCTTCTGCGGCCATTGCAGCCGCATCCGCCTGACTTCCGACGGCAAGATTCGCACCTGTTTGTTCTCAGTTTTTGAGCATGATGTCGTGCAGTTGATTCGTCGGGGAGCAAGCGACGGTGACCTGAGAGCATTTCTGCAAAGAGTGGTGATGAAGAAAGAGGAGCGTCATCACATCGGCGAGCCAGACTTCGTTCCTGCCTCACGGACCATGGTGCACATCGGCGGGTAACTGAGGGTGCCCCACTCTAGCCGTTCTTTGGCTAGGGTGGGGTAGTTGCGTAGGCTCGTGCTAACGCGGCGCTGCTTCCAGTCGCTTGTTGATCTCGTCCCAGTTCACCACGTTCCACCACGCCTTCAGATACTCTGCGCGGCGGTTCTGGTATTTCAGATAGTAGGCGTGTTCCCAGACATCATTGCCCATGATGGGATAGGCGCCATCCATCAGCGGGCTGTCCTGGTTCGCGGTGCTGATAATGTCGTACTTGCCGCCCTTCACCACCAGCCACGCCCAGCCGCTGCCAAAGCGCTTTACGCCGGCATCGTTGAACTTCTCCTTGAAAGCGTCGAAGCCGCCGAGATCTTTGATCACGTCAGCGATTTTGCCGGTGGGATTGCCGCCGCCCTGCGGCTTCATGATCTTCCAGAACATGCTGTGGTTCAGGTGACCACCGGCATTGTTACGCAGAGCCGTACGCACATCCTCGGGAATGCTGTTGATGTTCTTCAGGATGTCCTCCGCCGACTTCTTCCCGAGGTCAGCATGCTTGGCGATCGCCGCGTTGGCGTTGTCGACGTAAGCCTGGTGGTGCTTGTCGTGGTGCAGGTGCATGGTTTGTTCGTCTATGTAGGGTTCGAGCGCGTTGTAGGCATAAGGCAGGGGGGGAACTTCCAGTGCCATCTCTTCCTCCAGGATGTGAAGTCAACCAGTGTTTTTGATAATGACCCGATACGGATTAGTCGTTTGCCGATGCAACGGTTGTGAGATGCAAACCGGGGGAACGCGATGCAAAAAAGACCGCCGGCACATCTGTGTAGGTGCACTCCGCAGTCCAAGGTGCACGAGTGTAAATGCGCAAGCCTTCAGAAGGCAAAGAATGACCCGAGTCATGCAGTGATAGCATTATCGATTCATGCGAGCAGCATGCTGGTCTCTAGCTTTGGTGTGTGCCTTAGCACGTCCTGGCTTTTCAGCAATTCGCCCGAAGTTCATTCTCGACTACTCATCCTGGCACGCGACCCACATTGTTCTGGTCACTACCACACCCGCTGATAATGTTTTTGAGGTCATTGAGTCGTGGAAAGGCGATTTGAGGGTTGGAGAACAGCTGCTTGTTCCGGAACTGCAGCCGGCACGTAATGCTCTTCCGATTTCCCGATATCCAAAATCGTGGCCCGGTGGTGTTGGCGTCTCCGAGATGATCCCGAGGCAGCCCCCAGGCTCACGCATGATTCTTTTTCTGAAGACCGCCGCAGGTGAACAGGCTAATGCCGACGGAACGGCTAGGGCGGAGTGGAAATCCCCCGACATCATAGGCGATATCAAAGCCTCAGTTGTATGGATTGATGGCGACCATCTTTATAGATTCACTCAACCAATAAACCCTGGGCCCAGCGTTCTTTCCGAGTTGCCGGGCTCCGAGGCAACAATACGGAAGCGAGTCGAAGAAATCGCAGCTATTCAGGAAGACATGAAGGCAGCCCTCTCCTTTAAAGATGGCAGTGAGCGCGCGGGCAGGCTGAAACCCTATGTGAATTCACAAATATTGCCTGTGCAGCAGTTCGCGCTCGAGCAACTGGGCCAATCCGGGCCTGCTGCAGTAAGTGCAATTCGCGAGATGTTAGACGATCCTGCTTACGCCGACGAAGCCTCTGAGTTAGTCAAAGCGCTTGTCCTGGCAGGAGGTCGCACGGTTGGCGAGGAATTAAACCGTCGTCTTCGACAGGACTTGGCATTCTGGAAATCTACAGGCCCTTCCCTCTCGCAAGGTTGGTGGAATGAAGATGCGAGAATTCACGCACCACTGCGTGAGCGCTACTCACAAACGTATCAGCTCATTTTGGGCCTCCAGGAGACTCGCTACCCGCCAGCGCTGGAAACGGCAACAGAGCTCCGTGATTTTTGGCGATCTCTTCCCCAATTGAACGATCCTAGCGGTCTCAATGAGATCGCAGACGAATGCAACAAGCTAATACAGCGGCTACGCTCCGACCGCGATCAGCACCAGCCTTGGGAGTTCGGCTACTCCCGATCCGCTCTTCTATCCGCGCGCACTACGGCTTGAGCACTGCCCCCCGATACACCCGCCCAGATCGCGTACAGCGTGAAGTCCTGAACTCCGCTGCCTACTGTGGCACGCACCAGCGCCTTCACCCTTCCATGCTGCTGCGGATAAGATGCCGTGTAGGTTGCGATGCCGTTGGCATCGGCGCTTGCAACCGCGTCCGTGCTGGCCAAAATTGAGATCTTGGGGTGACGCCGCACGATCAGTTCGCCGAGGGTACGAGGTTCGCGCCCGTCATCCATTCGTTGCACATCGACGCGGAACTTCACCACCGTTCCTGCGACTGGATTGGGGGGAGACGATGTGTCGGTGACCTGTACGGCGACTGGCAGAAAGTTGTCTCCCAGCAGGATGGTCTGCCCGTCGCCACTCACTTTCTGGAGTTGCAGCGCCGAGACGGCAACGGGATGAACTGTGAAATTGCGACAGGGAGCGTCGTTGGGTCCAACACAGGCACTGATGATCACATCACTGGCCAATTGACTGACGGTGACCTGCGTGCTTGCAGTTCCATCAGCTCCAGTCACCGCACTGGCGGCGGCAAGCGAGGCCGATCCCACCATCACGGCAAAGTCCACTGTCTTTCCGCTTGCCGGGTTGCCATTGGAAACCACGACCGCCGACAGGGTGAGCGTGGCGCCCGCATCCTTTGCTACCCAGGCCGTCGGCGCGGGAAGGGAAATATCCAGGCTCGACGCGATGCCATTTACCGTCGTGGAGACCGAGTTTCCCCCGGTCAGTGATGCCGTAATGATCGAAGCTCCTACCGCCTTGACGATCACGTGCACCGCGGTTTCGCCATTCGCGTCGGTCGTCATCAGGCACGAAGCCAGGCCGCACTCGACGAAACTCAAGGCCCCGGCCGCTCCCACAAACAGGACTTGCGCCCCAGAAATCGGCGTTACCCCATCCTGCTCGGTCACGCGCACCCGAATGGGATTCGGCGCCTGCGTTCCCACCGGAACCTGGGGATTCGATCCCGATACGAGGATGAGCTTGCCACCTGCCGCACCATAAAGCAGCGCACCATTCATATCCGCGATCGCGCCCGTAGCCGGATCCTGCAACTCGATCGTCTGCGCGCCATCAGAGGCAGAGGGCGCTTCGGCGACGATTTGGTCCGCGGCCACGCTCACGATTTTCGCGTTCACGCCCGCGATTTTCAGGACTGTATTGGCAGCGAATCCAATGCCGTGAATCGACACCACTGTCCCGCCGGCAGTACTGGCCCGCGCCGGCGTCACGCTCTCGCCATATAGCAGCCGGGCCTGGTAGTGAAAGTCCGGACGGCCATCCCCGCGATAGTCGGCAATCCCGATTTTGTAGTTACCCTCACCCAGGAATTCAGCCTCGATTTTCGAGGTGCCGGTCTTCGTCGTGTTGAAGTAGTTCTCCCAGGCTGCGGGTGCCGAACCCTCGTCGCTGCCCGGCGGCCACACTCCCAGCACGGGAAGCAATTTCGCGGTCGTTGGCGCTCCTTGCTCATCGAGAGCCGTGATCAGCAGCGTGAAGGAGTAATTGGGATGTCCGAGGATCGAGTAATAGTGCACGTCTCCATAAGGAGAGATGATCCCGGTCCAGTCTCCACTGGCGGGCGCTGGATATGGCTGCGCGAAGGTATGCGGTTGATGATCATCCTGAGGCTGGTTTGCCGAGCCCTGCATGATGATGTCTTGCTGCACATCGCCGCCGCGGTTGACGGTTACGCTGATGGGAATCGTGGAACCCGATGGGGAGACGCCAACGGTGGTGTAAGGCCCCACCGCCACACTGTCCGTGTATAGAGGATTGATCGCTTCCACCGTGAGCTGAAAATTCGCGGTGCTCGCGCCATCGGGCAATTCCAGGCCGGAGAGATCGTAAAATCCCTCGAGCGCGAGGTCGTTCGAACCGAAGCGGTCCAGTCGGTCGCCGTTGGCAGTCAGAAATCCGGTCACCGGATTTCCCACGTTACCGCGATAAAGAAATCCGGAGACCGACGAAGCCGCATATTTACGCGAAGGCAGTCCGGTCGCGGGATCGACCCTGCGCGCCACCACATTCACGCCTTCCATCCCTTGGCCGGGAGCGCCGTTCCACGGCGGAAAGCGAACCACGCCATGAATGCGAGCGGTGTTCTCATGAAACAGTGTTTTTCCCGCTGGGAGGCTCGCGATGTTGGCCGTGGTTACGGGATAGAGACGCGATAGCGCTGCGAGATCATCCTGGTGGGGCTCATCGGCGTTGGCATTGCAGCTGAACCCCTGATCGCAAATCCAGAACCAGCCCATGGGGTGCATCAGGGGAAAGCCGGCATAGTCGTCGGCTCGCGGTGGAGGGCTTCCTGCCCCCACATTGTCGTTTAGCTGCGACCAGCCCAGCCCCAGGATCTGCCCCAGCACGCGCACCAGTTTGTAGTGCAGCGGCGCGATTGCAGATGAGCCTCCAGCGCAGTTTCCGTTGATCACCACCAGGGCATGGCCGACATGTGCGTCAGTGGTGAAACGATCCACACCGCCATAAACCGAATTCGACGTGCACATTTCTGGCGCGCCGGCACCTGCGCCCAGCAGCGCATTGGTGACACTTCCATCGCGGTCATAGATGATGGCCAACGGTTTGTTCGAATTCGACTGAACGTCGGCCGGCACGATGATCTGACCGCTGTTGTTGATCACATTCGAGCCGTTAACGTCCTCATCCAACTGGCCGCCACGAGTCGCTGTTAAAGCCACCGTTGGAATCGCTGTCCACTTGGAAAACGCATAGGCGACCAGCGCGTCGGCATCAGCCTCCTTGAGATATGCGCTCAAATCGCCGCGATCGGTGTAGTAAGTAACGGTTTCTCCTGTCCAGAGGATCGGAGTCCCTGCCACGCCCGGCTGGAACCAGCTCACGCCCGCTACATTTGCGGGCCCGCCGGCTTCAAGAAAGTCGGGGAAGAACAAGAAGAAGAGAAGCAGTAACAGAAACCCTGCGCCCAGGCGCCAGCGGCTCCCTAGAGCGCAGCCCTCACTCGCGGATGAAATCCCCCACCCACCACATGGCTTCATTTTTCAGCCGCCGCTGGGGCTTTCCGCAGGAGTTGGCGCGCATCTATGGAGCCCGCACCGCTGGCGCCTGCCGGGCCGTCGCCCGGCGCTAGCGACCTCGTCACCGCATCGAAACCACTCGCCGAATCCGATCTATTGAACCTCTCTCCTTTTCCCATCCAGCATGTTTCCGCCTGCACATTTTCGACCGCCGCCCAGGTCCGGATTTCCATGGACCGGAACCGCCCAGCCAGCCCCACTTCTGCTTTGCTGTCCAGGGCGGTCCCGGATTTACTACAAGGGCCGGGTACATCTGGCACGGTCCACAGCACAGGAGGAATCAGTTTGCGCCAGTATCGAAATACAGCCATTTTTCCGAAAACCACGCAACGCAGATGAGTCGCGATTTTAGGGACGCGTTGGAAGAGGCTCAGTGAACGAACGCACAAATGGAGGGAATTTCGATCAGCAGTGTTCCCGCACTGAACTGTTCTGCAATCCGATCACCAGCGTGCTACTGGTTTTCCGCGATCCTGCCGAAGATTGAGAAACGGGGCGCCGGTCAGCAGAATCACTTCAGCCGACAGTGCACAGGTCGAGCGCTTACTGGGGTAACGTTCTATTGATGTGGAGGCCTTTGTCGTCGTCCGTCTGCAGGAAGGCGAAGCCTTGTGACCCGAAGCATGCCATATGTCCAGGATACGTCCGCGGGTCCTCATTGGGGATGGTGGCAATTGACCGTCCCTGGTAGTCAACGACTTGGATCACGCCTTGGTTCATACCCTTCTGAAGAAAAGCGATGGCCAACCTTCCCGATAGGGATTGCAACCTTTCCGCCGTGAGCCCGGAGCTGGGTGCCTCGACACTCAGCTTTCGCAGAACTTGGCCTGTAGAAGAAATCACATAAATCAATGCTGTAGAACCCGCCCTCAAGAGGTATGCGTTCCCATCGGAACCCAGAACCACATCACCACGAACCACGAAGAGGTTGCCGAAGACCATGTAGTCAGGCCTGAAGCCAGGTTCGCCCGCTTCCGCCCTCTTCCTGGCGTCCTCGTCCTCGGGCTCGTAGATGGTCTTAATGGGCTTTCCACTCGCGTCAAAAACAGCGGTGTAAGGAGTCCGATTGTGCGGCCCATGTATGCCGCTGACCAGAAACTCACCCGTTTTGAAAACTGCAATCTGGTAGGGGACGAAGTGATCGGTTTCAAGTCTCACCACCTTTGGTGGAGATGAACCCTCGGAAAATGAAACGACGTAAACGGGCGGGTCGCCGTGGCCCACACCGAAAATTCCTCCATTGTGCGTAACAAAAAAGTCCATGAGTCCCAGGCGTGGAGAAACACCTGTAACACTGAACGAACCTGCTATCGTTCCATCTGGCCTGAGTTTTCGAATTGGCAGAGTTAAATAGTCCTGGTGTTTTTCTGAAGCTTCCGCATCGATCAGACGAAGATAAATATCTTCTTCGCCGTCGCACTTGGCCCTGCCGAACAGCGCGCCCCTAAGGGGAACCCTGACGCTGGATGTAATTCGGAAATCGCGGCTACCGTCTGCGGAGGGCGAAGTCGGCCCCATGCTGGACTTGTCGTTTTGTGCCTGGCCAATGAATGGAAGAGCGCAAAACCCAATGAGAAACAACTCCCAGATCTTCATGGCGGTGCCCTTCTGTTTCCCGGTGCGACAATGGAACACCAAGCATTTGCGATGTGCAAGAGAATCTGAGTTTTGTTACGAAATCCGGAGTCTGCTAAGGCGTGCTACTGGTTTTCCGCGATCCTGCCCACTGCTGACAGCCGGGCTCCGGTCAGCAGAATCAACCCCGCCAGAAAAGCCCAGAAAATCAGCGTCACGGAAATCGAGAAGGGGCCATAGATCTCCTGGAAGTTGAGCCGGGGCAGCGAGAGGACGTAAGCGTATTTCGCCAGTTCCAGCAGCAAACCGGCAATTACGGCCGCGGGCATAACCGCGCGAGCCGGGACTTTTCCGTTAGGCAGCAGCCAATAGATAAGGAAGAAAATCGCAATGCTGGCGATCACCGCGCACACTTTCATGACTACGTAGCCCACGGTGCGCGAGAACAGATTGACGTCACCAAGAAACAGATAGCGCAGCCAGACCTGGTTGGTAGCGGTGGCGGCGATGGAGAGCAGCGCCAGGCAGCCGGAACAAAAGGCGAGCCCGAGCGCCATTACCTGATTTCCCAGGTAGGATCGGTTCTTGCGAAAATCCCATACCCGGTTCAGCGCCACTTCCAATGGCAGAAAAACTCCAGTGGAGGTGAACAGCAGGATGAACAGCGAAAACACCTGCACGTTGCTTCGCGCATTCGCCAGTGCCTTTACGTTGCGGATCACAAAATCCTGGCCGGTAGGCACGTAATCTCGCAGCAGGTTAATGATCACGTCCACCATCGCCTGCGAGTGAAACACCCTGCGGCTGACGGTCAGCATCAGTACGACAAACGGGAAAAAGGAAAGTATGGCGTTGCAGGCGACGGAAAATGCGAACGTGTGCACATCGGTTTGGGCAAGATAGGTTAGCAGCGGCCAGGCTTGCCGCCGCAAGCCGTACAGCACGGCATGCATCCAGGAGCGATGGATCACCACCGGCTTGCCCGTAACCGGGCTCACTGCACCGCGCACTGGGGCAACGCCTCTTCCTGGTGGAGAAGGTTTGGCGGTGCCCGAACCTTCGACTACTGAAGCCATGATGAAACTCTAGCAGAGCCCGGCAGGCGTGTCCGATGACCTTCGGTCAGGGCAAGCGGGACCCCTCGGTACAGCGTACAATAATGGCTTTCATTCCTGCAGCTGGAGAACTTAGATGCGTAGATCCGCCTTCATATCTGCTTCTCTGCTTCTTTCTATTCTCGCGCTTGGAGCATCCCGGCCCAGCGTCAAAAAGCCAGTCGATTCTGCGCAATCGCTCCCTGCCTCGGCGCAAGCAGCGATGAAGCTGATCAATCCGGAGCGCATCCGTGCTCACGTGAAGTTTCTTTCCAGCGATTTGCTCGAGGGACGCGGTACCGGCCAGCGCGGCGGAGACATCGCCGCCGACTACATCGCGACGGAATTTGCCCTGTTCGGTCTGAAACCAGCGGGAGATAACGGAACCTACTTCCAGAAAGTACCCATGGTCGGCATCGCCACTGAACCGACCAGCACCGTGACCCTGACTCCCGGCGGCGGCAAGCCCGTAGCCCTCCGCCAGGGCGATGACATCGTCGCCATGGATGAAACCCAGAACACCGCTTCCAAAATTGATTCCGACCTAGTGTTCGTTGGCTATGGCATCGAGGCGCCGGAGTACAACTGGAACGACTTCAAGGACGTGAGCGTAGCCGGCAAAGTGCTGCTCGTGCTGGTCAATGAGCCTCCTTCCGACGATCCCAACTTCTTCAAAGGCAAGGCACTCACCTACTACGGCCGCTGGACCTACAAGTACGAGGAAGCTGCGCGCAAAGGCGCGGTGGGCGCGATCATCATCCACAAAACCGACATGGCCAGCTATGGCTGGGACGTAGTAAGAAACTCCTGGGGAGGTGAGCGCTCCTATCTGCGCTCCGACAGCGATCCCAAGCTGAAGCTTGCGGCCTGGATGCAACTGGATGTCACCAGGAATCTTCTGTCCTCAGTCGGAAAGGACCTGGACACGTTGATCGAGCAAGCCCGCTCGCGCGATTTCCGCCCCGTCCCCCTGCCGGTTCGTGTGGAGTCCAACATCACCAGCAAGATTCGCCCATTTGAATCCAGCAACGTGGTCGCGATGCTCCCCGGCTCCGATCCGAAGTTCAAGCAGCAGGCCGTGATCTACAGTGCCCATTACGATCATCTGGGAATCCATCCCGGCCAGCCCGGAGACAACATCTACAATGGCGCCATCGATAACGGTACCGGCTGCGGAATTCTCCTGGAACTGGCTCACGCCTTCGCCAGCGCTTCCCAGCCTCCAAAACGCTCCATCCTTTTTGCTGCTGTCACCGCCGAAGAGCAGGGTTTGCGCGGCTCTGAATTTCTGGGACGCAAGCCTCCTGTTCCGGCAGGTGACATTGCGCTGGGTCTGAACTTCGATGGGGTTGCGCCACGCGGCATTCCCGAGGACGTGGATGTCAGCGGCGCCGAGCGCACCACTTTTTATCCGGTAGTGAAAGCCACGGCAAAAGAGTTCGGCCTGGAAATCAAGCCCGACTCCAATCCCGGCGCAGGCCACTACTATCGCTCCGATCATTTCAGCTTCGCCCGCGTGGGTGTCCCCTCCTTCTCGATTAATGAAGGCATGAAGTTCAAAGGCCATCCCATCGACTATGGCTTCCAGTTGGAGAAGGATTACACCGATCGCGACTATCATCAGCCCAGCGACGAATACCACGCCGACTGGGACTTCACCGGCCTGGCTGAAATCACGCGCTTCGGCTTTGAACTGGGATGGAAGGCGGCTTCCGCTCCTGAACTGACTGCCTGGGTACCCGGCGACGAGTTTGACACAGCACGCAAAGCCAGCCTGAAGGCGATCGCCGAGGAACCGGACCGCACCAACGCAGGAGCGACCAAGTAAGTTCGTGTGGCGCGGACACTCCTGTCCGCGCCGGTTCTCCTCTGAGAGTGCCTGTACCTGAGGGTTTGCCTCCACTAGCACACTCCCACCCTGTCATCCTGAGGGAGGGCGCGGGTTACTGATCCGCGCCCGACTCGAAGTTGAGCTGTCTTGCGGGCGTGAGTCCGCCGCGGCCGGGAGCCCACTAGCGAAATCCCGAGCAGCTTAGCGGCGAGGGAGTTGTTTCCGGATTTTGGAATGATCGAGTCGCCAAACTGTGGGCGCCCCATGCTGAGCGCAGCGAACGGTGGCTGGCGATCATGTTCCGCAGTGCCAGCAATCTCCGCCCAGGCCGACCAGTTTACGGACCAGTTGCGAGCGCGGTCAAACGAATGGGGGGAGAGTATGTATGTGCTGCGTATATGTACACACCTCCGTTTTCGTATCTCTATCTTAGCCAGTATTCATGCGGCTCCGAGCGCCATGA
>Ga0187776_10000124_pt1 | contig 37741 bp, 34 predicted proteins | sample 0216_BV02_MP12_2_FD_132426 | JGI IMG/M metagenome (GOLD analysis project Ga0187776, IMG submission 132426) | Tropical peat soil microbial communities from peatlands in Department of Meta, Colombia - 0216_BV02_MP12_20_MG | ecosystem: Environmental > Terrestrial > Soil > Wetlands > Peat | place...
ACGCTCGAAGCGCTCGTTTACTCGATCCTGCACGACGAGGGCATCGTCAAGGTGAGCGGCGAGGTCGGAAGCGGCAAGACCATGCTGTGCCGCGTGCTGATGGAGCGCCTGCCCGAGCACGTGGACACCATCTATCTCAGCACGCCCTCGCTCGGCCGCGACGAAATCCTGTACGCGATCGCGGACGACCTGAAGTTCCGCTTTTCCGAGAGTCGCGTCTCGGTCGCGCTGCGCGAGCTCCAAGAGCACCTGATCGGCCTGTACGCGGCCGGCCGCCGCGTGGTGATCCTGATCGACGAGGCGCACGCCATGCCGGAAGAGACGCTCGAGCAGGTGCGGCTGCTGTCCAATCTCGAGTCGAGTCGCCACAAGCTCCTGCAGATCGTGCTCTTCGGGCAACCCGAGCTCGACGAGGCCTTGAGCAGGCCGTCGCTGCGCCAGCTCAAGGACCGCATCACGCAAAGCTTCCGCATGCGCCCGCTGACGGATGACGAAGTCGCCAAATACCTTGCCTTCCGCATGCACGCCGCCGGTTATCGCGGACCGGACGTTTTCACCCGGCAGGCCGTCTCACTGATCGCGCGTGCATCGGAGGGGCTTACGCGGCGCATCAACATTCTCGCGGACAAGTCGCTGCTTTCCGCATTCACCGTCGACACCCACGCGATCACCGCCCGGCACGCGCGCGCAGCGATCGCGGATTCCGATTTCGCCCCTTTAAAGCGCCCGCAGCGCCGTCGCGCGGCTTATGCAGCTGTGATACTGATTGCGGGGATTGCAATAGGAGTGACCGCTCACTGGCTATTCTACTCGCCCCTTCCAGCCCCCATTTCCGGTACGCAGTCGCCAATACCAGCCGCCCCGCCGATCTCGGCTAGGTCCGCGCCGGAACTCGCGCCTGCCCCGAAGTCCGAGCCTGCGCCGAAACCTGACGCTGCCCCGAAACCTGACGCTGCCCCGAAACCTAACGCTGCGCCAAAATCCGAGGCCGCTCCGAAGCGTGGGCTCACGCCCGGGCCCGAATCCGTGCGGGCCGCGCTCCCGGCCGTAGCGCCGTCTCCGCCGCCTGCCCCTCCGGCGCCAGAGGCTGCGCGGCTGTCGCAGGCGCAGCTGCACCGCATCGAGGCGCGCTACGCGGCGCGTGGCCAGCCGCTGCTCGACGAGCGCCTTGCGGCAACGCGCGCACTGCTCGCTCGGGCACCTGACGATGCCTACACGCTTGAGATGTACGTCACTGAGAACATCGATCAGGCGCGAGTCGAGCGCTTTCTTGTGCGCGCGGACGGCATGGGGGTGCTATCCAACGTCTACGTGGTTCCGCTCGGTGGGGCGGCGAAGCGGCTCTGGGTGTTGTTCGGCGACTTCCCCGACCGTCAGGGGGCGCTCGCCGGGCAGAAGGTGATGACGCCGGAATACCGGCGCGAATTCAAGAACGTGCCGCGCAGCTTTGCGGAAATACGCCACGCCCTTTGACGATTATTGACAACTTGTACACCCGAAAAACGCCCAAGCGACAGAAGGTTAGCGTGGTTTTCTCAGGATTGGCGTGATATTCTCTGGCCATCAAGGGGGGAAGGCGCGCCCGTCATGAATCGAAGCAAGAAGATTGTCGCCATCAGTCTCGCCGCGCTGCTCGCTGGCTGTGGGGAGGCGCCGCTCAAGCCTGCGGACACCCATCTCCAGGCTGAAACAGCTTCCCGAACTGGGGCCATTCCGCCTCCAGTGCAGGCTGCACCCGTCCTGCCCAAACCGGTACCTCGCACGCCGCCTGAGACCTATAGCGTGGTTGTGAACAATGTGCCAGTGCATGACCTGCTGTTTGCGCTGGCGCGCAACGCGCACGTGAACGTGGACATCGACCCCGGCGTCAGCGGCATGGTGACGCTGAACGCCATCGATCAGACGCTGCCGCAGTTGCTGACACGCATCGCCCGCCAGGTCGACATGCGCTACGAGATGCGCGGCAACGACCTGGTGGTGCTGCGCGACACACCTTACCTCCATCTGTACAAGATCGATTACGTCAATATGGCGCGCAACGCGACCATGAACGTGTCAGTCTCCAGTCAACTTGCGGGGGGGACGACGATGGGCGGAGGCGGGGGTGGGGGCACCGGCACGACAGCAGGCACGACCAACTCCTCTTCCTCGCTTGTCATGACCTCGAACAACAAGTTCTGGGACGCACTGGTCGCCAACGTCAAAGACATCCTGCGCGAGACCGACAAGGTGCTGCCCACGACTGCGGCGGCAGAAGCCGGACAGCCTGCCACCGTGTCCCCGGCCGCTGCTCAAACCCCTGGAGGGGCACAGCAGCCTGGTCAGCAGCAGGCTGCTACGAACGCGCCCCTGGTCCAGCCGGTTATGTACCGTGAAGCGGCTTCGGTGATCGCCAATCCCGAAACCGGCATCCTTACCATCCGCGCAACTGCGCGCCAGCACGCCAAGATCCAGGAGTTTCTCGACCATGTAATGGCAAGCGCCAAGCGCCAGGTTCTGATCGAGGCGACCGTGGCCGAGGTGCAGCTAAACAATGACTACCAGCGCGGCATCGATTGGTCGCGCGCGCTGACCGGCAGCGCAGGCTGGACGTTCAGCCAGTCTTCGGCGGGCACCCCGGCAAACATCGTCACCAACGCGTTTACCATCGGGTACCACGTCGGCAACATGAATTTCACTTCGGCGCTCAGGCTACTCGAGTCCTTCGGCCAGGTGCGCGTGCTGTCGAGCCCCACGCTCACGGTGCTAAACAACCAGGCCGCGGTCATGCGGGTGACCGACGACCTCGTGTATTTCACGCTTCAACCCGGAACGACGACCGTTTCGGGCACCGGCGGCGCCACGATAAACGCGCCGCCGACATTCACGACTACGCCAAATGTCTCGCCGGTCGGCCTAATCATGAGCGTGGTACCGCAGATCAGCGACAACGACACCGTGCTGGTCGACGTGCGCCCGACGATCCGGCGGAAGATTGCCGACGTGGCGGACCCCAATCCGGCGCTTGCCAATCCCTGCGGTACCGCGATCGCGTGCGGCACGCCACCCATCCAGAGTCTCATCCCGGTGATCCAGACGCGCGAGATGGAATCGCTGCTGCGCCTGCAAAGCGGGCAGATCGCGGTGCTCGGCGGACTGATGGAGGACACGCGCTCGTCGACCGAGGACACAGTGCCGGGTGTGAATCGGATTCCGTTCCTCGGCGACCTGTTCCAGCAGCACCGCGACCAGAATCAGAAAACCGAGCTCGTCATCTTCCTGCGCGCGACAGTCGTGCGCGACGCCAGTCTCGAGGGCGAATTCGCCGCCTTCCGCGACCAGCTGCCTGGGCCGGATTTCCTGTCAAAGCCGAACCCGGCCCGCAACGCGCCGGTGGTCGTGCCGGGAAATTGAGATGAGCCTGCTCCTCGACGCACTGAAGAAAGCGGAGAAGGCGAAGGAAGAGGCGCAGCGCCACGCCGAGGCGGACGAAACGGCGGCGCCGAGCGCAACCAGCGTGCCACCGAATCTGCGGCATTCGGAGGAGGCACCCGAGAGCGGAACTCCGCACGTGCGCACGCGCGACGAACTGCCCGATATCTCGCAGTCGCTCGAGATCGCAACCGAGGATCTGTCGCCGGCGAGTCGGCCGCGCGAAACGCCCCGCGAGCTAACGCTCGAGAGCGTCGAGGCACCTCCACAGACCGCTTCTCCGGCACGTCAGCGGCCGATCACGGCGCAGAGCGAAGCGCCGCGCGCACAGAGCGCCGAACGCGCAGCAGCAAGGAAGGTTTTCGAGGCCAAGATGAGAGAGCCCAATCCACGCTTGCCGTTTTTCATTGCGCTCGGCGTATTGGGCGCCGTGGCGCTCGGCACGGTGGCCTATTTTTGGTACCAGTTGCGGCCGCCGCCGTCCCTGGTGAACGCAAATCCGGTCCCCACGCAGGCCGAGCGACCCGTCTCGGTGGCGGCGAGCGCGGGCAATGTAGCTGCTGTGGCGCCCTCTTCCGGCGCCGGGGCCAACGGTAGCGAAGTACCCGGCTTGCCGGGACTGCCGACGGCCCCCTCGGCACCGCCACCGCAGCAGGCCGCGCAGGTGCCGTCCGAGCCGCCCGCGCAAGCGCGTACGTCGGCTGCGACGCCCGAGCGACTCCCCGCCACCCGCGCGGCGGCCGGCCTGCGGCCTGCGCCTCAGGCGCCCGCTCCGCGCGTCGAGCTGAGAGGGCCATCGAGCGATGACGCACTGACGGTTGCGCGGCGGGCGCCACGTGTCGACCCGGATGTCGGCGCCGGCTACGCGGCCTACCAGGAGGGCGATTTGGCGGCCGCGCGCACCCACTATGAGCAAGCACTGCAGAAAGATGCTGGCAATCGCGATGCTCTGCTTGGCCTGGCTGCGCTCGACATGCGTGCGCAGCGCTACGACAACGCCGACGCCCACTACCGGCGGCTGCTGCAAGCGAATCCGCGCGACCCGTATGCGCTCGCTGGGCTGCTCGCGCTGCGCGGCGGCCAGGTCGATCCGCTGTCCGCAGAGAGCCGCGTCAAGACGCTGTTGGCGTCCGACACGGGAACCGATGTGCTGAACTTCACGCTCGGCAACGAGTACGCGCGGCAGGGACGCTGGGCCGAGGCGGAGCAGGCCTACTTCAAGGCGCTCGCCGCCGATCCAGGCAATCCAGACTTTGCCTACAATCTCGCCGTGAGCCTCGAACACATCGGCAAACCGAAGCTCGCGCTCGAGCAGTACAGGCAGGCGCTCGCGCTCGCTCAGCAGCGAACCGCGAGCTTCGACCCGGCAGCGGTCCGCAAGCGCGTCGAGGAGCTGAGCAACTGAGGAATAGATAGGCTCGCCCGGTACGCGCCGGGCACCAAATTCACGGATGAACTCGCCCACCAATCCGCAGGCCAGGCGCCACATCGGGCAGATCCTGATCGACCAGGGCATCCTTACCGAGGACCAGCTCAGGATCGCGCTGCTCGAGCAGATGAAGTCGCACCTGCCGGTAGGGCGGCTGCTGGTGCAGCTTGGCTTCGTGTCGGAGGCCACTCTGCGCGACGCCCTGTCGCAGAAGCTCGGCCTCCAGTCGGTCGATCTGGCGCACATCATCGTTGACCCGGCTGCCCTCAAGGCGCTCCCCAGAGAGCTCGCGCGGCGCTACCGCATATTTCCCATCGCGCTCGACCGACAGGCGAACAGGTTCATCGTGGCGCTCGCGGACACGAACAATATCGTGGCCGTCGACCAGCTGCGCACGCACCTCAAAGGCGACTTCGAGATCGAGCTCAGGCTGGCCGGCGACTCGGAGATCGAGCGGGCGATCGAGCATTACTATGGACACGAATTCTCGATCGACGGGATCCTGCAGGAAATCGAGACAGGCGAAGTCGATTACAGCTCGCTGACCGAGGAGGACGAGTATAGCCAGCCGGTCGTGCGGCTCATCTCCGCGCTGCTAGCCGACGCGGTCGAGCACGGCGCCTCGGACATCCACTTCGAGCCCGAGCAGAGCTTTCTGCGCATTCGCTACCGCATTGACGGCGTCTTGCGGCAGATCCGCTCGCTGCACAAGACCTACTGGCCGGCCATGGCAGTGCGCCTCAAGGTGATGTCGAAGATGAATATTGCCGAGACGCGCGCTCCGCAGGACGGTCGCATATCGGCAACCATGTCCGGCAGGGTCATAGACTTTCGCGTTTCCAGCTTACCGACCACGCATGGCGAGAACCTGGTGCTGCGCATCCTGGATCGTCAGAAAGGAATCGTCCCGCTGGATAAGCTCGGGCTCGAGGACTTACAGCTCGAGCTGCTCAAGCGCATGATCGCGCGCCCGGAGGGAATCATTCTCGTTACCGGGCCTACCGGAAGCGGCAAGACGACGACGCTCTACTCGATCCTCAATCACGTCAACTCGGACGCGGTCAACATCATGACGCTCGAGGATCCGGTCGAGTACCCGCTGACGCTGATCCGCCAGACCTCGGTATCCGAGGCGGCCAAGCTCGACTTCGCCAACGGCGTGCGCGCCATGATGCGCCAGGACCCCGACAAGATTCTCGTCGGTGAGGTGCGCGACGCCGACACGGCCGAAATGGCGTTTCGCGCCGCGATGACCGGCCACCAGGTGTTCTCCACGCTACATACCAACTCGGCGATCGGCGCCATTCCGCGACTGCTCGACATCGGCATCGTGCCCGACGTCATGACCGGAAACATCATCGGCGTCATCGCGCAACGCCTGGTGCGCAGGCTGTGCCGGACTTGTCGCCAGTCGTACTCGCCCGAGGCAGGCGAGATGCGCATGCTGGGCATGAAGGCGAGCGAGACCGCGACGCTGTATCGCGCAGTCGGCTGTGAGCAATGCGACTACCAGGGATACCGGGGACGCACGGCCATCATCGAAATCCTGAAGATTGACGCCGCGATAGACGAATTGATAGCGCGACGTGCCACGACACGCGAGATCTTCGATGCGGCTCGCGCCAAGGGCTTCAAGACCCTGGCCGATGACGGCGTGCGCCTGGTGCGCGCCGGCGCGACAAGCCTCGAAGAGCTGATGCGCGTGGTGGACTTGACCGATCGGATGGGCTAAGCACGGCCGTAGCGCCGCGCAGCGAGCATGCCTCTTTACACCTACAAGGCGATCGACGGCGACGGCAAAAGCGTGCTCGGACGCGTCGAGGCGGTGAACGTATTCGACCTCGAGCAGCGTCTCGCGCGCATGGGCCTGGACCTGGTGAACGGCGCTCCGGCGAGCGGTCGCTCGCGGATGATCGGCGGCATGCGGGTAAACCGCCCGGACCTGATCAATTTCTGCTTTCACCTCGAGCAGCTGACCTCTGCCGGCGTACCGGTTGTCGAAGGCCTAGTCGACCTGCGCGAGAGCATGGACAACGCGCGCTTTCGCGAAGTGGTGTCCGGTCTTGTCGAGGCGATAGAGGGAGGTCGCAACCTGTCACAGGCACTCGCCGAGTACCCGGAGGTATTCGGCAAGGTGTTCGTCAGCCTGGTGCGCTCGGGCGAGCAGACGGGAAAGCTGCCCGCGGTGCTCAAGAGCCTGACCGAATCGCTCAAGTGGGAAGACGAGCTGGCCGCGCAAACCAAGAAGCTGCTCATGTACCCGGCGTTCGTCGGCACGATCGTTTTGCTGGTGACCTTCTTTCTCATGATCTACCTCGTGCCGCAGATGACCGGGTTCATCCGCAACATGGGGCAGCAGATCCCGTTACAGACGCGCATCCTGATAGAAGTGTCGAATTTCTTCGTCAACTTCTGGTGGGCGATCATCGCGGCGCCATTCGTCGCCTGGTTCGGGCTCAAGCTCGCCGCGAGGTCGAATCCGGCGGTCGAATACGCCATCGATCGCTACAAGATCTCGCTGCCGCTGGTCGGCCCGATCCTGCGCAAGATCATCCTGGCGCGCTTCGCCTCGAGCTTCGCGATGATGTACGCGTCCGGAATCACGGTACTCGACGCGATCCGCAGCTCCGAAGAAATCGTGGGCAACAAGCCTCTCGAAAATGCGCTGCACACCGCAGGCCAGCAGATCGCCGAGGGCAAGAACCTGACTGCAGCATTCCAGGAAGCGGAGCTGTTCCCGCCGTTGGTCATCCGCATGCTCAAGATCGGCGAGAATACCGGCGGGCTCGATACGGCGCTGCTGAACGTGAGCTATTTCTACAACCGCGAGGTGAAGGAAGGCATTGGGAAGCTGCAGGCGATGATCGAGCCCGCGCTCACGCTGGTGCTCGGCCTGATCCTCGGCTGGGTGATGCTGGCCGTGCTCGGGCCGGTGTACGACACCATCTCGAAGATGAAATTCTGAAAGGGCGGCAAGCGCGATGTCGGCCAAGCGCATCCTGTACTTCACCTCGAGCGAGCATCTCGTTTATCGCTGGTCGCGGCGCGCGCTCGACCTGGATGCGCGCTTCGAAGCTGACGAAGAGGGCCTGAACGCTTTCCGCGAATTCATGCGCCACCAAAAGGGGGCACTGTTCTATGTGGTGGCGGACCTCGCGGGCGAGGACTTTCACGAGGACCAGATACCCTATTTGCGCGGCGGCGACCGGCAGGCCGTGGTGCAGCGGCGGCTGGCGCAGCGCTACCGCGACACGCGCCTCGCGACCGCGCTACCGCTCGGCTACGTAACCGGCGAGAGGCGGAACGAGCGCTTACTGCTCGCCTCTTTCACCAATACGCAGCAGTTCACTCCCTGGCTCGACGCGCTGGTGGACTCCGAGGCCAAGCTTGCCGGCGTGTATTCCGTGCCACTGATTGCGCCCGCGCTGGCAGCGCGGCTCGGTGCACGCAAGGGGCGGGCATTCGTAGTCACCCAGAATAGCGCCGGCTTGCGCCAGTGCTACGTAGACGACGGTCGGTTGCGGTTCTCGCGCCTCGAGCGCACCGGCAACATGGCCCCTGCCTCGCTCGCCGCACTTGTGCGCTCCGAGATGGTGCGTCTGGCGCAGTACCTCGGCGGCCTGCGCGCCCTGCCCCGCGAAGGACCTGCGATACAAGTGCTGGTGGTCGCCCCGCCGGGCCAGCGCCCGGTGTTCGAACAAGCGCTCGTTTCGGACGCTCGGCTTTCGTTCCGCACGCTCGACGCGGACGAGGCGGCGCGCGCGGTCGGAGTTCGGCGCGCAGGCGACACGCTCGCCGAGCGGCTGTACCTGCACCTGGTGGTCTCCAAGCCGCCCAAGGAGCAATTCGCGCGCAAAGAGGAGCGCCGGGGCTACCGCATCTGGCAGCTTCAGCGCGGCGTCGCTGCGGCCGGCGTGCTCGGCTTCGCCGCGTGCGCGCTCTACGCGGGGGCGGGCTGGTGGGATGTGCTCTCAGTGCGCAACAGCATCGAGCATCAGCAACGTCAGGCACGCGCCGCGTCCGAGCAATACGAGCGCATCACCGCGGCCTTTCCGGTCACGCAGACAAGCAGCGACAATCTCAAGGCGACCGTGGTGGAGTTTCGCAAGATCGCCACCAGCAGCGGCAGTCCCGAGGCTTCGCTGGTTCACCTGTCAAAGGTGCTCGACCATTTCCCGCAAATCGAGCTCGATCGCCTGGTGTGGCGCATGGGCCTGCCGACCGAGGGGGGGCGCGAGACACCACCCGCAGGGGCGGCGCCTGCTGCGAACGCCGCATCCGGGCGCGACGTCGAGGTGCTCGAGATCGGGGGCCGCGTGAACGCTACGCAGCGCTCGGACTATCGCGGCATCACCGCGCAGGTGCAGCAGTTCGCCGAGGCACTTAGCGCGGGAGGGGCGTACCGCGTGCTGCGCACCCAGCTGCCGTTCGACATCACGTCACAGGGGACGCTTACCGGGGACATCGGCGCCTCCGAGGCGAGCGAGGCGCCGCGCTTCACCATCGTGCTTGCCAGGGGTCCAAAATGAATTTCACGGCCGTCGAAGCGCGCAAGCTCGCCCTCCCGTTACTCGTGTGCCTGCTGCTGCTGGGCGCGGGCGCCGCGCTCATTGCGCAGGTGCAGTCGGTGCTTGCGCACGACAACCGTGAGCTCGCCGACGCTCAGCGCCAGCGCGCCGAATCGAATCAGCGGCTGGCGCGCATCGCCGAGGAAGAGCGGGAGGTAAACGAGAAGCTCGCTCTATACCGGCGTCTCAAGGCGCTGCACATCATCGGTCCGGAGCGCCGGCTGGAATGGGCCGACACGATGGCGCACATCCGCACCAGCCGTGAACTGCTCGATCTGCGCTACCAGGTAGAGCGCCAGCAACTGCTCGTATCGGTACCGGGCAAGCCCGCAAACGTCGATTTCTACTCGAGCACGATGAAAGTCGACCTCGCGCTGCTGCACGAGGGTGACTTGCTCGGCTTTCTCAAGGACCTGCGCGATTCGGGCAACGCCTACTACTCGATCCGGCGCTGCGATATTTCGCGCATGGGACAGGCTCCGACCGGAACCTCGATCGTGCCGCGGCTGCATGCGAGTTGCGACATCGATCTCATCACCATCCTCGACCGGGCAGCGAAGACATGACGCGCGTCACCGCGCCACTTATCGCCGTCGCGCTCGCCGCGTGCGCCGCGGCCGCCCAGGCACAGGAACTCGGACGCCTGTTCTTCACGCCCGAGCAGCGCGCGCAACTCGACGAGCGGCGCAAGGCGCACGTGCCGGACAAGCCTTCTGCGGTGCTGGTCGAGTCTCCGAGCACGCGTCTAGACGGTTACGTCAAGCGCTCGCGCGGCGAGTCGACCCTTTTCATCAATGGCGAGGCGATCCCCGAGGGCGTTCAGACCGAGGGGATGCAGGTCGTGCCCGACCGCGCCAGCGCGGACCGCGCGACGATCGTCACGGGGGACGGCGCGAAGCGAGTTCCGCTGAAGGTCGGCGAATCCCTCGATCGCGGCACCGGGGCGGTGCGCGACGTCGTCGACGGAGAGGTGCGTGTGGCGCGTCCGCGAGCTGGCGTCGGTCGCTGAACCAGTCAAGCTTGCGTCGATGCGGTGGCGTGTCAGTCGCGTAGGCTCACAGCAGGGCGCGGTCTTGCTTGCGCTGCTCGCGCTCGTCGTGCTGGCGGTTTCCTGGTTCCTGCTCGCGGCACTGCGCGGTACAGGCAACTACACGGCGCAGGCGCGGGCGCGCAATGCAGCGGTGATGCAACGCGCCAAGCAGGCGCTCGTCGGGTACATCGTGCGGCAGGCGGCGCTGCAGGAAGAAGACAATCCGGGTCGCCTGCCATGCCCGGAGGCGCGCGGCTACATCGGCACCGCGAGCGAGGGCATCGCCGCGGGCAGCTGCACGCTGCCGGCCCTCGGGCGGCTGCCGTGGCGCACGCTGGGTCTGGACCGGACGCTGGACGCCTTCGGCGAGCCGCTGTGGTACGCGGTCTCGCCAGGTTGGGCGCTGCCCAGACCGGGAGCCGAGCTGTCCATCAATTCGGACACCGAGGGCGGCCTCACGCTCGAAGGACGCACAAACGCAGCGGTGGCGCTGATCATCGCCCCTGGACCGCCACTGGCGGTTCCATCCGTCGCGGGATGCGTAGCGCGGACGCAGTCGCGCGGCAATACGCCCCCCGATTTGCGCGACTACCTGGAGTGCACCAACGCCGACGTTCCCCCTGACGCGCGCTTCGCGAGCGCCGGCCCCGTCGGGACGATCAACGACCAGATTCTTCCGGTGACCTCGGCGGACCTGCTGCCCGGCCTGGAAGCGGCGATCAAGGTGCGCATCGAGCGCGACATCGTGCCAGCGCTCAGGCAGGTCTACGCCGGACCGGAATGGGGGCTGCCTGCCGGTCATGTCGCCTTCCCCTATGCAGCACCTTTCGCAGATCCTGGCGCGTCGGATTTTCATGGAATGGTGGGCGCCGTCCAAGGGCTGCTGCCCTTCAGTGCCGCTTCGGGCTGCGCCACACGCAGCGACGCCCGCTGCGCTTCCTCGCTCACCGGCTGGGATACGCGGCGCGCGCCGGATGTCGTGCAAACGGGCGGCAGCGGGCGACTGCGCAGCGCGCAATGCGGATTCGCGGCGGACGCAAGCACCTGGTGCCGCGGAACTTACTCGGGTGCGCCGCGGCTGCGCCTGAGCGCGATCCAGCACGGCGTCGCGCTGGCACTGCGCAAATTCGACCCGCAAAAGGCGACGGTCTATTACTATTCGACGTCTGGCCGGGTGCCCGTGGCGGGAACGCTGAGCGGGCGGCTCGCGGCGGATGCTTCGGCTCGCGTCGAGTTGTCCGGCAATCTGCCGGACCTGGGCCGCGAAACCGACTTCTACATGAAAATGGGTCAAGACGTGCTCGCCGACCATCCCCTGCTCGACCGCAACAATCCGACGAGCGGATGGTTCGTACGCAACGAATGGTTTCGGCTCGTGTACTACGCCTTTGCGCCGGCGCTCGCGCCTGGCGGGGCCGGGCGGTGCAGCGTGTCCGCGCCCGTGACCTGCCTGCAGGTCGAGAATCTCGAGCCGCGCGCTGCGCAGCGCGCGATCCTGGTGCTGGCCGGCCGCAGCCTGCGCGGCGCGGCTCGTCCAAACGAATCGCTCGCGGATTATCTTGACAGCGACGAAAACCGTGACGGCGATGATCGCTTCGTGCAACGCGGAGCAGGCGCGACGTTCAACGATCGCTTCATCGCATTGGATACCGAGCCGTGACACTGCCCGCCATCGCGACTGCAAGCAACTCGCGCGGCTTTTCGCTGGTCGAAGTCGCGGTCGTACTCGCCATCGTCGGTCTGCTACTCGGCAGCGCGATGTACACCCTCTCCGCCCAGCTCGAACAGCGCGATGAAACGCGCACCGCGCGTTTCCTGGACGAGGCGCGCGAGCTGCTTCTCGCGTTCGCCATCGTCAACGGCCGTCTGCCCTGCCCGGCGCGCGACACTAGCGGCGGCGACGAGCTGCGCGATGATTCGGGCGCATGCCGGGACGCCGCGGGAAACGACGAGTATTACCGCGGACTGTTGCCGGCGCGCGCGCTCGGCCTGCAGGAGGTCGACGCCCAGGGCTTTGCGCGCGACGCGTGGGGCAACCGAATCCGCTATGCGGTGGCGAAATCGGTGATCGGCTGTGCAGGCGCGCCGAAGCTGCCGCACTTCACTTCGGCAGCTAACCTCAAGGCCAACGGTATTACCTGCCAGCCAGCGGACCTGCTGATATGCAAGTCGGCCGCAGGAATAGCCCCCGCGAGCTGCGGCCCTTCCAGCAACTCTCTCACGAATCAAAACCTGGTCGTCGCGGTGCTGCTCTCGCCGGGAAGGAATGCAGCGCTTGGGCGCAGCGCCGGTCCCGACGAGGCGGCGAACGCAGACGGCGACGCGGTATTCGTCGCACGCGTGCCTTCGCCCGCCGGTGCGGTCGGGGGCGAATTCGACGACCGCCTGAGCTGGATCACCGTGGGCGAGCTCTACGGGCGAATGGTGGCCGCGGGGCTGCTGCCGTGAGCGTTCGCGTGACGCCCTCGGTCCTCCTGCGCCGGCTCGGCACCGCCGGCGTGCTGCCAAGCGATCCCGAGGAAATCCAGCTCAAGAAGCACGTGCTGCTCTTCTCCTGCGGTCTGATGATCGGCGGCTCGGCGATCTGGCTCGGGCTTTACCATCTGCTCGGACTGCCCCTGTCGGCCACGTTGCCGTTCGGCGTCGAAGTGGTTTCTCTCGGCACGCTGCTCGTCTACCTGTGGACGCTAAATTTCAATTTCTTCCGCGTCGCCCAGCTTTCACTTTGGCTCTTCGTGCCTTTCGTGGTGCAGTGGGCGATGGGGGATTTCGTGTCCGCGAGCGGCATGATCCTCTGGGGCCTGCTTGCTCCGGTCGGCGCGGCGCTGTTGCTGTCGGCGCGCGAATCGCTACCCTGGATGGTCGCGTACGTGGTGCTGACGGCCGCCACAGGCTATGTGGACCACGAGCTGGCGGGCGCCGTGGGCACGCGGCTGCAGGTGCCGGTGAGGACCACCGTCGTATTCTTCGCCTTGAATTTCGCCGCCGTGTGCGCGATGGTGTACTGGCTGCTTAGCTTCGCCTTTACGGAGCGCGAGCGATCGCGCGCACGCCTGCAGGACGCGCACGCGCGCCTGCTTGAGGAGCAGGAGCGCTCCGAGCGCCTGCTGCTAAACATTCTGCCCGCGCCGATCGCCGAGCGCTTGAAGAAATCGGAGGCGGCAATCGCCGACGGCTACGCCGATGTTAGCGTGATGTTCGCCGACATCGTCAATTTCACGCGCCTGGCCGAGGACATGGCTCCGCGCCAGGTGTTCGCCCTGCTGAACCGCATGTTCTCCGAGTTCGATGCGCTCGCCGAGCGCTTCGGCTTGGAGAAGATCAAGACCATTGGCGACGCGTACATGGTCGCGGGCGGACTCAACCTGGGCAATGCCGAATACAGCGGGGCCATCGCCGAGCTCGCACTCGAGATCCGGGACCTGGTGGCGCGCGATTTCCAGGTGGACGGTAGGCCGCTCGCGCTGCGCATCGGAATCGGCAGCGGGCCGGTGGTGGCCGGAGTGGTCGGCAAGAAGAAGTTCATCTACGATTTGTGGGGCGATACCGTAAACATCGCCAGCCGCATTACGGCAGAAGGCGCGCCCGGCATGATCCAGGTCGACCAGGCCACCTACAAGCGGCTGCGCGACAAGTACGAGTTCCTCGAGCCGCAGACCATTTACCTCAAGGGCAAAGGCGACACGACCGTCTACCGAATGATCGGGCGGCGTGACGCTGTGCGGCGCGAAGCGGTCTAGAGCGCTGCCGCGGGTCCGGCGAGCGCGAAGCACACCTCGCCGTCCCGATTGCTGCGCAGCGCGAGCTCGAAGCCGGCCGCCTCCGCCTGGCGCGCAGCCTGGTAGAGACCGATCCCGAGCCCCGCGCGCGAGTCGACCGGAGCCTGCAGCAGCTTCGGGGCAACTTCGGGCGGGACCGCGTGCCCGCTGTCGCACACGCTGAGCTCGATGCGGTCCGCGCCGCATTCGAGCGCAACGCGCACACGCACCGTCCCGTCCTGGCGGCGCTTGGCCAGCGCGTTCTGCAACAGGTTGTCGGCCACGCTGCCAAACAGCGTGCGCGGCACCTGCAGCCCTGCGCGTAGCCCGCGTGCCGCGAATTCGACCCCGTGGTCGCGATACTGGCGCGCGAGCGCGTCCCACCAGGCCTCGACCTCGGTCGGCTTCTCGCTGTCGGCCTGCGGCCGCTCGAGCTTTTCAAGCGTCTCGCCCAGTCGCTGGGCGACGGCGGGCAGCTGGCGGCGCACCAGCGCCTGCAGCTCCGGAGAATTCTCGTCCCGCTCGCGCGCGGCCACGGCGCACAGAACGTTCAGCGACTGAAGCAGGTTCTTCACGTCGTGCGTCATGCGCGCGCCGGTCTCGTGCACCGCCTTGAGATAGCTCTGCTCCTGGAGTTTCTGCTCGCGCAGCTTGCCGACGTAGAACTCGGCAAGCAGCTGACCCAGCACGTGCAGGTGCCAGTGCAAGGCCGGTCCGGTGCGGTAGCGCGAGTAGATGGTGAGCGACAGATCGCGATTGGCGAATTCGACCGCATACGGACTCTTCTCCCCCGCTTCCCCGCTGCCGTGCGCGCCGCGCCAGGTGGCGCCCGCCACCCATTGCAGGCGCGCCAAGCCGGCGACCGCTTCGGCGAGGAAGCGTTCGGGACGGGTTTCGATCTGAGACAGCTCCGCAAGGAAGTACAGCCACTTCTCGATCGGCAACCCGATCGAAAACAGGTAGCGGGAGACGAACACGCTGAGTCCGGTGAAGCCGGTACGCGGATCCCACGCGAGTCCGATCACGAACACCATCGCGGCGATCAGGAAGACCGTGTAGGTCAGCGCCGGAAGGTAGGCCATGCGGCCGAGCGTCATGAAGGTGAAGCTGCCGAGCGTGACGATGCTCAGCACGAGCATGACGAACAGGCTGTAGAAGAAGTCGATCACCTGTGGCGAGTCGACCGGATCGGGCTCGGTCGGGAACAGCAGCGCTGCAAGCAGCAGCACCGGCAATCCGTACTCGAACATGGCGCGCACTTCGGCGGTGACCTCCCGTCGCGGCGCAATCTCCGGCAGGATAATAACCGCGAGCAGCGCGATCAGGTAAACCAGCACCACCAGATAGAAGCGGCGTTGCCAGCGCGCATGCTGCTGATACACCTTGCCCGCGACGAATCCCGCCAGCATCACCACCCAAAATGCGAGCAGCCACCAGCCCAGCCAAAGCATTACCGCAACCGCCGCGCCTGCAATCAGCGCTGCCTGGGGCAGCGTGACGCGCTCCTGGCCGCGCAAGAACGGCTGCCACAGCAGCAACAGGCCGAGGTGCGCGAGCAACAGCGCGCGCGCCCAGTCGTCGGCCACGCCGCGCACCGCCGCCACATGCAGCAACAACAGCATCGCGATCACCACGATGCGCCAGTAGCGCCGGCTGAAGCGCGCGACGCCGTCCGCGACCTGGGTGAACTCCGGCAGGTTCAAGCCGTCAGCTTGCACCGCCCGCGCCCGCCCGCTAGCCTTCGTTGTCGGATGTCCACAGCGCGATTCTAGCGATGCCTGCAGCCGCCATCCTCGCACGCTTCGTACTTCTGGAGGCGCGCCGCAGCGGCCTTCCCTGGCTGGTCGGGGCAAGCCTGGCGGCCGCGCTCGGCTTGGCGGCCTTCGTCTCGCAGGTCGCGCTCACCGAGAGCATCGCCCTGCAGTCGGCCTTTTCGGCGGCGCTGCTGCGCGCCTGCGCGGTATTTCTCGTGGCGTTGCACGTCGCGGCCTGCACGGTACGCGAGGTGAATGACAAGGGGCTGGAACTGATGCTGACGCTGCCGCTGTCGCGCAGCGCTCAGTACGCCGGGCGCTTGACCGGCTACGTCGCTCTGGGCGTGGTGATCTCGGCATGCTTCGCGCTGCCGTTGCTGCTCTGGAGCCCGCCTGTCGCGGTCCTGCTGTGGGCCGCTTCCCTCGCGCTGGAAACGGCTCTGGTCGCAGCCGCGGCGCTGTTCTTCTCCATGGCTCTGGTTCAGCCGGTGCCCGCTTTCGCGGCGACGGCGGGGCTCTACCTGCTCGCCCGGGCCATAGGCGCGGTTCAGTCGATCGCGGCAAGCCCGCTCGCGGAGCCAACGCTTGCGCACCGCCTCGCGCAGTGGGCCATCGACGTGGTGGCGCTGCTGCTGCCGCGGCTGGATGCCGCCACGCGCACCGAGTGGCTGATCTACGGCGCTCCTTCGGCAGGCGCGTACGCGACCGCACTCGCCGGGCTGGCACTCTATTCGGTCCTGCTGGTAGCCGCCGGGCTGTTCGATTTCCACCGCCGCAACCTGTGAGCCGCGACGAGCGCCCGCTTACGACGGTGCCGGGTTGGGTCTGGCTGGCACTCGCGGCCTGCCTGGCGCTCCAGCTCGTGTGGGCCGGTATGCGGCCGGGAATGTCCCATCGCGCCGAGGATCTTCCGCCTCCCCCACGGCTCGCGGCCCTGCGGCTAGCGAGCCTGGGCGAGCCAGAAGCTCTGGCGCGGCTGGCGATGCTCTACGTTCAAGCGTACGACCTGCGCGGCGCGAACGACGTGCCGTATCAGGACTTGGATTACCAGCGACTCGTCGCCTGGCTACGCGTCGTTCTGGCGCTGGACCCTAAGAGCGAGTACCCGCTTTTCTCCGCAGCCCGTATCTATGCCGAGGTTCCGGATCCTGCGAAGGTCAGGGTCGTGCTCGACTTCATCTACCGGGAGTACCTAAAGGACCCCAATCATCGTTGGCAGTGGCTCGCGCAGGCTGCGATGGTCGCCAAGCACCGTCTGCACGACCTTCCTCTCGCCCTGCAATATGCCGACGCGATCGATCGTTACACGAGCGCACCCGCCGTCCCGCTTTGGGCGAAGCAGATGCGCATCTTCATCCTCGAAGACATGAACGAACTGCAGGCTGCCAAGGTGATCCTGGGCGGCTTGCTGGCGAGCGGGTCCGTCAAGGATCCGGCCGAGCTGCGCTTTCTGGAACGGCGCTTAGAGGAACTGGAAGCACGGCAGGCGCGGCAGGCAAAGGGGGGAAAGGAGTCACTTCATTGACGGAGTTGTCGAAAGTCCGACAGTTTCTTCGAGGCCGTTCGGCGCTAACCACTTGAAAACACAGTGGCAACTATCGGGCATGAGCTTTGCAGGGTACGTCGCACCCAGTCTCGATTTAGGGGGTAGGACTATGAAGGCAATTCAGAAGGGCTTCACGCTCGTGGAAATCGCGATCGTTCTCGTCATCATCGGCCTGTTGCTCGGGGGCATCCTCAAGGGCCAGGAGATGATCACGCAGGCGAAGATCAAGAATGTGATCGCCGACTTCTCCGGCATCTCGGCCGCCTATCACGGGTACCAGGACCGCTATCGGGCAATCCCCGGGGACGACAAAGGCGCGTCGCGTTGGACGGGCATAAGCAACCTCGGCGATGGCGATGGCCGTCTAGCAGGTCTGTACAACAGTGCCACGGCGACCGACGAATCGCGTCTGTGGTGGGAGGATCTGCGGCGCTCAGGCTTCATTACTGGGACGGGCAACGGCCAGCCCCTGAATGCGGTAAGCGGCATGATTGGCGTACAGACCGGGGATGGCGCGAATCCTCCGAACCGAGTACTCAGCAGTGCCAATCCGGATGGATTCGGCGGGCTGATCATTTGCTCTGCCAACCTACCGGACAAGATCGCGATCGCGGTCGATACTCAGATGGACGACGGCGTGCCCAACGCCGGAACCGTGCGCGCGCAGCTGCAAGCCACGCTCAACCCGACGATCGGTGCGACGGCCGATACAGCCTACGCAGAAACCGGGACGAACTCCTACACGGTGTGCCGCTCGCTGAACTAAGCAGCGCGTTTCAGGGAAAGGCTAAGGCCGGCGCAAGCCGGCCTTTTCATTTGCGGCGCTCCTTCAGCCCTGCAGCAACCGGGCCTCGGCGAGCGCGATCATTTCGGGTGCGCCGAGCAGCACCACCACGTCGCCCGCCTCGAGGCGCCCGGCGTCCTGCGGAGCGAGTCTGCCACGGGCTCCCGGACGGCGCACCGCCTTCACCTCCACGCTCGTGTCTTCAAGCTTGAGCTCTTCCAACGACCGGCCGACGCCGTAGGCGCCGGGAGTTAGCGTGACGGCGTGCAGCCGCGGCGCGAGTTCTTCGCCGACCTCGGCCTCGTCGCTCGGGCCGCGGAACAGGCCGCGCAGCAGGCCGTACTGCTGGTCGCGCACCTGGCGCATGCGCCGCACGACGCGCGTCAGCGGCACGCCGATCCAGATGAGGGTGTGCGAGGCTAGCATCAGCCCGGACTCGAACGCCTCGGGCACCACCTCGGAAGCGCCCGCCGCGGTCAGCCGCTCGATGTCGCGCTCCCCATGTGCGCGCACGATGACCGGCACCGCCGGGTTGAGGTCGTGAATGTTGGCGAGCACCCTGGCGGCGGCCGCCGCATCGGCGAACGTCACCACGACCGCGGCCGCGCGCGATATGCCCGCGGCGACCAGCGCCTCGCGCCGCGCGCAGTCGGCGAACACCACCGTATCGCCCGCGAGCGCCGCCTCGCGCACGCGCTCGGGGTCGAGGTCGAGCGCGACGTAGCGCACCTTCTCCGCATCGAGCATGCGCGCCAGGTGCTGCCCGTTCCTGCCGTAGCCGAGGATGATCACGTGGCGTTCGGACTCGATCGCCTGCACCGCGATGCGGTGCAGCTCGAGCGAGCGCAACATCCATTCCGAGCGCGCCAGGCGCATCACGATCCGGTTGCTCGCCGCGATCACGAACGGCGTCGCAAGCATCGACAGGATCATCGCCGCGAGCAGCGCGTGCAGGATCGACTCGGGCGCCACTGCATTGCGGTGCGCGAGCGCGATCAGCACGAAGCCGAACTCGCCGCCCTGGGCGAGCCCGAGGCCCACGCGCAGCGCGGTGCCCGGCGGGCTGCCGAACACCCGCGACAAGAGAGCGATCAAGCCGAACTTCGCGCCCATCAACAGCGTCAGCAGCAACAGCACCAGCGCCGGCTCGCCGAGCACCAGGCGCATGTCGAGCGTCATGCCCACGGTGACGAAGAACAGCCCGAGCAGCACGTCGCGAAACGGCTTGATGTCTTCCTCGACCTGGTAGCGGTACTCGGTTTCCGAGATCAGCATGCCCGCGAGGAAAGCCCCGAGCGCGAGTGAAAGCCCCGCCAGCTCGGTGATGAACGCCAGCGTCAGCGTAACGAGGAGCACGTTCAGCACGAACAGCTCGGTCGAGCGGCGACGCGCCACCAGGCCGAGCCAGGCGCGCATCGCCCGCGACCCCACCAGCACCAGCACGCCGAGCGCGAGCGCAGCCTTGGCGAGCGCCAGCGCGATCGCCGCGCCGATTTCGCCCGCGGGGTGCCCCAGCGCAGGAACGAGGATCAGCAGTGGCACCACGGCCAGGTCCTGGAACAGCAGCACGCCGACGACCTCGCGGCCGTGCGGCGTGTCGAGCTCCATGCGTTCGGCGAGCAGCCTGGAGACGATCGCGGTCGAGGACATGGCCGCTGCGCCCCCGAGCGCGACCCCAGCCTGCCACGACCCGCCGAAAGCGGCCGCGGCGGCGACGCACAGGGACACCGTGGCGAGCACTTGCGCGAATCCCAGACCGAACACCACCCGCCGCATCGCCATCAGCTTCGGCATGCTGAATTCCAGCCCGATCGAGAACATCAGGAACACAACCCCGAACTCGGCGAGCCGCCGCGTCTGCTCGGTATCCGCGATCAGCCCGAAAGCGTGAGGGCCGAGCACCAGCCCGGTAGCCAGGTAGCCGATGATCGGCGGCAGCGACAGCCGGCGGCACAGCGTCACCGCGAGGACGCTGGCTGCGAGCAGGACCAGAACCGGCAGCAGCGAAGTTCCTACTTCGTGCATCGTGGAGCGGGCAGTCTGAGAGTGGGCTTGGGCTATACTTCTTCTCTATGATAAGCGCAGCGTCAGCGCCGGGACAGGGCGCACCCGCGGCCCAGGCTGCGTCGCCTCGCGGCGCAGTCACTTCCGCTGCGCTGGAGCTGGCGCGCAGGGTGCTCGCGATCGAGGCGGACGCGGTGCGAGCGCTGATCGGGCGCATCGACGACAATTTTCTCGCCGCGGTGTCCCTCATCCTCGAGCGGCGCGGTCGCGTGGTCGTGAGCGGCATCGGCAAGTCCGGCCACATCGCACGCAAGGTGGCCTCCACGCTCGCCAGCACCGGCACGCCGGCCTATTTCGTGCATCCGGCCGAAGCGAGCCACGGCGACCTCGGCATGGTACAGGCCGAGGACGTGTTCATCGGCATCTCGCACTCCGGCGAGAGCGAAGAGCTGCTCGCCATCGTTCCGCTCATCAAGCGCCAGGGCGCCAAGCTGATCGCCCTCACCGGCAGCGCGCGCTCGACGCTCGCGCGCGAAGCGGACGTGCACCTCGATGCGGGAGTGGCGCAGGAAGCCTGCCCGCTCAACCTCGCGCCCACCGCGAGCACGACTGCGGCGCTCGCGCTCGGAGATGCGCTCGCCGTGGCGCTGCTCGACGCGCGCGGCTTCTCCGCCGACGACTTCGCGCGCTCGCACCCGGGCGGCGCGCTCGGCAGGCGACTGCTTACGCATGTCGCCGACGTCATGCGGCGCGGCGCGGACGTGCCGCGCGTGTCCGACTCGGCCACCCTGCGCCAGGCAGTGCTCGAAATGTCGCGCGGTCGCATGGGCATGACTGCCGTCGTCGCTGCCGACGAGCGGCTGTGCGGCGTCTTCACTGACGGGGACCTGCGCCGCGCGCTGGATCGGGTGAGCGACTTCGGCGCGGCGATGGTGAGCGACGTGATGACCACCGGGCCACGCACGATCCGGCAGGAAGCGCTGGCGGTGGAGGCCGTGCAGCTTATGGAGCGCCACAACATCAACCAGTTGCTGGTCGTCGACGAGCGGCAACGGGTCATCGGCGCGCTCAACATGCACGACCTGTTCCGCGCCAAAGTCATCTGAACCGATGGCCGCGATTTCGGGAGATGCGCTGGAGCGCGCTCGACGCGTGCGCCTGATGGTCTTCGACGTTGACGGCGTGATGACCGACGGGCGCCTGTGGTACGGTCCCGAGGGCGAGACGCTCAAGCAGTTTTACTCTCACGACGGTCATGGGCTGAAGCTGCTCGCGGCGAGCGGCGTGGCGAGCGCGATCCTGAGCGGACGAAGATCGTCCGCGGTCGAGCAACGCGCGGCCGAGCTCGGCATCGCGCACGTGCTGCAGGGCATCGAGGACAAGCGCGCCGCGTGGGAGGCGCTCATCGCCCGCCTCGGCTTGCCGGCCGAAGCGACGGGCTACGCCGGCGACGACCTCGTCGACCTGCCGGTGCTGAGCCGCTGCGGCTTCGCCTGCGCGACCCGGGAAGCGCCGCGCGCAGTGCGCGAGCGGGTGCACTACGTGTGCGAGGCCCCGGCGGGCAGCGGCGCAGTGCGCGAGTTGTGCGAGCTGCTGCTGCTCGCGCGGGGCACGCTCGATGCGGCGTTGGCAAGATATCTGGCGTGAGACTCTCGGCGACCGGCCTCTTTCCGCTCCTGCTGATGGTCTCGCTCGCCCTGCTCACCTTCTGGCTCGAGCGCGCCGCGCGCGAAGAGCAGCCGGTGAGCACGCTCAGGCGGCACGACCCCGATTACATCGTGGACAACTTCGTGATCACGAGCTTCGATGCCAGGGGCGCGGCCGAATCTACGCTCTCGGCCGCGAAGATGCTACATTACCCGGACGACGACTCGACCGACCTGGTCGCGCCGCGCGTCGTACAGACCAAGCCTGGCGAGCCGCGCATGACGCTCACTGCCGACCGGGGAACGCTGTCCCACAGCGGCGACGAGGTGTTCCTGTTCGGCAACGTCACGCTGGTGCGCGATGCGGACGCGAAGGAACCGCAGATGCGCATGAACACGAGCTTCCTGCACGTCGTCACGGCCAATTCGCTAGCGCTCACGGATCGAGAGGTCACCATCGTGGACGATTACCGCAGCCTGAGCGGGCGCGGCATGGAATACAACAACGAGCTGGGCGTGCTGCGCCTTTTGCACGACGTGCGCGCGCGCATTGAATCCACGCGGGCAGGCCGGTGAGCGACACGCGCATGCGCCGCGCCGCGCTGATCGCCGCCGCCTGCGCAGCGCTCGCGCTGCCCTGCTACGCGCCGCAGGCGCGCGCGGAAAGAGCCGACCGCGACAAGCCCACGCAGATCGAGTCCGACCACATGACCTCCGACGAGTTGCGGCGCGTCGCGATCTTCGAGGGCAACGTCGTGGTGACGCAGGGCACGATCACGGTGCGAGCCGATCGCATCGTCGTGCGCCAGGACGCGGACCAGTTGCGCCACATCACCGCCACCGGCAATCCGGTCCGCTTCCGCGAGAGGGCCGATGCGACCGGCGGCAAGCCCGGCGCGTGGATCGAAGGCCAGGCGCAGCGCGTCGAGATCGACGAACGCGACGAGAAGGTCGACCTGTTCGACAACGCCCGCGTGACGCGCGAGGGCGACGAGGTGCGCGGCGAACACATCGCGCTCGATCAGCGCTCCGAATCCTTCTCGGTGAGCGGCGGGGCGCAGACGCCCGAAGGAAGGGTGCGCGCGATCATTCAGCCGAAGACGGAGGCTCCCGCGAATCCCACCAACCCCGCCGCGCCGCCGGCTCCCTCGAAATGAGCCTGCTGCATGCCGAGAGCCTGCGCAAGCGCTACAAGTCGCGCACCGTCGTCCAGGACGTCTCGCTGGAGGTATCGAGCGGCGAGGTCGTGGGGCTGCTCGGCCCGAACGGCGCGGGCAAGACGACCTGCTTCTACATGATCGTCGGGCTCGCGGCGGCGGACGAAGGCCGCATCGAGCTGGACGGCCGCGACCTGACGCATCTTCCGATCCATCGCCGCGCGCGCCTGGGAATCTCCTACCTGCCGCAGGAAAACTCCGTCTTCCGCAGGCTCACGGTCGAGGAGAACGTGCAGGCGATTCTCGAGCTGCAGGGCCTCGCGACGGGCGAGCTCGAGCCGCGCCTGACCAGCCTGCTCAAGGACCTGAACATCGCGCACCTGCGCAAGCACACCGCCCTGTCTCTCTCGGGCGGCGAGCGGCGCCGCCTGGAGATCGCGCGCGCGCTCGGCACCCAGCCTTCGTTCATCCTGCTCGACGAGCCCTTCGCGGGCGTGGATCCCATCGCCGTGCTCGACATCCAGCGCATCATCCGTTTCCTCAAGGAACGCGACATCGGTGTGCTGATCACCGACCACAACGTGCGCGAGACGCTCGGCATCTGCGACCGCGCCTACATCATCAACGAGGGCAAGGTCCTCGCGTCCGGTCATCCCGAGGAAATTGTCTATAATGACAGCGTGCGCCGGGTCTATCTCGGCGAGAACTTCCGCATGTAGCGCGCGAACCATCGCGCATCGCCCCAGCCATGAAGCCGACCCTGCAGTTCCGGCTGTCACAGCACCTGACGCTCACGCCCCAGCTGCAGCAGTCAATCAAGCTGCTGCAGCTGTCCACGGTCGAACTCAATCAGGAGATCGAGCGCCTCCTGATGGAGAACCCGATCCTGGAGCGCGAGGACGCGGAAGCGGAGGCGCCCGGCACGCCGCCCGCTGCGCGCGGGCCGGCCGAGGAAGCGCCGGTCGCCGCTGGCGGCGCGGACGCGCATCCCGAGCCGCGCGAGGAATGGGGCGCCGAGCTCGCGTACTCATCGCGGCAGGACGCGGAGGACGACGGCGACCGCAGCTTTTCCGCGCCGGACACTCCGAGCCTGCGCGACCATCTGGTGGAGCAGCTGTCCCTCACCAACCTGGACAAGCGCGACCGCGCGCTGGTCGCGGTGCTCATCGACGCCTTGGACGACGACGGCTATCTCACGCAGAGCCTTGAGGACATCGCCGCGCTGCTTCCTGCCGAGGTTCAGGCCGGAGTCGAGGAGCTCGGCATCGCGCTGCGGCACCTGCAGAACTTCGACCCGGTCGGCGTCGGCGCACGCTCTCCGGCCGAATGCCTCGCGCTGCAGATCCGCGCGGGGGGCACGGACGATCCGGAGCGCCGGCTCGCGCTGGAGATCTGCGAGCGTCACCTCGAGCTGCTCGCGAACCGCGACTATGCGCGCCTGAAAGCCGCGACCGGCGCGAGCGACGAAGCGCTGCGCGCCGCCCATCGCCTCATCCTCGCGCTCAACCCGCGCCCGGGCGCCGCGTTCGCCGAGGTCGAGGCGCGCTACGTCGTGCCCGACGTGATCGTGCGCAAGCTGCGCAACGTGTGGCGCGCAAGCCTGAATCAGGAAGCAATGCCCCGCCTGCGCATCAACCGCCTGTACGCCGAGCTCGCCGGACGGCGCAGCGCCGGCAGCGCGCTTTCCTCGCAGCTTCAGGAAGCGCGCTGGCTGATCAAGAACGTGCAGCAGCGCTTCGAGACCATCCTGCGCGTGTCGCAGGCGATCGTCGACCGCCAGCGCAACTTCTTCGAGCACGGCGAGATCGCGATGCGGCCGCTGGTGCTGCGCGAAATCGCCGAGACCCTCGGACTGCACGAGAGCACGATCTCGCGCGTGACCACCCAGAAGTACATGGCCACGCCGCGCGGCACTTTCGAACTGAAGTACTTCTTCGGCAGCCACGTCGCCACCGAGGCGGGCGGCGCGGCCTCGTCCACGGCGATCCGCGCCGCGATCAAGCAGCTGGTCGCCAGCGAGAACGCGAGGGCTCCGCTTTCTGACGCGCAAATCTCGCAAATTCTCCGGCAACAGGGTATCGTCGTAGCGCGACGCACGATCGCGAAATACCGGGAATTACTGCAGATCCCTCCAGTCAATCAGAGAAAGTCCCTCTAGGAGAAGAGAGAATGAATCTCAACGTGAGTGGCCATCACGTAGAAGTGACCCCCGCGATACGTGACTACCTGCAGGGCAAGCTCGAGCGCATCAAACGGCACTTCGACCACGTCATCGACGCGCACGTGATCCTGTCCGTCGGCAAGCTGCGCCAGAAGGCCGAGATCACCCTGCACGTGCGCGGCAAGGACCTGCACTGCGAATGCGAGGACGGCGACCTGTACGCCGCAATCGACCTGCTGGTCGACAAGCTCGACCGCCAGGTGCTGAAGCACAAGGGCAAGGCCTATGACAAACCTCACGATGCCCTCAAGCACCACGAGGTGCGGTCCTAGGTTCCCGTAAGCTATAATGCGCGCCCTCTGAAGCCCCCACCCGGCGAGGCATGAGCCTAGTCGCGAAACTTCTGCCGACCGCGAACGTCGTGCTCGAGCTGTCCGTATCGAGCAAGAAGCGCCTGTTCGAGCAGGTCGGCCTGCTGTTCGAGAACAACCACGGGATCGCGCGCAACCTGATATTCGACAGTCTGTTCGCCCGCGAGCGGCTCGGCTCGACCGCGCTCGGCCAGGGTGTCGCGATTCCGCACGGCCGCATCAAGGGGCTCAAGGAAGCGATCGGTGCGTTCCTCAGGCTCGCCCAGCCAGTGCCCTTCGACGCACCCGACGGCAAGCCGGTAAACCTGGTCTTCGTCCTGCTGGTTCCCGAGCAGGCGACCGAAAAGCATCTGCAGATCCTGTCCGAGCTCGCGCAGATGTTCAGTGACAGGCCGTTGCGCGAATCGATGTCAGCGGCGCCCGACGCGGCTGCTCTGCACCAGATCGTCACCGCCTGGGAGCCGGATGTTCCAGGTCAACGTCGCGCGGTTGCATGAGGACAACCGCGAGGCGCTCTCCCTCGCGTGGATTGCGGGACGCGACGGAAGCGCAGCGCTGCGGCGCGACGCCGCGGCGGCGGCCGCGCTGATCGGCCACCTGAACCTCACCCACCCGAATAGCATCCAGGTGCTCGGCGCCTACGAGGCGTCGATGCTCGCGGGCGGCGATCACGCCGCGCGCGCGCGCTTCGCCGCGCAACTGTGCGACAGCGGGGCGGCTGCGCTCATTCTCGCCGACGGCGTGGGCGCCACCGAGGAGCTGCTCGAGAAGGCGGAAGCCGGGCACGTCCCGCTGTTCACCACGCCGGTTCCCGCGCCGAGGGTCATCGAGAAGCTCGCGCGCTACCTCGGCAAGGCGCTGGCCGACACTGCCGAGCGCCACGGCGTGATGATGGACGTGCTCGGCCTGGGCGTGCTGATCACGGGCGATTCCGGTGTCGGCAAGAGCGAGCTGGGGCTGGAACTCGTCAGCCGCGGGCACGGCCTCGTTGCCGACGACGTCGTCGAGATCTCGCGCATCGCCGCCAACACCCTGGAAGGACGCTGTCCGGCCGTGCTGCGCGATTTCATCGAAGTGCGCGGACTCGGGCTGCTCGACGTGCGCACCATCTTCGGCGAGACCGCGGTGCGCCCGAAGATGAAGCTGAAGCTGATCGTGCACCTGGAAAAGCCCGCGCCCGGCGGTCGCGCTACCGTGGAGCGCCTGCCGCTTGCCGAGCTGTCCGAGGACATCCTCGGCGTCACGGTGCGCAAGGTCGTGATTCCCGTCGCCGCGGGACGCAACCTGGCGGTGCTGCTCGAGGCGGCGGTGCGCAACTACATCCTGCAGCTGCGCGGCATCGACTCGATGGCGCAGTTCATGAAGCGCCAGAAGAAGGAAATCGACGGCGCGCCCTGAACGCGGCCCGCGCCCCGCGCCATGCAGCTCGTCCTGGTCAGCGGCCTGTCCGGCTCGGGCAAGAGCATCGCCCTGAACGTGCTCGAGGACGTCGGCTACTACTGCGTGGACAACCTGCCGGCGACGCTGCTGCTCGACGTCGCCGACTTCCTCGCGGAAGCCGGCCACGAGCGCGTCGCGGTAAGCGTCGATGCGCGCAGCGCCGCGCTGCCGGCGCTGCCCGAGAACATCGCCCAACTCAAGGCGGGCGGCGTCGATTGCCGCGTGCTGTTCCTCGAGGCCACGCCGCAGACGCTGCTCAGGCGCTTTTCCGAGACCCGCCGGCGCCATCCGCTCACGCTCGGCGGGTTGACGCTCGCCGAGGCGATCGAGCGCGAGCGCGCGCTGCTCGCCGGGGTGGCCGAGCTCGGCCACCGGGTGGACACCAGCGACATGCTGCCGCGGGTGCTGCAGAACTGGATCAAGGACCTGCTCGGCCTGGGCGGCGGCGCGCTCGCGCTCCTTTTCGAGTCGTTCGCGTTTCGCGATGGCATTCCCCTCGATGCGGACTGGGTGATCGACGCGCGCATGCTGCCCAATCCGCACTACGTTCCGGCGCTGCGTCCGCTCACCGGGCGCGATGCGGCGGTGGTAGCCTACCTCGAAGGCGACGACGCCGTGCAGCGCCTGCTCGCCGACGTGCGCGGGTTCCTCGAGCGTTGGCTGCCCGAGATCGCGCGCGAGAACCGCAGCTACCTCACCGTGGCGATCGGCTGCACCGGCGGGCGGCACCGCTCGGTCTACCTCGCCGAGCGGCTGGCCGACGCGTTCCGGCCGCGCTGGAGCGTGCTGGTGCGCCATCGCGCGCTGGCGCGCGGCGATGCAGGGGAGACGCCCTGAAAGCGTCGGAGCCGGTCGAGGTCGCGCTCTTCCCGCTGCGGGCCGTGCTCTTTCCGGGCGGCCTTCTGCCGCTGCGCATCTTCGAGCAGCGCTACATGGAGATGGCGAAGGACTGCCTGCGCACGCAGCTGCCGTTCGGCATCTGCCTGATCCGCTCGGGCGAGGAGGTGGGCGCGCCGGCCACCCCCGAGGACATCGGCTGCCTGGCTCACGTCGTGCAGTGGGACATGCAGCAGCTGGGCCTGCTGCAGGTCACCGTGCGCGGCGGGCGGCGATTCCGCATCCTGGAGCGCAGCGTGCTGCCGGGCGCCCTCGCTCGAGCACGCATCGAGCTGCTGCCGGACGAGCTCGACGCGCCGCTGCCCGACGAGTTTCTCGGCTGCGCGCGGCTGCTGCGCCTGGTGATCGAGGAGCACGGCGCGCGCACCATCGAAGCGCCCTTCCGCTTCGATTCCGGCTCCTGGGTCAGCGCCCGCCTGTGCGAGCTGCTGCCCGTGCCGCTCGCCGCCAAGCAACGGCTCATGGAGCTGTCGGACTGCCGCGAGAGGCTCGCCATCCTGCAGAAGTTCCTGGAGCAGCACGGACTGGTCACGCGCGCCTAGCGGCGATCTGCGCGAGCAGCCTCTTGACCGGCGCAGGCGCAGCGGCGCCTTGCGCCTCGGCGAGCTCCAGCCACAGGCGCCCGGGCTGCTCGGCACGCGGCGCGCGCTTGCCAAGCGCGTAGACCAGCGGCAGGGCGCGCAAGCGAAAGTGAGTGAATGCATGCTCGAGCGGCGCGAGCCGCTCCAGGAGCCGCGCTTCGCCGCCGAGCGCCCGGCGGCAGTGCGCGTCCGTGCCCTTTCCGGAAACCTCCGGAAACGCCCACAGCCCGCCCCACAGTCCGGGCGCAGCGCGGCGCTCGAGCAGCACCCGCCCGGCGTCGAGCACTACGAGCCAGGTGACGTCCTTGCGCGGCAGCGCGCGGCGCGGGCGCGCCGCGGGCAGCTCGGCGACGCGCCCCTCCAGGCGCGCGACGCAGCGCGCGGCGACCGGGCAGGCCGCGCAGCGCGGCCGCGCGCGCGTGCACAGCGTCGCGCCGAGATCCATCAGCGCCTGCGTGTAGCGCTCGATGCCGCGCGCGGGCAGCTGTGCTTCGGCGAGGCGCCACAGACGGGCCTCCACCGCGCGCACGCCCGGGAAGCCCTCGATACCGAAGGCGCGCGCGAGCACGCGCTTCACGTTGCCGTCCAGGATCGCGGCGCGCCGTCCGAACGCGAAGGCAGCGATCGCCGCGGCGGTCGAACGCCCGACGCCGGGCAGCGCGCGCAGGTCTTCGACGCTGTCGGGAAAGCGCCCGCCGCGCTCCAAGGCGACCAAGCGCGCGGCGCGATGCAGGTTGCGCGCGCGCGCGTAGTAGCCGAGCCCGCTCCACAGGCGCAGCACTTCCTCTTCGGGGCCGCGGGCCAGCGCGCCGACGTCGGGAAAACGCTCGAGGAAGCGCTCGTAGTACGGAACGACCGATTCCACCTGCGTCTGCTGCAGCATGACCTCGGACAGCCACACGCGGTACGGGTCGCGCGTCCCCTGCCAGGGAAGGTCGTGGCGTCCGTGCCTGCGCTGCCAGGCGACGAGCGAATTCGCGAATTGCGGCACGACCCGATTCTAATCGGCGCGCGGCTTGCGCTGGTTTGACGCCGGCGGGCGAACGGGGCACCATTTGCCGGCCCCGCTTCCGGGGCGCCTCTCCCGCAATGCGCATGCTCGCGTTCGTGCTTCGCCGCCTCGGACAGGCCCTGCTGGTGATGCTGGCGGTGGGGCTTATCGCTTTCGCCGACGTACCGGTGATGGCGGCCTACCTGTGCCTGATCGCCCTGTTCTTTGTCGTCATCAACCTGGTGGTGGATTTGCTCTACTACGCGGTCGATCCGCGCCTGCGGATCGAGCGCACCGCCGCCGCGCACTGAGACTTGAAATGAGCACACCCGTCGAGACGATCCGCAAATACCACGCCGAGCTGCGCGACATCCGGCACGACATCCATGCGCATCCGGAGCTCGGCTACGAGGAGCGGCGCACCGCCGAAGTCGTCGCCGGGAAACTCGCCGCCTGGGGCATCGAGGTACACCAGGGCATCGCCGGGACGGGCGTCGTCGGCGTGATTCACGGAAAGAAGACTGCCAGCGGCCGCGCGATCGGCCTGCGCGCCGACATGGATTGCCTGCCGTTGCAGGAGACGGGCGATGTGCCCTACCGCTCGCGCCACGACGGCCGCATGCACGCCTGCGGTCACGACGGGCATACCACCATGCTGCTCGGCACTGGGCGCTACCTCGCGGATACGCGGCGCTTCGACGGGACTGCCTACCTGATCTTCCAGCCCGCCGAGGAAGGCGGCGCCGGCGGCCAGCGCATGGTCGAGGAGGGTCTGTTCGAGCGCTTCCCGGCGAACGAGGTGTACGCGCTGCACAACTGGCCCGGGCTGCCGCCGGGCAAAATCGCAGTGCGCGCCGGCGCCATGATGGCGGCGACCGACGAGATCCAGATCACGCTGCGCGGCCGCGGCGGCCACGCCGCGATGCCGCACCTCACGGTCGATCCGGTCCTCATCGCGGCGCATGTGATCACCGCGCTGCAGTCGATCGCGAGCCGCAACCTCAACCCGATCGACTCGCTGGTCATCAGCGTATGTTCGATGCAGACGAGCCAGGTGGGCGCCTTCAACATTATCCCGGAGTCGGTCAAGCTGATCGGCACAGTGCGCAGCTTCAGGCCCGAGACGCGCGACCTGGCCGAAAAGCGCATCAGGGCGATCGTCGCCGGCGTGGCGGCCTCGCTCGGGGGCAGCGCGGAAATCGACTACCGGCGCGGCTACCCCGCGACCATCAACACGCCGCGCGAGGCGGAGTTCGCGGCGAGCGTCGGCGACCGGATCTTCGGCAGGGAAAACGTGGTGCGCGACGCCGAGCCGACCATGGGGGGCGAAGACTTCTCCTACATGCTGCTCGCGCGCCCGGGCGCCTACGTTTGGCTCGGCCAGGGCGGCGGCCCGAGCGGCTGCTTCCTGCACAACCCCGCCTACGACTTCAACGACGACGTGATCCCGCTCGGCGCGGGCTTTCTCGCGGCGCTGGTCGAGCACGCGTTGCCGCTCAAGTAATCAAGAAGTTGGAACGCTCACGCCACGCCCGTCGTGCGTACCGACGAACTCGCCGAGATCAGCCTCTGCTTGCTGAAACTCAGGGGCGCCAATATTCTTGCGCACGACCGCCCCGGCAGTGCTCATGCACATCCAAGCGGGACGAATGCCCGGCCTACGAAGTGCCGGGATAACAAAGCGTGTCACTCGAGAAGGAGCACCGTATGAACATTGCGCAGCCTGCGGCGTCCAGGAACTCTCTCTTAGGACGAGCGCGAATCCGGTCAGCGATCAGGCTGATTTCCGTGCTTGCCATGGGCGTGACCGCGTATGCCTCTGGGCAAAGCATGCCGGCTCCGTCACCGAATGCCACACTCACCATTGGCATCGGCGTCGACCTCGATACCGTGGACCCTGCCCAGCAGACCACCACCACCGTGCAGAACGTGATCGACTACGGCCTGCAGACCCTGGTGGCTTTCGACACGCAGGGCAAGATCGAGCCGCTGCTGGCCACCTCGTGGAGCACGTCCAAGGACGGCCTGACGCTGACCTTCCACCTGCGCCAAGGCGTGAAGTTCCACGACGGGACCCCGTTCAACGCCGATGCGGTGGTCTTCTGCCTCGACCGTCTGATCAGCGGCAAGGTGAAGGTGCCGATCGGCGCGGGATTCCGGTCGATGAAGAGCATCGAGGCGGTCAACCCGACCACCGTCGCGATCCACCTCAAGAATCCGGACCCGAACCTGGTGCCCAACCTGTCCATTACGACGGCGTCCATCTTCTCGCCGTCGTCCGCGACCAAGGACGGGAACACTCCCATGAATATCGTTCACCCGGTGGGCACCGGCCCGTATGAGTTCACCCGCTGGACCAAGGGCAGCGAGGTCGTCTACACGCGGGCCGATCACTACTGGGGCCGGGAGCCGTACTACAAGACGGTCGACTTCAAGATCATCCCCGAGGCGAACTCGCGCGAGGCCGGGCTGCTGGCCGGGCAGCTCGACGTGATCATGAACCCGCCGATCACGGATTTGACGTCGCTCTCGAGCAACCCGGCGGTCAAGCTGCTCAAGGCGCCGAGCGACCGGGCGGTCTTCATCGCCATCAAGGTCACCAGGCCCCCGTTCAACAACGAGAAGGTTCGTCAGGCGCTGAACTACGCGGTCGACAAAGACGCGATCATCAAGAACGTCATGTTCAACTCAGTGAACCCCATGGACTCGCCGTTTCCCTCGTCGCTGAGCGGCTACTGCAAGGTCGGCGCCTACCCCTACGACCCGGCCAAGGCGAAGCAGTTGCTGTCCGAAGCGGGCGTCAAGGATCTGAAGATCACCCTGGGCTCGCCGACCGGCCGTTACATCCAGGACATCCAGTTCGCCCAGGCCGTTTCCGGGTATTTGCGCAAGGTGGGGATCGACGCCAATGTCCGCACCATGGATTGGCCGTCGTATGTGGCGGCTTTTCTGCAAAAGGACGGGCCGTTCGACCTGCACGTTCTAGGCTGGGCTCCGGGCGCCCTGGACGGCCAGACGCAACTGCAGATGTTCACCAGCGAGACGATCCCGCCGAAGGGCCTGAACTCCTCGTTCTACTCTGATCCGAAGGTCGACAAGCTGGCCGCGGCGGCCGCGTTGAACCTCGACGACAAGTCCCGCAACCAGCAGCTGTGCCAGATCCAGAAGGACGTCTGGCAACAAGCGCCGTGGATCTTCCTATGGAGCCAGACGCTGGTCCTGGCCTACAACTCCAAGATCACCGGCGTGTCGTACCTGCCGAACGAGAAGTTCCTGACCATGGATGCGCACCCCGCGTTCTGAGCGGCGGGAGCCGGGAAGCCAGCGGAAAGCCGCATGGAAGGCCGAGTGGAAAGCTCCCGCGGGTGAGCGGCTTTCCGACCTACCTCGTGCGGCGGCTGGTCGCCGCCGTCATCACGCTGCTCGGCGTGATCCTGGTGATGGTCCTGCTCGTGCGGGCACTGCCCGGGGATCCGGCCAGGATCATCGCCGGCCTGCAGGCAACCCCGGAGCAGGTCGAGAAGATCCGGGTGTCGATGGGTCTGGACCAATCGGTCCCTGTTCAGTACTGGCGCTACGTAGTGAATCTGGCCCACGGGAGCCTGGGGACATCTGCCCGCTTCGGTACGACGGTGCTCTCGGAGATCGGTCACCGGCTGCCCTACACCATCGTGCTGGCCGTTTTCGGCACGCTCTTCGGCGCGATCTTCGGAATCGCGCTCGGCGTGTTGGCGGCCACGCACAAGGGTCGCTGGGTCGATGCGTTCGGCTCGATGCTCGGCGTGGCAGGCATTTCGATGCCGGTCTACTGGCTGGGTATCCTGCTGATCGTGCTGTTCTCGGTGATGCTCAAATTGCTGCCCATCGGCGGCGCCGACACGCCCTCCAGCCTGGTGATGCCGACGATCACCCTCGGCGTGTTCTCCATGGCGGTGGTCTCCCGGATGACCCGCTCGACGATGCTGGATACGCTGGACCAGGACTACGTGCGTACCGTGCGCGCGAAGGGCGTGCCGGAGCGGGTGGCGGTGCGACACGCGCTGCGCAACGCGTTCATTCCGATCCTGACGGTGATCGGCCTGCAGTTCGGCACGCTGCTCGGCGGCGCGGTGCTGACCGAGACGGTTTTTTCCTGGCCGGGAATCGGCCAGCTCCTGGTTCAGTCCATCGACAACCGCGACTTCCCGCTGGTCCAGGGCATCGTGTTCGTCTTCGCCGCGATGTTCATCGTGCTGAACATCGTCACCGATCTGCTGTACTCGGTCGTCGATCCTCGGGTGAGATTGTACCGATGAGCTCGTTCCCGGCCGTCGGCGAGGCACCCTCCGCCCCCGAGGCGATGCGGACGTCGCTTAGGAAGTTCCGGACGTTCGCCCGCAACAAGGGCGCGATGATCGGCATATTCATCCTGTTGGTCTTCGCCCTCGCCGCGATCTTCGCTCCGCTGCTGACTCCCTACGATCCGACCGCGCAGGATCTTTCGAGCGCCTTCCTCGCGCCGTCGATGGCGCACCCGTTCGGCACCGACGACCTCGGGCAGGACATCCTGGCGCGCGTCATGTACGGCGGGCGGTACACGCTGGCGATCGGGGCGGTGGCGGTATCCATCGCCGCGATCGTCGGCGTGCCGTTCGGGCTGATCTCCGGGTACTTCGGCGGCGCGACCGACATGGTGATCCAGAGGGTCACCGACATCCTGCTGTCGTTCAACCCCTTTCTGCTGGCGCTGGTGCTGGTGGCCGTGTTCGGCGTGGGCATCGATACCGTGACCGTCGCCGCCGGAATCGGCGTGATCCCGCAATTCATCCGGCTGGCCCGCGGCCAGGCGCTGTCCCTGCGGGAAGAGGTGTACGTCGAGGCGGCGATTGCGTTCGGGGAGAGTTCGCTCGCGATCATGGGCCGGCACGTGCTGCGCAACGCGCTGACCCCGATCATCGTCTACGCGACGCTGAACATCGGCGTGACCATCCTGGTTGCCGCGGGCCTTGGCTTCCTCGGCCTGGGCGTGCAACCGCCCACTCCGGAGTGGGGAACAATGCTGGGCACGGCGCGCTCGTTCATCTTCAAGGCCTCCTACCAGCTGACGTTCCCTGGGCTGGCCATCTTCCTCGCGGTATTGAGCTTCAATCTGGTCGGCGACGGATTGCGCGATGCCTTCGACCCGAGCCTGCGGGACTAGCTCGGCGACAAGCGAGCGGGCCCGTCATGGCTGAGCCGCTGCTGTCGATCCGGGATCTGCGCGTCACGTTCCGCACCCATGCCGAATCGGTGCGGGCCGTGGACGGAGTGAGCTTCGACGTGTACCCGGGCGAGACGCTCGGCGTGGTCGGAGAATCCGGGGCCGGCAAGAGCGTGACGATGCTGTCCCTGCTGCGGCTCATTCCGCCGTCCAGTCGGGTGGTGACGTCCGGCCAGGTGCTGTTCGGCGGGAAAGACCTGCTGCAGGCATCGAAACGCGAAATACGGCGGATACGGGGCCGGCAGATCGCGCTGATCCCGCAGGATCCGATGACCTGCCTGGACCCAGTCCTCAAGGTGGGCCGGCAGGTGCGCGAGGCCGTCGAGGCGCACGAGAAGATGAACTCGGCCGAGAGTGACCGTCGCGGCGTGGCATTGCTGGAAACGGTGGGGATCCCGGAACCCAAGCGACGCTACATACAATTTCCGCACGAGTACTCCGGCGGCATGCGCCAGCGGGTGATGATCGCCATGGGCATGGCGAATGCACCGTCCCTGCTGATCGCGGACGAGCCGACCACGGCCCTGGACGTGACGATTCAGGCGCAGATCATGGATGTGCTGCGAGCGGCGCAGCGCGAGACCCGCGCGAGCCTGGTGCTGATTACCCACGATCTGGGGCTGATCGCGGAAATGGCCGACCGGGTCGTGGTGATGTACGCAGGGCACGTGGTGGAGTCCGCGGATGTCCGCACGATCTTCTCGGGCCCCCGGCACCCGTACACCCTCGGACTCATCGGCAGCCTGCCGCAGACGACGGGCAACGAGAAATGGTTGCGGCCCATCCCCGGCAGCCCGCCGGATCTGGCCAATGTGCCGTCCGGCTGCCCGTTCCACCCGCGGTGCTTTCTATCGCGCGGCCGGGAAATCTGCCGCGCCGTCCGCCCCGAGTTGCGCCCGGTCGGCAGCGGCGAGCACCGCTCCGCCTGCCATTTCGTCGCTGAGCTCGAAGGAGCGAGTGCGCTGCCGGCCGGCGGGCGTCCCGAAGGCGCGCGCCAATGACCGGCGTTCGGCCGACCCCGGGCGAGGTGATCCTGCGGGCGCGCAATCTGGTCAAGTACTTCCCGATCACTCAGGGGCTGTTGCATCGCACGGTTGGGCAGGTGCACGCGGTCGACGGCGTCACGCTGGACGTGGCCTCCGGCGAAACCCTGGGCGTGGTCGGGGAATCTGGCTGCGGCAAGACAACTCTAGGCCGCGCCCTGATCCGGTTGATCAAGCCGACACGCGGCAGCATCGAGTTCAAGGGCCGGGACATCACCCGGTTCTCTCACGGTCAGATGCGCAGCGTGCGCCGGAGCATGCAGATCGTGTTCCAGAATCCCTTCGCGTCCCTGGATCCGCGAATGACTGTGCTGAACGTGATCGCCGAGCCGCTCCGCGTGCACGGGCTGTACGACCGGGCCGGCGGCCCGAAGCGTGTGGCCGAGCTGATGGAAACCGTCGGCCTGAGCCCGGCGCACGCGAGGCGCTACCCTCACGAGTTCTCCGGCGGGCAACGCCAGCGGATCGGCATCGCCCGCGCCTTGGCGTTGAACCCGGACCTCCTGGTGCTCGATGAACCGGTTTCGGCATTGGACGTGTCGATCCAGGCGCAGGTCGTCAACCTGCTCAAGAGCATCCAGGACGAGTTCGGGCTCGCCTACATCTTCATCGCTCACGATCTCACGGTGGTGCGCCACATTTCCGATCGGGTCGCAGTCATGTATCTGGGCAAGATCGTGGAAACCGGAAGCCGGGAAGCGGTTTACGACGAGCCCAGCCACCCCTACACCCAGGCGCTTCTCTCCGCCGCCCCGGTGCCCGATCCGGCCTCCCGCAGCGTACGCAAACGGATCGTCCTGACCGGCGAGGTGGCGAGCCCGGCCAACCCGCCTACCGGCTGCCGGTTCCGCACCCGCTGCTGGAAGGCGCAGGACATCTGCGCCAGACAGGAACCTGAACTGGTCGACCGTGGCCAGGGCCACCCGGTGGCATGCCACTTCGCCGAAGTCGACAGCCGGGTGGCGCTGCCCGAGGTGTCGGCCCCGGCGGCGCTCATCCAGCGCCGGTCGCCTGGGCGCTAGCGCTTGAACAGCCCGCGCAGCTTCTCCTGGATGGCGCCCTTGCCGCCCAGCTGCTCCTCGAGCTTCTTGGTGGTTTGGGACTTGAGCGCCTCGGTCGCGACCGCCCGGTAGTCGACCTCGTATTTCAGCGCGTCGAACGGTCCGACCACGCGCACCGGCACCGTGACGCCCCGCAGCTCGGCGCGCTCCCTGCCGCCCTGCCCCTGCGCTGTGCCGACCAGCGACGCCTTGGCCAGGTAATCGATGCGTGAATTGCCGATGTCGACGTCGCCCGCACCTCCCACGCGCAGGAGCGGCGACTTGAGATTCAGATCGTCGCTGTGCGCCACGCCGTTGCGGATCACGAAGCTCGCGGTCAGCTCGCTGAAATCGGTCTTCTGCGACCGGTCGGCCGCCTGCGTCTGCGCGCTCTTCGAGCCGACGAGCGTCTCCGCCTTGCGCAGGGCCTCGCCCACGTTGAATCCCTTGATCGCGCCGTCGCGCAGCGCGAGCTGCGCATTTCCGGCGAGCGATTTCTTCATCGCGTTCACGCTGGCGCCCGCGGCCTGCACGTCGAGCGCCACGTTACCGCGCCCTTCGATGACGTCGCGCTGCACGAGGTCGCTGACGAGCGGTCCGATCGCGACGTCGGTCAGCTTGTCCTTCAGGAAAATGCGGTTCGTATTGCCGTCGAGCGCGAGCGCGCCGGCGAGCGTTCCCTGGTACAGGCTCGCCGAATGCGGCGCGAGGTCGGCGCGACCGTTCGCCGCGCGCACGTCGGTCTTCGCCTCCGCGAGCTTGAGACCCTCGACCCGCAGCTGGCCGACGCGCAGCCGGCCGCGCGCGCTGAGACCCTTGAGCCAGGAGAGATCGACCGGCGTATCCCCCGCAGCGGCGCCCCCGGCGCGAGCTCCCTTGCCGCCCTCCGCG
>Ga0187776_10000125_pt1 | contig 37688 bp, 34 predicted proteins | sample 0216_BV02_MP12_2_FD_132426 | JGI IMG/M metagenome (GOLD analysis project Ga0187776, IMG submission 132426) | Tropical peat soil microbial communities from peatlands in Department of Meta, Colombia - 0216_BV02_MP12_20_MG | ecosystem: Environmental > Terrestrial > Soil > Wetlands > Peat | place...
GCCGAGGTCGAGGCGGGGCGCTCGCGCTCGGAAGCGGGCATCCCGTCGCTCGAGGCGCGGCGCACCGAGGCGACCGAGAAGCTGCACGAGGCGACGCGCGCGCTCGCGGAGCGGGAGGCGGCGCTGAGGGCCCTCGAGGCGCAGCAGGCGCGGCTCGACACCAATTCGCGCCTCAAGGAATGGACCGAAGCGCACCGCCTGGATCGCGCCGAGCGGCTCTGGCAGGCGATCCGCGTGCAGCCCGGCTGGGACGACGCGGTCGAGGCGGCGCTCGGCGTGCGCCTGAACGCGGCGCGGCTCGCGGACGACTCGGGGCTCGCCGAGCTGCTGCGCGACGCTCCGCCCGGCAGCTTCGCGGTGTTCGTCGAGCGCGCCGCCGCCGAGGCGCCCCCGGCCGCCTCGCGCCTCGCGCCGCTCGCCTCGGTGGTGACGAGCGAGCGCCCGGGCGTGGCGGCCTACCTTCGCGACGCCCTCGCCAACGTGTTCATTCTTCCCGACGGCGAGGACGGCATGGGCCTCGCGCGCGTGCTTCCGCCCGGAGGGATGCTGGTCGCGAAGAGCGGACACCTCTTCGGCCGCCAGGGCGTGGTCTTCCACGGCCCGCAGTCGGAGCTGCACGGCGTGCTGCAGCGCCAGCGCGAGATCGGGGAGCTGAGGGCCCGTATTCCCGAACGGGTGCGCGAGCGCTCCGCCGCGGAGGAGGCGCTGCGCGGCCTCGAGCAGGAGCTGCGCTCGGCGCAGGAGGAAGCGCGGGGGCTCGGCGAGGCGCTCGCGAAGGCCCGCGCGGAGGACCACGGCCTCGAGGTGGAGCTCCTCAAGCTCGCCCAGAGCTCGGAGCAGGCCACGCGCCGGCGCGAGGCGATCCGCGCCGAGCTCGCGCAGATCGAGGAGGAGGAGGAGCGCGAGCGCCTCGAGATGCAGGAGGCGCAGCACGCGCTCGAGGCGGGAGCGCGCACGATCGAGGCGGTCGTGCAGCGGCTTCAGGCGCTGGAGGACTCGGCGAAGGCCGCTTCGGCCGGGCTCGACGGGGCCCGCGCCGCGGCGGCCGCGGCCGAGCACGCGCTCGCCGAGGCGCGCTTCGAGGAGCGCAGCTGCCACGACAAGGCGCAGGCGCAGGCGGGGCTCGCCGTTTCCCTCGGCGAGCGCTTCGCGGCGCTCGCGGCGCGGCGCGACGGCGTGTCCGCGGAGCTCGCCCGGCTCGAAGAGGGCGGCGTGCGCGACCGTTTGCAGAAGGCGCTCGCCGCGAAGGCGGAGCGCGAGCGCGCGCTCGCCGACGCGCGCGCGGGGCTCGAGCAGGTCGCCGACCGGCTGCGCGAGCTGGAGGAGGCGCGCCTCGAGGTCGAGCAGGGCCTCGAACCCCTGCGCAACCGCATCACGGAGCTGCGCCTGAAGGAGCAGGAGGCGGCCACCCACGCCGAGCAGTTCGCGCTCCAGCTCGGCGAGGCCGGCGTCACCCGCGAGGAGATGGCCGAGCAGATCGAGAAGCGGGTGCGCTCCTCGGGCATGCAGACCGAGATCAACCGCCTGAACGAGGAGATCGGGGCCCTCGGGCCCGTGAACCTCGCCGCGCTCTCGGAGCTCGACGCCGCCCGCAGCCGCAAGGGCTTCCTCGACGCGCAGTCCGCCGACCTCGTCCAGGCGGTGCAGACGCTGGAGGCCGCGATCAAGCGCATCGACCGCGAGACGCGCGAGCTCCTCCAGGAGACCTTCGAGAGCGTCGATCGCAACTTCCGCGAGATCTTCCCGGCGCTCTTCGGCGGCGGCGAGGCGAGCCTGCGGCTCACGGGCGAGGAGATCCTCGACGCGGGACTGCAGGTGTTCGCGCAGCCGCCGGGCAAGAGGAACCAGTCGATCCAGCTGCTGTCGGGAGGCGAGAAGGCCCTCACCGCGATCGCGCTCGTGTTCTCGCTCTTCAGGCTGAACCCGGCCCCGTTCTGCCTCCTCGACGAGGTCGACGCCCCGCTCGACGACCAGAACGTCGAGCGCTTCTGCGAGCTGGTGCGCCAGATGTCGGGGCAGACGCAGTTCGTCTTCATCACGCACAACAAGATCACCATGGAGATGGCGAGCCAGCTCGTGGGCGTGACGATGCCCGAGCCGGGCGTGTCGAAGATCGTCGAGGTCGACGTCGAAGGCGCGATCGAGCTCGCGCGCAAGCGGGCGGCCTGATCCGAGGCGCGGTCCCCCCATGAGCGAGCTGCAGCTCTACCTCATCGGCGCCGGCGCCGTGGTGATCGCGGGCGTGGTGGTCTACAACATGGCGCAGGAGCGCCGCGCGCGGCGGCGCGCCGAGAAGGCCTTCGACGGCGCGGCGGGCGACGCGCTGCTCGACGGGACGCCCCCGGCGCGGCGCGAGCCCACGCTCGGGAAGCTCCCCGCCGACGAGGCGCCGGAGCCGGTGCTCGCGCGCGCCGAGCCGCGGCCGCTAGCCGCCTCCGAGGAGCTCGCCGCCGCGGGGGGGCCCGAGGCCGAGATCTCCCCGCGCATCGACACCGTCGCGGTGATCCTCGCCGACGACCCCGTGACCCGCGAGCAGCTCGAGCCGCTCGAGGCGGCGCTCGCCGGGCATGCGGTGCCGGTCCACGTCGAGGGCATCGTCGACGAGCAGTGGCACCCGGTCGCGGCCTCGCCCCGGGGCAGCTGGCGCGAGCTGCGCATCGGCCTGCAGCTCGCGAGCCGCAAGGGTCCCGTGGGCGAGGAGGAGTTCGAGGCGTTCAATCGCGCGATCGCCGAGTTCGCCGCGCGGGTGAACGCGGTCTCGCAGCGCGAGGCGCCGGCGGCGGCCGCGGCGCGGGCGCGGGAGCTCGACGGCTTCTGCGCCGAGGCCGACATCGAGGTGGCGGTGAACGTCGTCGGGCAGTTCGGCGCCGCGTTCTCGCTGCCGCGGGTGAAGCAGCTCGCCCTCGAGGCGGGGCTCTCGGAGACCGCCTCGGGCGACCTCGTGCGCTACGGCGAGGACGGGGCGCCGGAGTTCGCGATCCGCCGCTTCGACGATCCCGCGGCGAAGCCCTCGCCGCACCAGGTGGCGGGGCTCACCTTCGCGCTCGACGTCCCCCATGCGGCGCGCGCGCTGCCCGCCTTCGACGAGATGGCCGCGCTCGCCGCGCGCATCGCCGCCACGCTCGGCGGCCAGCTCGTGGACGACAACCGCCGGCCGCTCACGGAGCCGGGGCTCGCCTCCATCCGCCGCTCGGTGGAGGGCGTGCTCGAGTCGATGGAGGCGCGCGGCATCCCCGCGGGAAGCGCGCTCGCGCGCCGACTCTTCTCCTGACCGGCGCGGCGCCGATCGCCTTGGACAAGCCCGTTCCGCGCGACGTGCAGGCGAAGGCGGCGAAGCTGCGCCGCGAGATCGAGCGCCACAACCGCCTGTACTACGTCGAGGATGCGCCCGAGATCTCGGACGCCGAATTCGATCGCCTCTTCCAGCAGCTCGTCGACCTGGAGGCGAAGCATCCGGCGCTGCGCACGCCCGATTCGCCCACCCAGCGCGTGGGCGCGGAGCCGAGCGCCGAGTTCACGGAAGTCGTGCACCGCGTGCCGATGCTTTCGATCAACAACGCCTTCGCCGGCGAGGACGTGGAGGCGTTCGACCGGCGCTGCCGCGAGGCGCTGGGAGTGGCGACGGTGGAGTACAACTGCGAGCTCAAGTTCGACGGCCTCGCGGTGAACCTCGCCTACGAGGACGGCGTGTTCGCGCAGGGCGCGACCCGCGGAGACGGGATGAAGGGCGAGGACGTGACGCCCAACCTTCGCACCGTGCGCTCCATCCCGCTGCGGCTCGACACGAAGCGCCCGCCCCGGCTGCTCGAGGTGCGCGGCGAGGTGATCATGCTGCGCCGCGACTTCGAGGAGGTGAACCGGCTGGCGCAGGAGCGCGGCGAGCGCACGTTCGTGAACCCGCGCAACGCCGCGGCCGGGGGATTGCGCCAGCTCGATCCGAAGCTCACCGCGAAGCGCAAGCTCTCGTTCTTCGCCTACGGCCTCGGCGCCGGGCAGGGATTCGACATGCCCGCGACGCACTCGAAGCTCCTCGACCGCCTCGCCGGGCTCGGCTTCCCCGTGGCGAGGGACCGGCGCGTCGTCGAGGGCGCCGCGGGGCTGCTCGAGTTCTTCCGCGCGGTCGGCGCGAAGCGCGCGCAGCTTCCGTACGACATCGACGGCGTCGTGTACAAGGTGAACCGCTTCGACGAGCAGGAGCGCCTGGGCCACGTCTCGCGCGCCCCGCGCTGGGCGCTCGCGCACAAGTTCCCTGCCGAGGAGCAGACCACGGAGCTCCTCGACATCGACGTGCAGGTCGGCCGCACCGGCGCGCTCACGCCCGTGGCGCGGCTCAAGCCCGTGTTCGTGGGCGGCACCACGGTCGAGAACGCGACGCTGCACAACGAGGACGAGATCCGCCGCAAGGACGTGTGGCGGCGCGACACGGTGATCGTGCGCCGCGCGGGCGACGTGATCCCCGAGGTGGCGGGAGTCGCGAAGAAGGGCCCGCGCGAGAAGCGCGACTGGTTCGAGATGCCGAGGAAGTGCCCCGAGTGCGGCTCGGCGGTCGTGCGCCTCGAGGGCGAGGCGGTGGCGCGCTGCACCGGCGGCCTCATCTGCCCCGCGCAGCGCAAGCAGGCGCTGCTGCACTTCGCGCAGCGCCGCGCCATGGACATCGAGGGGCTGGGCGACAAGCTCGTCGACCAGCTCGTCGACGAGGGCATCGTGCGCACGCCCGCGGACCTCTACAGGCTGGGGCTCGAGAAGCTCGCGGGGCTGGAGCGCATGGCGGACAAGTCGGCCGCCAACGTGCTCGAGGCGATCGAGAAGAGCAAGGCGACCACGCTCGCGCGCTTCGTCTACGCGCTCGGCATCCGCAACGTGGGCGAGGTCACCGCGCGCGACCTCGCCGCCCACTTCGGCACGCTCGACGCCCTCATGGACGCGAGCGTCGAGGAGCTGCAGCAGGCGCCGGACGTCGGGCCCGTGGTGGCCGAGGCCATCGCGAGCTTCATGGCCGAGCGCCACAACCGCGGGGTGATCGGCGAGCTGCGCGCCGCGGGCGTGCACTGGCCCGAGGGCCGCGGCGCGCGGGCGGCCCCCGCCGGGCCCTTCGCGGGTAAGATTGTCGTTCTCACCGGGACGCTCGCCTCGATGACGCGCGAGGAGGCGAAGGAGCGCATCGAGGCCGGGGGCGGACGGGTGACCGGCTCGGTGTCGCGCAGGACCGACTACGTGGTTGCGGGCGCCGAGGCGGGATCGAAGCTCGACCGGGCGCGCGAGCTCGGCGTGCCCGTGCTGGACGAAGAAGGCTTCCTCAGGACGCTCGGCGCATAGCCCGCGAGGCGAATGAACAGAATAACGAAGGCCGTCTTTCCCGTCGCGGGCCTCGGCACCCGCTTCCTTCCGGCGACCAAGGCCTCTCCGAAGGAGATGCTGCCCATCGTCGACAAGCCCCTCATCCAGTACGCGGTCGAGGAGGCGGTCGCCGCCGGGATCACCGACCTCATCTTCATCACGGGCCGCGGCAAGCGGGCGATCGAGGACCACTTCGACAAGGCCTACGAGCTCGAGGCGGAGCTGCAGGCGCACGGCAAGAACAAGCTGCTGAAGGAGGTGCGCGGCCTGCTGCCCGAGGGCGTGAGCTGCGCCTACGTGCGCCAGGCCGAGGCCCTCGGGCTCGGGCACGCGGTGCTGTGCGCGCGCCACCTGGTGGGCGACCAGCCCTTCGCGGTGATCCTCGCCGACGACCTCATCGACGCGCCGCAGCCGGTGATGAAGCAGATGTCCCAGATCCACGCCCGCCACGGCGGCAGCCTCGTCGCCGTGCAGGACGTCGCGCGCGAGGAGACCGCCTCCTACGGCATCGTGTCGGCCGAGCGCGTGGGACCGGCGCTGTCGCGGGTGACCGCCATCGTCGAGAAGCCCAAGCCCGAGGAGGCGCCCTCGACGCTCGCGGTGGTGGGGCGCTACATCCTGAGCCCGCGGATCTTCCATTTCCTCGAGAACCTGCGCCCCGGCGCGGGCCGCGAGATCCAGCTCACCGACGCGATCGGGCGGCTGCTGCGCGACGAGGCGGTCTTCGCCCACGAGTTCGAGGGTCGCCGCTACGACTGCGGCTCGAAGCTCGGCTACCTCGAGGCGACGGTGAACTACGCGCTCAAGCACCCGGAGGTCGCCGCCGGATTCCGCGCGTTCCTGGGCGGCGTCGTGGGCCCGCCCGCGGGCCGGCGTTCGTGAACCGGCAGGACGCGGAGCGCCTGCTCGAGGAGGCCGACCTGCTGTGCCCCGCGGAGCAGGTCGAGCGCGCGGTCGGCCGCATGGCCTCCGAGATCTCGGCGAAGCTGCGCGGCGAGTTCCCCGTGGTGCTCTCGGTCATGGGCGGGGCGGCGGTGTTCACCGGCAGGCTCCTGCCGCTGCTCGACTTCCCGCTGGAATTCGGGGCGATCGAGGTCACGCGCTACGACAACGGCACGCGGGGGCGCGAGATCCGGTGGCGCCTGCCGCCGCGCGACAACGTGCGCGGACGCACCGTGCTCGTGGTCGACGACATCCTCGACGAGGGCGTGACGCTCGCCGCGATCCGCGCGAAGCTCGCGCAGATGGGCGCCGGTCGCGTGTACGCCGCCGTGCTCGCCGACAAGGACATCGGCCGCGAAAAGCCCGCGCACGCCGACTTCGTGGGCGTCACGGTTCCCAACCGCTACGTCTTCGGCTTCGGCATGGACGCCTACGGCCTCTGGCGCAACCTTCCCGCCATCTACGCCCTCAAGGAGTGAAGCGCCGAGCATGATCGCCATCATCGGAGGCAGCGGACTCACGCGGCTCGCGAACCTCGAGATCACCCACCGCCAGATCGTGCGCACGCCCTTCGGCGAGCCCTCGGGCCCGCTCACCTTCGGCCGCCTGGGCGCTTCCGAGGTCATCTTCCTCGCGCGCCACGGCTACGCGCACACGCTCGCGCCCCACGAGGTCAACTACCGCGCGAACCTCTGGGCCCTGCAGAGCAAGGGGGTCACGCAGGTGATCGCGGTGTGCACCGTGGGCGGCATCGCGCCGTCGCTCGGCGCCGGCACGATCGTCGTCCCGGACCAGATCATCGACTACACTTGGGGCAGGCCCTCGACCTTCTTCGAGGGCGCCGAGCAGCCCGTGACCCACATCGACTTCACGCATCCCTACACCGGGGACCTGCGGCGCCTGGCGCTCGAGTCGGCCCGCGCGACGGGGCTCCCGGTCGTCGACGGCGGCACCTATGCGGCGGTGCAGGGGCCGCGCCTCGAGACGAAGGCCGAGATCGACCGGCTCGAGCGCGACGGCGCCACGATGGTCGGCATGACGGGGATGCCGGAAGCCGCGCTCGCGCGCGAGCTGGGCCTCGGCTACGCGGCGCTCGCGGTGGTGGTCAACCCCGCCGCCGGGCGCGGCGCGAGCGCGCGCGCGATCGCGCTCGACGACATCCCGCGCGTGATGGAAGAGAGCATGGCGAAGGTGCGCACGATCGTGGCGAAGCTGGTGGAGCTCCATGGCCGTCCGTGAGGTGCTGCGCATGGGCCATCCGGTGCTGCGCGCCCGCGCGGCGCCGGTGGAGAGCTTCGGCACGCCGGAGCTGCTCGAGCTCGTGGCCGACATGAAGGACACCATGGCGGCGAAGAACGGCGCGGGCCTCGCGGCCCCGCAGATCGGCGTGGGCCGGCGCGTGGTGATCTTCGGCGTGACGCGGAACCCGCGCTACCCGGACGCCGAGGAGGTGCCCTTCACGGTGCTCGTCAACCCGAAGATCGTGCTCCTCACGCGCGAGGTGGAGGAGGGCTGGGAAGGATGCCTGTCGGTGCCCGGCCTGCGCGGGCTCGTCCCGCGCTACACGAAGCTGCGCTACTCGGGCTTCGACGAGCACGGGCGGCCCCTCGAGCGCGAGGCCGCGGGCTTCCACGCGCGCGTCGTGCAGCACGAGTGCGACCACCTCGACGGCATCCTCTATCCGCAGCGCATGACCGACCTCGGCAAGCTCGGCTTCAACGAGGAGCTGTTCCCGGGCGAGGAGCTCATCGATGAGTGACGAGACGGCCGCCGGCCCCGGCAACGACACCGGCACCGCCAACGTGCTCTACCTGCTGCATCTGCTCGCGCCCTTCACCGCGTGGCTGCTCGCGGTCGTGGCGGTGATCGTCGGCATGGCCACGCGCGAGCGCGTGCGCGGCACCTGGCTCGACAGCCACTACTCGTGGCTCGCGCGCACGTTCTGGTGGGGCCTGCTGTGGGTGTTCATCTGCGGGCTCCTCACCGCGGTCCTCGTCGTGTCGCTCGTGGGCATCATCGTCTGGTGGCTCCCCTGGGGGATCCTCCTCGTCTGGTACCTCTACCGCGTGATCCGCGGCTGGATCCTGCTCTCGGACCGCAGGCCCGCGCCTACGGGCTGACGGCCTGGCGGAGCTCCGCGGCGACGCCGTCGCGCCCCGCCCCGTCCTCGAGGGCCGGCCCGTTCACGACGAAGGTGTCCTCGGCGCGCAGGCCGAGCGTGGTCACGCGCGCGTCCACCAGGTTGAGCCCGTGGTGCAGCAGCACGCGCGCGATGGTGGACAGCAGCCCCGGACGGTCGGGGCAGCTCACCGAGACGAGCCAGCGTCCGGCGCGGCGATCGGGGGCGATCTCCACCCGCGGCTCGATGGGGAAGTGCTTCACCCAGCGCGAGACGCGGCCCGTGGGCGCGGGCTCGAGCGGGGCGCCCGGCACGACGCGCCCGGCGAGCCCCGCCTCCACCTTCTGGATGAGGTCCCGGTAGTGCTCGCCGGGGCCGCGGCTCCGGGCGAGCACCTGGAAGCTGTCGAGGGCGAATCCGTGCTGGGTGGTGTAGATCCGCGCGGCCGCGATGTCGAGCTGCAGGCGCTCGAAGAAGCCCGTGATCCGCGCGAAGAGCCCCGGCTGGTCGGGCGCGTAGACGAGCACCTGCAGCCCCTCGCCCACCGGCGAGAGGCGCGCGCGCACGACGGGCTTGTCGGGCACGACCCGCGACCAGAGCGTGCGCGTGTGCCAGCCGATCTCGCCCGCCTCGAAGCGCTGGAAGTAGTTGTCGTCGAGGTGGCTCCAGAGCGCGGCCTCGCGGCCCGGCTGCGGCACGTACTGGCGGAAGATGCGCAGCGCCTCCTCCTTCTTCGCCGCGATCCACGAGGCCGCGTAGTCGGTCTCGCCGCGCAGCACCCGGCGCGTGAGCACGAAGAGGTCCTCGAGGAGCTTGCCCTTCCACGCGTTCCAGACCACGGGGCTCGTGCCGCGGATGTCGGCCACGGTGAGGATGTAGAGCGCGGTGAGCGAGCGCTCGTCGCGCGCGAGCGTCGCGAAGGCGGAGATCACCTCGGGGTCGGAGAGGTCCTGCTTCTGCGCCGTGGCCGACATCGCGAGGTGGTGCTCGACGAGCCACGCGACGAGCTCCGCGTCGGCGCGCGCGAGGCCGTGGGCGCGGCAGAAGCGCAGCGCGTCGACCGCGCCCAGGCCCGAGTGGTCGCCCCCGCGGCCCTTGGCGATGTCGTGGAAGAGCGCGGCGAGGTAGAGCACCTCGACCCGCTCGAAGTCCTGCATGAGCTGCGACGGGAACGGGTACTCGTGGTTGAAGCGCGGGATCCGGAAGCGGCGCAGGTTGCGGATCACCATGAGGATGTGCTCGTCCACGGTGTACACGTGGAAGAGGTCGTGCTGCATCTGCCCGACGATGCGCCCGAAGGCCGGGATGTAGCGGCCGAGCACGCCGTAGCGGCTCATGCGCCGCAGCGTCCAGGTGAGGCGCTCGCCGCGCATGATCTCCATGAAGCGCCGCCGGTTGTTCCGGTCCTCGCGGAAGCGGCGCGTGATCGAGGGCAGCGCGCGCGACAGCGACCGCAGCGCCGTCGGCCCCGGGCCCTCGATGCCCTCGTGCTCCTGGAGCCGCAGGAAGGCCTCGAGGATCATCCCCGGGCGCTTCTCGAACAGGCGCTCGTCGCGCGGCTCGAGGGTGCGGTTGTCGACCACGAAGTCCTCGTCGAGCTTGCGCACCCGCCGCTCGGAGTCGGGCGTGATGCGCGCGAGGAGGTTCGCGAGCAGGATCTGGTTGAAGCGCCAGATCGCCTTGGCGGCGAGGTAGTAGCGGCGCATCAGCAGGTCCGAGGGCGCCATTCCGCCCTTGGCCTGGAGGCGGAGCTGGCGCGCGATCTCGATCTGCAGGTCGAAGACGAGGCGGTCCTCGCGCCGCCCCGCGAGGTAGTGCAGGCGGATGCGCAGGTCCTGCAGCACGCGCTCGCTCGCCGCGATGGAGGCCGCCTCGCGCCCGGTGATGAGGTCCTGCTCGGCGAGCGCCTTCCACGAGGTGCCCAGTCCCGCGGCGCGCGCGAGCCAGAGCACCATCTGCAGGTCGCGCAGCCCCCCGGGGCTCTCCTTGGTGTTGGGCTCCAGGTTGTAGGCCGCCTCCTGGAAGCGCTCGTGGCGCGCGGCCTGCTCGCGGAACTTCGCCTCGAAGAACTCGCGCACGTTGCGCCGCGCGCGCAGGCGCCGGTCGAGGTCCTCGACGAGCCGCGCCTCGCCCGCCACGAGCCGCGCCTCGAGCAGGCTCGTGTCCACGCTCACGTCCTTGGCCGCCTCCTCGATGCATTCGGCGACGGTGCGCACGCTGTGGCCCGGCTCGAGGCCCGTGTCCCAGAGGGCGCCGACGAAGCGCTCGATGGAGGCGTCGGGCGCCCGGCCGTCGGGCAGCAGCACGAGGACGTCCACGTCGGAAAAGGGGAAGAGCGCCCCGCGCCCGTAGCCGCCGACGGCGACGAGCGCGAGCGACGGATCGGGCACGTGCTGCGCCCAGAGGCGTTGCAGGACCTCGTCGACGGCCGCCGCCTGCGCCGCGAGCGTGCGCGCCGGGTCGGGGCGGCGCAGGTAGCGCGCCTTCAGCGCCTCGCGGCCCGCCTTCACGCCCGCGCGGTCCGCGGGTCCGGGGGAGCGCTCCTGGCGCGATGTCGGGGGCGCGCGAAGGCCGGCGTCGGTCATCCGGGGACTATAGCGGAAGGGCGAGGCCCACGCGGCGCGCGGCCGCGGGGGGCGCGCTCAGGCGGGGTGGCGCGCGCGCTCCGCGACGGACGCGGGCGGGGCGGGCATCCCGGGCGAGACCGTGAGGATCTCGAAAGCCTCCTCGGTGACGAGGATGGTGTGCTCCCACTGCGCCGAGAGCGAGTGGTCCGCGGTGACGATGGTCCAGCCGTCGGCGAGCTGGCGGATGTCGCGCTTGCCCGCGTTGATCATCGGCTCGACGGTGAAGGTCATGCCGGGCTCGAGCCTCATGCCCTGGCCCGGCCGCCCGTAGTGCAGCACTTGCGGCTCCTCGTGGAAGCGCCGCCCGATGCCGTGGCCGCAGAACTCGCGCACCACGCTGAAGCCGTGGCTCTCGGCGTGGCGCTGCACCGCCGAACCGATGTCGCCGAGCGTCGCCCCGGGGCGCACCGCCGCGATGCCCTTCCACATGGCCTCGTAGGTCACCTCGCACAGGCGCTTCGCCTGCACCGAGGGCTCGCCCGCGTAGAACATGCGGCTCGTGTCGCCGTGCCAGCCCTCCTTGATGACGGTCACGTCGATGTTCACGATGTCGCCGTGGCGCAGCACCTTGTCGCCGGGCACGCCGTGGCAGACCTGGTGGTTCACCGAGGTGCACACCGACTTGGGATAGGGCCGGTGCCCCGGCGGGGCGTAGTTGAGCGGGGCCGGGATCGTGCGCTGGACGTCCACCATGTACTCGTGGCAGAGCTTGTCCAGGTGGCCGGTGGTCACGCCCGGCTTCACGAAGGGGGTGATGTAGTCGAGCACGTCGGCGGCCAGTCGCCCGGCCACGCGCATGCCTTCGATCTCGTCGGGGGTCTTCACCGGGGTGCCGGGGTTGCGGAGGCGGCCTTCCATGCCGTGATTATATCGCCGCCCGGGGCGGGCGATCGGGCGCCCCGCCCGCCCGCGCAGGCGCGGAAATGATTGAAGGAACGGGGCTTTCGGGCTATAATGGCGTGCTTTTCGTCGTCCACCAATCCGCACCCCGCCAATAGGCTTAAGGTGGCCCCGATGCGTCGCGCACGAAGCGCGCAGCCGAACGGGCTCGCAGGCGGGGGAGGCCCAACCTTAACCGACAGGAGTTTCAGGGAATGTCCGTCACCATGCGCCAGATGCTGGAGGCCGGCGTGCACTTCGGCCACCAGACGCGCTACTGGAACCCCAAGATGGCTCCGTACATCTTCGGGTCCCGCAACAAGATCCACATCATCAACCTCGAGAAGTCGCTTCCGATGTACCAGGAAGCGCTCAAGTTCGTGCGCAACCTCGCCGCCAACAAGGGGCAGATCCTCTTCGTGGGGACGAAGCGCCAGGCGCGCGAGATCGTCAAGGAAGAGGCGCAGCGGGCCGGCGCCCCGTACGTCGACTACCGCTGGCTCGGCGGCATGCTCACGAACTTCAAGACCGTCAAGCAGTCCATCAAGCGGCTCAAGGACATGGACCAGATGGTCGCCGACGGCTCGATCGAGCGGCTCTCGAAGAAGGAGCAGCTGCACTTCAACCGCGAGCGCGAGAAGCTCGAGCGCTCGCTCGGCGGCTTCAAGGAGATGGGCGGCATCCCCGACGCGCTCTTCGTGATCGACGTGGGCTTCCACAAGATCGCCGTCACCGAGGCGCGCACGCTGGGCATCCCCATCGTGGGCGTCGTGGACTCGAACAACTCGCTCGAGGGGATCGACTACGTGATCCCGGGCAACGACGATTCCACGCGCGCCATCCGCCTCTACGCGCGCGGGGTCGCCGACGCGATCCTCGAGGGCCGCAGCCAGGTGGTGAGCGAGATGGTGGCCCAGCCGAGCGAGGAGTTCGTCGAGGTCGAGGAAGCCGAGAAGCAGTGACGGGCCCGGGGCTCCCCGCGGGGACAGGCCCCGGAAGGCCCGGCGCGAAAGGGGCGGGCGCGCCCCTTTTTCGCAGGTAGGTTCCCGCCGGCGCGGGATCGACGTGAGATCGGAGAAAGGCGAGATGGCGGAAATCACCGCGGGCAGGGTCAAGGAACTGCGCGAGCTCACCGGGCTCGGCATGATGGAGTGCAAGAAGGCGCTCGAGGAAGCGGGCGGCGACATGAAGAAGGCCGAGGAGCTGCTGCGCATCAAGAGCGGCGCGAAGGCCTCGAAGGCCGCCTCGCGGGTCGCCGCGGAAGGGGCGATCGGCGTGTACCTCTCGCCCGACGGCAAGCTCGGCGCGATGGTGGAGGTCAACAGCGAGACGGACTTCGTCGCGCGCAACCCCGAGTTCGCGGCCTTCGCCCAGGGGGTGGCCGAGCTCGTCGCGACGCGCGACCCCGCCGACGTGGCGGCGCTCGCGGCGCTCCCCATGGGCGGCAAGACGGTCGAGGAGTCGCGCCAGGCGCTCGTGCAGAAGATCGGCGAGAACATCGCCGTACGCCGCTTCGTGCGCATCGAGACCCCGGGCCGGCTGGAGAAGTACGTCCACGGCGTGAAGATCGGCGTGATGGTGGACTACGAGGGCGACGAGGCCGCCGCGAAGGACGTCGCGATGCACGTCGCGTTCGCGAAGCCGCGCTACCTTTCCCGGGACCAGTTCCCCGCGGACGAGGTCGCCGCCGAGCGGCGCATCCTCGAGGCGCGCGCGAAGGAATCGGGCAAGCCGCCCGAGATCGTCGCCAAGATGGTCGAGGGAGGGATCAGCAAGTTCATCGCCGAGAACACGCTCCTCGGGCAGCCGTTCGTCAAGGACGACAAGCAGACCGTGGAGAAGATGCTCGCGGCGCGCAAGACCCGCGTGCGCGGCTACCGCTTCCTCGTGGTCGGAGAAGGCATCGAAAAAAAAAGCAGTGACTTCTCCTCGGAAGTCGCCGCGATGGCTCGCAGCGCCGCCTGAGGGACGCCGTGGCCACTCCGATCGCGACTCCTCCCGGGACGGCCCCCGCGGCGGCGGCGCCCGTGCCGGAGGCGAATCCCCCGGCCGTGCCGGCCTACTCGCGCATCCTCCTCAAGCTCTCGGGGGAGGCGCTGATGGGCAACGACTCCTTCGGCATCAACCGCGAGACCGTCGACCGCATCGTGGGCGAGGTGAAGGAGGTCTCCGACCTCGGCGTGCAGGTGGGCGTGGTGATCGGCGGGGGCAACATCTTCCGCGGCGTCTCCCAGGGCGCGGCGGGCATGGACCGCGCGACCGCCGACTACATGGGCATGCTCGCGACGGTCATCAATGCGCTCGCGCTCCAGGACGCGATGAACCGCGCGGGGCTGGTCGCCCGCGTGCAGTCGGCCCTCAACATCGAGCCGGTGTGCGAGCCCTACATCAGGGGCAAGGCGATCCGCTACCTCGAGGAGGGCAAGATCGTGATCTTCGCCGCGGGCACCGGGAACCCGTTCTTCACGACCGACACCGCGGCGGCGCTGCGCGGGCGCGAGGTCGAGGCGAAGATCGTCCTCAAGGCGACCAAGGTGGACGGCGTCTACACCGCCGACCCGATGAAGGACAAGAGCGCCACGCGCTACGCGAAGATCACCTTCGACGAGGCGTTCGTGAGGAACCTCAAGGTGATGGACGCGACCGCGCTCGCGCTGTGCCGCGACCAGAAGCTGCCGATCAACGTGTTCTCCATCTTCAAGTCGGGTGCGCTCAAACGGGTGGTGATGGGCGAGGACGAAGGGACGCTGGTCCATAACTGAATCGGCATCGGGGCGGGGGTCAGTTCGATGAACATCGCGGACATCAAGAAGCAGGCGACCGACAAGATGGCCAAGTCGATCGAGACGCTCCGGCACGACCTCGCCAAGATCCGCACGGGGCGGGCGCACACGGGCCTCATCGACCACCTGCGCGTCGACTACTACGGCTCCGAGGTGCCCATCAACCAGGTCGCGAACGTGACGCTGGCCGACGCCCGCACCATCGCGATCCAGCCCTACGAGAAGAAGATGATCCAGGTGGTGGAGCGGGCGATCCGCGATTCCGACCTCGGAGTGAATCCCGCGACCTCCGGCGACGTGGTGCGCGTGCCGATGCCGCCGCTCACCGAGGAGCGCCGCCGGGAGCTCACGAAGATCGTGAAGCACGAGGGCGAGAACGCGAAGGTGGCGGTGCGCAACATCCGCCGCGACGCCATCACGCACCTCAAGGACCTGCTCAAGGACGGGGAGGTGAGCGAGGACGCCGAGAAGCGCGCCCAGGACGAGGTCCAGAAGATGACCGACAAGGCCATCGCGGACATCGACAAGGTCGTGGCGGAGAAGGAAAAGGACGTCATGTCGGTGTGACGAATGGCTGACTTCGAGAGCTCCACGCAGTCGATCCCCGGGACGGGGAACGTTCCCCGCCACGTCGCGATCATCATGGACGGCAACGGCCGCTGGGCGAAGCGCCGCTTCCTGCCCCGGGTCGCGGGCCACCGCCGCGGGGTCGAGACCGTGCGCGAGGTCGTGAAGGCCTGCATCGAGCGCGGCATCGAGTACCTCACGCTCTTCGCGTTCTCGAGCGAGAACTGGCGCCGCCCGCCCGAGGAGGTCTCGTTGCTCATGCAGCTCTTCCTGCGCGCGCTCGAGCAGGAGGTGGAGAAGCTGCACTCGAACGGCATCCGCTTCAAGGTCGTGGGCGACCTTTCGCCCTTCGACCCGCGCATCCGCGAGCTCGTGCGCCGCGGCGAAGAGCTCACCTCCGAGAACCGGCGCCTCACCCTCACCGTCGCGGCCAACTACGGGGGCCGCTGGGACATCCTGCAGGCGGCCGGCCGGTGCCTGGCCGAGGACCCGCACGCGCCCATCACCGAGGAGCGTCTCGCGCGGCACCTGTCGATGAGCTACGCGCCGGAGCCGGACCTCTTCATCCGAACCGGGGGCGAGAAGCGCGTGTCCAACTTCCTGCTGTGGCAACTCGCCTACACCGAGCTCTACTTCACCGACGCCCTCTGGCCGGACTTCGGCGCCCAGCCGCTCGACGAGGCCATCGCGTCCTACCGCCGCCGCGAGCGCCGTTTCGGGCGCACGAGCGAGCAGCTCGCCGAGGGCGAGCCGCAGAGCCGGGCCGGCTGACGGCCGCCATGCTTGCCACCCGTGTCGTCACCGCGGTCGCGGCCCTCGCGGTCCTGCTGGCGATGGTTTTCCTCGCCCCTCCCGCGCTCTGGTCGCTCTTCATGCTCGCCGTGGCGCTCGTCGGCCTCTGGGAATGGTCGCGGCTGTGCGGCCTCGGGCGCGGCGCGCGCGCGACCTTCCTCGCGCTGTCGGGGGCGGCGGGGGCCGCTTCCTGGCTGCTCTACGTGCTGGGCCCGCGCGCGCCCTTCGAGGCCCTCGCGCTGGCCGCCTTCGGGATCGCGACCGTCTTCTGGGTGGCGGTGGCGCCGCTGTGGCTCGCGCGGCACCTTCGCCCCGCCTCGCCGCTCGCCGCCGCCGCGGGCTGGATCGTGATCTGGCCCACCTGGGTCGCCTTCGTCGTGCTGCGCGAGCGAGGTCCCTGGATCCTGCTCGCCGCGGCCGCCCTCGTGTGGGTGGCCGACATCGCGGCCTACTTCGCCGGGCGGCGCTTCGGCCGGCGCAAGCTCGCCCCGCAGGTGAGCCCCGGCAAGACCTGGGAAGGGCTCGCCGCCGCGCTCGCGGCGGTGGCGGCCTACGGGATCGCGCTCGCCGCCATCGCCCGCTTCCAGGCGAGGCCGTTCACCGACGTGTTCGACGCGTGGGGCGGGGTCCCGGCGGTCGCGGCGATGGTGGCGCTCGCGGCCCTGAGCGTCGTGGGGGACCTCTTCGAGTCGTGGATGAAGCGCGGGGCGGGCGTGAAGGACTCGAGCTCGCTGCTTCCGGGGCACGGCGGCGTGCTCGACCGCGTGGATGCGCTCACCTCGACGCTGCCCGTGGCGGCGCTCGCGCTCGCCGTGAGGGCGATGCGGCCATGAAGCGCGTGGCGATCCTCGGCTCCACCGGCTCCATCGGGGCGAGCACGCTCGACGTGGTCGCGCGCCATCCGCAGCGCTACGAGGTCACGGCGCTCGCCGCCGGCCGCAACGACGAGCGGCTGCTCGCGCAGTGCCGCGCCCACCGGCCGGCCCATGCGGTGCTCGCGGACGCGGCGGCCGCCGAGCGCCTCGACGCGGCCCTGCGGCGCGAGGGGCTGCCCACGCGCGTGCGCCAGGGCCCCGCGGCGCTCGAGGAGGCGGCGGGCGCCCACGACGTGGACATCGTGATGGCCGCCATCGTGGGGGCCGCGGGCCTGCCCGCCACCATCGCGGCGGCGCGCGCGGGCAAGGCGGTGCTGCTCGCCAACAAGGAGGCGCTCGTCATGTCGGGGGCGCTGTTCACCGCGGCGCTCGCGGAAGGCGGCGCGACGCTGCTGCCCATCGACAGCGAGCACTCGGCCGTCTTCCAGTCGCTGCCGAGGGGCTTCGTGTGCGGGCGGCCGGGGGAGTTCGAGCGCTCGGGGGCGCGGCGCGTGGTGCTCACCGCATCGGGCGGGCCGTTCCGCACCACGCCCGTCGAACGCCTCGCGCGCGTGACGCCGGAGCAGGCGTGCGCGCATCCCAACTGGGTCATGGGCCGCAAGATCTCGGTGGACTCGGCCACGATGATGAACAAGGGCCTCGAGGTGATCGAGGCGCACTGGCTGTTCGGGGCGCCGCTCGAGGCGATCGAGGTGGTGGTGCACCCGCAGAGCGTGATCCATTCGATGGTCGAGTACCGCGACGGCTCGGTGATCGCGCAGCTCGGCGCCCCCGACATGCGCACGCCCATCGCGTGCGCGCTCGCGTGGCCCGAGCGCATCGCCTCGGGCGTGGGCCCGCTCGACCTGGCGGGCCTCGGCAAGCTCGAGTTCGAGCGCGCCGACCCGGTGCGCTTCCCGTGCCTCGGGCTCGCGGCCGAGGCGATCCGCCTGGGAGGCACGGCGCCGGCCGCGCTCAACGCGGCGAACGAGGTCGCCGTGGAGGCGTTTCTCGACCGGCGGCTGCCGTTCACGGCGATCCCGGAGGTGATCGAGAAGGTGCTCGCGGAGACCCGCGTCGAGCCGCTCGCCTCCCTCGAGCAGGTTTATGCTGTCGATATCGAGGCGCGGGGCCTCGCGGCCCGCTTCGTCGCCCGGCACGGCGCGTCGCCGCATCCCGCTCTCGCGCAGTCCCGCCTCCAGGCCCCATGAGCATCGTCGTCACCATCGCCTCCTTCCTCGTCACCGTGGGCGTGCTCGTGGTGATCCACGAGCTGGGCCACTTCGCGGTCGCGCGGTTGGTGGGCGTGAAGGTGCTGCGCTTCAACGTGGGCTTCGGCCGGACGCTGTGGGTCGGGCGCTACGGCCCCGACCGCACCGAGTGGGCGATCTCCGCCGTCCCGCTGGGCGGATTCGTGAAGATGCTCGACGAGCGCGAGGGCGAGGTCGCGCCCCACGAGAGGGCGCGCGCGTTCAACAACAAGAGCGTCGCGGCGCGCATCCTCGTCGTGCTCGCCGGGCCGGCGGCGAACCTGCTGCTCGCCGTGGCGATCTACTGGGGGCTCTTCGTGGCCGGAATCCCCGGCGTGAAGCCGGTGCTGGGCGATCCTCCCGCGGGCACCGCGGCGGCGGCCGCGGGGCTCGTGAACGGCGACACGCTGCGCTCGGTGGACGACGAGCCCGCGTACACCTGGAACGACGTGCGCTGGCTGCTGCTCAAGGACGCGGTGAAGCGCGGGCCGGCCACGCTCGGCATCGAGACCGCCGCGGGCGCCCTCGTGACGCGCCGCCTCGACCTCGCCGGGATCTCCAAGGAGGACCTCGACCGCGACTTCCTCGGCCAGCTGGGGCTGCGCCCGTACCGGCCGCCCGCGCCGGCGAGGCTCGGCCGCGTGATGCCCGGCAGCGCCGCCGAGCGCGCGGGCCTCGCCGAGGGCGACCTGGTGCTCGCGGTCTCGGGCAAGCCCATCGCCACGTGGTTCGACTTCACCGCCGCCGTCACCGCGAGCCCGGACAAGCCGCTCGTGATCGAGGTCGAGCGGCACGGGCGGCGCATGGAGCTCGCCGCGACCCCGGACACCGTCGAAAGCGCCGGCGCGCGCATCGGCCGCCTCGGCGTGGAGGCCTCGCCGCAGCTCCGGCTCGCCTACGAGCGCATGACGACCACGGTGCGCTACGGGCCGATCGCGGCGCTCGGCAAGGCCGCGCAGAAGGTGGCCGACCTCAGCGCCTTCAGCGTGAAGATGCTCTTCCGCATGGCGATGGGCCAGGTGTCGTGGCGCAACCTCTCGGGACCCATCACCATCGCCGACTACGCGGGCCAATCCGCGCAGCTCGGATGGCTCGCGTGGCTCGGCTTTCTCGCCCTCGTGAGCGTGAGCCTCGGGGTCCTCAACCTGCTGCCGATTCCGGTGCTGGACGGAGGACACCTGGTGTATTATTTCGCCGAAATCGTGAAAGGCAGCCCCGTCTCGGAACGTGCGATGGAGATCGGGCAGCGCTTCGGCCTCGCGCTCCTTCTCGGCCTCACCGTCTTCGCGTTCTACAACGACATCAACCGCCTCTTCACTGGCTGATCCCTTGACGCGTATCGGCATCCTCCGCTTCCGCCTCGCACTGGCGCTCGCGGCGGCCATCTCTTGGCCGGCGATGGCCTTCGAGCCCTTCGTGATCAAGGACATCCGCGTGGAGGGCGTGCAGCGCACCGAGGCGGGCACGGTGTTCACTTACCTGCCGGTCAAGGCGGGCGAGCGCATCGACGACGAGAAGGCGGCCGAGTCGATCCGCGCGCTCTACGCGACGGGTTTCTATTCCGACGTGCGCCTCGAGGCCGACGGCAACGTGCTCATCGTCTCCGTGCGCGAGCGGCCCGCGATCGCCTCGATCGAGATCGAGGGCGCGAAGGAGTTCACCAAGAGCAACCTCACGGACGGCCTGAAGCAGGGGGGCATCTCGGAATCCAAGATCTACGACAAGTCGCTGCTCGACCGCGCGGAGAAGGAGCTCAAGCGCCAGTACACGAGCCGCGGCTACTACGGGGCGGTCGTGCGCACCACGGTGACGCCGCTCGAGCGCAACCGCGTGGCGCTGCGCTTCGACATCACCGAGGGCGAGGTGACCAAGATCGCGGACATCAACATCATCGGCGCGAAGGCCTTCGGCGAGAAGGAGCTGCTGCGCCAGATGAAGCTCACCACGCCCGGGTGGCTCACCTGGTTCACCAAGAACGACCAGTACTCGAAGCAGCAGCTCACCGCGGACCTCGAGCAGCTGCGCTCCTTCTACCTGAACCGCGGCTACCTCGAGTTCTCGATCGAGTCCACGCTGGTCTCGATCACCCCCGACCGCAACCAGATCTACATCACGATCGCGATCCACGAGGGGCCGGTCTACCACGTGGGCGACATCAAGTTCAGCGGCAACCTCATCGTCCCCGAGGCGGAGCTGAGGGGCCTCGTGAAGATCAAGCCCGGCGACGTCTTCTCGCGCGAGAAGATCGTCGAGGCGACCAAGAAGATCACCGACCGGCTGGGCAACGACGGCTACTCGTTCGCCAACGTGAACCCCGTGCCCGACCTCGACCGCGCCAAGCGGATCACGGGGTTCACGTTCTTCGTCGAGCCGGGCCGGCGCGTCTACGTGCGCCGCGTGAACATCGTCGGCAACCAGAAGACCCAGGACGAGGTGATCCGGCGGGAGCTGCGCCAGCTCGAGGGCTCGTGGTACTCGCTCGAGAAGATCGCGCGCTCCAAGGAGCGGCTGCAGCGCACCGGGTACTTCTCGGACGTGAGCATCGAGACGCCGGCCGTGCCGGGCACCACCGACCAGGTGGACGTGAACGTGACGGTCACGGAGCGCAACACGGGCGCGCTCACGTTCGGCCTGGGCTACTCCGCGGCCGAGAAGCTCACCGTGCAGGCTTCCATCTCCCAGTCGAACTTCCTCGGCACCGGCAACCTCATCGCGCTGCAGCTGAGCAACGGCGACGTGAACAAGGTCTACTCGTTCAGCTACGTGAACCCGTACTGGACGGCCGACGGCGTCTCGCGCGGCTTCGACCTGTTCCGGCGCGACGTGGACACGGCGACCCTCACGGGGCTGGCGACCTACCACACGTACTCGGACGGCATCGGCGTGCGCTTCGGGCTTCCCGTGAGCGAGTACGACACGGTGAACCTCGGGTTCACGGCCGAGCGCACGCGGCTCACCATCGACCCCGCGACCGCGCCCCAGCGCTACATCGACTTCATCAACGAGTTCGGCGAGAAGACGAGCACGTTCCGCACCAACGTCTCCTACTCGCACGACACGCGCGACAGCCTCATCTGGCCCACCCTGGGCTGGTACCACGAGGTCGGCGCGGAGGTGGGCTTCCCGCCGGGCGACCTCACGTACTACCGCCTCAACTACAACGGCCAGGCCCTCTACACGCCGCCGTGGCTGGAGTGGCTCACCTTCTTCGCGGGCGCCCAGCTCGGCTACGCGAACGGCTACCGGGGCCACGACCTGCCGTTCTTCAAGAACTTCTACGCGGGCGGCGTCGACTCGGTGCGCGGCTACCAGACCGCGACGCTGGGCCCCCGCGACACCAACGGGGACATCCTCGGCGGCAACCGCATGTTCACGGGCAGCCTCGCGGCGCTCTTCCCGCTCCCGGGCTACAAGGATAAGAACGTGCGCCTGTCCACGTTCATCGACTTCGGCGACGTGTGGGGCGCGGACGACAAGATCCAGGTGAAGGACGTGCGCTTCTCCACGGGCATCGCGGTGAGCTGGGATTCGCCCGTGGGTCCCCTGCGCTTCTCGTTCGCGGTCCCGTTCCACACCAGCCCGGGGGACCAGATCGAGCGGTTCCAGTTCCAGCTGGGCAAGGTATTCTGACCCGGGATGGAATAAGATCGGCAACGGCGGGAGGCGCGCGCGCGGCGCCCCTGGTCACGGAGCGGCGAGATGAAGACAGTCATGGCAATCGTGGTGCTGGCACTGGCGGCGTCCGCCGCGCAGGCGGCGGAGCTCAAGATCGGCTTCGTGAACACCGAGCGGGTCTTCCGCGAGGCCGCGCCCGCCAAGCGGGCGCAGCAGAAGCTCGAGCGCGAGTTCGCGGCGCGCAACGCCGAGCTCTCCCGCCTCGAGAAGCAGGGGCGCGACCTCCAGGCCGAGCTCGAGCGCGACAACGTGACGATGACCGAGGCCGCGCGCCGCGAGAAGGAACGCCAGCTCGCCGACATCAGCCGCGACTTCCAGAGGAAGCAGCGCGAGATCCGCGAGGACCTCAACCTGCGCCGCAACGAGGAGCTCGCCGCCGTGCAGGAGCGCGCCACCCGGGTGATCAACCAGATCGCCGAGCAGGAGCACTTCGACCTCATCGTGCAGGAGGCGGTGTTCGCGAGCTCGCGCATCGACATCACCGACAAGGTCATCAAGGCGCTCGCCGACAAGTGAGCCGCGCCCATGGCCGCCCTCACGCTCCGCGAAATCGTCGCGCGCCTCGGGGGTGAGGCGGTGGGCGAGGCGTCCTCGCCCCTCACGGGGGTCGCGACCCTCGAGTCGGCGGGTCCCTCGGACATCTCCTTCCTCGCCAATCCCCGCTACCGCCCGAAGCTCGCCACCACGCGCGCCGGCGCCGTGATCGTGGGGCTCGGGGAGCGCGACGCGCTCGACCGGCCGCGCATCGTTTCGGACAACCCCTACGCGTACTATGCGCGGGCCGCGGCGCTCTTCCACCCGCAGCCGGCGGTCTCGCCCGGCGTGCATCCGACCGCCCAGGTCCACCCGGGCGCGCGCGTCGACCCCGCGGCCGAGGTGGGCGCCTTCGCGGTCGTGGGCGCGGGAAGCCGCGTGGCCGCCGGCGCGTCGGTCGGCGCCCATTCGGTGCTTGGCGCGAACGTCGAGGTGGGCGAGGGCACGCGCCTGCATCCGTCCGTCACGATCTACGACGGCTGCCGCCTGGGGGCGCGCTGCATCGTGCACTCGGGGGCGGTCATCGGGGCCGACGGCTTCGGGATGGCGCGCGAGGCGGGCCGCTGGATCAAGATCCCGCAGGTGGGGGGCGTGCGCATCGGCGACGACGTGGAGGTCGGCGCCAACACCACCATCGACCGCGGGGCGCTCGACGACACGGTGATCGGCGACGGCGTGAAGCTCGATAACCAGATCCAGATCGCCCACAACTGCGTGATCGGCGCGCACACGGTGATCGCCGGCTGCACCGGCATCTCGGGCAGCGTCACCATCGGCCGCGACTGCATGATCGGCGGCGGCGTGGGGATCGTCGGGCACATCTCGATCTGCGACCGCGTCACGATCTCGGGCATGACGCTGGTCGCGAAGCCCATCACGCGGCCCGGGACGTACACCTCGGGGCTGCCGATGATGGCGCACAAGGACTGGCTCCGCAACGCCGCGCACCTGCGCCGGCTCGACCGCATCGCCCGGCGCGCCGCGAGCGCCCCTTCGGGAGAGGACCTTGGACGAGACGATGACGATTGAGGAGATCAAGCAGTATCTCCCGCACCGCTACCCGTTCCTGCTGATCGACCGCGTCATCGCCTACGAGAAGGACAAGCGCCTGGTCGCGGTGAAGAACGTGACCGCGAACGAGCCGTTCTTCGAGGGGCACTTCCCGCACTACGCGGTGATGCCCGGCGTGCTCATCGTGGAGGCGATGGCGCAGGCGGCCGCCGTGCTGTCGCTGCGCAGCCTCGGGCACAAGAACGACGGCAAGTGGGTCTACTACTTCGTGGGCATCGACGGCGCGCGCTTCAAGCGCCCGGTCGTCCCGGGCGACACGCTCGTCCTCGAGGTGACCCAGGGGCGCCAGGGGCGCGGCATCGGCAAGTACAGCACCGTCGCGAAGGTGGGCGACGCCGTGGTCTCGGAGGCCGAGCTCCTCTGCGCGCTGCGCGAGCTGTGAGACCGTGAGCCGCATCCACCCCACAGCCGTCGTCGACTCGAAGGCGAGGATCGCCGAGGACGCGACCATCGGTCCCTACACCGTCGTCGACGGCGAGGTGGAGATCGGCGCCGGCACGACCATCGGATCGCACAACGTGGTCACGGGCCGCACGCGCATCGGCCGCGGGAACCGCATCTTCCACTTCTGCTCGATCGGGGAGGCGAACCAGGACAAGAAGTACAAGGGCGAGCCCACGGCTCTCGAGATCGGCGACGGCAACACGATCCGCGAGTTCGCGACCATCAACCGCGGCACCGTGCAGGACGCCGGCGTGACGCGCCTGGGCTCGGACAACTGGATCATGGCCTATTGCCACGTCGCCCACGACTGCCAGGTGGGCAGTCACACGGTCTTCGCGAACCTCACGACCCTGGGCGGCCACGTGCACGTCGGCGACTGGGCGGTCCTCGGGGGCCATTCCGCCTTCCACCAGTTCGTGAAGGTCGGCGCGCACGCGATGGTGGGCGGAGGCAGCATCGTGCTGCAGGACGTGGCGCCCTACGTGACCGTGGGCGGCAGCCCCGTCGCCACCCACGGCATCAACTCCGAGGGGCTGCGCCGGCGCGGGTTCTCCCCCGAGGCCATCGCGGGCCTCAAGCGCGCGTACAAGACGCTCTTCAAGTCGGGCCTCACGCTCGCCGACGCGCGCCAGGAGCTCGAGCGGCAGGCCCTCGAGACCCCGGAGGTGCGCGCCCTCGTCGAGTTCCTCGACGGCTCGACGCGGGGCCTGCTGCGGTGAGGGTCGCGGTCGTCGCCGGCGAAGCCTCGGGGGACCTGCTCGGGGCCGCGCTCATCCGCGCGCTGAAGGCGCACTGGCCGGGCCTCGAGTTCACCGGGATCGCGGGCCCGAGGATGATGGCCGAGGGCGCGAGCTCCCTCTTCCCCATGGAGAAGCTCGCCGTGCGCGGCTACGTCGAGGTGCTGAGGCACCTGCGGGGGATCCTCGCGATCCGCCGCGAGCTCGCGCGCCGGCTCCTCGCCGATCCTCCCGACCTCTTCGTCGGCATCGACGCGCCGGACTTCAACCTGGGCCTCGAGGCGAAGCTCAAGGCGGCGGGCATCGCGACCGTGCACTACGTGAGCCCCTCGCTCTGGGCGTGGCGGGCGCACCGCATCCACACCATCGGCCGCTCGGTGGACCGCATGCTCGTGATGTTTCCCTTCGAGGAGGACATCTACCGCAGGGCGGGCATCCCCGTGGACTACGTGGGCCATCCGCTCGCCGACGCGATGCCGCTCAAGCCCGACGCGGCGGAGGCGCGCACGCAGCTGCGGCTTGCCGGAGGCGCGGTCCCCGTGGCGCTGCTGCCGGGCAGCCGCCTGAGCGAGCTCGAGATGCACGCGGACCTCGTGATCGAGACCGCGCGCGAGCTCCACGCGAGCCGCCCCGGGCTGCACTTCTTCGTGCCGCTCGCCACGCGCGAGACCCGCGAGTACTTCGAGCGCCGGGTCTACGAGCTCGATGCGCGGGAGCTGCCGATCACGACGCTCTTCGGCCACGCCCGGCTCGCGCTCGAGGCCGCCGAGGTGGCCCTGGTCGCGAGCGGCACCGCGACGCTGGAGGCCGCGCTCGCCCGCTGCCCGATGGTGGTCACCTACCGCGTGAAGCCCCTTACGTACTGGCTGGTCAAGCGCAAGGCGCTCCTGCCGTGGGTGAGCCTGCCCAACATCCTCGCGGGGGAGTTCATCGTCCCGGAGCTGCTGCAGGACGACGCTACGCCCGCGAACCTCGCCCAGGCCCTGCTCAACTGGCTGGACAACCGCGCGGCGCGCGAGCGCCTGCGCTCGCGCTTCGCGGCGCTGCACCGCCGCCTCGCGGCGGGCCACGACGAGCGTGTGGTCCGGGCCCTGATGCCGTATCTTTCCGCACGTGATGCCTCGGTCCCTTCCTCCCCCGGTCCCGGGCTCCGCGCTGCTGTGCGGGGTTGACGAGGCCGGCCGCGGGCCGCTCGCGGGCAGCGTGTTCGCCGCGGCGGTGATCCTCGACCCGGGCCGCCCGATCGGGGGCCTCGCGGACTCCAAGGTGCTCGCCCCGGCGGTGCGCGAGCGCCTCGCGCGGCGCATCCGCTCGCGCGCGACGGCCTGGGCGGTCGCCTCGGCGAGCGTCGAGGAGATCGACACGATCAACATCCTCCAGGCGAGCCTCGCCGCGATGCGCCGCGCGATCGAGGCGCTCGGCGTCGAGCCCGAGGAGGTGCTCGTCGACGGCCTGCACGCGCCTCCGGTGGCCTGCCGCTGCCGGGCCATCGTGGACGGCGACGCCACGGTCGAGGCGATCTCGGCCGCCTCCATCCTCGCCAAGACGGCGCGCGACGCGGAGATGGCGCTCCTCGACCGGCGCTTCCCCGGCTACGGGTTCGCGAGCCACAAGGGCTACGGCACGCCCGAGCACCTCGCGGCGCTGCGGGCCCTGGGGCCGTGCGAGATCCACCGGCGCAGCTTCGAGCCGGTGAAGCTCCTGCTCCAGTGCGACCTGCCGTTCTGAGGTGAAGACCGTCTCCTCCCGCGACAACGCCGCCTTCAAGGCGGTCGCGCGGCTCGTTTCGAGCACCTCGGCGCGCCGGGCGAGCGGCACCTCGGTGCTCGACGGGGCGCACCTGCTCGCCGCCTTCCTGGAGGCGGGGCACAAGCCCGAGGCGGTGATGGTGAGCCGCGCCGGGCATGCGGACCCCGAGGTGGCGCGGCTCGTCGAGCGCTGCGGGCCCGCGCCGGCCACGCTGCTCTCGGACGCGCTCTTCGCCTCGCTCTCGACGGTCGATTCCCCCACGGGCGTGATCGCCGTGGTAAGGACGCCGCCGGGCGCGCCGGTCGCCGACGACGCGCCTTTCGTGCTCGCGCTCGAGGACATCCAGGACCCGGGCAACGTGGGCACGCTGCTGCGCAGCGCCGCGGCCGCCGGGGCGCGCGACGTGCTGCTCTCGCGGCGCTGCGCCTTCGCGTGGTCGCCCAAGGTGCTGCGCGCGGCCATGGGGGCGCACTTCGCGCTCAACATCGTCGAGGGAGCGGACCTGGCGGACTTCCTCGCGCGCTACCGCGGAATGTCGGTCGCGCTCGCGGGTGAGGCCGAGCGCTCGCTCTACGAGGTCGACCTGCGCGGGAGCGTGGCGCTCGTCGTGGGCAACGAGGGCGCGGGCCTCACCGCGCCGCTCCTCGCCTCGGCGCGCGTGCGCGCGCGCATCCCCATGGCGGGACCGGTCGAATCGCTCAACGCGGGCACCGCGGGCTCGATCGCGCTCTTCGAGGCGCTTCGCCAGCGGCGGGAACGGGGAAGGGCCGCCCGATGACGACCCACGCGCGGCGCTCGTACAAGTACTACGAGTTCGTGATGGCGGCGTTCGTGGTGGTGCTCGTGTGCTCCAACCTGATCGGGCCGGCCAAGATCGCGCAGGTGAGCCTGCCCGTCGTGGGCACGCTCACGTTCGGGGCCGGGGTGCTGTTCTTCCCGATCTCCTACGTCTTCGGCGACGTCCTCACCGAGGTGTACGGCTACGCGCGCAGCCGCCGCGTGATCTGGGCCGGGTTCGGGGGGCTCGCCTTCGCGTCGTTCATGTCCTGGGTCGTCGTCGGCCTGCCGCCCGCGCCGTTCTGGAAGCACCAGGACGCCTACGAGGTCGCCTTCGGCTCCACGTGGCGCATCGCCTCGGCCTCGATGGTGGCGTACTTCTGCGGGGAGTTCGTGAACTCCTTCGTGCTCGCGAAGATGAAGATCATGACTTCGGGCCGCTGGCTCTGGACCCGCACCATCGGCTCGACGATCTTCGGCGAGGGCGTGGACTCGCTCATCTTCTACCCGCTCGCCCTCTACGGCACCGGCATCGTGCCGAACGAGAAGCTGCCCGTGGTGATGCTGGCGCAGTTCGTCGCGAAGGTGGGCGTGGAGGTGGTGCTCACGCCGGCCACCTACTGGATCGTGGGGGCGCTCAAGCGCTCCGAGCACGAGGACTACTACGACCGGCACACGAAGTTCACGCCATTCACCCTGAGGGTCTGATGCCCGCTGCGGCCGTCCCGGTGCCGCGGGCCCGTGCGGCTAGCGCTCGAGGCCGGCGCCGCAGGCCCAGCACAGGTCGAACGACGAGGGGTTCTCCTCGCCGCAGGCGGGGCATTTCACGGGCGCGCCCGTGCCCGAGCGCAGGTACTCGTCGATCAGCTTCCGGGCCCGGGCCGCGTCGCGGGCATCGTCCACCCAGACCTGGGGGAGCGAGGCCTCGATCGGAAGCTCCCCCGCGAGGCTCGAGGCGTTGGCGTTGAACACGCGCGCGCGGATGCCGCGCTGCGCGAGGAGGTCGAGCAGCAGGTGGGCTTCGGGCAGGTTCGCGGCGGCGTGGATGCGCTTCATCGGCATGGCGCCCCCATTATGGTCCGGCGCGCTATCGTAGGCGAAGGACAAGGTCGACGGGTGGCGAGATGGCCGAACGGGTGAAGGCGTGGCAATGCGCCGGATGCGGGCGCATCGAGGTGCCCCGGGACTGCGTGGGCGTGTGCGACTTCGGCCGCATCGAGATCGTCTACGGCTTCGAGCACGACGAGGCGCTCGAGGCCGCGCGGGAGCGATGCGCGCGCTACGAGGCGTTCCTGGAGCGGATCGCGCGCGCCGTGCCGCGCGGCGGCGAGTGGGAGCGCTCGTACCGGGCGCTGCAGGAGGAGGCGCGCGGCTTCCTCGCGCAGCGCCCCCCGGACGAGGCGCCGTAGCGGCCGCCGCGCCTCAGAACCGGTACGAGACGGTGCCGCCGAAGCCGTCCTCCTTGATGCCCGAGCGCCCGGAGACGTTGTAGTACGTGAGGCTCACCGCCAGCTGGTCCCCGAGATGGCCGTTCAGCCCGAGCGCGGTCGTCACGAAGCTCGTATCGGGCATGTAGGCCGGGATCGAGTAGCTGTTCCCGGTCGGGATCGACAGGGGCGAGGCGGTCACGAAGCGCGGATCGTCCTTCTGCTCCCTGTCGGCGGTCACGCGCAGCCACGGCGTCCAGCGGCCGAGCGCGTAGGAGGCGCGGATGCCGCCGCTGCAGATTTCCGAGCGCCGCGTCTGCTGCGCGATGTGCAGGTCCGCGGAGCCGGCGCCCGCCTCGTCGAACGCGTTCACCGTGACGTCCTGGCTCGTGACGGCCACCGTGGGCCCGATGGAGAGGTCCCCGAGGCGGAAATCGTAGCCGGCGCTCAGGAACGCCGAGCCATTGGCGCCGTCGGTCGTCGCGCTCGCGGTGCGCACCAGCGGCCCCAGGGCGATGTTGCGCTGGATGCCGTGGTAGTTGATGTTGCCGATCGAGAAGACGCCGGTGCCGTAGAACCCGCTCCAGTGCACGGCGCCGAAGAGCGAGTACACGTCCTCGCGCGTATTGAAGCCCCCGGCGTTGTCGCCGAAGCTCGCGTTCGCCCGGTCCTGGCCGAAGGCCGCCCCGAGGGCGAAGATCTCGGAAACGCGCACCGTGACACCCACGCTCACGGCCGAGTGGTTGCTGTCCATGCCGCTGTTGCCGGTCCCCGAGGCGATGTCGAAGTTCGCGCCGTCGGCGGAGGCGAACGCCTTGAAGCGGCCCACGGGCTCGGCCCCGCCCATGAGCAGGCCGTCGTTCAGCGTCTGCACGTGCGAGGCGCGGGCGCGCAGCGGCGTCTCGGCGAGCAGCGAGTACTGCGTCGGGCCCTCGATCAGCGACTCGGCGAACTGCGCGATGATCGCCTGGGCGGCGGTCGTCGGGTGGATGGCGTCGGCGAAGAGGTAGGTCTGGTCCGCGTTCGGCGCGACGAGGTTGGTGGGCCCGCAGAACTGCGCGCTTATGGTCGAGGGCGTCGTGATGGGTGGGAACGGCCCGCAGGCCATCGAGGTGACGTTGGTGAGTCCGTAGGCCGCGTGATTGGCGAGCACCTCGGTGAGGAGCGAGAACGTGTCCACCGGGATCGCCTGGATGCCGGCTTCCGCGAGGCCCGAGAAGAGCGTCGTGTTGTAGCCGGCGGAAAGCTGGGTCACCGCCGCCGCGTTGGCCGGGGAGCCCGCGAAGGCGAGCGTTCCCCCGATGTCGGGCAGCCCGAAGACCATGACGTAGCGCGCGCCCGCCGCGCGCAGCCGCCCGATCTGCGCCACCTCGGCGCCGGCGGCGCCGAGCACGTTGTTCTGCAGGGTATTCTGGTCGATGGCTCCGGCCTGCAGCAGCGCCAGGTTCTGGAAGATGTCGTTCGCGCCGATCCACACCGCGTAGAGCGCGTTGGGGTCCGCCTTGCCGCCGCTCGCCGCCAGGTACTCGTTCACCTGGGTGCTCACGGGCCGCTGGGCCGAGCCCGGCGGGGTCGAGGCCGAGTCCTGCGCCACGCGGGCGCCGCCTTGCGCGAAGATGAAGCCCCCGGCGTTGCTGGCTCCCGGGGTCACGCCGTAGAACTGGGACACGAGCTCCGACCACACGGGGCCGGGGTTGGTCGTGAAGCGCCCCAGCGTCGCGACCACCTGCGGGGGCAGCCCCAGGGCCGCGAGGAAGGGCCGGTAGTAGCCCGCGTCGGAAAGGCTGTCGCCGAACACGACGACGTTGCTGAACTGGGCGGCGTCGGCGACGCCCGCCGATGCGCCGGCGAGGGCCGCGGCGAGCAGGGCGGGGAGAATCCGCTTCTTCATCTTCATGGGTTCCTCCGGGGGGATTGGTCGTTCGCGGGCGGCTTCAAGCCGCCTCTCGGCAGCTATCTTAGTACACGCGCCGCACGAGGTGCGCCTCGTGCAGCATGTGCGTGGCGATCTCCTCGATCGACTTGGTGGTGGAGTCGAGGAACGGGACCTGCGCCTGGCGCATGAGCTTCTCGGCGGCCGCCACCTCGTAGCGGCAGTTCTCGAGGGAGGCGTAGCGCGAGTCCGGGCGGCGCTCCCGGCGGATGTGGTTCAGCCGCTCGGGCGAGATCGACAGGCCCCAGACCTTCTCCTTGAGCGGCAGGAGCGAGGGCGGCAGGCGGTTCGCCTCGAGGTCCTCGGGGATGAGCGGATAGTTGGCCGCCTTGATGCCGAACTGCATCGCCATGTAGAGGCACGTGGGGGTCTTCCCGCTGCGCGAGACCCCGATCAGGATGATGTCCGCGTCCTCGAGCCCGCGGTGGGTCACGCCGTCGTCGTGGGCGAGCGTGTAGTTGATCGCCTCGATGCGGTGGTTGTAGTCCTTCACGTTGCCGACGCTGTGGGTGCGGCCCACCGCGTGCATCGACTTCGCCCCGAGCTCGTTCTCGAGCGGCACGATGAAGCGCTCGAAGAGGTCGAGCACCAGGCCGTCGGCGCGGTTGATCTCGGCGCGCACCGCGTCGTCGACGATCGAGGAGAACACGAGCGGCCGGCTGCCCGAGTCGCGGTGCGCCTGGTTCACCTGGCCGACCACCTCGCGCGCCTTCTCGACGCTGTCGGTGAAGGGCAGGGTCACGCGGACGAGGTCCACGTCGGGGAACTGCGAGAGCAGCGACGAGCCGAGGCCCTCGACGGTGATGCCGGTGCGGTCCGAAACGAAGAAAACGCGCTTGCGATGGGGCATGGCCGGGTGGCGGAAAGGGGTGGGGGATGATGCGCCGCAACATTGTCGTATCCCGTTGGCTATAATTGCAAGCTTCGACCGCCCGTTGCCCCAAGACCCCGCCATGGCGAGCCGCTACGTCCGACCCCTCCAATCGCTGCGCATGACCGACGTGGCCGCCGTGGGCGGCAAGAACGCTTCCCTGGGCGAGCTCATCAGCCAGCTCGCCGCGAGCGGCGTGCGCGTGCCCGGCGGCTTCGCCACGACGGCGCAGGCCTTCGACGATTTCGTGGCCCACAACGGGCTCGCCGAGCGCATCGTCGCGGCGCTCGCGGGCCTCGACGTGGGCGACGTCGAGGCGCTCGCCCGCGCGGGGGCCGCGGTGCGCGCGCTCGTGGAGTCCGGCGCGATTCCCCCCGAGCTCGAGCGGGAGATCCGCGAGGAGTACGCGCGCGCGGCGGGCGAGTCGCCGCGGGCGAGCTTCGCGGTGCGCTCCTCGGCCACCGCCGAGGACCTGCCGGACGCCTCCTTCGCGGGGCAGCAGGAGACCTACCTCAACATCCGCGGCGTCGACAACGTGCTCGACGCCGTGCGGCGCGTCTTCGCTTCGCTCTACAACGACCGCGCCATCGCCTATCGCGTGCACAAGGGCTTCCGGCACTCGGACGTCTCGATCTCGGCCGGCGTGCAGCGCATGGTGCGCAGCGACCTCGGGGCGGCGGGCGTCGCCTTCACCCTCGACACCGAATCGGGCTTCCGCGACGTGGTGTTCATCACCTCGGGCTACGGGCTGGGCGAGACCGTGGTGCAGGGCTCGGTGAATCCCGACGAGTTCTACGTCTCGAAGCTGTGCCTCGCCGCCGGCAAGCCCGCGATCCTGCGCCGCGCGCTCGGGGGGAAGGCGATCAAGCTCGTGTTCGACGCCGACGCGAGGGCGGGGCGCTCGGTGAGGGAGGTCGACGTGGAGGCCGCCGAGCGCGACCGGTTCTCGCTCGACGACGCCGAGGTGGAGGAGCTCGCGCGCTACGCGGTCGCGATCGAGAAGCACTACGGCCGCCCCATGGACATCGAGTGGGGCCGCGACGGCGAGGACGGCCGCATCTACGTGCTCCAGGCGCGCCCCGAGACGGTGAAGAGCCGGGACAAGCGCAGGGACACGATCACGCGCTACCGCATCGGGCGGCGCGGCGAGGTGCTCGCCACGGGGCGCGCGATCGGCTCGAAGATCGGGCAGGGGCGCGTGCGCGTGGTGAAGAGCGTGGCCGAGATCGGCCGCGTGCAGGACGGCGACGTGCTCGTCACGGACATGACCGACCCCAACTGGGAGCCGGTCATGAAGCGCGCCGCGGCGATCGTGACCAACCGCGGCGGGCGCACCTGCCACGCCGCGATCATCGCGCGCGAGCTGGGCGTGCCGGCGGTGGTGGGCTGCGAGAGCGCCACGCGCACGCTCAAGGAGGGCGCCGAGGTGACCGTCTCCTGCGCCGAGGGCGACACGGGCTACATCTACTCCGGGAAGGCGGACTACGAGGCGGTGGACGTGTCCCTCGAGCGCATGCCCGCGATCCCCGTGAAGATCGCCATGAACGTGGGCAACCCCCAGCTCGCGTTCGACTTCTGCCAGCTGCCGAACGACGGCGTCGGGCTCGCGCGCCTGGAGTTCATCATCTCCAACACCATCGGGATCCATCCGAAGGCGTGCCTCGAGCACGGGACGCTGCCGCCGGAGCTCAAGGCCCAGGTCGCCCGCCAGTCGCGCGGCTACCCGGACCCGGTGCGCTTCTACGTGGAGAAGATCGCCGAAGGGGTGGGCACCATCGCCGCGGCCTTCTGGCCCAAGAAGGTGATCGTGAGGATGTCCGACTTCAAGAGCAACGAGTACCGCAACCTCATCGGCGGCACGCGCTACGAGCCGAACGAGGAGAACCCGATGCTCGGCTTCCGCGGGGCCTCGCGCTACGTGGCCGACTCGTTCCGCGACTGCTTCCGGCTCGAGTGCGAGGCGCTGCGCAAGGTGCGCGACGCGATGGGGCTCACGAACGTGGAGATCATGATCCCGTTCGTCCGGACGGTGGCCGAGGGCGAGAAGGTGCTCGCGATCCTCAAGGAGAACGGCCTCGAGCGCGGCAAGAACGGCCTCAAGGTGGTGATGATGTGCGAGATCCCGTCCAACGCGATCCTCGCCGACGAGTTCCTGCGCCACTTCGACGGCTTCTCGATCGGCTCGAACGACATGACGCAGATGACGCTGGCGCTGGACCGCGACTCGGGCCTCGTGATGGAGGCCTTCGACGAGCGCGACGCGGCGGTGAAGCGCATGCTGCACCTCGCGATCCAGGCCTGCCGCAAGGCGGGGAAGTACGTCGGCATCTGCGGCCAGGGCCCGAGCGACTACCCCGACCTCGCCGAGTGGCTGATGCAGGAGGGGATCGAGTCCATGTCCCTCAACCCCGACACGGTGGTCGAGACGTGGCTGTACCTCGCGAAGGTCGCGGCCGCCGCAGAGGCCTCGAGCCGCTAGCGGCATCCGATCGCCGAACCGCCCGGACCCGGACGTGATCGCCTGGCGCCTCGCCCGCTTCGACGAGCTCGCCCCGCGGGAGATCCACGACATCTACCGGGCCCGCGCGGCGGCCTTCGTGGTCGAGCAGGCGTGCGCGTTCCAGGACCTCGACGGGGCCGATCCGGAGTGCTGGCACCTGCTCGGCCGCCGCGGCTCCGAGCTGGTCGCCTACTGCCGCATCGTCCCGCCGGGCGTGAAGTTCGCCGAGCCCTCGATCGGGCGCGTGGTGACGCCGCAGGCCGTGCGCGGCACGGGCCTGGGGCGCGCGCTCATGCGCGAGGCGCTCGAGCGCGTGGCCGAGCTCTGGCCGGGGCGCGCGGTGCGCATCGGGGCGCAGAGCCGGCTCGAGCGCTTCTACCAGGACCTCGGCTTCGTCACGGCCTCGGCGCCGTACGACGAGGACGGCATCGCGCACGTCGAGATGGTGCGGCCGGCCGCGGGTGCGGCGGACGAGGGCGGGCGGGCCGCCGGATGAACCCGCGCGGGCCGCGCACGCGGACCCGCGCAAGCGAAGGAGGAGGCACGGACATGGGCAGGCAGCTCGCGGGCAAGTCGGCGGTCGTCACGGGATCGACGAGCGGCATCGGGCGCGGCATCGCCGAGCGCTTCGCCGCCGAGGGCGCGAACGTGATGCTGAACGGCCTGGGCGAGGCCGGCGAGATCGAGGCCCTGCGCGGGGCGATCGCGAAGGAGCACGGCGTGCGCGCGCTCTACCACGGCGCCGACATGACGCGACCGGGCGAGATCGCGACGATGATCGCCGAGGCCGCGAAGGCCTTCGGCCGCGTCGACATCCTCGTGAACAACGCGGGCATCCAGCACGTGGCGCCCGTGGACGAGTTCCCGCCCGAGAAGTGGGACGCGATCCTCGCGATCAACCTCTCCTCGGCCTTCCACGCCACGCGCGCGGCGCTGCCCGGCATGAAGAAGGCGCAGTGGGGGCGCGTGATCAACATCGCCTCGGCCCACGGCCTCGTCGCCTCGCCCTACAAGAGCGCCTACGTCGCCGCCAAGCACGGGGTGGTGGGCTTCACGAAGTCCCTCGCCCTCGAGGTGGCCGAGCTCGGCATCACCGCCAACGCGATCTGCCCGGGCTACGTGATGACGCCCATCGTCGAGAAGCAGATCGACGACCAGGCGCGCGTGCACGGCATCGCGCGCGAGAACGTGATCCGCGACGTGATCCTCGCGCCCCAGCCCACCAAGAAGTTCATCCGCATCGAGGACGTGGCCGCCCTCGCGCTCTACCTCGCCTCGGAGGCGGCGGCGCAGGTGAACGGCGCGGCGCTCTCGATCGACGGCGGCTGGACCGCCCGCTAGCCGTGGACGCGCAAGCCCCGCGCCCGGCCGACGTGGTGCTCGTCACCGGGTTCGAGCCCTTCGCCGGCGAATCGCGCAACCCCTCCTGGGAAATCTGCGAGCGGCTTCCCGGCGAGATCGCGGGGATGCGCGTCGAGGTCTGCCGCGTGCCGTGCGAGTTCGGGCGCTCGATCGACGTGGTCGCCGCGGCGATCGGGCGCCACGCCCCGGCGCTGGTGGTCTCGCTCGGGCTCGCGGGCGGGCGCTCGCGCCTGTCGGTGGAGCGCGTGGCGATCAACGTGAGCGATGCGCGCATCGCGGACAACGCGGGAGCGCAGCCCATCGACGAGCCCGTGGCGCCCGAAGGCCCGCCGGCCCGCTTCGCGACGCTCCCGGTGAAGGCGATGGTCGCCGCGATGACCGCGGCGGGCGTGCCGGCGGAGGTCTCCAACTCGGCGGGCACCTTCGTCTGCAACCACCTCATGTACGGCGTGCTCGACCTCCTCGCGGCGGGCGGCGCGCGCGCGCGCGCGGGATTCATCCACGTGCCCTACGCCGAGGAGCAGGTGATCGACAAGCCCCTCGTCCCGGCGATGGCGCTCGCGACGATGGTGAAGGGCGTCGAGGCGGGGATCGCGGCCGCGCGAGCCCATGCCCGCGACGTGAGGCTCGCCGGCGGGGCCCTCGACTAGCTTATAGTTGCGACCATGACCGACCAGCCCCTCTGGAGCCCTTCGCCCGAGCGCGTCGCGCGCTCGCACGTGAGCGCCTTCATGAAGCTCGTGAACGAGCGCCACGGCCTTTCCATCCGCGACTACGGGGCGCTGCACGCCTGGTCGGTCGCGAACCTCGAGGCGTTCTGGAAGGCGATGTGGGACTTCGGCGGCGTGATCGGCGAGCCCGGCGAGCGCGTCCTCGTCGACGCGGGCAAGATGCCGGGCGCGCGCTTCTTCCCCGACGGCAGGCTCAACTTCGCGGAGAACCTGCTGCGCCACCGGCACCGGGGCGACGCGATCGTCTTCTGGGGCGAGGACAAGGTGCGCCGGCGCCTGTCGGGGGGCGACCTCCACGAGGCGGTCTCGCGCATGCAGCAGGCGCTCGCGGCCGCGGGCGTGGGCGAGGGCGACCGGGTCGCCGCGTTCATGCCGAACATGCCCGAGACGGTGGTCTCGATGCTCGCCGCGGCGAGCCTGGGAGCGACCTTCACCTCGTGCTCGCCCGACTTCGGCGTGCAGGGCGTCCTCGACCGCTTCGGGCAGGTGGAGCCCAAGGTGCTCGTCTGCTGCGACGGCTACTACTACAACGGCAAGGCCGTGGAAACCCTGGGCCGCATCGCGGAGGTGGTGAAGCGGCTCCCCAGCGCGAGGCGCGTGGTGGTCGTCCCGTACGTTTCCGAGGCGCCGAGCCTCGCGGGCGTGCCGCGCGCGCAGACGTGGGACGCGTTCACCACGCCGCACGAGCCGGCCGCGATCGCCTTCCGGCGCCTGCCCTTCAACCATCCGCTCTACATCCTCTACTCGAGCGGCACCACGGGCGTGCCCAAGTGCATCGTGCACGGCGCGGGCGGCGTGCTGCTCCAGCACCTGAAGGAGCACATGCTGCACGGCGACGTGAAGGAAGGCGACCGCCTCTTCTACTTCACGACGTGCGGCTGGATGATGTGGAACTGGCTCGCCTCGGGGCTCGCCTCGGGGGCGACGCTGCTGCTCTACGACGGCTCGCCCTTCGCCGCGGGGGGCACCATCCTCTTCGACCTCGCGGCCGCCGAGGACATGACCCAGTTCGGCACCTCGGCCAAGTTCATCGACACGGCCGCCAAGCACGGCCTCGACCCGATCCGCACCCACGAGCTTCCGGAGCTGCGCACGATGTTCTCGACCGGCTCGCCGCTCGCGCCCGAGGGCTTCGAGTACGTGTACGAGCACGTGAAGAAGGACCTGTGCCTCGCCTCGATCAGCGGCGGGACCGACCTCGTGGCGTGCTTCGCCGGCGGCTGCCCGATCCTGCCCGTCTGGAAAGGGGAGCTGCAATGCCGCGCGCTCGGGATGAAGGTCGAGGTCTTCGACGACGACGGGCGGTCCCTGGCGCCGGGAAAGAAAGGCGAGCTCGTGTGCACGGCGCCCTTCCCGACGATGCCGCTCGGGTTCTGGAACGACCCCGACGGTGAGAAGTACCGCGCCGCCTACTTCGACAAGTACCCGGGCGTGTGGCGCCACGGCGACTGGTGCGAGCTCACCTCCCACGGCGGCATGGTGATCTACGGGCGTTCGGACGCGGTGCTCAACCCCGGCGGCGTGCGCATCGGGACGGCGGAGATCTACCGCCAGGTCGAGAAGCTCGACGAGGTCGTGGAGTCGATCGTGATCGGCCAGGACTGGGAGAAGGACGTGCGCGTCGTGCTCTTCGTGCGGCTGCGCGAGGGGCTCGCGCTCGACGAGGCGCTCGCGAAGAAGATCCGCGACACGATCCGCGCGAACACCACGCCGCGCCACGTGCCGGC
>Ga0187776_10000126_pt1 | contig 37587 bp, 35 predicted proteins | sample 0216_BV02_MP12_2_FD_132426 | JGI IMG/M metagenome (GOLD analysis project Ga0187776, IMG submission 132426) | Tropical peat soil microbial communities from peatlands in Department of Meta, Colombia - 0216_BV02_MP12_20_MG | ecosystem: Environmental > Terrestrial > Soil > Wetlands > Peat | place...
CAACCAGCAGTCCGATCGCAATGGCCAGGGCAAAACCGACGGCTTGAGTAGAAAAGTTCAACGAGCAGTGACGCTAACCGCGCGCCGGCTGCCGATTTTACGGAGCAATCGGCAGGCTGTCACCTTTTGAGCCAACACTGACCTTCCGGTCCGCTTTGGGGTCATGCTGAGCCCGCATCGCGGCGAGGCAACCATGTTTCGCTTGGCTTTGAAAGGGCGCCGCTTCAGCCGCGCCGCAACAACAAACAAACCAATGACATCACCGGTCGGCGCAGCCCGACGAGGGATCTGCAGTTTCCTATTCAGGACATAGAAATCTTCGCCTGCGGCGTGCACAATAACCCAGGAACGCTTATGTCCACCTTGGCTGCCGATCGACCCGAATGCTGGCCCACGCTATCCCTGGAAGCCTGGAAGGATACCTACGCCACGCTCCACATGTGGACACAGATTGTCGGAAAAGTCCGGCTGGCGCTCACCCCGCTGGTGAACCACTGGTGGAATGTCCCGCTATATGTCACTGCGCGGGGTCTCACCACATCGCGCATTCCCTGCGGCGAACGGTCCTTCGAGCTCTGGTTCGACTTCCTCGAGCATCGGCTTGTGCTTGAGACCAGTGACGGAGCCGTGAAGACACTGCCGCTTGGCCCGCGCTCGGTGGCTGATTTCTGCCAGGACTTCATGAAGATGCTTCGGTCGGCGGGGATCGAGGTCAAAATCTGGCACATGCCGGTTGAAATTCCCGATCCCATCCCATTCGACCAGGATCGGGTGCACGCGTCATACGACTCCAAGCCAGTGGAAAAATTCTGGCGCATCCTGTTGTCGGTGGATTCTGTTTTCCAGCAATTCAGGGCACGATTCATCGGCAAATCCAGCCCGGTGCACTTCTTCTGGGGAAGTTTCGACCTGGCAGTAAGCCGTTTTTCCGGCCGGCGGGCGCCGGAACGGCCCGGCGCCGACGCCATGACGCGTGAAGCCTATTCCCATGAGGTGAGCAGCGTCGGCTTTTGGCCCGGCAGCGGAGACATCAAGGAAGCCGCCTTCTACTCCTACACCGTGCCCGAACCGCAGGGTTTCAAGGAGGCGCGCGTCAAGCCGGAGGCCGCCTTCTACCACAAACAACTTGGCGAATTCCTTCTGATGTATGACGACGTTCGCAAGGCGAAGTCGCCCAGCACGTCATTGCTGGATTTTTGCCAGAGCACCTACGAGGCCGCCGCCACCCTCGGCAAGTGGGATCGCAATGCGCTGGAGAGGCTGCCTCGCGCCGCGAGTTGATACGAGAAGCCGACCTGCGGGCAGTTCAGTGGCCGATTGCTGAATCCTGATTTCTGAATGCTGACCGCGCTGCGGAAATTCCCCTTGCCAGTTGCCGCCGTAAACTGGAAACTGTTCGCTTTCGATGAACGTCGCAATCTTCGGCGGCACCTTCGATCCCATTCATCGTGGTCACCTGGCGGTGGCCAGCGCCGCCCGCCGTCAATTCCGTCTGGAGCGCATTTTGTTTGTGCCGTCGGGCAGGCCCCCGCACAAGCGCCGCCAGCCGCTGGCCTCGTTCGAACATCGCTATGCCATGGTGACCCTGGCTACCGCAGGCCATGCCGGTTTTGTCCCGTCGTTGATGGAGGCGCCTGCCGGAGAAGGAGGTCGGCGGCCCAGCTACAGCATCGACACTCTGCGCCGCATACGGCCTACGCTAAAACGCGGCGATCGACTGGTGCTCATCATCGGCATCGACGCCTTTCTCGAGATCGCCACATGGCATGAGGCCGAAAACGTACTGCACGAAGCGGAATTCATCGTCGCCAACCGCCCTGGGTTTTCGTTGGACGACGTCGCGGCTGCCTTGCCCCCAGGTATTCGCCCGTCGGCAGCGGCCTGGGCCACTCGCCGCTCGCGTCCCCAAAACAGGATCGTCCTCGGGGACGTCAAAATCCATCTGCTGACCGGCGTGCATCGCGACATCTCCGCCACCCAGATTCGCTCCGCGGTCCGCTCCGGCCGCAATCTGGACCGCCTGGTTCCCAGCGCCGTCGCCGACTACATCCGTAAGATGAACCTTTATCGTTCGCCTCCGGATTAATAATCATGTTTATAAGTGCTCTGCTACCGTGTAATGGCAAAGCAATCCATTCTCGACACTCAATAACCAGATCGTTCATGGCAAATAAGAAGAAGATTGATCAGACTCGGCAGCAACTCCTGGCCGCGATCGAGGCGGCCGAATCCCGCAAGGCCGACGACATTGTCCTCCTCGAAATGGGCAAGCATTCCGGCGCCTTCACCGATTATTTCCTCATTTGCTCGGGCAGCAATCCGCGGCAGATTCAGGCCATCGCCGATGCCGTCCAAGAGCAGCTGCAGAAATCCGGGCTGCGCCCCGCCCACGTTGAGGGATACAACCAGGCGGAGTGGGTGCTGCTCGACTACGTGGACTTCGTCGTCCACATCTTCTCCACCCGGGCCCGCAACTTCTACAACCTGGAGCGGCTGTGGAAGTCGGCCACACAATTAAATGCTGCCGAATTCATCGCCGCCGCATCCGCCCCGCGCAAAGCTCGTGCGTCCTCAGCGGCGGGCAAACGCCTTCGAGCTAGGGTGAGTAAGAGGAAATAAGGAAAAACACCGGCTGATCCGATTACTTTTCAACTTTCAATTTCCCCGATTGCCCGATTCTCCGATGGAACTATCTCCTTCCCGCCCTTATCCTGTAAGATTGATTGAGGTGGGGTGCGCCCCGCCGTGTGAGGTCAGCGCAGCTCGATATGCCAGTGCCCGTATCCCAGATGTGGACCGTAGCTTCCTACGTCATCAGCCAGAAGCTGAAGCGGCGGAAGCACTATCCCGTGGTCCTGATGCTGGAACCGCTGATGCGCTGCAACCTCGCCTGCGCCGGCTGCGGAAAAATCCAATATCCCGCGCATGTGCTGAAGAAAGACCTCACGCCCGAGCAGTGCTTCCAGGCAGTCCAAGAATGTGGCGCTCCGCTGGTGAGCATCCCCGGGGGCGAGCCGCTGATGCATCCGCAAATCGCCGAGATCGTCCGCGGCCTGGTGGCGCGCAAGAAGTATGTCTATCTCTGCACCAACGGCCTGCTGCTTAGCGAGAAGCTGGATCAATTCACGCCCAGCAAGTATTTTTCGTTTGTCGTCCACATGGACGGCCAGCGCGAGCACCACGACTTCTCCGTCTGCCGCGAAGGCACCTACGACAAGGCCGTGGCCGCGATCCGCGCCGCTCTCGCGCGCGGTTTCCGCGTCACCACCAATACGACTTTGTTCGACGGCGCCGATCCGCAGAGCATCCGCCAGTTCTTCGACGAGATGATGGACCTCGGGGTTGAGGGCATGATGCTGTCCCCCGGCTACACCTACGACAAGGCGCCCGACCAGGAGCATTTCCTCAGCAAGAAGAAGACGCGCCGCTTGTTCCGCGAAATTCTGAGCAATCGAAGTCCGCGCTGGAAATTCAACATGAGCCCGCTCTTCCTCGAGTTCCTCATGGGCCGCCGCGACTACGAGTGCACTCCCTGGGGCATGCCCACCTACAACATCTTTGGCTGGCAGAAACCCTGCTACCTGCTGCAGGACGGTTATGCCGATAGCTTCGAGGAACTGATTCGGGAAACCAAATGGGAACACTACGGCGCGCGCAGCGGCAACCACAAGTGCGCCAATTGCATGGTGCACAGCGGGTATGAGACGAGCGCGGTCAATCACACCTTCGGCTCGCTGGCCGGATTCCTGGCAACGATGCGTGCCACATTCTTCCACCGCTACAAGGATCCGGATGTGCCCGGCGGCGCGGCGCCCTCTCACCATCCTCCGCGGCAACTGGTGCAAATCACCACGCCCGAAGGCTGAGATTGTTTCTTACCCTGGGGTCGTGCTAAGCCCGCGTCGCGGACGAAGCATCTCTTCATTTGTCCCCTCCAGCGCCAAGTTAGAGACTTTGAATTGCAGTTCTTCATTTAACATTTACGAGATAACAGTTTTCCTATGCGCGATCCCAAGCTCACCCCCCACTCCGATTCAGACGAAGAATCCCTCGGCACGGTCCACGAAAGGCTCGAAGGCTGGATTCCGCAAATGGCGAGCGACGAGGAAATCCGCCTGGCGCTGGAGAAAGCCTTTGACTACCGCGGCGACATCACTATCACGCTGAAAAACGGGGAGAGCATCGAGGGCTACATCTTCGACCGCCGCAGCCACAGCTCATCGCTGAACGAGTGCACTGTCCGGTTCATGCCCAGGAATCAATCCGGCAAGATAACCCTGCGTTACTCCGATATCGCCGGCCTTGCCTTCACCGGACGCGATACAGCTGCCGGCAAAAGTTTCGAAGCCTGGGTCAAGAAGTACAAGGAAAAGAAGGCGGCTGGGGAAAAGAACATCGGCATCGACTCGGAACCGCTCGACTGATTGCTTCACCAGGTCTCTGGCGGTTCTGATCGGTGAGGAAGAAGGTGCGGCTCCACCCTGTTACACTTGCCTCCATGCTGCCAGGATCGGTCTCACCTGAAGGCACGGCTCGCTACGCCGGCCGCTTTCCCGCCCTGCAACAGGCGGGACATTTTCGCCAGCCGCGGCACGTTCCCGGCGCCTCCGACCTCACGCTTTCCTCCATTGCTCTGGGCACATACCTCGGCGAGACCGACGATGCTGCCGACCGCTCCTACACCGAGGCCATCATCCAGGCTTTGCGCTCCGGAATCAACGTGCTCGACGCCGCCATCAACTACCGCCACCAGCGCTCGGAGCGCAACCTGGGAGCCGCTCTGGCACAACTCGTGGCAACCGGCGAGGTCCAGCGGGATGAAGTCGTGGTCTGCACAAAGGCTGGCTATCTGGCTTTTGATGGCGATGTGCCTGCTGATCCGGCGGCCTACTTCGAGCAGGAGTATTTTCAGCGCAGGGTGATGGACAGAAGCGAAGTCGCTGGTAGCGTCCACTGCATGGCCCCCAAATACCTGACTGATCAGATCGAGCGCAGCCGCCGCAACCTGGGACTCGAGACAATCGACGTCTTCTATCTTCACAATCCGGAGCATCAACTCGGCGCGGTCAACGAAGACATCTTCTGGAAGCGGATCGGGGCGGCCTTCACTGCGCTAGAGACCGCAGTCACCGAAAACAAAATCCGTTTCTATGGCGCGGCCACGTGGAACGGTTTTCGTCTCGCCCCCACCCAGAAGGGCTACATGAATTTAGAGCGCATGGTGCACACCGCGCGCGAAGTCGGCGGTCCAGAACACCATTTCCGTTTCGTACAACTGCCATTCAGTCTGGCAATGACTGAGGCCTGGGCTTTGGGAAATCACAGCTGCAATGGCCGGCAGGGTTCACTTTTGCAGCTTGCGACCGATTTCGGCATCGCGGTGATGGGAAGCGCCACGCTTTATCAGGGACAGTTAACCAGCGGCATGCCCGATCCCCTGCGGCAAAAGCTCGGGCTCGAGAGCGATGCGGAAAACTCCATCCAGTTCGCGCGCTCTGCCACCAACCTTACTTCATCGCTGATCGGAATGGGCCAGAGCGCGCATGTTCTCGAGAATATAAGGGTCGCGGCGCAACCTCCGATGCCGCGCGAGGCCTGGGAAGGTATGTTCAGCGAAGCTGGGGAGTAGTCAGCAGTCAGCGCCAAAAGCCGATCCTTCGACTCCGCGCCCGTGACTCGCAAAAGACGGGGGTCGGAAGAAGCAAGACGGGCGCGTCGCTCGGATTGCTGCCAACCCACCGTACATCACCCCCACTGTCCTTCCGTCCATCGAGACATGCGCCTCCGGCACCTCGCCAAGCCTCAGGAATACAGATAAAAACTTTCTCATCTCCGCCACGAAGGGATCTGACACATGTGGAAGCCCACACCTGTTGATGGAACGAGCACCGGTCCAGCGCCCCAGCCACCCGCAGCCAAGCCCGCGGAAAACCGTTCGTACACTGAATTCAACACGCCCAAGCCGGTGGCCAACACCAATCACGCCGTGATTGGCAAGTCCCTGGTGATCAAGGGCGAGATCACCGGCTCCGAGTCGGTGCTGATCGAAGGCCAGGTGGAAGGCTCGGTTCGCCTACCCGGGAACTACGTCAATATTGGCGCGACCGGTAAAGTAAAGGCCAGCATCACGGCGGCTGAAGTCGTGGTGCGCGGCACCCTGGAAGGCAACGTGACCGTGGGCGACCGCCTCGACATCCGCACCGGCGGCTCGCTCACCGGCGACGTGATTGCCAAGCGCATCAGCATCGAAGAGGGCGCCTTCTTCAAGGGCAGCATCGATATGAAGGGTGATGCCAAGGCCGCCCGCCCCGAATCGAAATCAGACTCGAAGCCGGAATCCACTTCGTTCAAGCCGGAATCGAGCTCGACTTCGTCGTCCTCGCGTTCCTCGAAATTGGAAGAGTTTGAAGCAGCACTGAGCGCCGACTAGCAGCCATTCGGCAGGCTCTCGTCGACGCACCTCTCGCCCTGTCAGCCAAGTGCAGGAGGGGACCGCAAGGTCCCCTCTTTTTTGTGCGCGTTTCTCAAGATGCGCTGCCGTTCTCCCCATCAATCGCGCTAACAGCTTTCCGCTAAGTCCATCCGTTTCAGCATCTAGCGCGATCGGCCAACAGTCCGGCCATTTACTGCATCTCAGCGTCGCTCTGTAACTGACTACCTTTTTGGCGAGGACGTGAATGCCTGATAGCGATCAGGGGAACCGTGTTCGGGGAGCAAATGCCCGCGAACTTGCCTTGTTGATCCTGGCGGCTGCCGCCATATTGGCGCTGGCCGGATGTCAGGGTCTCACCTCAAGCTCCGATCCCTCCAGCGTGTCGACGCAAGCCGGTCTGACTCAGATCAATCACATCATTTTCATGGCGCAGGAAAACCGTGGGTTTGACCACTACTTCGGCGACATGCGCCAGTACTGGGCCGCCAATGGCTTTCCGGATCAGTCTTTCGACGGACTGCCGCAGTTCAATCCGCCATCGGGCGCTTCACCGCTGCAGGGGCCTGCTCCGACTAACCCGGGATGCGACCCGGCGTTTCCGTTTCCCGGGAACGACTGCACTATTGACGCCAACAGTCCGCAGATTGCGTCCTTTCACATGATCTCGCAGTGCATTGAAAATCCGAGCCCGTCCTGGAATGAGGATCACGTGGATTGGAATCTCAGCAACCCAGTTTCGTCGACTCCCACTCTTGACGGCTTCGTCTGGACGGCCGCCCATGACGCACGAAACGAAGGCTTTTCCGACGTGGACGGCAAGCGTGTTATGGCCTACTACGACGCCAGCGACCTCCCTTACTACCGCTTCCTGGCGTCGAGTTTCGCGACCTCCGATCGTTGGTTTTCGCCTGTCATGTCGCGTACGCAGGCCAACCGAATGTACATGGTGGCGGCAACCTCGGCGGGCCACGTCTACCCGCTGGCCGCGGGTGCCCCGCCCCTCAGTAACACAACCGTCTTCGACCTGCTGCAGAATGCCGGGGTGTCATGGAAAATCTATGTTACCGATCTTACGCACGCCAATCCTCCAGTAAACGACAGCGACTTAAACCCGTTCACCGCGGGCGCCAAATATCCGCAAAATGTTGTAGGGGTGGATCAATTCTTCACTGACCTAAACAATGGAACCCTGCCTTCGGTGGCTTACATTGAGCCGGGTTTCAACAGTGGCCTGGATGAGCACCCGGGGCTGGATGATGGCGAACCGGGGGGCAGCGTTCAGGTCGGATCGCAGTATGTTTCCACCTTGATCGGCGCTCTCATGAAGAGTTCTGCCTGGAAGGACTCCGTGTTCATTCTCACCTTCGATGAATTCGGAGGTTTCTATGATCACGTGCCGCCACAACCAGCGGTAAGTCCGGACGGCATCAAGCCCATCGACCTGCAACAAGGTCCGCCTCCGAACGGCCCGGATATCTGTGTAGGAAATAGTGGCCCGAACTGCGACTTCGTCTTTACCGGCTACCGGGTGCCGCTGATCGTAGTCTCGCCCTTCACCAAGAAGAACTTTGTCTCGCACACCGTGGCCGACTATACCGCCTGGCTCAAGTTGGTGGAGACTCGTTGGGGTCTTCCCAGCTTGACCAAGCGCGATGCCGCACAAATGGATATGACCGAGTTCTTCGACTTCAGCAATCCTCCCTGGCAAACACCGCCCACAACCCCGGCGCAGCCGACCAACGGTGCTTGCTATTTGGATCACTTGCCATAGAGAGCCCCTGCGCAGCTCGGGTCTTGCCCTGCCGCGTGTGGCGTGGAGACCCCTGTCCGCGGCTTTCGGCAATACCGGCAAGAAGAAAAGCGTGCTCCAAGTGGAGGGAGGACTCGGAAAAGACTTCGTGCAGACACTTGGATGCCGCTAAACCCAGCTTCCCCTAGAGCGTCCTCTTAAACAACGGCGTTGCCACGCTGATCATTACCATCGCAAACAGCGTCAGGAACAGCATGTCCTGCCAGATGGCGGCGAAGCCCGCCTCTTTCAGCAGCAGCGCCTTGAATCCGTGCACCGCGTAGGTGAATGGATCCACAATCGCGATGGCCCTGAGCCAAGCCGGGAATGCCTTGATGGGATAAATCGAACCGCTGGGAAAAAACAGCAACGTGTTGAGCACGCCGAAAATCGCGCGTGGCACCAGCGGATCCTCCACCCGCACCATCATCAGGAACATCATGGTGTTGAATGCCAGCGAAGTGGCCAGAATCATCCCCAACAGCCATAGAAACGTGGTGGGATGAAAGGTGTTGCTCACGCCGGCAATCAGCGAGCCCACAAAAGTGATCACGATTCCCGCGCCCACGGCCTTAATCGCGCCCGCCACATTCAAACCCAGGACCAGCTCGGTTTTGGTGATCGGCGTGACGAGGTAGCCTTCATGAATGCCGCGCGCTTTGTCGTCGATGTAGAGCATGCCGCCGCCGATCATCACCGAAACAAACATAGCCAGCGCAATCGAGCCGGGCAGCAAATACTTCAAATACTCGATGTAGGGATACAGCTCTACTGTATCGAGCACGACCTTCTGCAATATCCGGGGCTCGACCACGGGATCATTGAGCGCGTCCGTCAGCTCGCGCATTTTGTCTTCGAGAGAGGAACTCATGAAGTTGTCGCTGTTGTCCACGATCAGCGCGATGCGCGGATGTTCCTGCTCATACATGCGGCGGGAGAACTGCGGGGGAATGACCACGGCGGCGTCGAGCTTGCCGTTGCGGACATCGTTCATCACCTGCCGATCGTCGCTGTAGTAAATCGGACGAAAGGTGCGTGCGGTGGCCTGCACGGAATCAAACGCCTCGCGGATCTTCAGTGCTTGTGTGCCGCCATCCTGGTCCACCACGCCCAGCCGCGCATCGCGAATCTTTCCGCCAAAGGCATTGCCCAGCACGAGGAGCTGCACCAGCGGAAAGACCATCGATACCATCATCAGCGCTGGCGAGCGCAGGAACTTGCGCAATTCACGTTCGACTATGGCCCACATCCGTTGCATGATTCGTTCCCTATTGCCGCATCTGTCGAGGTTTCGCCTCGACCTTCCACCCCAACCAAACGACGGCTAGGATGGGGCACCCTCAAGTTCGTGGCTCAGCTCAGTAAATTCATCACTAATACCCGGGACGAGTCGGCATCACAAATCCGAACGCTTTCACCTGCTCATCGCGCAGCTGCCGTCCCGTATAGTGGACAAACACATCATCCAAAGTCGTGCTCTGCACCGACAGCGACTTCACTTCCACTCCGCTCTTGAGCGCCAATTCCACCAGCGCGGTGGTGGTGCGCGGGCCAGCGGAGGTCATGATGCGGTACATGTTGGCGCCTTCGTGCTGCACGTTGTGCACGTCCTCCAATTGCCGCAATTCCTGTTCCCAATCCGCAGGAGCATGGAGAAATTGGGCTTCGATCACATTCGTGCCCGGCACGGTTTGCTTCAGCGCCATCGGTGTATCCAGAGCGACCAACTTGCCATGATCCACGATGGCGATGCGGTCGCAGAGCCGATCGGCCTCATCCATGTAGTGCGTTGTGATCAGCACAGTCAGATTCCGCTCGCTCTTAATGCGCGTGAGCATCTCCCAGACGGCGACACGCGAGACGGGATCCAACCCGGTGGTCGGTTCATCCAGAAAAAAGATCTTCGGAGAGTGCACCAGGCCACGCGCGATCTCCAGCCGTCTCCGCATTCCTCCGGAAAGCGTCTTGGTCTGCGCGCTGCGCCACTTCGACAGATCCACCAGTTCCAGCAGTTCGTCGATGTTGTGTTTGCGCTGATCCGCAGGGACGCTGTAGAGCTTGGCGTAGATGTTCAGATTCTCATCCACCGTGAGATCGGGATCGCTTGTCATCGCCTGCGGAATCACTCCGATGTTGCTGCGAGCAGCATCCGGTTCGCTGGCTACGTCATGCCCGGTGATCTTCGCCGACCCCGCGGTGATGGGGATCAGCGTGGTCATCATGCGGATCAAGGTGGATTTCCCGGCCCCATTTGGTCCCAGGAGGCCGAAGATTTCGCCTTCAGCGACGGAAAATGACACATGATCCACCGCTGTGAACTCGCCAAACTTCTTGACGATGTGGCTGACCTCTACGGCGAGCGCGCGTGAAGCATTCGCGTTTCCATCTCCACCTGCAACCCCGGCTGCAGAGCCGTTGCCGGTCTTCGGATTGAAGTCCCCAAGCACCTAGTTTTTCTCCGCCACGGCGCTGTGCGAGCTCCCGCCGTTCCTATCCTGGGCCGGCAGAAAAGGCGCGCTCACCGGCCGTTTCAACACCTGCTGGGGGACCAGCACCTCGGCGGTCAGGCCCGGCACCAGCTTCCGCTGGCTGTTGTCGATCTGCAGTTTGAGCGCGACCGTCTTGATGTCACGTTTGCGGCGGCTGACGTCGCGCTGGGTTGCAAAATCACCTTCCACGCCTTTGAAAATCACCTTGCCAGTCACTTCTTCTCCCGAAGGCAGGCGGACCGGAAGGGTTTCGCCGATGGCAACTTTCGTACCGTAGGTCTCTGGAATTGCGGCCCGCACCCAGGTGTCGCTCAAGTCCACCACGGTCACGATAGGCGTGCCCGGACTCACAACCTCGCCTTCACGCGCGGCGCGCACCGACACAATCCCTGAAACCGGCGAATAAACCTTGGTGTAATTCAGGCGGGCTTCCATTTCAGCGATCTGTGCCTGCGCACTGACCGCTGCGGCGCGATTTACGTCGACCGTTTTAATCGCCGCATTTGCCTGCATTGTGCGCGCTTTCGCCGCCTGCAATTCCGCGCGGGCGGCGCTGATCTGGTGCTGCAGTGAGTCGACGCGGGCCTGTGCCTGCTTCAGCGATGCCGTCGCGCGGTCGCGATCCTGCTGCGAGGCCACTCCCTGGTCAGCCAGCGATACCATGCGCGCCGTGTCCAGCTTCTGGCGCTCGAGGTCAGCTTGCGATTCCACCAGCTGTGCCTGAACTGACTCCAGCTTGGCCTGAGCGTTGTAAACGTCACTCGACGTCGATCCCGAGGTTGCCTGTTCGGTAGCGCGCGATTCCGCCACCCGCGACCGCAGGCTGGAATACATAGCCTCCGCTTGTCGTTTCTGGGCGAGCATCTCGGCGGTATCCAACTGGGCGATCAGATCTCCCAGCTTGACCTCGGATCCCTCATCCACCAGCAGCTTTTCGATACGGCCGGAAATCTTGGCGCTCACGATGACCTGGTTCGCGTCCACGGTGCCGATCAGCACCAGCGACCGGTTGCGATCAGTGGAATAGAAGTAATAAGCCACCGCTACCGCCAGAATGATGGCCAGCAATATCGCGAATTTTTTGCCTGGCTTCACTGGGGCCCTCCCTCCTGCTCGCGCGCCAAACTTTCGCCAGCAGCTTCTGGCGAACGAAACAGCGCCGCGGCGATCAAATCCAGAACCGCTGCGCGCCGCTCCGCGATCCGCTCGGGGGACAGCGGATCTCCCGGCAAAATCAGCCGGATTACAGGCAGGCTGTTGAAATAGAAAACCGTGACGGCAATCATTGACGGCACAAAGTGTTCGACCCTTAGGGGCCGAAATTCTCCGCTTTCGATGCCTTGCTGCAATGTTCGTGTCACCCGCTGAAATAACGGTAGGAAGTACTGCTCGACCAAGTGCTTCAAGTGCGGAGAGCGATTGCGTCCGGCACGCATCATTTCGTGCTGTACGAGCCGGGGCAGCAGACTCGAATCGCCTGCCGACCTGGCGATGAAGTCAAAGTAGGCCCCCACATAACGCATGATCTTGTCGCCCGGGGGCAGATCACTCTCCAGTATGGGAAGAACCCGCGTCACTAATCCCGAAAACACGCTGTCCAGCACGGCCCCGTACAGGGCCTCTTTGTCATGGAAGTAGTAATAGAGCAGGGCCTTGTTGACGCCGGCGGCGCGCGCGATCTCATCCGTGCGCGCACCCGCAACCCCATGCTCGGAAAATTCCCGAATCGCGGCCTTGAGGATGGCAGCGCGGGTCTTCTCCGGCATGCCCCGGGAGCCCGACTTGATTTTGAGTTTTGCGGTGGCAGTGGACATATATTTAATTAACTGGTTAGTTAGTTTACAGAGGAAACGCGGGAAAAACAAGAGAAAACGTATTGGCGGTTAAGTTATTGAATTTAAACTGGTCATTTGCGATATTCGACCACAAGGTCTCGCCTATTCACCGTGCTCTAATTGGCTGTAAGCCACAGCCACGGCGGCTGCTACTCGCGCATTGTTCTCCAGCACAGCCAGGTTCGTCCTAAGCGTTCTGCCGTCACTCAGTCGCGCCAGTTCGGTTAGCAAGTACGGAGTCACTGCCTTGCCCGGAACTTGAGCTTCTTTTGCGGACACGAGCGCCTTGGACATCAGAGTCTCCACTTCAGCCGAGGTCAACGCGCTCTCTTTCGGTGGAGGATTGCCGAATACGATGCCGCTGCGAAGCCCCAGGTTCCAGTGCGCTTTCATCAACCTCGCAGCCTCGTCTGGCGTGTCGATGCGATGGTTCAGGCGCAACCCGCTATCTAACGAAAAGAAAGCAGGAAATTCGTGGGTGCTGCAACCCACCACCGGAACGCCCAGAGTCTCCAACACCTCGAGGGTGCGTGGCAGGTCGAGAATCGCCTTGGCTCCGGCACAAACCACTGCTACCGGACTTCTGGCCAGCTCTCCCAAATCGGCAGAAATGTCGAAGCTGTCTTCCGCACCGCGATGAACTCCGCCAATCCCACCCGTAGCCATAACCGGTATGCCGGCGCGCGCAGCGATGAAGACCGTCGCCGCCACAGTGGTCGCTCCTACGCCGCCCGAGGCTAGAATCGCAGCGAGATCGGCACAGCTCACCTTAGCCACCCGATCTCCCTGGGCGAATGTTGCTAATTCGCCGTCCGAGACGCCCACCTTCGCCCTTCCATTGAGAATACCGATCGTTGCCGGAATTGCTCCTTCTTCCCGAACAACGGCTTCCATTTTGTGAGCCGTCTCGAGATTCATTGGCGGCGGCAGTCCATGCGCGATTACCGTCGTCTCCAGCGCTACCACGGGTATTCCTTCGGCTAGCGCTTTCGCTATCTCGTCCGAGAGCTCAAGATAGTCGCCCAACTAATCCTCCACTGCTCTTCGGAGCAATGACCGGACCAAAAGACCGCGTCCGTTACAATGCCGGGCGGTGAACCCACACAAGTCACGCCCAGGTCGCGTTGTCGTACTTGGAGACATTACCCTCGACATCCTGGCGCCGATCCAAGCTTTGCCCAATGCCGGCGAGGACTGCCTTTCTCCACGGCTCGAACTGCATTGTGGAGGCGTCGCCGCCAACTGTGCCGTGTCGCTCGCACGCTGGGGAGTGCCAGTTCGCCTGCTGGGAGCGGTAGGCCACGACGGCTTCGCCGACATCGTGCTGCGCATTCTACGGACCCAGGGAGTGGATGTCTCGCAAGTTCAGCGCACCAAGAAAGCCCTGACCGGGATCATGTATATCGCGGTTACCCCCGATGGCGAGCGGACATTTTTCGGGAGCCGCGGCGCCGGCGAAGTAGTGCAGCCTCGAAAAGAAGCAGTGTGGCTTCGGAGTGTACGCGCCGCACACTTTGCCGGCTACAACTTCCTGAGCCCCAGTACTGCGAAAACCGCGGAATATCTTCTCAACAGTATTCGAAAGGTGGGCGGAACTACCTCACTGGATGTAGGGAGCGCTCCCAGCCTCGAGGTTCCGGGCAAAATTTTGCAAGTCAGCCGCAAGGTGGATATTCTCTTTGTGAGTGTGGACGAGGCCCGCGCGATCACCGGCACGCGCACTGAGCAAGCGGCATTTGATGCTTTGAGACGCGCCGGAGCCCGCGAGGTAGTCTTGAAGCTGGGCGAGCGAGGCTGCCTGATTTTCGAGTCTGGCAAACTGCGGCAAATCCCGGCTTTTTCCGTTTCTGTGATTGACACTACGGGAGCGGGAGACGCGTTTGTTGCAGCCTATCTTCAGGCACGCTGGCGTGGCTGGTCCGTGATGGAAGCAGCTTTGGTTGCGAATGCGGCAGGAGCAGCCGCGGCATCCGTCGTTGGCGCGGGGGAGAGGATGCCGCGAGTCCGCGATATTCTGAGACTGATCCGCCGCGCACGGCTCGGTCAAGACTGGGATCCGATTCGGCAGCAAGTAGTCATGCGCTTGAGCCGAGAGCTTAGAGAAAGTCGACCCAATTCTCGAGGAGGTAGCAGTGCCAGCCAAGCCTGAGTGGAAACAAGCGATGGATCGTCCGCGGCTGAAGTCGCTGGCGGACCTGTTCGGAGTTCCCAAGCCGGTGATCGGAATGGTGCATCTGTGGCCGCTTCCGGGCTCGCCCGGCTACACCGGATATGGCATGCAGAAGATCATCGATCATGCCGTGCAAGACGCGGAAGCCCTGGTCGAGGGCGGCGTCAATGGCCTGATGGTCGAGAACATGTGGGACCTGCCGTACTACGTCGGCTCATCTGTCCAGCCGGAGGCAATGACTGCGCAGGCCGTGGGTGCTGCCGAAGTGGTGCGCAGTTTCCCGCTACCCGTCGGGATTAATGTAATTCACAACGGCGGCATCGTTTGTCTCTCCATTGCTGTTGCCGCAGGAGCACGTTTTATTCGCGTTTGCATTCTGACTGGCTCGCGGCTGTGGGATACGGGCGAACTCGACCACGGCTGTGCCGCCGACCTGATGCGCAAGCGCAAAGACCTTCACGCGGAGCGCATCCACGTGTTTGCTGATGTGGATAAAAAGCACTCGGTGCCATTCCCGGGAATCGACTTGGCCACGCACATCGAGTGGACAGAATTCTACGGGGCTGATGGCGTCATCGTTTCCGGACGCATGACCGGCAGCGCGCCTGACTTGGAGAAAGTTCGTGAGGTGAAGCGGCTGGCCACTCGTCCGGTGTTGATCGGCAGCGGCAGCGATACCAATAACGTCGCCAGCTTCCTGCAATTTGCCGACGGGATCATCGTGGGCTCAAGCCTCAAGAAAGACGGCGTGATGGAGAATCCCGTCGATGTAAACCGTGTTCGCGCGTTCATGGAAAAAGTGAAGCCGGTGAGAGAGGCAGTGGCGGTGAACGGTTAGCAATCAGGAATCCCTAACCAGCAGTCAGTAGCCAGTAATCAGTCGTCAGTGGTCAGTAGTCGAGGCTGCGCCTCGACCTCCCACTCAAGCCAAAGGAAGGCGTGGGTGGGGCACCCACCGAACTTCTGCAAGCAATCACAGCTGCGCTCCATACATCGGTATCGCCGCCCCTGTCACTACTGCCCCCGCATCAGTTGCCAACCACAAGATCATGCTTGCAATCGCTTCCGGCCTGATCCACTGCGAGTAGTCCGCGCCTGGATCTAATTTGCGATTTGCCGGGGTGTCGATCGTGGCCGGCAGAATCGAATTGGCCGTGATCCCCCGATTTTTATTCTCAATCGCGATAGTCTGGATGAGCGAAACCATAGCCGCCTTCGACGCGCTGTAGGCTCCAACGTTCGCGCCCGGGTCCAGGGCCGCGCGGCTAGCGATGGCAATGATTCGTCCGCTTCCCGCGCGTTGCATGGGCGCCAGGACAGCGCGCGTCATGAAGAATGCGGCGTCCAGATTCAGCGACATCATGCGCTTCCAGGTCTGGTCGTCCATTTTGTCCACAGGCTGTCCGCCGGCGAATCCTCCTACGAGATGAGCCAGCACGTCGATGTGTCCGAGATGGCGCAGTACCTCCTCAACCACATCCTGCGCACCCTGCGCCATGGTGATGTCCGCCGGTACCGGCTTGAATGCTGGATGATTGAAATCCGATGCCCGAACGTGGGGCGCCACGCCCACCGTGATCGCCCCGGCATCAAGAAAGACCTTGGTCACTGCCGTTCCCAGCCCACCAGTCGCACCGGTCACCAAAACAACTTTGCCTGTCATGAAACCACCGTTGCTCGCCAAGACTACCGCTTTCCTTAGTCTTTACTGTACCGATTCCGCTTCTTATCGGCGTGGCGTTCCAGCCCGAGCTGGATCAGCCGGTCGATCAGGTCTGGATATGAAATCCCCGACGCCTGCCACAGTTTTGGGTACATGCTGATGGACGTAAAGCCGGGCATGGTGTTGATCTCGTTAACGTAGATTTTTTCGGTTTTGGGGTCCATCAGGAAATCGACTCGCCCCAGCCCCGAGCAGTCTACCGCCTTGAACGCGGCAATCGCCATCTGTTGCACCTGCTTCTGTTGAGCTTTGCTGATGCGAGCTGGAATCAGCAGCTGTGAGCCCTCATCGAGATACTTAGCGGCGTAATCGTAGAACTCAGTCGCAGGCACAATCTCTCCCGCAACCGATGCGATGGGATCGTCGTTGCCCAACACCGAGCATTCGATCTCCCGCGCCCGCCCTTTCTTTCCGCCGACGCCGTGCTCCACGATGATCTTGCGGTCATATTTGGCCGCCTCGTAGATAGCGCCATCCAGTTCGCTGCGGTCGTGCACTTTGCTGATTCCGACCGAGCTGCCCAGATTGGCGGGCTTCACGAACACTGGGTACTTGAGCTGTTTCTCAATCTGGTTGCGAACTTTAGCCGGATCCTGCTCCCAATCCCGGCGCAGGATGGTCACATGCTTCACAATTTCGAGCCCGGCGCTGCGGAACAGGCTTTTCATGACATCTTTGTCCATGCCTGCCGCCGAGCCCAGAACGCCCGCGCCTACATAAGCTATGTCCGCTAACTCCAGCAAGCCCTGGATGGTACCATCCTCGCCAAAAGTGCCGTGCAGGACGGGGAAGATCACATCGACGGCGATGGCGTGATCAGCAGGCCGCACCAAGTCGTGACTCGCCGCAGGATTTGACTCCATCTCGAACGGGATAATCGACGAATGGTCCGAACTGGGTATCGGCGGCACCAGGACCGACTCACCTTTCGCCAGCACCGCTGCCGCCTCCGTAGCTTCAGGATCGCCCGCCCGTAGGTGCTTTTCCTCTTTCTTGTGTCCCCGCAGCAGCCGTTCCGCGTGGGCGGCGGCCAGCCAGCGTCCCTGCTTGGTGATCCCAATTGGGACCACGTCATACTTGTTTTTGTCGATGTGCTGAAGAACTGAGGCGGCGGAAAGCAGGGAGACCTCATGCTCGCCGCTCCGTCCGCCGAACAGGACACCCACCCGTAACTTCTTGGCCATATTGGGGAAAATAAAGCTTCCGGTGGCAGGAAAGCAACCGTTCCCGGTGACTCGATTGCACCAGATCCATGTCAACTCTGGTGCGCGCCCGCATAGTACTTCGGTACTCTACCCACTTGGGGCGATCCTTCCGCATCATAGCTGGATGGAGCGCCTGCTTTCAGACGTGATCCCATTCATGACGTGTTCCCATGAGTTTTCCTGGCCGCGCCGCGCCAGTAACGGGGACTCGTATTACCAGGTCTGTCTTCGCTGTGGAGCCGAATATGGGTATGACTGGAACACCATGCGCCGTACCGAGCGCGTGGCTTCCCATACCGCGGTGCAAAACCGAGCCCACCTGAACCGGCAATCCGGCTGGCGCCCGCGCGCGCGCCGCCTGGCCGTGCAATTGGAACTGCAATTTCGGACCGAGAAATCCGGAAAGTGGACCGAAAGCCAGGTCCGCAACGTCAGCCGTAGCGGGGTGCTGTTCGATGCTGACGCCCCCATCGCGTCCAAGACAACGGTGGAACTGATCTTCGAGATGCCGGAAGAGATTTCCGGACAGCCGGGCAGCAAAGTGCTCTGCAAGGGCAGGGTAGCTCGCTGTTTGCCACCCCATGGCAGCAATCACCGGCATGCCGTGGCGGTGCACATCACCGGTTACGAATTTCTCCACGAGCGCAGAGAACCACGCAACGGGGATCCGCGCGCTTAAATTCCTAAGAGGTTAGTGGTAAACAGGAACCAGCCCGGGCCGCACTTGATGAACAGTAAGCGGCCCGGCGTTTTCCTGCACACCCATCACAATTCTTCAACTGCCTCAGAGAATCTTCTTTCCGAACGCTGACAACGCCAACTCCACCGCCAGCTCTGCCGTGCGATTGTGCTCGTCGATGACGGGATTTACTTCCACGATTTCAAAACTCAGCATGCGGCCATGGTCGGCGATGATCTCCATGGCGAGATGAGCTTCCCTGTAAGTCGCACCGCCACGAACCGGAGTGCCGACCCCTGGCGCGTCTTCCGGATCGATCCAGTCCATATCGAGCGAGATGTGATAACCAGCGGTGCCGCGTCCGGCCATGCGCAGGGCTTCTTCGATCACGGTGCGCATGCCACGCTCGTCAATATCACGCATAGTGAACACTTCAATTCCGGCGCGGTGAACGAGTTCTTTTTCCACTTCGTCGATGCTGCGAATTCCCACCAGTACGCAGTTTTCCGGCGCAATTTTCGGACTGAACCCGAAGATGCCGGATAGCTCGGGTAATTCCAATCCCATAATTGCAGCCATCGGCATGCCATGAACATTGCCACTGGGAGAGCTATCCGGCGTGTTGATGTCGCTGTGCGCGTCCATCCAGAGCAGCCCGATTTTCTGCTGTCTCCGCCGGTAAAACTCCGAGACCCCAGAGACCGTGCCCACTGCCACCGAGTGATCGCCGCCCAAAACCAGGGGAACTTCACCGGCTTCGAGCGTCTTCACCACTAACTCGGCTTCTTTGGTGCAGGTCGAGGTGATTTCTTTCAGGTACTTTGCCCGCGGATTGCCTTCCTTCTTCTGCTCCGCGATCGCGACGCTGACATTGCCGGCGTCTTCCACCTTGTGCCCAAGGCCCTCCAGTCGTGCTTCCAGGCCGGCCACCCGAACGGCGGAAGGTCCCATGTCGACGCCGCGGCGGGACTGTCCCAGGTCGAGCGGCACTCCTATCACACGGATTTTCTTAGGAACGATTCCGGTTCGATTGGAAACTCCTGCTACCGGTTCAACCGTTGCCTGCTCAGTAACAACTGGGTCCATACAAGTGCCTTCGATCCTTTCTTGCTGACTGGCTTCGATCGCTACACGATTCCGCTACGGATACAGGCGGTACAACATGCGCGGGAAGGGAATGGTCTCGCGCAGATGTTCGAGTCCGCAGATCCAGGCCACAGCCCGCTCCAGGCCCATCCCAAACCCGGCGTGCGGCACACCGCCATACTTGCGCAAGTCCAGGTACCAGTTGAACGCTTCCTCGGGAAGTTCGTGTTCCTTGATTCGCTTCAGCAGGAGCTCATAAGAGCCAATGCGCTGCGATCCGCCGATGATCTCGCCGTATCCCTCGGGCGCCAGCACATCTACGCACAACGCCAGCTCGGGACGGCTGGGGTCGGGCTCCATATAAAAAGCTTTCACCTTGGCGGGATAGCGGTGAATCATCACCGGCTTTTCGAACTGCGAAGAGATATAGGTTTCATCCGGGGCTCCAAAATCGCCGCCCCATTCAAACTTGCTCTCGAGCGCGCCTTTTGCATGGCCCTGATGCAGAATTTCAACCGCCTCGTCATAGCTGATCCGCGGAAATGGCGTGGTGATTTTTTCCAAAACATTGACATCGCGGGCGAGTGTCGCTAGATCGGACTTCCGGCGCTCCAGGACGCGCCGCACGATGAAGCTGATGAAGTTCTCCGCCAGCGCCATGATGTCATCGAGTTCGGCGTACGCGACTTCCGGCTCGACCATCCAGAATTCGGTCAGGTGACGCCGCGTCTTCGATTTCTCAGCGCGAAAGGTCGGCCCAAACGAGTACACCTTGCCCAGCGCCATGGCTGTGGCTTCGATATAGAGCTGGCCTGACTGCGTCAGAAACGCCTGCTCGTCGAAGTAGTCGACGGGAAAAAGTGTGGTCGTGCCTTCGCAGGCGGCGGGGGTGAGAATTGGCGGATCGGTGCGGACGAATCCCTGGTCGTCGAAGAAGTCATGCATGGCTTTTTCGATATCCGCGCGAACCCGCAGAACCGCAGCCTGCCTCGGAGATCGCACCCACAGATGCCGATGCTCCATCAGGAAATCGACGCCATGTTCTTTGGGCGTGATCGGGTAGGGATCGCCTTCGGGAACCTTCTGAACTACCTGCACATCCGTGACGTCAAGCTCATAGCCTCCAGGAGCGCGTTTATCTGCTCGCACTTTGCCATGCACCACCACGCTGGATTCCTGGGTGAGGTCCTTAACGGAATCGAATACTTGTGGCGGGACAGAATTCTTCGCCACCACTCCCTGGACAACTCCCGAACCATCGCGGAACTGCGGGAATAGCAGCTTACCGCTCTCGCGGAGATTGGAGAGCCAGCCCTTGAGGGTGACCAGCTGGCCTTCGAACTTCGAAAGCTCAGAGATGCGCGACACGGGCGCCGCCGCACTTATCTTTTCGTTAGCTGTGACCGACATAAAGACATTAAAGCAGACGGAGTGGATAGTCGTCTGCTTCTTCCGCTAGCTGGCCTCCAGCCGGCGGTAGGCAGCGCTCATATCGCGTGGGATATCCGCCTTCTCATGACCCTCGATTTCCATCAGCAATGGAGGCACGTGGGGAGCGGTCTTGAGCAGTTCCATCGCCTGCTGCCAATCGATATTGCCCTGCCCCGGCCAAAGATGCGCGTCCACATCCTTCTTATTGTCATGGACGTGCGTAGAACGGACGTGCTTCTTCAACAAGGCAAACGCCTCTTCCACGCTGCTCATCAGGTGGGCATGCCCAAAATCAAAGCAGATGCCGACATCCGGAAAGTGGGTGACATTCAAGAATTCCAGCAGCCTCTCCGGGGTAGACATGTCGTTGGGAATGTTCTCCAGCAGGATTGTGACTCCCAGCGGCTTGGCGAACGCGCGGAGATGCTCCACGCAGGTCATGGCCGCATCCAGTTTCTTGTCGTTGAAATCTTCTCCTCCCACGCCGAGATGCTGGACAAGAAAGCGAAACGGGATCTGCTCCGCGATTTCGATCGCCCGTTTGATCTCGTCCATGGCTTCCACGCGCTTGCGTTTTTCTCCGTCGGTGATGTTGATGGGCGGAGTTCTTCGTTCCCAGTCGTAATCGAGATACATGGGCGAATGGACCGAGTTGAGTGGAATCCCGCTGGTACGGAACCAATTGGCAATCTCCACCACATGCTGCTTGCGGTTGGCGTAATCCAGATGGCCCCGCGCCGCAAAAATCTCAATGGCCTCAGCACCGCCCCTGACCAGTCCGTCCAACAAACCGGGATGCAAACGCTCCCGGACATAAACGTAAGTTGACATCGCCTTCAGCATTCAGTACCCCAGTGCTCTCCCGTTATGACGTGCATCGCTGGCGCCTAAGAGCTCTCTCGACTGAGGATCGATCGCGATGCACTCAGCATCTCCCCAGTAATTGTGGAGATCGATTTTGTGGCCCATGTGCTCGAGTAGATGCACCGTATCAGGCGAAAAGCCTTTTTCCAATCGAATCTCATCCGGCATCCATTGATTGTGAAAACGCGGCGCATTTACGGCTTCCTGAATATTCATGCCGTAGTCGATCACCCCCATGAGAACGTTCGCCACGATGGTGGTGATGGTTCCACCACCCGGCGAGCCCAGGACCAGGAACAGCTTTCCATCCCTGGTCACGATGGTTGGCGTCATCGAGGAAAGGGGCCGTTTGTTGGAGCTTACGGCATTTGCCGGGCCTTGCACCAGGCCGTAAAGATTGGGTTTGCCGGGTGCGGCAGCGAAATCGTCCATCTCGTCGTTGAGCAGGAATCCCAGTCCCTCGGCGGTTACCCGCGAGCCTAAGCTGTCATTCAGCGTGGTAGTGACGGAGACCGCATTTCCCTCGGCATCGACAACCGAATAGTGAGTGGTATGCTCCGGTTCAACGCCAACAGCCGGCTGCGGGTGCAGAGTGGCGTATCTTTCGAGCTGATTGAAGACCGCGGGTCGCTTCAGGTCTGCACTCAGAGTGGCACGATGCGGGTCCAGACCCTCACGCCAGGCTTCGCCGTAGCGCTTGTCGATCAGTTGCGCCACAGGAATGTTGGCGAAATCGGGATCGCCCATGAACTCCGCCCGGTCAAAGTATGCCCGCCGGAAGGCTTCTATCGTGAGGTGCATGGAAGCGGCGGAGCGATTGCCGAGCTTCGCCAGGTCGTATCCTTCCAGAATGTTAAGAATTTCGATCAGCGCTACGCCTCCCGAAGAAGGCGGGGGCGCGCTGTAAACATCGTAGCCGCGATAAGTTCCATGGATCACCTTGCGTTCTTTAACTTCATAACTGGCCAGATCTTCGGCTGTGATCAGGCCGCCACCCTTTTGGATCACCGCTGCGAGGTCGCGCGCCATTTGACCGTGATAGAAATCGTCGGGATCCTTTGCGATGCGTTGCAGGGTCAAAGCCAAATCTGGCTGCTTCAGGACTTCGTCCGCCTGGTAGTACTTTCCGTCGCGCTGGAAAATGCGTCTGGATTCGTCGAACTTATTCAGTTCGGGATCCTTGAGGGACTCCGCATCCTCATAGGCCAGAGGAAAACCGTCACGCGCCAGCTTGATTGCAGGGGCGATCACTTGCTCCAGCCTCAGCTTGCCGAACTTTTTCTGCGCAAAGACCATGCCCGCAACCGAGCCAGGCACGGCAATCGACTTGTAGCCGATGCGGCTCAATTGAGGAATCGCGTTTCCCGAGGCATCCAGGTACATCTTCTCTGTGGCTTTGGCGGGAGCCTTCTCGCGGTAGTCGATGAAATGGAGGGCGCCGTCGGATTGACGCAGGAGCATGAATCCGCCACCTCCGAGATTTCCGGCCTGTGGATGAACCACGGCGAGCGCAAAGCCCACCGCAACCGCCGCGTCCACGGCATTTCCGCCCGCCTTCAGGGTTTCGACCCCGGCCTGAGAAGCCAGTTCATGCACACTGGCCACCATGACATGCTGGGCGTGCGTCGGCCGCATGGGGGCTGCCGCCAGGGGCTGAGCCAGGCACAGCAAAAGTAAGCTAAGTTGTAGTTTTCTTAGGATTTTAGACACCCTGCCCGCGCTCTCCGGCCTGGTGGCGTCGTGAGCGAAACTTGAGGCTAGCCCAGCAGCGACCAGACAGTCAAATTGTCGGCCGGTCCTGAATGTGGTTAAGGCGCGCGGCTGATAGGCCAGCAGGAACGAAGGTCATGGGCGCCTCTTGGGCCTCGTTCGTCGCTCGCCTTTTGTCGTTGCAGCAACTTTCGTCCGCGAGGGATTTCGAACTTGCTCCTGCATCTTCTTCGGCAATTTTGCGCAGACCAGTTCATACGACTCCCGCAGCAACTCCTCCAACTCAGCGCGGCTAAGAGCTTCCAGTCTTTCCAGCGCCACCCACTGAGCCCGTGCCAAGTAGGGCGCGGGTATGATGTCCGGCCGCTCAGTCAATTCATAGAACTTGTCAGGACTACACTTGAAGCTAAGCTTGGTCGGCGCGGAAGGCTCGAGCGGCAACACGACGAACATCTTGCCGCCAATCTTGAAGACCAGATCATCTCCCCACTGCAGAGTCTGGGTCGCGCCTGGAAGGGACATGCAATATTTGCGAATCGCTTCAATATCCATCTCGATGACGGCAAGTACGGGAAACTAAAGATCGCGCAATTTTGACACTACCGTGGCTATCTCATTTTCCTGAAACATGCGGATCGCAGCCACCCCAGACGCCCCCGCTTCCGCACAGGCAAACGCATTGTCCACCGTGACGCCGCCCAGCGCGAATACGGGCATTCGCTTCAGGCCGCCAGGCACGGTTCGATGGCAGACGCTGCGCAGTGCCTCAATCCCCAGCGAGGCTGGGCTCCCCAACTTCCCGTAGACGGGGCCGAATGTGGCCAGGTCCGCGCCATCCGACTCCGCCGCTCCAACATTGGCCAGCGAGTGGCAGGAAACCGCAATCACTGGCTTGGCCAAGCCTGCTCTTTCAAATACCGCTCGAACATCGCGAGGAGAAACATCATCGGAGCGAAGGTGTACGCCACTGGCGCCGCTTGCGATCGCCACATCCGTCCGGGAATTGACCAGCAACCGGCTCGCGCTACGGCAAGACTTGACGATGGCCACCGCTTCGCCCGCGAGCCGCTCCAATTCACGAGTATTCAAGTCACGTTCGCGCAACTGAATGTAGCCGATGCTGGCGGCGGCAGCCTCCTCGATTTTGGCGAGCAGTTTCTGCCGCCGTTCGGTTTCCTGCTCCGCCAGTTGCTTCCGGTCGGTAATGTAGTAGAGAAGCAAGCAGAAGTTGTGGCGACCTGCCAGTTCAAAACTAATTTCAAGGCTAATAACGTCATAGCCTGAACACGGACAACTCTAGGGCCTGGTCTTGGCGATCTCCGGTTCCTTCTCTCGTGGGGTCGGACCCAGATGATGCCTCGTAAGATTCTCCTTGAGATACTCAAAACCTTCTTCGGGTGTATCCACCATTTTGAACAGGTCAAGATCCTCCCGCGCGATTACTCCAGAATCCACCAGCGCCTGGAAATTGATGATCTTGTTCCAGTATTCGCGGCCGTACATCACAACCGCGATCTTCTTGGCCAGCTTTTCGGTCTGCGCCAGGGTCAGAATTTCGAACAATTCATCGAAAGTCCCGAATCCACCCGGAAAGACAATCAGCGCCTTGGAGAGATAGGCGAACCAGAGCTTACGCATGAAGAAATAGTGGAATTCAAAATTCAATTCCGGAGTGATGTAGCGGTTAGGCATCTGTTCGTAAGGCAGATTGATGTTCAGACCAATGGTCTTTCCTCCCGCCTCACGGGCGCCACGATTGGCGGCCTCCATGATTCCCGGACCGCCCCCGGTGGTGACTACAAAGCGCTGCCGTTTTGAGGGCAGGCTCAGCGCCCAGGTGGTAAGCATGTAAGCCAATTGCCGGGCCTCCTCGTAGTAGTGGGCCATCTCTACCGCGACCTGAGCGAGGCGAAAGTTCTCCTGCTCCCCCGGAGGTGCAGGTGTCTTGGAGAACGGCTTTTCCAACAGTTGCAAAGCGTCGGCGGCATCAGACTGGCTGTGAAATCGCGCCGAGCCGAAAAACACTACCGTGTCCTGAATACGTTCCCGGCGGAAGCGCGCCAGCGGCTCCAAATACTCAGACAGCACGCGCAGAACGCGCCCGTCGGGGCTGTTGAGGAATTTCTTGTTCTCATAGGCTAAGGGAGAGCGAAATGGGGTGTCGTCGGTCATGCGTCCTTTAAATCCGGGATTCAAGCATACAGAATGGAATACGTGTCAGGTAGGACTCGCTGGGTACAGCCATGGTCTATCTCTCTACTCCTACCGCTTGCCAGGATCGCGGTAGTGCACTGCCTCCCAGATCCCGATCCAGATATCGATCCACCCCACACCGGTCACGATTCCGCGAACAAAATTGTGCTGCGTAAAACTGCGCAACCCGGGATAAGCCGCCAGAAAGCTGTTCTGGTTCCACATGGGGGTCCAGGGGAGAATCGCCAGCAACACGCCCAACTCAATACAGAAAATTACAAAGATGACAAGCGAGATGCGGTGCAGCCAAATGATGCGCTTAGGCACCTCCGAGGCCGGATTGGCCGCTCCAGCTACACTCATTTCGTTTGCGCTCGAGTTTTCACCCTGGGCTGTCTCAAAGGGGAGGCCGGGTTGTTCCCGGTTCACGGCAGGGTTGGGCTCCGTGGACTTCGGGGCAAGATCCATATTCAGGGATTTTACGACTTTAGGGCCTTTATGCGCTGCGCCACGTCGCGGTAGTCAATATTGGTGCCGTAGACTTCCATGAAGTGCCGCAGGGCAGGCGTCCGCTCGCCCGCCGCCTCGTAAGCGGAGGCCAGTTCGTAGTGAACCGCCATCCGGGAATCGGAATCGCCAGGGATCTGCAAGGCTTTCTCAAACCACTTGATGCTGGCCTCGGGCACCCCTTTTTCCATGAAACACTGCGCCAGCCAGGTGTAGGCCTGCATAGTATGGGGAAAAGGAATTCCGGAGTCGACCGACTTGCAGACTTTCTGCAACTCGCCGATAGCTTCGTCGAGCAATCCCATTTCTTTGAAAGCAACCCCCAGGTTGTAGTGGGTTTCGGGATCCTCGGCTTCCTTCGTGCCTTCCTGTTCGACTTCCTCTTTGAATTCTTCAAACAGATCGGACAGCATGTTGCTGCCGACCGCAACTTCAGGTTGTATTTCCGTTGCCACCGCGGTGGCCGATGCCACTGCGCTGTGCACCGCCGCCGGAGCCTGAGGGGGAGGAATGACCGGTGCTCTTTGTGATCCGAAGGTAAATCCATTCCCCAGCGACTGGTCGAGATCGAGGACGAAATCGTCGAGTTTGTATTTTCCGGATTGTGGCCTGTCGCTCCTTGCGGCAGCGGCGACCGAATCGGGTTCAGGAGGTGCAGCTTCCGCCGGTTCGGGCTGCATCGACGCCGGCGCCGGTTCCTCTTCGCGTTCTTCTTCTAACGCCTCAGGCTCGTGTTTTTCCGGAATCGGCTCAGGTTCAGGCTGCGCCTTGGCTGCAATTTCTGGCTGACTTGCCTCGCGCACAGCTTCAACAGTGGGCGCGGTTGGTTCGATAGCCGCAGCTTCAGCAGGCTCGTGCTGAGTAGCGGGCGGCTGAACCTCCTCTTCGATTGCTTCCGGCCCGGTACTCTGCTCAACCGAACGCGGCTCATGAGCTTCAGCAGTCGGCTCGGGCGCGGGCGGTGTGACCGTGAACTCTGCCATTGCCGCGGGTTGGGGCTCCGGCTCGGCAGGCAAGACCTCGAATGCCGGCACAGTTTGCGCAGCAGCGGCCGCGATAGAAGCATTGTCAAACTCGTAGGCCGTGATGGTGGGTTTCGGCGCCCTCGCAACCTCCTCTTCCGCCAGCGTCGCATACGGAAGTGGGGCTTCGGCTTCGGTTTCGGCTTCCGCTTCTGCGTCTTCCTGGGCTGCCAAGGGGGTTTCTACTGATTCCGCGACAGAAACCTCTGGCTCGGGTTCGGGAACCGAGGCACTACCGGCTGCCAACTCCTGCTTGAGAGCCTCCAGACCCTCCGCCTCTGGCGCAATGTTTTGGCAGCGCGAAATGGCTAATTGCGCTTCTTCCCACATCGATTGCGAGAGATAAAAGCGAATCTCTTCCAGAAGGTCGGAGATTTCCGCCGGGCGTGGTTTGCGGAAGCTGGCTGTTGCCGCGGATTCGGACACGGCGGGCTCAGGTTCCACCGTGGCGGCTTCCGGCGCGGCAAGTTCGGCCTCTTTCTCGGAGCTCTCGACTTCAGGCGCAGATAAGTCAGCGGCCGCAGCAGTATCCTGCATCACTGCTGCTTCCCACTCCTCTGAGAGATCGATTTCGTGTGCCTCTCCGGCCTCTTGGTCAACCGGCGCGGCTGAAACAGGTTCGGGAGCAGCGCGTTCAACAAAGGCAGGCGCAGCAGGTTTGCTGACGGGTGGGGCGGCAATCGGCGCTGCCGCTGGAGCCGGCTCTTTCTGTTGTGGCAAAGGTGCGCGAGCTTCTCTCGGCGACGGAACGGCTGCCGGCTGGGCTGGTGCTGGCTGGGCTTCCGCTACCGGCTTTTGTTCCACCGCAGGCGTCTTCGGCTTGGCAATTCCCAACCGTTGACGATAGCGGCCAGCCATTTCCGCGTATTGCCTTGCCTCTTCGGCGCGCCCTGCTTCACGGTAGATTTGCGACAGAACGTCGCAACGCGCGGCAGCATCTTCCAGGCGGCCAGCCTTGGCATAGATTGCTGCCAAACGCTGGTTGATGCGAGCGTCTTTCGGTGCCTGTTGCAAGACCTCTTCCAGCTGCGGCAGAGCTTGCAGTGGCTTGTTATAGGAGTCGAACAGCTCCGCGTCGGTTAACGCCGAGCGGATAGCATCGCCTAGTTCCGGCGGATAGTCCTGCTGTAACGATGCACTGCCGGGATCCAACTCCTCGACGAAGAAAGCCTGCTCGGCCTCATCCGGGGCAAGCGGACGAGCGGCTGCATCTTCACCCAGCTTCGCCATGACCTGGCGATAGTTCTGCAGGTGGGCTGGGTTTTCCGGCTCCATCTTGGACAATTCCTGGTACAGGTCACGTGCGCGCGTGAGCTCGCCAGCCTTGACCAGGGCATGCGCCAGCAATTCGTTGATCTCGGGGATGTGGGCTCGAAAGTCTGCCTTAAGGAAGAGATCGCGCAACTGCTCCAGCGCGGGGACCTCGTCTTTGAGTTGGCTGACCAGTCCTTGCAGGGAGAAGACCATCTGCCCACTGTCCGCAGATAACAACCTTTCTGCATTTTCACTGTAGATGGCGATTGCCTTCTGCGCCTGGCCATGAGCTGCCAGCCACTCGGCGTACACCCGAATGCCGCTGACATCGTTGTGTACGGTCAGCAGCTTTCTGGCGACTGGCTCAAGCTCATCGGGCTGATTCAGCATTAAGTGCGCCTTCAGCAGCGCCTGCAGCCCATCCAGCCGGGAGTCGATATCGGGAACCTGCTCCAGGAACTTCACGGCCGACTGGCCGTCGCCCAAGTCCATCGCCACTTTGCCACGAAGGAACAGCGCATCGGTATTGGCGGGCTCAAGAGCCAGCAGGCGAGACAGAGCCTGCTCGGCAGCGTCTGACGATCCGCGCTCGTGCAACGAGGCCGCCGCCCGTTGATAGATTTCGGCCGCTTCCTTCTTGCGCCCCATCTTCTGGTACAGGTCCGCCAGCTTCGACTGCAGGGCAACGTTGTCCGGGTCCATTTCCAGCATCTTCTGGAAGACGCGGATCGCGCCATCGTGGTCGTTGCCCTTGATGAAGTGATCCGCCAGTTGCATGTACTGCGCGCGCGCGTCTGTATAGAGCCCCTGGGCGGTGTAGAGTTCGGCGAGTTTCTGCAGAGAAGCAGTGGCCTGGGGATTCAGCTTGGTCAGCTTCTTGTACATGGCGATGGCTTTTACGGTGAAGCCTTCGCCGGCGTAGGCGTCGCCTACGCGCTTGAAGTAGTCGCCGGCTTTGTCAGGTTGGCCCAGGCGGGCATAAAGATCACCGATGGTGTTCAGGACCGTCAGGTCCTTGGGATCCTTATCGATGATCTTTTCATACTCGGCAATCGCATTCGGCAGCTTTCCCTGCTGCACATGCTTTTCCGCCGAGGCTAGAACTTTTGCTTTGTTAAAGCCAAAGCCGAGCGCCATTTACCGTACTCCGTGGAATTTCAATCACCTTGGGCCCAACGACACGTACATCCGGAGCTACTCAGGAGTGGGTTAACGGTAGCACACAAATAAACTGTGTCCCAAGGGAAGGTACACCCGGAAGTACAGTGCCCACCCTCAGCTTTCGTGTGGGGAAACAAAAGGCTGTGCTTCGCCCCACGACTACGACCTAATTCCAACGATGTGGAATATAATGTGGAACAGAGTCAACAATGGAAACAATCCAGATTGTCCTCGATAAGAAGCTCTTGGAGGCTACCGACCAGGCCGCGCGGCGGACGAAGCGGAATCGTTCCGCCTTGGTGCGCGAGGCCTTGCGGGAACACCTCCGCAGATTGGAAGCCCGAGCTAGGGAAGAGCATGACCGTCACGGCTATTCAAGACAGCCCCACAGGACCGATGAGTGGCTCGCCTGGGAAGCGGAGGCGGCGTGGCCGGCAGAATAACCCGCGGGGACGTCCGGTTCTACGAATTTACTCCACCCGATAAGAAAAGACCTGTGGTCGTGCTCACGCGCAACAGCGCTATTGGTTATCTCTCGGCAGTCACTGTCGCTCCGGTCACATCCACAGTTCGTGGCGTGCCATCTGAGGTCGTACTGAATGAAGAGGATGGCATGAAGGCAAGGTGTGCAGTAAATCTGCATAATGTGGTGACTGTTTCCCGGGACCGCTTGGGCCGGCGAGTTGCGCAGCTCAGTGACTTACGAATGGGCGAAATCTGCGCGGCACTGCGTTTTTCTCTGGGATGCGATCTCCGCCAATCCTAGCCGAGCTCGCGTTCCGGTTCCCCATCCCGGCTGAGTGCCGCGCGGAGCGCTGCGAAGAATAAAATCTGGTGCTGTGTGACGCGGACACCCCTGTCCGCGACTTGACTGGGCGTGTGTTCGCGGGTGGGCAGAATTGCCGCGATGTTGAGCCCCCTCGTCATGAGCTCGTCGATTTCATCAAAGACAAAGGGTACTGTGCCGCGAATGCCTTTGGATTCAAAGCAACGAAGCTGCCGTGATGTGCAAAGAAACGGTTTCGCCATGTTACGAGTTCGCCGTTGACAAGATTCTGGTGGAGACGAAAGTGAAACCGAGCGTCCACAAGATCATCGAGCAGAGCGGTTAACAGACGGCGGAACTCATTGGCATTCGTGATTTCAATCTTCATGTTTCAGTCTTAGCGGGACGTCGCCAACACTTCGGACATCCGCGGGGGACCCCGATTACAAATTCACTCACTCCTCGTGTCTTCTCACGGTCAGCACTGGGCACGGCGCGTGCGTCACCAGCTCGTAGGCTGTGGCCCACTTCAGCCGGCGGGCGAAGCCCTCGGGCTGACGTACCCCGAGCACAATCAAGTCTGGCTTCTCTTTGTGGGCAACCTTCAGAATCCGCGCCGCGGCATTTCCAAACTCGACGAGAAATCTCGGCTCCTTTGCCAGATTCGCGTCCTCCGGAATCAGCCCTCGTAACCTATACTCGGCGTGACGTGCAACCTCCTGCCGCTGTGCCTCAGAGATCGTCTCCTCTTTACTCACATGCAACATGACCAGCAAAGCATCTCGCCTCTGCGCCAGCCACAAAGCGTAACGGCCGGCATTGATCGAGTGCGCGCTGAACCCCGTACAGAACAGAATTTTCCTGGGACCCTCTGCGGGCACTTTGCTTTTGGCTTTCGGTCCAACCGTGAGCACCGGGCAAGGGGCCTGCCGGAAAATTGTCTCCGCCGTCGACCCCAGCAGTAACTTAGCGATGCGGCTGCGTCCTCGCGTGCCTGTGACCAGGAAGTCGATCGCGAATCGCGAAATCATCTCCGACAACCTGGTCCAGACGTCGCCTTGCTCGATCAGGAGCTGGTTTTCGATGCCGTCGAGGCGCCCGGCGATAAAGTGGTCGGTCATCATGGCATGGCCGTCCCGCCAGGCATCATCCAGCGCTCGCTGCTGCGTATCTGAGGAGATTCCATAGGCCTCGGCAACCACGTGCGCCACATACACTTTGGCTTGAGTCCGGCGGGAAATTGCCAGGGCATAGAGCAATGCCACTTCCGATGCCGGCGAGAAGTCCGTCGCCACCAGAATATTGCGCACCGTAATCGCCGCGGGTTGGCCCAACGTCTGCGTCGCCATATGAGTAGGGGACGATTCCACAACCCGATTACGGGCACCGAGCGGCTGACTTACCGATGGATAACCTCAATGGAATCTTCCTCAAAGGCCAGATCGCCCCAATTGCGAAACGATACCCGTTATCTCGCAATGCAAGCGATAATTAGAACACTGGCCGCCCCACCGCAGCACTACAAAAGAATGAGGGAGAAACGTGGCCGATATACGAGAAACCTCGGGCTTCTTTCTGGATGATCCGCAGAAGCTCGATAACCCATTCCCCGATTTCGCATATTTTCGAGAGCACCATCCTGTTTTCTACTATCCGCCGCTGAATTCTTGGTTCATTTTCAGCTACGACGACGTTCAGAATCTCCTGCGTGACGATCGTCTCAGCGCTGATCGGATGAAAGGTTTCGTAGATGCGGCCCCGCTCGAGGTAAGGAAGGATCTTGCCCAACTTGCGCCCTTTCTCGAGAAGACCGCGCTCATGAAAGACGGTCAGGATCACGCCCGGCTGCGCGAGTTCCTGAACTTGGGATTCAATCCCGACCGCGTCCGCGCCATGCAGGGTGTGATTCAACAGATCGTCGACGAGCTGCTGGACAAGGTAGCAGCCAAGGGGAAAATGGACGTCTGCGGTGACTTAGCTTTCCTTCTGCCGGCCTATGTGCTCTCGCACATGCTGGGCATTCATCTTGAGGACAGCAGTAAGGTTGTGCAATGGTCAGTAGACTTCGTCGATTTCTTCAACGTAGTCCCCATCACCGTGGACAACACGCGCCGCCTGCTGGCGAGCGCCTTTGCCATGATCCAATACACGAGGTCGGTGATCGCCGAGCGCAAAGCGAAACCGCAGGACGACTTCCTTGGCATTCTGGTCAGCGCCCAGGCCAAGGGAGCAAACTTTACGGAAGACGACATCGTCGCGAACGCCATGCTGCTGCTGCTCGCAGGACATCTGGCGGTTAGAAACCTGATTGGAAATGCGGTGTATCTCTTGCTGACTCATCCCGATCAGCTGGAGTTGGTCCGCACGAATCCAAGTCTGTTGCACAACCTGATTGAAGAAACCCTCCGCTATGAGACTCCCATCACCATGATTCCCAGAGTTGCCTTGCTGGATTTCGACTTCCGTGGGCAATCCATTCGTGTGGGTCAAATCGTGCAACTCAGTATTGCTTCCGCCAATCGCGACAGTGCTCATTTTCCCGATGGCGAGTGTTTCAACATCCTCCGCCCAGCCGCCAAGAATTTGAGCTTCGGGGAAGGACCGCATGGGTGCTTGGGGGCACTGCTGGCAAAGGAAGAAGCGCAGATCGCTATCGCAAGCATTCTGTCTCGCTTGAAGAACCTCAAAATCGATGACAGGGTGCCGATTCGCTGGTATCGAAACGCCGGTAACCGGGGTCCTGTGAACTTGCCGGTAATTTTTGATCCAGGTGGGGCGGCCAAGAGTCGAACTTGAAAAATGCAGCGGCCCGACTACCTCGCTCATCTCAACTACTGAGGATGAATCAGAAGCAACAACCTCGAGTCGTGATCGTAGGTGGTGGATTCGGAGGGCTCAACGCGGCCAACGCGCTCGCCAAACTTCCGGTCGAAATCACGTTGATTGATCGCAAGAACTACCACAACTTCCAACCCCTGCTTTACCAGGTGGCGACAGCCGGACTCTCCCCCGGTGAGATCGCCGCTCCTATCCGGGGCGTCCTGAAGAAATATCGCAATGTGGAAGTGCTGATGGGTGAGGTCGTCGGTTTTGATCTGGACAAGCGCCGCGTGTTGTTATCCGACGGTTCTATTCCCTACGACTACCTGGTGGTGGCGGCGGGCGCCACGCACTCTTATTTCGGACACGAAGACTGGCAGAAACTGGCTCCCGGGCTGAAGACGATCGAAGATGCGATTGAGGTTCGCCGTCGCGTGCTGCTTGCTTTCGAGCTCGCTGAGCGCAGCGTAGTGCTCGAACATGAACACGATCTCGATCCCATACAGTTTGTGATCGTGGGCGGTGGACCAACCGGGGTGGAACTGGCGGGAATGTTGTCAGAGATTGCCCGTCATGCGATCGTCCGCGATTTTCGCTCGATCAAGCCGCAGCAGACCAGCATCATTCTGGTGGAGGGCGGTCCGCGCGTGCTGCCTGCCTATCCCGAAGATCTGTCGCGCAGCGCAGAGAGGCAACTGCACAAGCTCGGGGTAGAGGTCAGGACTAACTCCATGGTCACCTCGGTGGAACCCGGCCGGGTCAAGATTGGCGACAGCTATCTTCGTTCCACTGTGACGTTGTGGGCCGCCGGCGTCGCTGCCAGCCCGCTCGGCAGAGCCCTCGGTGCTCCCCTGGATAAGTCTGGGCATGTCCTCGTGAACCCCGATCTGAGCATTTCCGGCCATCCCGAAGTCTTTGTCATCGGTGATCTGGCTAGTCTGCGGGACAAATCAGGCGAGCTTTTGCCTGGGCTTGCACCTGTGGCCATGCAACAGGGAAGGCATGCAGCCAGGAACATCTCGCGAGACCTGAAGCACCAGCCGCGTGGCAAATTTGAATACCTGGACAAGGGGACGATGGCGACGATTGGGCGAGCAGCGGCGATTGCCAAAATCGGCAGACTGCATCTCACCGGATTCATCGCCTGGTTTCTCTGGCTGTTCGTCCACCTGATGTATCTGGTGGGATTTCGCAACCGCGTACTAGTTCTGCTGGAGTGGGCGTGGGCTTATATCACCTACCAGCGCTCGGCCCGCTTGATCACAGGATCGGAAGTCCTGCCAGGATTGAGTGAACCGCGAGGGCAGACGGTTTCGACTTCAACCTTGCAAGCGGACGTGAAAAAGACGAAAGCGAGCTGAACGGGGAACTCCTATTCGCCCTGAGCGAAAATAGTCATCCCGATTCTACCGCGGGCGCTTCCACGCTCCCCGCGCCCATCGAAACCGCTTCCGTGCCGCCCATCAGCCTGTAAGTTTCCAGAATATTTTCCAACGACACCACGCCTTCCAATATCCGGTGATTAGCGCGATTCACCACGGGCAGAATGTCGTGACCATGAACCCGCCGAAGCGCCAATTCGATCGTATTGTCCGGGTACAACACCGGACAAGGCCGGTGCGGCAGCGAGTCCAACATCAGGTTGCCGTCCTGCTGCGCCACCGCCTGCAGCGTAGCCTGCGGCAAGCTGCTCAGGGTGCCATCTGCTTCCCGGATCAGCAGCAGCTTTTCGGTGCTCCCGCGGATGCGTTCGAGCGCATACCGGACGGTAGCCGTGGACCCCAAGACGGGTGCGTGATAGGGACGCATGGCATCTTCCACCCGCAGGATCTGCTCTTCCCGCAGTTCCTCCATCGAAGGCAATTCGACTCCGTCCTGACGGGTGAGGACGTCGAAGATCGGCACGGGTTGGAAAGCGCGAGAGATCAGGTAGGCAATCGTGTTCGCCACCATCACCGGAATAATGATGGAATAGTTTCCGCTGACCTCCAGCACCATGAACACGGAGGTCATGGGGGCGCGCAGGAAGCCGGCGAACAACACTCCCATCCCCACCAAGGCATATGTCGCGGTAGAGCCGGTGAGCGCGGGGAAAAAAGTGCGTTCGATAACTCCGACGCAAGCTCCCAACATCGCACCCACAAAGAGCGTAGGGGCAAACATTCCGCCCGGAGTGCCGCTCACGAAAGATAAGGTTGTGGCCAAAATCTTCAGGGCCGCCAGTATGCCCAGGATCTGCCAGGTGTACTGGTTGTGCATCGCCTGATCGATGAACTCGTAGCCCGCGCCCATAACCTGGGGAGCACCCAGGTAACCGATACACCCGATCAGCAGGCCCGCGGCCGCCGGCTGAAAATAATGCGTCCACGAGGGAAGTGCCCGCAGTTTCGGCCGGAGATAGCAGATGCTGGCGGTGAAGACCAGTGCCGCCAGCCCTCCCACGATCCCGAGCAGCGCATATGCGACAAGCTCCCTGGGACTGACCAGTGACACCGGAGGAACCCGGAACAAAGGTTCCGAACCCAGGAAGCTGCGGACTATCACCACACTGGAAATTGCCGAGAGCACTACCGCCCCCAACACGCCCGCGTTCCAGCGTCCGATAACTTCTTCAATCACGAACAACACTGCGGAAATGGGCGCGTTGAAGGCGGCTGCCAAGCCTGCGGCGGCGCCAACGGGAGCGATCAAACGCAATTTTTCGCGCGACAGCGACAGCTTGCGCCCCATCACCGAAGCCAGCGTGGCGCCAATCTGCAGCGAGGGATCTTCGGGTCCCAGGGAGTGTCCGGAACCGATGGCCAATGCCGAAGTAATGAATTTGCCGATCGCGGTGCGAAACGGGATGTAACCGTTGTAGATGTAGAGTGCAGCCTTGGTCTGGTTCACGCCGCTGCCGCGGGCGCCTGGGAACAGGTGAATCACCAGTACCGCGATAACCAGGCCGGCAAGTGCCGGAGCCAGAATCACTCGCGCGCCCGAGACCGAAAGAGCCGAACCCAGTACCCCCAGCCGCGTCCTCTCAATCGCGATGCGGAAGCAAACCACCGACAAGCCGGCAAAAATGCCGATGAATACTGCGAGCACGAGGAAGAATCGTTCCTCGCGGAACACGAAGCGTCGGTTCGTATGTTGGGAGGAGTTGGCGTGCACTGCCGCGGACTCGTTCGCGGCAGTTCCTTCGACCGTTTCCTTAGACTGCGAATCGCTCACTGCTCGACAGCCTCTCGATGGCGTGCAATGGCCAGCAAAGCCAGATCAGCATCTTGCGCCGAACCGCATACCTGCTGCGCCTGAAGCTCGATTTGAAATACCAGCTGCATCACGCTCTCGATCATTCCCGGATCGCGAGCCAGCCGAGCGCGTGTAACGCGCGGATAGAGTTTGTGCCACTGGTTGGATGCCGAGAGCAGTTCGCTGACCGAATATAGATCTGAGCTCGGCATTCCTGTCTGTGCAGAGTTGCAGCTCTCCAGGCGTTTCCCCGCTTGATCGAAACCTTCCACTGCCCGCTGCGCTTTTTCATCGCTCGAGAGGCCAGGCTTAAAAGGGTCTGCTTCCAGCACACGTTCCGTCGCTTGCAGTCTCTGCTCCACTTCAGGATCGTGCGTGTATTCGGCTGCCTGCTTGAGATAGTGATACGCGGTTTGATAGCGCGATAGCGCCAGGGCCGATTCGCCTGCTCCCTTCATTGCTTCCCCCAGATCGGGGCGCAGCTTCAGGGCTTTCTGGTACAGACTGAAGGCATTCTCGAAGTCGGCTGTCTTCATGAACAAGTTCGCGGTTTCGAGCATTGCTGCTGAATCATCGGGAGGAAGGCTGGCCGCCAGAGCAATCACTTCCGACTGCGCCTGCTCATTCATTCCTTGTCGCAGCAGATATTGGATCAATTCCATGCGCGCTTGGCGGCGATGTCGAGGGGGATCGCTCTCCCATGCGCCGTAGATGGCTCCGTGATAAAACCGCTGAACGTCGTGCAAGTTGTTCTGACTGGCTGCCAGTCGCGCTAATTCAAGGTTGACGAGGCCGTCTCCGGGCTGTTCTTCCCAGAGGCTCAGTAGATAGTCCTTGGCTTCCTGCAGGTGATTGCCTGCGGCCAACGCTTCTGCCAGACGCAAGCGGTAGAGGCTATTGTTCTGGGAATAGAGGAGGGCGTTGCGAAAAGCAGAGACTGCCTGCTGTGGTTGTCCCTTTTGCAGTTTCTGCTGGCCTTGCTCAAACCATTCGACGGCGAGGGCTTCCTCCCGTTTCTGGTAAGAGCTGGTGATGAAGCGAGTAACGGCGAAAAGCGCCGCGGCCAGCACCACCATAACAGCCATCACCATGAGCTGGCTGCGTGTCCAGAATTGCTGGCCAGGCTCCGCGGATCTTTCCGGGGTGCCCTGCACTGCGTTCACAGTAGAAACCTCGCCACACGATCATTCTACTGCCCCGCAGGTTTCATCGTCTC
>Ga0187776_10000128_pt1 | contig 37375 bp, 39 predicted proteins | sample 0216_BV02_MP12_2_FD_132426 | JGI IMG/M metagenome (GOLD analysis project Ga0187776, IMG submission 132426) | Tropical peat soil microbial communities from peatlands in Department of Meta, Colombia - 0216_BV02_MP12_20_MG | ecosystem: Environmental > Terrestrial > Soil > Wetlands > Peat | place...
GGCGAGCGCGGCGGCTCCCCACGCGAAGAGCAGCCCCAGCACGTCGCCGAAGTTGTGCCCCGCGTCGGCGAGGAGCGCGAGGGAGTCGGCCTTCACGCCGAACGCCACCTCCGCGATCACGAAGCCGATGTTCAACGCCACGCCGATGCCGAAGGCGCGCGTGGGGTCGATCGACCCGTGGCGCCCGTACGCGCGCCCCTGGTAATGATCGTGCGAATCGGAGGACATGGCGCTAGCGGTGGGAATGCCGGTGGTGCGCGTCGGGGAAGTGCTCGTGGGAATGCGTCATCGCCTCGTGGCGATGCCGGTGGGTGTGGCGGATGCCGGGCGCGACGGGAAAATCGTGCGCGTGGAGATGGTGCGCATAGTGCTCGTGCTCGTGTTCGTGCTCGATCGCCTCGTGGAAGTGGCGGTGGACGTGGCGCTCCGTGAGGTGGACCCACACGCCGAGCGCCATGAGCACCGCCGCGGCGCCGAGGTTCCACGTGACCGGCTCGCGCAGCAGCGCAAGGGAGATGATAGCGCCCGCGAACGGGGCCGTGGAGAAGTACGCCCCGGTGCGTGCCGTGCCGAGGTCGCGCAGCGCGCGCACGTACAGGACGAGGCTCAGGCCGTAGCTCGCGATGCCGAGCGCGGCGCCCGCGGCCGCGGCCCCCGGCGGCGGGAGTCGATCACCCGCCGCCAGCGCGAGGACGACGTTCACCCCTCCCGCGGCGAGCCCCTTCGCCATCGCCACCTGCGTCGCGTCGGCGAGCGCGACCTTGCGCGTGAGGTTGTTGTCGAGCGCCCACGCGAGGCAGGCGCCGAGGACGGCGAGCGAGGGCAGCAGCGATCCGGAATCCGCGCCTCGCGGCCAGGCGAGCAGCGCGGCACCCGCGGCGATGGCGAGCATCCCGAGCGCGATGCGCCGGTCGAAGTTCTCGCGGAACACGAGCCATGCGACGAGGGCCGTGAGCAGGCCCTCGGCGTTGAGGAGCAGCGACGCGGACGAAGCCGGCATGCGCGCGAGCCCCCACAGCAGCAGCAGCGGGCCTGCGACGCCGCCGAGCGCGATGGCCGCGGCGAGCCACGGGACGTCGGAGCGCGCGAGCGCGGCGCGCTCGCCGCCCCCCGCGAGACGCCAGGCTGCGAGGCCCACGCCGGAGCCGAGATAGAGGATCCCCGCGAGCATCCACGGGCTCACGGGCCCGAGCAGCAGCTTCGCGACGGGCGTCCCCGCGCCGAAGAGCAGCGCCGCGAGCAGCGCCGCCGGGATGCCCGCGCCGAGCCGCCTCAATTCACGCCCGAACCGACCCGATGGGGGCGAGACGCTCGCGTGCCCTCGTGGAACGCGGGGTCGTGCCGCCAGCCATGGAGGTCGTGGATCGCCATGGCCGCCATTCTAGGCGCGTCGCCCCGCGGCTGCGTCCGTCATGCCACCTCGGGAGGAGGGGGCCCCTTGGCGGCGATCACGGTGCGGAAGCGCTTCACCGTCGCGCCGGCGGCGGGGAACTCCTCGGTCGCGGCGTAACGGACTTCCCAGCCTGCGAACGCGGCATCGAGCTCCTCGGCCTTCCAAAGGCAATGCCCCGACGGATCGAACATGTCGAGGTAGGTCGTGCCCTCGACGAGGACGTTCACCGCCATCACGCCCCCGGGACGCACCCAACCCTGCCAGCGACGCAGGAGGCCGCGCGCCGTGCCGCAGTCGAAGAACATGAGCAGGCCGATGCAGACCACGGCGTCGAAGCGCCGCGCCGTGTCGAAGGTGCGCGCGTCGCATTCGCGCGCCTCGATCGCGAGGCCACCCGCCCGCGAGCGCGCCGCGAGGCTCTCGATGCCGGCGGGGCTCGCGTCGATCGCGAGCACCTCGCAGCCGCGCAAAGCCGCCGCCATCGCGAGGTTGCCCATGCCGCATCCGAGGTCGAGGACGCGGCCCGACAGATGCGGCAACACGACTCGCTCGAAGGGATTGAGCGCCAGGTCGCCGTTGCGGGCCTGTCGCTGGAACTGGGTGTCGAAGAACTCGACGGACCGGTTGGCGATCACTCCGCGAGCATACCGGCAAATGAAACCGGGGCGGCGCCCTCCCCGCTCCCCGGCTTTTGATCGCGGTCAGCTGCGCAGCCTCCAGCGCCGAGGATGATGATTTCCTCCGCATGGAAGGCCGACCGAGGGGAGGGCACGCACGACGTGCCTTCCCCTCCGGAAAAGGAGATCGAAATGCATGGGATCAGGTGGTACTACATCGTCGCGGCGGCTTGCCTGGCGCTGCCCGGGGCGTCGGGGGAATCCCTCGCACAGGGCATGATGGGACAGGGGATGGGCCCGGGGATGATGGGCGGTGGCATGGGCCCCGGAATGATGGGTGCCTATGGGCAGCAGCCCGGTCGCGAAGGACAGGCGCCGGGCGAGCTCGACACTCCGCAGGGCCGCGCCTACGCCTCCGCCTGCGCGCAATGCCACGCGCTGCCGGATCCGCGGCAGCACGACGCGCGGCAATGGCCGGCGGTGGTCGCGCGCATGGAGACGTACATGCGCAACGCGCACGTTGGAGTGCCGGATCCGGGAACGATCAAGGAAATCGAGTCGTTCCTGGAAAGCCACGCGCGCGGCTAGGGACGCTCGCCGGGCGTCGGCCCGATCAGAGTGCCTCGAGCACGCGCTCGAGGCGCTGGCGCACCTCGCCCGCGATGGGGGCGATCTCGGGACGCTCGGTGAGCTTGAGCACCGCCTTCGGATCCATGATGTCCACGCGCGTGGTCCCGTCGCCCTGCTCGCGCACGACGACGTTGCAGGGCAGCAGCGTGCCGATCTCGGGCTCGGCCTCGAGGGCGCGGTGGGCGAACTGCGGATTGCAGGCGCCGAGGATCACGTAGGGGCGCATGTCCTGCCCGAGCTTCTTCTTGAGCGTGGCGGCCACGTCGATCGTGGTGAGCACGCCGAAGCCTTCCCTGGCGAGGGCGTCGGTCGCCTTGCGGATCGTCTCGTCGTAGCTCGACCTCACGGTCTTGCCGAATGCGTAGGTGCCGGGCATGGATCGATTCCTTCGTGCGTGAGAACGACAGTGTGAGCCATTTCGCGGCGTTCGCGAGGCGCCGCGCTCGCGGCCCGGGCAGGCGCGCGGCGGGACCTAGCCCGCGTCGAGCTCCCGCCGCACCAGGTCCGCCGCCTTCTCGCCGATCATGAGGGTCGGCACGTTCGTGTTGCTCGCGACGAGCATCGGCATCACCGACGCATCGACGACCCGCAGCCCGCCCAACCCGCGCACGCGAAGCTGCGCGTCCACGACGGCGTTGCGCCCCTCGCCCATCCGGCACGTGCCGGAGAAGTGCCAGCACGTCTGGCCCGTCGCGCGCGCGTAATCGAGCAGCTCCTCGTCGGTGGCGACCTCGCCCCCCGGACGCGTCTCGCGCACGACGAGGCGCCGGAGCGCGGGCTGCTCGGCGATCCGGCGCACTGCCTTCAGCAGCAGGACGATCACTTCCCGGTCCACGGGATGGCTCAGGTAGCTCGCGCGGATCCGGGGCTGCACGCGCGCGTCGGGCGACTGCGCGTGCAGGCTCCCGCGGGATTCCGGATAGAGGAAGTAGCCGCCGATGTGGAAGCCCGAATAGGGATCGACCCCGGTCTCGAGGCTCGTCGAATAGCGGCTCGCGCCCGAGATGAGCGCGCTCTGCAGGCGCACGTCCGGATACGCGAGGCCCGGGCGGGTGCGCACGAACGCGAGCGCGGTGAGCGAGGTGGTGGCGAAGAGACCCTCGCGGAACGCGAGGTAGCGCACGAGCGACCTCACGAGGAAAGCGCGGCTGCGCAGCAGGTCGTTCACCGTGACGGGCTCGCGGCACTCGAAGGTGATCCGCGGCATCAGGTGGTCCTGCAGGTTCTCGCCTACGCCCGGAAGGTGCTGCACGACCGGGATTCCGAGCTCCTGGAGCCTCTGCGCGTCGCCCACGCCGGAGAGCTCCAGCAGCTGCGGCGAGCGCAGCGCTCCGGCGCAGAGCAGGACCTCGCGCCGGGCCTTCGCCTCGCGGACCTCGTCGCCGACCCGGTAGCGGACCCCCGTCGCCCGGAGGCCCTCGAAGGCGATCCTCTCGGCCACCGCGTTCGTGACGACGTGAAGGTTGGACCGGCCGCGCGCGGGATGCAGATAGGCGGTCGCGGCGCTGCAGCGCATCCCGCCGCGCACGTTGAGCTGCAGCGGCGCCGAGCCCTCGGCGAGCCGCCCGTTGTAGTCGGGCGTCCTCGGGTACCCGGCCTGGGCGCAGGCTTCGAGGAACGCGTCGGTCACGGGGTCTCCTTTCACCTCCGTGACTCCCACGGGGCCGCCCACGCCCCGATAGTCGGGATCGCCGAACCGGCAATCCTCGAGCTTCCTGAAATAGGGCAGGACGTCGGCGTAGCCCCACCCGGGGCAGCCGCGTTCGCGCCACTCGTCGTACTTCGCCGGGTGGCCGCGGACGTACACCATGGCGTTCACCGAGCTCGATCCGCCCAGCACCCGCCCCGTGGGCCAGTAGAGGGAGTTGCCCTTGAGCTCCGGCTCCGGCTCGGTGCTCGCCGGCCAGAGGAGGTCCGGGTTGCCCAGGACCTTGCCGACGCCCAGGGGCACCCGGATCCACAGCTTCCGGTCCGATCCGCCCGCTTCGAGGAGCAGGACGCGCCGCCGGCCGTCCTCGCTCAGCCGGTTGGCGAGCACGCATCCGGCCGAGCCCGCCCCCACGATGACGACGTCGTATTCGGGTGTGGTTCCCATGCGATGCGCCGCGCCTGCCGCGCACGGGCGAGGCCGCGTCAGCGCGCCGGCTTCCAGCGCCGCAGCGTGAGCGCGTTCGAGACCACGCTCACGCTGCTGAAGGCCATCGCCGCGCCCGCGATCACGGGGCTCAGGAACCCGAATGCGGCGAGCGGCACACCCACGACGTTGTAGATGAACGCCCAGAAGAGGTTCTGCCGGATCTTCGCGTAGGTGCGGCGCGACATGTCGAGGGCGTCGGCGACCAGCATCGGGTCGCCGCGCATGAGGGTGATGCCGGCGGTGTGCATCGCGACGTCCGTTCCCGTGCCCATCGCGATTCCCACGTCCGCGGCCGCGAGCGCCGGGGCGTCGTTGATGCCGTCGCCCACCATCGCGACCACCTCGCCGCCGTCGCGCAGGCTCGCGACCAGCGCCGCCTTGTCCTCGGGCAGCACCTGCGCGCGCACGTCCTCGATGCCGAGCTCGAGCGCGGCGGCGCGCGCCGCGCCCGCGTTATCGCCGGTGACGAGCACCGGCCGCACGCCGAGCGCCTTCAATCGCGCGACGAGCGCGGGCGCGTCTTTCTTGACGGTATCGCCGAACGCGACGAGGCCGAGCACGCGCGGCGCGGGCTCGAGGTCGAGCAGCCACGAGACCGTGTTGCCCGCGGATTCCAGGCGCGCCGCCTCGGGCGAGAGGGCTTCCAGGCCCGCGGCCCGGAGCTCCGCCGCCCAGCGCCCGCTCGCGATGGCGAGGCGCCGTCCCTCCGCCTTCGCCTCGACGCCGCGCCCGGCGACGGCGCGCGACTCGTTCGACGCGGGCACGTCGATGCGCTCGGCGGCCGCCGCCTCGAGCACCGCCTTCGCGAGCGAATGCTCGCTCGCGCGCTGCACGGCGGCGGCGAGGCGCAGGACCTCCGTCCGATCGATCCCGCCGCTACCGAGGACCTCGGTGACGCGCGGCCTGCCTTCGGTGAGCGTGCCGGTCTTGTCGAGGGCGACGATCCCCACGCGATGCGCGATCTCGAGCGCTTCGGCGTCCTTGATGAGGATCCCGTGCCGCGCGGCGGTCCCCGTGCCCACCATGATGGCGGTGGGGGTGGCGAGCCCGAGCGCGCAGGGACAGGCGATCACGAGCACCGACACCGCGAAGAGCGTGGCGCGCTCCCAGTCGTGTGCCGCGAATCCCCAGCCCGCGAAGGTGACAAGCGCGAGCGCCACGATCACCGGGACGAACACCTCGCTCACGCGGTCCACGAGCCGCTGGATCGGCGCCTTCGCCGCCTGCGCCGACTCGACGTTGCGGATGATGCGCGCGAGGACCGTTTCCGCGCCGACCGCCGTGACGCGCGCGACGAACCGGCCCTCGCCGTTCACGGCGCCGCCGGTGACGCGGCTTCCCGCCGATTTCGCCACCGGGAGGCTCTCGCCCGTGACGAGCGATTCGTCCACGTGCGTGTCTCCCTCGACGATCTCGCCGTCGACGGGAACGCGCTCGCCGGGAAGCACGGCGACGAGGTCGCCCACGCGCACGAACTCGACGCGCACCTCGCGCTCCGCGCCATCCTTCAGCACGCGCGCGAGCTCCGGCCGCAACGCCGAAAGGGCGCGGATCGCTTCGGTCGTGCGGCGCTTCGCGCGGCCCTCGAGCCACTTGCCGAGGCGCACGAGCGTGAGCACCACGGCCGAGGCCTCGAAGTACAGATGCGCGCCGGCGCCCGCGGCGAGCCAGAGGTAGACGCTCAGGAAGTACGCCGCGCTCGTCCCGAGGGCGACGAGCAGGTCCATGTTGCCGGCCTTCGCGAGCACCGCCTTCCACGCCGAGCGGTAGAAGCGCGCGCCGACCAGGAATTGAACGGGCGTCGCGAGCGCGAACTGGATCCACGCGGGAAGCATCGCGTGCACGCCGAAGAGCGCGGCGACCATCGGCACCGCGAGCGGCACGGTGAGCACCACCGCAAGCACGACCTCCGCGAGGTCGCGGTCGAAGCGCGGCGGCGCCTCCTCCGCACCCGCCTCGCGCAGCCTCGCCTCGTAGCCCGCCTTGCGGATCGCGGCGAGCGCCGCTTCCGTCACCGCGGGATCGGCCTGGATCGTGGCCGTCTCGGTGGCGAGGTTCACGCTCGCTTCCTCGACCCCGGGCACCTTGCGCAGCGCCTTCTCCACGCGCGCCACGCACGAGGCGCACGTCATCCCCTCGACCTTGAGGTCGATGACGGCCGGGGCGACGGCGTGGCGAGGAAGGACCGCGACCTGGTCCATGGCCGACAGCCTCAGGCGGCAGCCACCGGCGTGTAGCCCGCCTCCCGGATCGCCTCCACGAATTCCGTCGCCGGATGCGTGCTGGTGATGCGCACGCGCCTGGCGGTGAGGTCCACCTCGCACCGGCTCGCGCCATCCACGTCCTTCACCGCGCGGGTGATGGTGGAGACGCAATGGTTGCAGGTCATGTCGTTCACGGTAAGCTGGATCATCGCTCGCTCCTGTTCGGGTCTCATGGGCTCATTCTGAGCCCTCCCGGAGGAAAAGGTCGCCCAACGCGCGACACCCGCGCTTGACGGCGGTCAATGGTCGTCGCCGCGGGGCTCCTAGAGTGGGACATCTCGCATCCGGTTTGCGTGCGGCGCACGCCGCGAGGAGGAGTTGAAGATGGGGACCGGGAACGCGTACGTCAAGCCCGGAAGGGCCTGGGCGGCATGCATCGCGGCGGCGGCCTTCGCTCTGCTCGCGGCTGGTGGAGCCCAGGCGCAGGTCCCGGGCCAGAAGACGGTGGACGGCGTGGTATTCGACGTCGGCATCGCTTCGGCGGCGCAGATCAGCGCGCTGCCGCCGGGCAGCCTGGGCGCAGAGGCGCCCGGGCCGTCCGAGAAAGGGAAGGACCACCTCGTCGTCGCGCTCTCCGAGGCGGCGAGCGGCCAGCGCATCGTGAACGCCCGCGTCACCGTGAACGTCGCGCGCATGGGCATGGACGGGGTGCGACGCACCCTCGAGCGCATGGACGTCGCCGGCGCGACGAGCTGGGGAGGCTACTTCGACCTTCACACGCCCGGCTCCTACCGGATCCACCTCGTGGCGATTCTGCCGGGCCGCGCCCCCGTCGTCGCGGACTTCGAATACCGGAACGAGTAGCGAACCGAACCGCGGCCGGCGCGATCCAACGCATTCGAGGTGACGGCCACGCGGTACGGGCCCGGCGCAGGCGCCGGCCCGTGGGATGGCGTGTCGATTCCCGAGCGTACGCGAGCTTAAGACCCCCTTAAGCCGCGGCGCCCACGATGCCAGCGTGGCAATCCAGATCAACCCACGATGGAGGCATCGACATGAAGACCATTCTGGCAGCATCGGCCGGCGTCCTCGCGCTGGCCCTCGCGCTCCCCGCCGGCGCCACGGCGCTCCCGGAAGCGCAGACCGAGAACGGCATCACTTACGTGAGCGGCGGCATCGGGCACGACGAGGCCACGGCCATGAGGGCCGCGGAGAAGAACTACCCGCTGAGCCTGGTGTTTTCCGCGGGCAAGGACAACGAGTTCCTCGCCGACCTCAAGGTGCAGATCAAGAACAAGGAAGGCAAGGTCGTCCTGAGCGAGGCGTCCCAGGGGCCGATCATGCTCGTGAAGCTTCCGGCGGGACGCTACACCCTCGAGGTCACGCGCCACGACGGCAAGACCGAGCATCGGACGGTGGAAGTGACGGCCATGGGGCACCGGCAGGTCGCGTTCCACTGGCCGACCGCCTGACCTGAGGAGGGACGTCGGCGCGCGGGCGGGATCGCCTCGCGCCGGCGCCCGCGTTCAGGCGATGCAGTGCCAGCCGGCGAGCACGGCCTCGCGCAGGCCGGGCACGCGCGCGATGCCGGCGACGCCGAGCGCAATGATCAGGATGCCCGCCACCCGGCGGACCCACGGGGCGCGGCGCAGCGCCACGAGGCGCTGGGCGGCCAGCCCCGCTGCGAGCAGGTTGGGCAGCGTTCCGAGTCCGAACGCGCCCATCACCAGGGCGCCCTGCGCCGGCCCGCCGCTCGCCGCGGCGAGCACGAGCATGCTGTAGACGAGCCCGCAGGGGATCCAGCCCCAGGCGAGCCCCGCGCCGAGCGCCTTGGCGGTCGAGTCCACGGGAAGCATGCGGCGCGCGAACGGCTCGATGCGGCGCCAGAGCGGCCGGCCCGCCGCCTCGACGCGCAGCATGATGCGTCCCCAGCCGGCCACGTACAGGCCCAGCAGGAGCATCGCGACGTTGGCGAGGAGGAACAGCGCCACCTGCGCGTCCAGCCAGGCCCCGCCCGCGTACGCGAGGCTGCCCACGAAGCCGGCGACGGCCCCCGCGGCGGCGTAGGCCGCGATGCGCCCGCCGTTGTAGGCGAGCTGGCGCGCGAGCGCGGGGCCGCGCGCCTCGAGCGCGAGCGTGCCCACGATGCCGCCGCACATGCCGACGCAATGCACTCCGCCCAGCAGGCCCGCGGCGAGCGCGGCCGCGACGAGCGCCGGCATCTCACATCACCCGCGAGTACTGGGCCCGCTGCTCCGCGGCGCGGAGGTACTTGTCGAAGACCATGCACACGCAGCGCACGAGCAGCCGCCCGCGGGGCGTGACGTGGATCCAGTCCTCGTCGAGCTCCACGAGCCCGTCGTCCTCGAGCTTCCGGAGGTCCTCGAGCTCCCGGGCGAAGTAGTGGTCGAAGTCGATGAGGTAGGCGATCTCGACCGACTCCTTGGCGAGCTGGAAGTGGCAGGCGAGCGCCTGGATCACCGCGCGGCGCACGAGGTCGTCGGCCGTGAGCTGCACTCCGCGCAGGATGGGCAGGCGGCCCTGTTCCAGCGCGCCGTAGTACTCGTCGAGGGTCTTCACGTTCTGGGCGTAGGTGGGCCCGATCTTGCTGATCGCCGAGGTGCCGAAGGCCGCGAGGTCGCAATCGCCGCCGGCGGAGTAGCCCTGGAAGTCGCGCGTGAGGTGGCCCTTGCGCTGCGCGACGGCGAGGTCGTCGCCGGGCTTGGCGAAGTGGTCCATGCCGATGTAGACGTAGCCCGCCTCGCCCAGGCGGCGGATCGCGTTCACCATGAGCTCGAGCTTCACCTCGGGGGCGGGCAGGTCCTCTTCGTGGATGCGCCGCTGCGGCGTGAAGGCCTTCGGCAGGTGGGCGTAGGAATACAACGCCACGCGGTCGGGATCGCATTCGATCACGCGCTCGAGCGTCTCGGCGAAGCCTTCCACGGTCTGCTTCGGCAGGCCGTAGATGAGGTCGAGGTTCACGGAGCGGAAGCCGCTCGCGCGCGCCGCGTCGATCACCTCGCGCGTCTGCGCGAGGCTCTGCACCCGGTTCACCGCCCGCTGGACCTCGGGATTGAAGTCCTGCACGCCCACGCTGATGCGGTTGAAGCCGAGCGCCCCGAGGTACACGATGCGCTGCGCGTCCACCTTGCGCGGATCCACCTCGATCGCGTACTCGCCGGCCGGATCGAGCTCGAAGCTGCCGCGGATCGCCTGCACCAGGCGCGCGGACTCGCTGTCGCCGAGGAACGTCGGCGTCCCCCCGCCCCAGTGCATCTTCACGACGCGGCGGTCGTCGCCCAGCGCCTCCGCGACGAGCTTGATCTCGCGCTGCAGGAAGTCCACGTAACGCACCGCGCGGGAATGGTCGCGGGTGGCGATCTTGTTGCACGCGCAGTAGAAGCACAGCGTGTCGCAGAAGGGGACGTGGACGTATAATCCCAAGGGGCGCGTGAAACCCCCGATCCTCCGATGGCCCAGCCAGTGGCGGTGGGCCTCGGCGTCGAAGGCCTCGACGAAGCGGTCGGCGGTCGGGTAGGACGTATAGCGCGGCCCTGCGCCCCCGTACTTGCGCAGCAGGTCCGTGTCGATCACCAGCGCGTCGTCCTGAACCGGCGGCGGCGGCTGAAGTACAGTGGCAGTGGCAGAATTCATGCGACCCACTATGACCGTACGGGTTTCCCCCCGCTTGATTTCAGTCAAAGAAACACCGGCCCATGGCTAGCGAGGACCATCCCCCCGCCTCCGATCCGGAGTTTCCATCGTCGCGCCTGGTGGTTGTGCTGGGCCCGTTCATCGGGCTGGCGGCCTTCACGGCCCTCGTTGCCATCGTCGCGGCCCTGCTCGGCTGGTACCGCTACGAGATGCTGCTCGCGGCGGCCGCCACCACCTGCGCGGCCGCCTTCCCCGCGCTCTTCCTCGTCTACCGCCAGCTCGCCGAGCGCAAGGCCGCGCAGCTCGCGCTGAGGGGCGCCCAGGCCCGCGTGGGCGGCATCGTGGAGGCGGCCATGGACGCCGTGATCTCCGTGGACGAGGAGCAGCGGGTGGTGCTCTTCAACGCCGCCGCCGAGCGCGTCTTCCGCTGGCCCCGGGCGGCGATCCTGGGCCAGCGCCTCGACGTCCTGCTTCCCGAGCGCTTCCGCACGGCCCACCGCGGCCACATCGAGCGCTTCGGCCGCACCTCGGCCACCTCGCGCAGCATGGGCAACCAGTCGCTGCTCCACGGCCTGCGGGCCGACGGCGAGGAGTTCCCCGTCGAGGCGTCGATCTCGCAGCACGACGAGGGCGGCCGCAAGCTCTTCACCGTGATCCTCCGGGACGTGACCGAGAGGGTGCATGGCGAGCGGATGCTCGCCCGAAGCGAGGCGCGCCTGCGCGGCATCCTCGACTCGGCCATGGACGCCATCATCACGGTCGACGAGCGCCAGCACATCGTGCTCTTCAACCGCGCAGCCGAGGACGTCTTCGGCTGCCCGCGCGACGAGGCGATCGGCGCCCCGCTCGCGTGGTTCATCCCCGAGCGCTTCCGCGAGGACCATGCGCAGCTGATGCGGCGCTTCGGCGACACCGGCGCCTTGTCGCGGCGCATGGGCGCGCAGCGCATCGTGATGGGCCTGCGCCGCAACGGCGAGGAGTTCCCGATCGACGCTTCCATCTCCCACATCACCGAGGAGGGAAGCCACTATTACACGGTGATCCTGCGCGACGTGACCGAGCGCACGAAGGCCGAGGAGGCCCTGCGCGACTCGCGCGAGGAGATCCGCAGCCTCGCGCTCACGGCGAGCGCCGCGCGCGAGCAGGAGAAGAGCCGCATCGCCCGGGAGCTGCACGACGAGCTGGGCCAGGCGCTCACGGCGCTCAAGATCGACGTGGGGTGGCTGCGCGGCCACCTGGGCGCCGTGCCGGACGTGGTGACCTCCAAGCTCGGCTCCATGCAGGTCCTGCTCGACGGCACGGTGGCGGCCACGCGGCGCATCTCTTCCGACCTGCGGCCGCTCATGCTCGACGACCTAGGGCTCGCGGCGGCGTGCGAATGGCTCGCCGACAGCTTCCGCCAGCGTACCGGCACCCCTTGCGAGCTGGTGCTCGGCGCCGGGGATCTCGACCTGCCCGACCCGTACTCGACCGCCGTATTCCGCGTCCTGCAGGAATCCCTCACCAACGTGGCCAAGCACTCGGGAGCCACGCGGGTCGAGGCGACGCTCGAGCGCACGGGCGACACGGTGACCCTCACAGTGCGCGACAATGGATGCGGGTTCGCGCCGGCGGTTCCCCGCAAGGACGGCTCTTACGGGCTGCTGGGGCTGCGGGAGCGCGCCCATCTCCTGGGCGGAAGCGTGCGCGTGGAGAGCGCGCCCGGCCAGGGGACCTTCGTCGAGATGCGCCTGCCCATCGGGGAGAGGAACGCGCAGCCATGATCCGCATCGTCGTCGCCGACGACCACACCATCGTCCGGGAAGGCCTCAAGCAGCTGCTCGCGGCCGCGGGCGATCTCGAGGTCGTCGGCGAGGCCCAGGACGGCCACGAGGTGATGAAGCGCGTGCGCGAGCTCGATTTCGACCTGCTGCTCCTCGACATGTCGATGCCGGGCAAGAGCGGCATCGAGCTCATCAGGCAGGTGAAGGCCGAGAAGCCGAAGCTGCGCGTCCTGGTGCTCAGCATGCACGAGGAGCACCAGTACGCGGTGCGCGCGATCCGCGCCGGGGCCGCGGGCTACCTCACCAAGGAGAGCGCCTCGCGCCAGCTCGTGGACGCGATCCGCAAGGTGGCCTCGGGGGGCGCCTTCATCAGCTCCGCGGTGGCCGAGCAGCTCGCCCTGGGTGCCATGCCCGACGCCCATGGCGAGCCGCACGAGGCGCTATCCGATCGCGAGTTCCAGGTGTTCCGCATGGTCGCCGAGGGAAAGTCCATCTCGGACATCGCGGAGCGGCTGAATCTCTCGGTGAAGACCGTGAGCACGCACAAGGCCAACATCCTGCACAAGATGAACATGGCCACTTCGGGCGACCTCATCCGCTACGCCATCGCCCGCCGCCTCGTGGAAAGCGAGGAGGGCCTCTAGCGGCAGAACGGCCGGAACCCCGGGAGGTAAAAAAGAGGGGTTGATTTCGGTCAACCCGGCGCCGCGTCGGGGCGCTACCGTCTGTCGATGAGACGCGTCGAGGTCCTTTCGCTCTGCGAGCTCGCCGCGGGGTCGAGCGCTGTGGTGCGGGCCCTGGGCGGCGGCGCCGACTTCACGCGCCGCGTGAGCGCCATGGGGCTCGCCGCCGGGGCTCCCGTCGACGTGCTCCAGAACACGGGGCGCGGGCCGCTGCTCGTGCGGGTCCGCGATACGCGCATCGCCCTCGGGCGCGGCGAGGCGGCCAAGGTGCTCGTGGAGCCCTGCCCGTGAGCGCGCAGCGCGCCCCCCAGCGCCCGAAGATCGTGGCGGCCCTCGCCGGCCAGCCCAACGTCGGCAAGTCGACCGTCTTCAACCTCCTCACGGGCCTGTCGCAGCACGTCGGCAACTGGGCGGGCAAGACCGTGGAGCGCCGCGAAGGCACGCTCGCACGCGACGACGCGGAGCTGCGCATCATCGACCTGCCCGGCACCTACGGGCTGAGCGCCGCCTCGGAAGAGGAGCGCATCGCCCGCGACTTCGTCATTCGCGATCGTCCCGACGTCGTGGTGATGGTCGCGAACGCGGCGGCCCTGGAGCGCAACCTGTACCTCCTCGCCGAGCTCCTCACGCTGCGCGTGCCGGTGGTGCTCGGGCTGAACATGATGGACGTGGCGCGCGGAGAAGGCATCGAGATCGACCCGTCCGTGCTCGCCGCGGCGCTGCGGCTGCCCGTGGTGCCGCTCGTCGCGAGCCGCAACGAAGGCGTGGATGCGCTCGTCTCGGCGGCGATCGCCCTTGCACGGGATCCCGGAACGTTCCGCCCGGCGCGCCCGGAGATCGGCGCGCCCCATCGCGAAGTGCTCGCGCAGGTGCGCGCGGCGCTCGAAGCGCACGTGCCGCGCCCCTACGACGCGGGCTGGGTCGCGCTCAAGCTCCTCGAGGGCGACGGCGAGGTGACGGCGCTCGCGCGGGGCTGGCTTCCCGAGGCCGCGTGGCGCCCGGTCGCGGCCCTCCTCGCGCAGCACGAGGACGCGGTGCTCGACATCGCCGGCGGCCGCTACGAGTGGATCGGCCGGATGGTGCGCGCGGCGGTGACGCGCCCCCGCCTCGGGCAGATCAGCCTCACCGACCGGCTCGACCGGATCGCGGTGCATCCGCTCTGGGGGCTCGCCGTGCTGTTCTCGGTGTTCGCCCTCACCTTCTGGCTCACGTTCACGCTCGCCGCGCCGGTGCAGGCGTGGCTCGACACCGGGGTGATCGCGCCCGTTCAGCGCTGGATCCACGGGGCGCTCGCCGGCGCGCCCGCGTGGCTCACGGGCCTGCTCGCCGAGGGCATCGTGGGAGGCGCGGGCCGCGTCGTCACCTTCGTGCCGGTCCTCGCGGTGTTCTTCGCGGTCCTCGCGCTGCTCGAGGACACGGGCTACCTCGCGCGCGCCGCCTACGTGATGGACCGGTTCATGCACGCGCTCGGCCTGCACGGCAAGAGCTTCCTGCCGCTCTTCCTCGGCTTCGGGTGCAACGTCCCGGCGGTGCTGGGCGCGCGCGTGATCGAGTCGCCGGGGGGGCGGCTGCTCACGATCCTCCTCGCGCCGCTGGTGCCGTGCAGCGCGCGCCTCACCGTGCTCGCCTTCCTCACGCCGGTGTTCTTCGGGCGCGAGGCGTTCGCCTTCGCGACGGGGCTCGTGGCGCTCAACCTGATCGCGCTCGCGCTCGTGGGGGTGCTGCTCAACCGGACGCTCTTCCGCGGCCAGCACGCGGCCTTCATCATGGAGCTGCCGCTCTACCACGCGCCGAGCGCCCGCAGCATCGGGCTGTTCGTCTGGCAGCACACGGGCGCGTTCGTGCGCCGGGCGGGGACGCTGATCCTCCTCGTGGCGGTCGTGATCTGGGCGGCGGCGGCCTTCCCCGGCCCGACGATCGACGCGAGCTACCTCGCGCGGTTCGGGCAATGGCTCGAGCCGCTCGGCGGCCTCATGGGCCTCGACTGGCGCCTCATCGCGGCCCTCCTCGCGAGCTTCGTCGCCAAGGAGAACGCCATCGCCGCGCTCGGTGTCCTCTACGGCGGCGACGCCTCGGGCGGCGGCCTCGCCGCGACGCTCGCCGCGCACGTGCCGCCCGCCGCGGGCTTCGCCTTCCTCGCCGTGACCATGCTCTTCATCCCGTGCGTCGCGACGGTCGCGGCGATGCGCCAGGAAACGCGCAGCTGGCGCTGGACGGCCTTCAGCGCGGTATTGCTCCTCGTGCTCGCGCTCGCCGGCGGAGCGGCCGTGTACCAGGGCGCGCGCTGGATCGGCCTGGGGACATCCCTTGCTTAGGCGCCTGCTCGACCTCGTCGGGAGCCGCGGCACCGCGCGGGCCGCGGACCTGGCCCCCGAGCTCGGCGTGAGCGCGGCGCTCGTGGAATCGATGCTCGGGGAGCTCGCGCGGCAGGGCTACCTGCGGCCGCTCTCCAGGGACGAGGACGCCTGCACGGGCTGCGCCGCGAACGCGGGCTGCATTTCCTGCAGCCGCACACGGGTGTGGGCGCTCGTGGAGCTCAAACGCAGCACCTAGCGCGAGCCGCGGCCCGCCCGGCGATCCGGGCCGCCGGCAACCCCCGCGTTCAGGGCCGGTAGCCGTCGGTGAGCGTTCCCAGGAACTCGACGATCAGGTCGACCTCTTCCGGCGTGAGCGCGGGCATCTCCCCGAGCTTGCGGTCGTAGGGAACCTCGGTCGTGTTGACGTTGCCGCGGTATGGCGGCGGCAGGTCGTCGAACTTGTCCACGCTCCCGGAGGCGTTGCGCGGATACCATTGCTCCGGGTTCGTATCACGGCGCACGTAGAACGTGACCGCGTCCTTCAGCGTCTTGAAGCGTCCGTTGTGGAAGTAGGGCGCGGTGACCGCGACGTTGCGCAGGGTCGGCACCTTGAACGCGCCGCACAGGTCCTTGCGCTGCGCGAGGTCGGTGCGGAAGGGGCCGCACAGGCCCAGGTCGAAGTAGGCCGGATCGGCGTTCGCCGCGATCGCCGGATTGCGCGGCACGCCGAGGTTGTCGTAGGTGAAGTCGGTGAAGAGCGGCGGCGAGCCGTCGGCGCCGCGAGCGCTGGGATGGCAGGCGGCGCAGTTGCCCTTCTTCGGATCGTTGAAGAGCGCGAGGCCCTGCAGCTCGCGCGCGGTGAGCGTCGCCTGCCCGGCGAGGTAGAGGTCGTACTTGCTGTCGAACGGATGGAAGCGCGGGTCCTCGGTCTCGAACCGCGCGAGCGCGAAGCGCATGCGCTCGAATGCGTCGTCCGGGTTGTCGAGGACGGCCGCGCCGAAGACGCTGCGGAACTCCTCGGCGTAGGGCGCCGAGCGCAGCCTGGCGACGACCGCTTCGGGCGCGGCGTTCGCCATCTCGTGCGGCGCGAGGAACGGGCGCTCGGCCTGGTCGGCGAGCGTGTTGGCGCGGCCGTCGCGATTGAATCCTCCGGTCGGCGTTCCGTCCTTCGCGAAGAAGAACGCCGGGGTGCGGTCGAGATAGCGCAGCGAAGGGGCCTTGCGAAATCCCGGCGTCGCGAGCGCCGGGCCTCCCGCGGGAACGACCACGTCGGGATCGGAGGAGCCGAACGCGTGCGCCGGGTCGTGGCACGTGGCGCACGACATCCGGCCCGAGGCGGCGAGGCTCGCGTCGTCGAAGATCTTCTCTCCGAGCGCAGCCGCAGGGCTCAACGAGGATGCCGGCTGCGGACTCGCGCCGCCGCAGCCGACCGCTGCCATAAGGACGAGCGTGGAAGCGGACAAGGCTGCCCAGCGCGCGATAGTAAAACTGGACCCACAAAATTTAAGGGCTTGATTCAACTTGGAATGATCCTATCTGGATAGTAATACGAGTAATTCGTATTTCGATATGTTGCCCTCCCCGGGCCTTCCGCGCAAGGGCCCTGCCGGGGCGAGCCCGATCGCGGATCGTGGCCGCTTCCCTTCCAGCCGCGGGCGCCAACGAGGCCCCAGGCGCGGCTCACGCAGGTCTGGCGCGCGAGGCCGCGGCTGAGTAACCTCTCAAGATGAGCCGAGCCGTCGAGTCCGGACGATGCGTGGGATGCTGTCCACCCCGCTGAGCCGGGGGATCGCCGCGATCCTCGCGGTCAAGCTGCTGGCGCTGTACGCGATCTGGCTCGCGTTCTTCTCCAGCCCCTCGCCCCACGGCGCCGGCGACGTCGCGCGCGCCCTGCTCACCCAACCCCGGGCCCCGGCCGCCCAGGAGAGCGATCGATGATCTCCGAGCACCTCGTCCAGCTTTCGCGCCTGCAGTTCGCCGCGACGGCGATGTACCACTTCCTTTTCGTGCCGCTCACCCTCGGGATGGTGTGGATCCTGGTGATCATGGAGAGCGCCTACGTCATGACCGGCAAGTCGGTCTACAAGGACATGACGAAGTTCTGGGGCAAGCTCTTCGGCATCAACTTCGCGATGGGGGTGACGACCGGCATCACGCTCGAGTTCCAGTTCGGCACCAACTGGGCGTACTACTCGCACTATGTGGGCGACATCTTCGGCGCCCCGCTCGCCATCGAGGGGCTGATGGCCTTCTTCCTCGAGTCGACCTTCATCGGGCTCTTCTTCTTCGGCTGGGATCGGCTTTCGAAGGTGCAGCACCTGTTCGTCACGATTCTCCTCGCGGTGGGGAGCAACCTCTCGGCGCTCTGGATCCTGGTGGCGAACGGCTGGATGCAGGACCCCGTCGGCGCGACCTTCAACGAGCAGACGATGCGCATGGAGCTCGCGAACTTCTGGCAGGTGCTGTTCAACCCGACCGCGCAGGCGAAGTTCGTCCACACCGTGAGCGCCGGCTACGTGACCGGCTCGATCTTCGTGCTGGCGATCTCCTCGTGGTACCTGCTCAAGGGCCGGCACGTCGAGTTCGCGAAGCGCTCCTTCCGCATCGCCGCCGCCTTCGGGCTCGCCTCCGCGGCCTCCGTCATCGTGCTGGGCGACGAGTCCGGCTACACCGTCACCGACGCGCAGCAGACCAAGCTCGCGGCGATCGAGGCCGCGTGGGATACCGAGCCCGCGCCCGCGGCCCTCACGCTCTTCGCGATCCCCGACCAGAAGGACATGCGCAACGAGTACGCGGTGCGCATCCCGTACGCGCTCGGCCTGATCGCGACGCGCACGGCCACGAAGCAGATCCCGGGCATCAAGGAGATCCGCGCGAAGAACCGCGAGCGCGTGGTCTCGGGGATCGAGGCGGTGAGCGCCCTCGGGGAGCTGCGCAAGGACCCGGGCAACGCGGCCGCGCGCGAGCGCTTCGAGAGCCACAAGGCCGACCTCGGCTTCGGGCTGCTGCTTCGCAAATACACCGCCGATGTGCGCCAGGCCACGCCCGAAATGATCGACCGGACCGCCGCCGACACGATCCCGCGCGTGGCGCCCCTCTTCTGGGGCTTCCGGATCATGGTCGCGCTCGCCTTCGCGATGCTGGCCCTCTTCGCGATCGCGTTCTACTACACGCTGCGGGGGCGCTGCGGCGAGCAGCGCTGGCTGCTCGAGTGGGCCTTCTGGTTCCTGCCGGTGCCCTGGATCGCCGCCGAGATGGGCTGGTTCGTCGCCGAGTACGGGCGCCAGCCGTGGACCATCTACGGCGTGCTGCCCACGAGCCTGTCCGCCTCGACTCTCTCGGTCGCGAGCCTCTACGGCTCGCTCGCCGGCTTCATCGGCCTGTACACGGCGCTCGCCGTGGTCGAGGTGTACCTGATGCTCAAGTTCGCGCGCCAGGGCCCCGCGCATTCCGAGACCACCGCGGGAGCGTGACGCCATGCTCGACTACGAAACGCTGAGGTTCATCTGGTGGCTCCTCGTGGGAGTGCTCCTCATCGGCTTCGCCGTGATGGACGGCCACGACATGGGCGTGGGCATGCTGCTGCCCTTCGCCGGGCGCGACGACATTGAGCGGCGCGTGATCATCAACACGGTCGGGCCGCACTGGGACGGCAACCAGGTGTGGTTCATCACGGCCGGCGGGGCCGTGTTCGCCGCCTGGCCCCTCGTCTACGCCGCGGCCTTCTCCGGGTTCTACTGGGCCATGCTCGCGGTGCTGTGGACGCTCTTCCTGCGGCCCGTGTCGTTCGACTTCCGCAGCAAGATCGACCGCCCGGGATGGCGCCGCACCTGGGACTGGGGCCTGTTCCTCGGCAGCGCCGTGCCGACGCTCATCTTCGGCGTGGCGTTCGGGAACCTCCTGCAGGGCGTGCCGTTCCACTTCGACGAGAACCTGGTGGCGTACTACACGGGCTCCTTCTGGCAGCTGCTCAATCCCTTCGCGCTGCTCGCCGGCGTGGTGAGCGTGGCGATGGTCGGGTTCCACGGCGCGAATTACCTCGCGCACCGCACCGAGGGCGCGGTCGCCGCCCGCGCGCGCACCGCCTCGCTCGCGCTCGGCATCCTGCTCCTCGCCGCGTTCGCGGCTGCCGGGGTGTGGCTCGCGGCCGGCGTGGGCGGATACGCGATCACCTCGGGCGCCGATCACTTCGCGGCGTCCAACCCCCTCGCGAAGACCGTCGCGGTCACGCCCGGCGCGTGGCTCGCCAACTACTCGCGCTATCCCCTCACGATGCTCGTCCCCGCGGCGGGCTTCCTCGGCGCCCTCGCCGGGATCGCGCTCGCCCGCGGCGGCCGCACCCTCTGGGCGTTCGTCGCCTCGTCGGTCGCCATGGCGGGCGTCATCGGCACCGCCGCGGTCTCGATGTTCCCCTTCGTGATGCCCTCGAGCTCGGACCCGCGCTCGAGCCTCACGCTCTGGGACGCCACCTCGAGCCATCTCACGCTCGGCCTGATGTTCTGGGCGGTGGTGATCTTCATGCCGCTCGTGCTCCTGTACACCGGCTGGGCCTACCGGGTGATGGCGGGCAAGGTGACCGCGGCGTACGTGCGCGAGAACGAGCGCAGCGTCTACTGAGGAGCCGCGACGATGTGGTACTTCGCCTGGGTGCTGGGAGTCGGATTCGCGGTCCTGCTCGCGATCCTGAACGCCATGTGGGGCGAGATGGAGGAGGACCGCGCGAAGGCCGACGAGGAGCGGCGCCGCTAGCGTCGCCGCCGCCTACTGCTGGTAGGCGACGCAGGTCTCGCAGATGGTCCCCGTGACGTCCTTCTTGAGGTGCGCCCGCCGCAGGGCCATGAAGAGCTCGCTGTTCCAGCCTTCCATGAACGGCACCTTCGTGAGGTCGGCCATCACCCACTTGTCGCCGGCGTCGAAGCAGCACGCCGAGAGCTTGCCGTCGTAGGTGATGTGGCCTTCGGTGAACGCCGACCAGCAGGGCAGCGGCTCGCGCAGCGCCCCCACGCGGCCCTGGTTCCCGGCGATGGGCCGGTAGCCGAGCTCCTCCTCGCGCAGGGTGGCGAGGCTGCCCATGGAATAGAGCGGCAGCCAGTAGTGCTCGTCCACGTACGGGAGGATCTCCTCCTGCACCAGCTCCGTCATCCGTTCCTGCTGCTCGCCGTCGTACTGGATGCTGGAAGCGTAGAGGCCGCAGCCGTAGCCGCCCTCCTCGCGCACGCGCCACGCGGCCTTGAGGTTGGCGAGCGAGTCGCGGAAGAGCTTCGGCTTCACGCCGGTGATCTCGCGGAACTGGGCCTCGTCGGCGTTGTTCATCGAGAACTTGAGCGAGTCCAGGCCCGCCTCCATGCACGCCTTCACGCGCCCGGGCGTCGAGAGCGACCCGTTGGTCGTGAGGAAGACGTACCGGATCCCGCGCTGCTTGGCGTAGCGGATCGCCTCGGGGAGCCACGGGCACATGAACGACTCGCCGATGTAGAAGACGCCCAGCTCCTCGACGCCCGCGTCGACCATCTCGCCCACCACGCGCTCGTAGAAGCCGCGGTCCATCTCGCCCCGGTCCTTCATGCGCAGGCGGTGCGCGCAGAAGCCGCAACGGTAGTTGCACTGGGAGGTGAGCTCGATCTTCACCGAGCGCGGCGCGGGCAGCCGGTCGGCGAGGTAGCGCTGGGGAATGCCGGTGATCGCGTCGATGCGCTCGGTGATCTTCGCGGTCCGGATCTTCGCGTTCGAGGTCTGACTCATGGGCTTGCCGTGGCGGTTGGATCGGCCTGAAGGTAGCACGCACCCGGCCGCCGGGGGCGGGAAAGGCGCCGCAGTTTGACTTACTTCAAGCAATCGCGAAATTTCGCGGCGCAAACCTCGCCGGTCGTTGTCCGCGCGCGGCGCGTGGGCTAGCCTCGCATCCTCGGCAATCCGATCCGCGAGCCCATGGCGCAAGACACCGAAGCCGCGAAGCTGCCGCGCTGGAGCCTGCGCGGCCGGTCGCTCGCGCCCGTCGTGCAGGGCGGCATGGGCGTGGGGGTGTCCGCCCACCGGCTCGCGGGCACGGTCGCCCGTCACGGCGCGCTGGGCACGATCTCGAGCGTGGAGCTGCGCCAGCACCATCCCGACCTGCTCGCGCAGAGCCGGCCCGACAAGGAGGCGCTCGACCGGCTCAACTGCATCGCGCTCGATCGCGAGATCCGCGCGGCGCTCGCGCTCTCCGAGGGGCGCGGCGCGGTCGGGGTGAACGTGATGAAGGCGGTCAACGCGCACGCGCAGTACGTGCGCCAGAGCTGCGAGTCGGGAGCGCACGCGATCGTCATGGGGGCAGGCCTGCCGCTCGACCTGCCCGAGCTCGCCGCCGGCTTCCCGGATGTCGCGCTGGTCCCGATCCTGTCGGAGGCGCGCGGCGTGTCGATCGTGCTGCGCCGCTGGATGCGCCGCAACCGCCTGCCCGATGCGATCGTGATCGAGCATCCGCGCTACGCGGGCGGCCACCTGGGCGCCACGCGCATCGCCGAGGTCGCCGACCGGCGCTACGACTTCGGGCCCGTGCTCGAGGCGATCTTCGCGCTCTTCCGCGAGCTGGGCCTGGCCGAGCGCTCGATCCCGCTCGTCGTCGCGGGCGGCATCCACACCCACGAGCAGGTGCGCGAGCTGCTCGCGCTGGGCGCCTCGGCCGTGCAGGTGGGCACGCCCTTCGCCGTGTGCGAGGAAGGCGACGCGCACCCCGAATTCAAGCGCGTGCTCGCCGGAGCGCGCCCCGAGGACATCGTGACGTTCATGAGCGTGGCGGGGCTTCCCGCGCGCGCCGTGGCGACTCCCTGGCTGCGCAATTACCTGAAGCGGGAGCAGGCGCTGCAATCGCACGCCAAGGCCGATCCGCGCCGCTGCGTCCCGGGCGGACAGTGCCTCACCGTCTGCGGCCTGCGCGACGGCCTCGCGAACGCCGGCCAGTTCTGCATCGCCACGCGCCTCGCCTTCGCGCTCCACGGCGACGTGAAGAAGGGCCTGTTCTTCCGCGGGTCCGAGGCGCTGCCCTTCGGCTCCGCGATCCGGCCCGTCGCCGATCTGCTCGCCTACCTCCTCACGGGCCTCGAGCCCGCTCCCGCCTGAACCGTTTCCTCTCTCTCCACGAGCCCATCCCATGGACATCCCCGTCGCCGCGACCGCCCCGATCCCCGCCATCGCCCCGCGCGAGAAAGCGCCGGCCCGCGGCAGGCAGGTCGCCTGCGCTTCCTGCGCGCTGCATCCCCTGTGCCATCCGCTCTCCGCTGCCGAAGGATGGCTCGCCGCCGTGCAGACGCGCCGGCGCGTCGCTCGCGGCGAGAGGCTCTTTCGCGCCGGCGCGCCGCAGACGGCGCTCTACGCCATTCGCGCGGGCTTCCTCAAGGCCTGTGCGCCGAACCCCGACGGCAGCCGCTTCATCGTGCGCTTCCTCCTGCCGGGCGACGCGCCCGGCCTCGACGCGTTCGCGACGGGCGCGCACCCGACGGAGGCGATCGCACTCGAGGACAGCGTGGTGTGCGAGGTCCCGCGCTACCGGGCCGAGATCCTCGCCGAGGGGATCCCTTCGCTCGGCGCGCAGCTGCGCCAGCTCCTCGGCCGCGAGCTCGCCCGCTCCCAGGAGCACGCGGCGCTGCTCACGCGCCACGCCGCGGCCGAGCGCGTCGAGCGCTTCCTGCTCGACCTCTCCCGCCGCTGGGGCGAGCGCGGCTACTCGCGCACGGCCTTCCGCCTGCCGATGCGCCGCCAGGAGATCGGCGAGCACCTCGGCCTCACCATGGAAACGGTGAGCCGCATCTTCTCGGACTTCCAGTCGCGCGGCTGGATCCGCCTCACGCGGGGCGGGGTCGAGATCCGTGGCGGGCCCCTGCTCGCCGAGTGCCGGAGCGCCGACGCCGGGGCCGGCCCGGCGGTCTGAGCGCCCCTCCAGGTCTCCCGGACTCGGAATTTTCCTAGGCGGTCTCTCGGAGCATCCGCCGCCGCACGACACGACCGCTTCCTAGCGGCGCATTCAGCGGGCGCCGATTTTGCCGTGCGTCAAGGAAGCGGAGAGTTCCTGGCATGGAAGCGAACGGCCTCACCCGCGTATACATCGTCGACGACTCCGCGCCGATCCGGGCGCGGCTGACCGAGGTCCTTTCCCGGATGGACCACGTGCGCGTCGTGGGCGAGGCCGACAGCGCGCGGGAGGCGGTGGCCGGGATCCTGCGGTCCCGCCCCGACTCGGTGCTCCTCGACCTGAACCTCATGGGGCGCACCGGCATCGACGTCATGAAGAGCGTGCGGCCCCACGCACCCGAGATCGTCTTCGTCGTGCTGAGCAACCACTCCGAGCCGCAATACCGCCGCGTCTGCGCGGAGGCGGGAGCGGCCTACTTCCTCGACAAATCCCGCGAGTTCGACCGAGTGCGCGAGGTCATCGCGGAGATCGCATCCACGCGCCACTAGCGAGACCTTCCCCATGTCCACCGCGACCGCCATCGCCATTCCCATGCGCCCCATCACAACGAACCGCACTTCGTCCGACCCCTCCATCCGGGGGACCTCCAACGTGGCGCGCTTCCGCACCCGCTGCGCCACCTGCAACTTGCGGGAGCTGTGCCTGCCCTGCGGCCTGCAGGCCGGGGAGATGTGCCGGCTCGACGACGTCGTCTACACGCGCAAGCGCGTGAAGCGCGGCGAGACCCTCTACCGCTCGGGCGAGGCGTTCGAATCGCTCTACGCGGTGAGGAGCGGGTTCTTCAAGTCGTGCGTCGTCCTCGAGGACGGGCGCGACCAGGTGACCGGCTTCCACATGGCCGGCGAGATCGTCGGCATGGACGGGATCGGCAACGATCGGCACGCCGCCGACGTCGTGGCGCTCGAGGACAGCGAGGTCTGCGTGATCCCCTACGCGCGCCTCGAGGAGGCGGGCCTGCAGCGCCAGCTGCACAAGGTGATGAGCCGCGAGCTGGTGCGCGACCAGGGCGTCATGATGCTGCTCGGCACGATGCACGCCGAGGAGCGCCTCGCCGCCTTCCTGCTGAACCTCTCGCAGCGCTTCGTGGCGCGGGGCTACTCGCCCAACGAGTTCCACCTGCGCATGACGCGCGACGAGATCGGCAGCTACCTGGGGCTGTCGCTCGAGACCGTGAGCCGGCTCTTCTCCCGCTTCCAGACCGACGGGCACATCTCGGTGCAGCAGAAGCACATCCGCATCCTCGACGTGAAGGGCCTGCGCGCCGTCATGGTCCGCGAGCAGAACTGAAGGGGGCTTCGCCCGTGTTCAAGCACATCCTCGTGCCCACCGACGGATCCGCGCTCTCGCTCAGGGCCGCCAAGATCGCGGTCGCGCTCGCCAGGGCGCACAAGGCGAGGATCACCGCGATCCACGTGATGGCGCCGTTCGTCCCGCCCACGGGGGGCGACGGCCTCATCTACTACCCGGACAACTTCTCGCCGCAGGAGTACAAGAAAGCGGTCGAGAAGGAGGCGGCGAAGGCGCTCGGCAAGGTGGGTGCCGCCGCGAAGTCCGGGAAGGTCCCGTTCGACTCCATGGCCGTGACCGACGACCAGCCCTGGGAGGCGATCGTGGGCACGGCGAAACGCAAGCGCTGCGACCTCGTGGTGATGGCCTCCCACGGGCGGCGCGGCATCGCGGGGCTGCTGATCGGCAGCGAGACCTCCAAGGTGCTCACCCACTCGCGCACGCCGGTCCTGGTGTGCCGGTAGGCGGCGCGCGCGTGTTCCACCTCTCCCCTTCCCAGCGCGGGCAGCTGCGCGCCCGCCTGGAAGAGCGCGCCCGCACGCTGCGCCGCGAGATCGCCGAGGCCCTCCACGGCGACGAGACCGGCGCCGCCCTCGGCGTGGCCGAGCGGCGCTCGGAGACGGGCGACGAAGCGGTCGAGGACCTCGAGGCGGGCATCGAGGCCGCCGGCGCCGAGCGCGACGCGGCCGAGCTCAACGCCGTGCTCGAGGCGCTCGTCCGCATGGATGCCGGCCACTACGGCACGTGCATCGACTGCGGCGCGCCGCTCGCCCTCGAGCGGCTCCTCGCCCAGCCCCACGCGCTGCGCTGCGTGCGCTGCGAGACCGAGCGCGAGCGCCTGCGCGCGCAGCCCAGCCTTCCGGCCCTCTGAGGCCCGCGGTGAGGCGCGCGCTCGCAGCCCTGGCGGTGCTGCTCGCCGCGGCCCTTCCCCTCGCGGGCCGCGCGGCGAGCCCCGCATCGCCCACCGGCGGCTCGGGATGCCCCACCCCGGCGCGAGCGTCGGCGCCCGCGCAGCCGCTGCCGCCGATGGACGGCCTTCGCATCGGCCTCGCATTCGGCAGCGGCTCCATCCACGGGCTCGCCCACGTGGGCATCATCGAGGCGCTCGAGCGGCACGGCGTGGACGTGAAGGTCGTCACGGGGACGAGCGTCGGGGCGCTCGTGGGCGGGCTCTGGGCGAGCGGGCTTTCGGGGCGCGAGATCGAGACCTTCGCGAAGAAGACCGACTTCGAGCACCTGGGCGAGCTGAGCGCCTCGTGGCAGGGGCTGTTCACGAACAGCGACCTGCGCGACCGCCTCGAGGGGATCTTCGGCCACCGGCCCATCGAGAGCTGGCCGCGCCGCTTCGGGGCGGTGGCAACCAACGTGCAGACCGGCGGGCGCAGGCTCCTCGTGAGCGGCGACGGCGCCACGGCGATCCAGGCCTCCACGGCGATGCCGGTGTACTTCGCGCCGGTGGACCGCGACGGCGAGCGCCTCGCGGACGGAGCGCTCGTCGAGCCCATTCCCGTGACGGCGGCCCGCGAGCTCGGGGCGGACTACGTGATCGCAGTGAACGTCCTCTATCGTCCCTACGACGAGCCGGCGAGCGGGCTCTTCGACTACGGCTTCCAGGCGATGCACATCCTCGTGAACTCGCTCGCCACGCAGGACATGCGCGGGGCCGACTTCGCCATCAGCATCGACGCGCACCGCACGATGACCGACTGCGGCCCCGACGCGCTCATCGCCGACGGGCGCGACACGCTCGAGCGCGACTGGCCGCAGCTCAGCCGCTCGCTCATCGCGGCGCGCGAGCGCGCGCTCGCGAAGCGCTGAGGGGCGAGCCCCTAGCGCGCCGCCGGGGCCGCGTCCAGCGCGAGCTCCATGCGCCGCGTGTACGGGTCCTCGTCCGGCGCGCTCACGAAGCCCAGCTCGGCGCACAGGCGCAGCATCGGCGCGTTGCCCGCGAGCACCCACCCGATCATGGTCTTCAGGCCCCGGGCGCGCGCCACGTCGATGAGCGCGGCCATCATGCGCCGCCCGAGCCCACGCCCCTGCCACTCGTCGGCGATCACGATCGCGTACTCGCACGACCGGCCGTCGGGCAGCGTGATGTAGCGGCACACCGCGATCTCGCGCTCCACCCCGCCCTCCTCGCGCACCGCCACCAGCGCCATCTCGCGGTCGTAGTCGATCTGCGTGAAGCGGGCGAGCATCGAAGGCGTGAGGCTCGTGAGCGAGCTCTGGAAGCGCAGGCGCGAGGTCTCCCGCGACAGGCCCTCGACGAACGCCTGCTCCATCGCCGCGTCCTCGGGGCGGATGGGCCGGATCTTCACCCACTCGCCGCCGGGCAGGCGCAGCGTCGCCTGCAGCTCCCCGGGGTAGGGAAGGATCGCGAGGTGCGCGTACTTCGTGCGCTGCGCGGGCGCCGCCCGCAGCACGACGCGCGCGTCCACCGCGATCGCCCCGTCCTCGTCCGCGATGAGGGGGTTGATGTCCACCTCCTCGAGCTCGGGCAGCTCGCAAGCCATCTCCGAGATGTGCAGCAGCACCGCCTCCAGCGCGCCGCGGTCGGCGGCGGGCAGGTTGCGGAACTCGCCCAGCACGCGGGCGACGCGGGTGCCGCGAATCATGTCCGCCACGAGGATCGCGTTGAGCGGGGGCAGCGCCACGGTGCGGTCCCGCAGCACCTCCACCGCGATGCCGCCCGCGCCGAAGGAGATCGCGGGACCGAAGATCGCATCGCGCGCCACGCCCACCATGAGCTCCCGCCCGTGGGGGCGCGCCACCAGCGGCTCGACCGTGACGCCCGCGATGCGCGCGCTGGGCTTGCGCGCCGCCACTCCGGCCACGATGTCGGCGAAGGCGGCGCGCACCGCCTCGGCGTCGGGAATCGCGAGGCGCACGCCCCCCACGTCGCTCTTGTGGGTGACGTCGGGGGAGTCGATCTTCATCACCACCGGGAATCCCACCTCGCGCGCGGCGCGCACCGCCGCTTCGGGATCGGGAGCGGAAAGCGTGCGCGCCACCGGGATGCGGAACGCCTCGAGGAGCGCCTTCGATTCGGGGCCGGAGAGCTGGGTGCGCCCGGCGTCGAGGGCCCGCCCGACGAGCGCGTGCGCGGCCTGCAGGTCGGGAGGATCGCGATGCGCGAGCGGGCCGGGCGCCTCCAGGAGCGCGCGCTGGTTGCGGTAGAACTGGGCGAGGTGGGCGAAGGTCTCCACCGCCATCTCGGGACCGCGGAATACCGGGAGCCCCGCCTTGCGCAGCTCCACGCGGGCGGCCTCGACGCTCGACTCGCCCATCCAGGCGGCGATCACGGGCTTCGCGGCGCCCTGCGCCGCCTCCGCCACGGCCCGGGCCGACTCCTCGGGCTGCGTCATCGCCTGGGGCGTGAGCACCGCGACGATGCCGTCCACGCCCGGATCGGCGAGGCAGGCGCCCACCGCGGCGCGATAGCGCTCCGGCCCCGCGTCGCCGATGAGGTCGATCGGGTTGCCGTGGGACCAGTTGGCCGGCAGCACGCGGCGCAGCGCCTCCACCGTCGCCGGGGCGAGGGTCGCGAGCTCCATGCCCAGGTCGGCGGCCCAGTCCGCGGCCATCACGCCGGGACCGCCGCCGTTGGTGATCACCGCGAGCCGATCCCCGCTGGGGCGCACGTGGGAGGCGAGCGCCTGCGCGGCGCCCACGAGGTCGGCCATGCTGCGCACGCGCACCGCGCCCGTGCGGCGCACCACCGCGTCGAAGACGTCGTCCTTGCCGACGATGGCGCCGGTGTGCGAGACCGCCGCGCGCGAGCCCGCGGGGTGGCGCCCCACCTTCATGAGGATCACGGGCTTGATGCGCGCGGCCGCGCGCAGGCTGCTCACCAGGCGGCGCCCGTCGCGCACCCCCTCGATGTAGAGCAGGATGTGCTCGGTCTTCTCGTCGACGGAGAGGTAGTCCACCACCTCGCCGAAGTCCAGGTCGGTGGAGCCGCCGAGCGAGATCACGCTCGAGAAGCCCACGCCGTTGGAGGAGGCCCAGTCGAGCATCGCGGTGCACACCGCGCCCGACTGGGAGACGAGGGCGAGCGCGCCGGCGATTCCCTGACCGCGCGCGAAGGTGGCGTTGAGCCCGATGGGCGGGCGCATGAGGCCGATGCAGTTCGGGCCCATTACGCGCACGCCGTGGGCGCGGGCCGCGGCGAGGAGCTCGCCTTCGAGGCGCGCGCCCTCGGGCCCGGCCTCCGAGAATCCGGCGGTGATCACGATCGCGGCGCGGATGCCGCGGCGCCCGCACCGCTCGACGATCCCCGGGACGGTCGCGGGGGGCGTTGCGATCACCGCGAGGTCCACCGGCTCGGGAAGCCGGTCGACGGAAGGCACGCACGGCACGCCGCGCACGGCTGCGTACTTCGGGTTCACCGCGAAGAGCGCGCCGCCGTAGCCGCCCGAGCGCAGGTTCTCGAGCACCCGCCCGCCCACCTTGTCGGCGCGCTCCGAGGCGCCGACGAGGGCCACCGAACGCGGCTCGAACAGCGCCGCGAGGTAGTGGCCCTGGCTCACGCCGTCAGGCGCACTCGCCGGTTTCGCGCTTCGGACAGCCGTCGGGACGCGCCGCCGGCTCGAGCGGGCAGCGGTTGAGCTCGAAGGGCGAGCGCTGCAGCAGGCACGTGAGCGCGCTGCAGCCGCTGCCCACGACCCAGAAGAGCAGGAAGCCGAGCGTGTAGGCCCCGAGCCGCGGGAGCTCGATCGGGGAGCCCAGCCACTGGAGGTCGGCGGGATCGACCAGGGAGAAGACGACCCCCACGGCGGGGATCGCCACCACGAAGCCCGGCCACAGCACCCACATGAGGCGTCGTCCCATCGTCGTCTCCTATCGCGGCCGCGCCCCGAGCTGGACGAAGTCGTGGTGCTCGCCCCATTCTCCGGCGAGCCGCCAGGCTCCGTCCGCGTCCTCGAGGTGGACCGTCCACAATCCCTGTTCCGGCATTCTAACGGGTCCTTCGTACACGCCGGGAGCCGTCGGGTGCAGGGCCACGGCCTGGTCGAGGCCCGCGCGCGTGGCGTTCACGAAGGTGAGGAGCGGCGCCTTGGCGGGCCGCGGACCCGAGGTGAACAGCACGCGCACCCGGTCGCGCGCCTCGCTCACCTGCACCGTGGCCGCGAGCCCCAGCTCGCGCGCCTTCCCGTCGCGCGCGATCACGCGGTTGATCGCGAGGCCCTGCCGGTAGTAGTCGTCCGCCACCAGGCCGTCGTTGGTGGTGATGGCGATCGCGAGCGTGGCGAATCCCGCCACCACCACGACGGCCGGGCCCGCCATGAGGATCCACGGCCAGGGCTCGCGGTACCAGGGACGGGGTTGGGGTCCGCTCATCGATCGCTCCTTCCAGGATGCAGCGTGCCCGAGGGCACGATGAAGCGCGATTTCTCGTGCACGTGGATCTCGCGGCCCCCGCGATCCGAGGTCACGAGCTCGAAGGTGATGGGCTGGGATCCCTCCCGGTCGTGCGGCACCGCCTGCACGCGCACCGCCACCTCGCGAGTGGCGAGCGGCGCGATCTCGAAGAAGGGCTCGCGCGCGTCGGTGAGGAGCTCGACGTGCCCCAGGTGCGCGGATCCCTCCACGGAAAGGGTGAAGCGGTGCGCCTGCTCCTCGGTGTTCATGATCTGCAGCCGGTAGACGTTCTCGATGTGCCGGTCGTCGACCTCGCGCGCGAGGCTGCCCCGGTCGCGGATCACGTCCATCTTGATGGGCGAGCGGGCCCAGAGCGCCGCGCCCGTCGCCGCGACGATCGCCGCGAGGACCGCCGAGTAGACGAGCACCCGCGGGCGCAGGACCTGGCGCAGGATCGCGCCCCCGCCCCAGCCCTTCTCGAGCGCGTTCTCCGTCGAATAGCGGATGAGCCCCTTCGGGTAGCCCATCTTCTCCATCACCTGGTCGCACCCGTCGATGCAGGCGGCGCATCCGATGCACTCGTACTGCAGGCCGTTGCGGATGTCGATGCCCGTGGGGCAGACCTGCACGCAGATGCCGCAGTCGACGCAGTCGCCCAGGCCGAGCGCGCGCGGATCGGCGCTGCGGCTGCGGCCCCCGCGCGGCTCGCCGCGCGCCGGGTCGTAGGTGATGACGAGCGTGTCGCGGTCGAACATCGCGCTCTGGAAGCGCGCGTAGGGGCACATGTACTTGCACACCTGCTCGCGCATCCAGCCCGCGTTGCCGTAGGTGGCGAAGCCGTAGAAAAGGACCCAGAACGTCTCCCACGGCCCGTACGAGAGCGCGAGCGAGGAGCGGGCGAGCTCGCGGATCGGCGTGAAGTAGCCGACGAACGTGAACCCGGTCCACAGCGCGATCGCGACCCACACCGCGTGCTTGGCGCCCTTGAGCAGCACCTTGCGCGCGCCCTTCGAGGCGTCGAGCTTCATGCGCGCCGCGCGGTCGCCCTCGATCCTGCGCTCCACCCAGAGGAAGATCTCGGTGTAGACGGTCTGCGGGCACGCGTACCCGCACCACAGCCGCCCCGCGACCGCCGTGAAGAGGAAGAGCGAGAAGGCCGAGATCACCAGCAGGATCGCGAGGTAGATGAAGTCCTGCGGCCAGAGCACGAGGCCGAAGATGTGGAACTGGCGCGCCTGCAGGTCGAAGAGGACCGCCTGGCGGCCGCCCCACGTGAGCCACGGCACCCCGTAGAAGACGATCTGCGTCGCGAAGACCAGCGCCCAGCGCCAGCGGGCGAACCCGCCGCGCACCGCGCGCGGGTAGATCTTGCGGCGGACCTCGTAGAGCGACTGCTCGGTCTCGGCGGCGGCCGCGACGGGAACGACCTTCCGCCCTCCCGAGGCGCGGGGGGCCGGCGCCTTCGCGCCCGCGTCGGGGAGGGGGGCGGACATGGCTATTTCGCTTCGGCGACTCGGCGCTGGAGCTCCGGGTGCGAAAGCCCGTACACGTAGGCGGCGAGCAGGTGCACGCGCGCCTCGCCGAGGAAGTCCTTGTGGGCCGGCATCACGATGTTGCGGCCGTTCGTGATGGTCTCGACGATCGTCGCCTCCGACGGCCCGAACAGCCAGATCTGGTCGGTGAGGTTCGGGGCGCCGACCGCCTGGTTGCCCTTCGCGTCGGCCCCGTGGCAGGCCACGCAGTAGGTCGCGAAGTTCTTCTTGCCGCGCTCGGCGCGCGCCGCGTCGTGCGGGAGCCCCGAGAGCGAGCGCACGTAGTTGGCGGTGTCGAGCACGCCTTCGGGGCCGAGCGCCGGGCCGAAGGGCGGCATCACGCCGTTGCGCCCTTCCATGATGGTGGTCTGGATGGTCTCGGGCGAGCCGCCGAACAGCCAGTCGTCGTCCGTGAGGTTCGGGAAGCCCTTGCCGCCGCGCGCGTCCGAGGCGTGGCACTGCGTGCAGTAGGTGAGGAACAGGCGGTGCCCCACCGCGCGCGCCTGCGGGTCGCCGGCGAGGGTGGCGATGTCGACGGCGGCGAATTTCTGGTAAAGGGGCCCGTACTCGGCCTCGGCGGCCTTGACCTCCTGCTCGTACTGGCCGCGCGAGCTCCAATGGGAGGCGCCGCCCCAGGAGCCCAGGCCCGGGTAGATCCACAGGTAGCCGAGCCCGAAGGCGATCGTGATCCAGAAGAGCCACACCCACCAGCGCGGCAGCGGGTTGTTGTACTCGTCGAGGTCCTCGTCCCAGACGTGCCCGGTCTTGTCCGGGTCGCCCGAGACCCTGCGCTTGCTCATGCGCACCAGGATGAAGGCGCAGAACGCGATGCCGCCGAGGGTGAGCGCCGCGATGTAGTAGCTCCAGAAGCCGCTCGTGAAGTCGCTCATCGCCCGTCGCTCCGCGTCCGGTCCTCGTCGTCCAGCGGCATCCGCGCCGCCTCCTCGAACCGCTTCCGGTTGCCCGGGTGCACGGCCCACGCCACGATCCCGACGAAGGTCGCGAACGACACGACCGTCACCACCTCGTGGAGGATGTCAACGTCCATCGTCATCTCCCCTTCACCGCGGTGCCGAGCACCTGCAGGTAGGCGATCAGCGCGTCCTGCTCGGTCTTGCCCTCGAGCTCCGCGCGCGCGCCCTTGATGTCCGCGTCGGTGTACGGCACGCCCAGCATGCGCAGCACCTCGAGCTTGCGCTCGATGTGGCTCGCGTCGGCCGGCGTCTTCGCGAGCCAGGGATAGGCGGGCATGTTCGATTCCGGCACCACGTCGCGCGGCTCGTTCAGGTGGATGCGGTGCCAGTCGTCGCCGTAGCGGCCGCCCACGCGCGCGAGGTCGGGCCCGGTGCGCTTGCTGCCCCACAGGAACGGGTGGTCGTACACGCTCTCGCCCGCCACGGAGTAGTGCCCGTAGCGCTCGGTCTCGGCGCGGAACGGCCGGATCATCTGCGAATGGCAGTTGTAGCAGCCTTCGCGCACGTACACGTCGCGTCCCGCGAGCTGCAGCGCCGTGTACGGCTTCCAGCCCGCCACGGGCTCCGTCGTCGAGCGCTGGAAGAAGAGCGGCACGATCTCCACCAGCCCTCCCACGCTCACCACGAGGAGCACGAGGGCGATGAGCCACCCGCTCCTCCTCTCGATCATCTCGTGCGTCAGGTTCATTCTCGTCTTCCCCCGCTTCAGGCGTGCGCGGCCGCCGCCGCCATCGGGATCGGCGCGTCCTGCGCCCGGCCCGCGAGCATCGTCTTCGTCACGTTCCACGACATGATCAGCATCCCCACGAGGTACAGGACCCCGCCGGCGAGGCGGATCTCGTAGAAGGGATACGTCGCCTTCACACCCTCGACGAAGCTGTAGGTGAGCGTGCCGTCCGGGTTCGCCGCGCGCCACATGAGGCCCTGCATGACGCCGGCGATCCACATCGAGGCGATGTAGAGCACGATCCCCAGGGTCGCGATCCAGAAGTGCAGGTTGATCGCCTTCACGCTGTACATCTCGACGCGGCCGACGAGGCGCGGGATCAGGTAGTACAGGCTGCCGATGGAGATCAGGCCCACCCAGCCGAGCGCGCCGGAGTGCACGTGGCCGATCGTCCAGTCGGTGTAGTGCGACAGCGCGTTCACGGTCTTGATCGACATCATCGGGCCCTCGAACGTCGACATGCCGTAGAACGAGAGCGAGACGATGAGGAACTTGAGGATCGGGTCGTCGCGGAGCTTCCACCACGCGCCCGACAGCGTCATGATCCCGTTGATCATCCCGCCCCAGGAGGGCGCGAGCAGGATCAGCGAGAAGAGCATCCCGAGCGACTGCGTCCAGTCCGGGAGCGCCGTGTAGTGCAGGTGGTGCGGACCCGCCCACATGTACGTGAAGATGAGCGCCCAGAAGTGCACCACCGAGAGGCGGTACGAGTAGATCGGGCGGCCCGCCTGCTTCGGGACGAAGTAGTACATCATCCCGAGGAAGCCCGCGGTGAGGAAGAAGCCCACCGCGTTGTGCCCGTACCACCACTGGACCATGGCGTCCTGCACGCCCGCGTAGGCCGAGTACGACTTCCAGAGCGACACGGGGACCGCCGCGCTGTTCACCACGTGCAGCAGCGCCACCGTGAGGATGAACGCGCCGTAGAACCAGTTGGCGACGTAGATGTGCTGCACCTTGCGCTTGGCGATCGTGCCGAAGAACACCACCGCGTAGGAGATCCACACCACCGCGATGAGGATGTCGATCGGCCACTCGAGCTCCGCGTACTCCTTGCTCTGCGTGATGCCGAGCGGGAGCGTCACCGCCGCGAGCACGATCACCGCCTGCCATCCCCAGAAGGTGAACGCGGCGAGCCCGTCGGAGAAGATGCGCACCTGGCAGGTGCGCTGGACCACGTAGTACGAGGTGGCGAAGAGCGCGCACCCGCCGAAGGCGAAGATCACCGCGTTGGTGTGCAGCGGCCGCAGCCTCCCGTAGCTCAGCCACGGGATTCCGTAGGTGAGGTCGGGCCAGATGAGCTGGGAGGCGATCAGCACGCCCACCAGCATGCCGACCACGCCCCAGACCACCGTCATGACGGCGAACTGGCGGACGACCTTGTAGTTGTACAGGCCCTGGGCTTCCATCACGCTCCCCTGGAAAGAAATCCGTCGCGACCGGCGACAATGCAGATGCTAGGGTCGCGGCAGCGCGGCCCTTTGATTTTCATCAACCGTTCCCGCGGGCCCGCGTTCAGGGCACGAGGACCGCGGCCCCCTCGATCGAGCCCGCGCGCAGGTCCGCGAGCGCCCGGTTCGCCTCCGCGAGCGCGTAGCGCCGCGTGGCGGGGCGCACGCCCGCGGCCGGGGCGAGCTCGAGCAGCTCGTCGCCGTCGCGGCGCGTGAGGTTCGCCACCGAGCGCACGCACCGCTCGCCCCAGAGCAGCGCGTAGGGAAACGCGGGGATGTCGCTCATGTGGATGCCCGCGCACACGACCGGGCTGCCGCGATCGACCGCGGCGAGCGCCGCCGGGACGAGCGCGCCCACCGGGGCGAAGATGATCGCGGCGTCGAGGCGCTCGGGCGAAGGGGCCGTGGAATCCCCGGCCCACTTGCAGCCGAGCCGCGTGGCGAACCGCTGGGCCGCCGCGTCGCCGGGCCGCGTGAAGGCGTATACCTCCCGCCCCTGGTGCACCGCGATCTGCGCGACGATGTGCCCGGCCGCGCCGAAGCCGTAGATGCCGAGCCGGCGCGCCTCCCCCGCCATGCGCAGCGACCGGTAGCCGATGAAGCCCGCGCACAGCAGCGGCGCGGCCTCCTCGTCGCCGATGCCCTCGGGAATCGGGTAGCAGAAGCGCTCGTCGGCCACGGTGAACTGCGCGTAGCCGCCATCGCGGTGGAAGCCCGTGAAGCGCGCCTCGGCGCACAGGTTCTCGCGTCCCGTGCGGCAGAAGGCGCAGTGCCCGCAGGTGCGCGCGAGCCACGGCACGCCTACGCGCTCGCCCGCGGAGAAGAGCGAAGCGCCCGCGCCGCGCCCCGCCACGCGGGCCACGATCTCGTGCCCGGGGATGATGGGCAGCTTCCCGCCGGGAAGCTCGCCGTCGACCACGTGCAGGTCGGTGCGGCACACGCCGCAGGCGAGCACCTCGAGCAGCAGCTCGCCCGGTCCCGGCTCGGGCACGGGCAAGCGCTCGTGCCGCAGCCCCTCCCCGGGCCGGTGCAGGCGCATCGCCTCCATAACGCTCATTCGCTCAAGCGTGCCCTCACGGGAGGCCGCTGCGTTTGATCGGAATCAAGCGCCGCGGACGTCGGGGGGCAATAGTGGGCCATGTTCGGAGACTTCCTCGAGCTCTTCTGGCCCCGCGGCGGCTCGGAGCTCCTCGACCGGCGCCGGGCCGAGGCCATAGCGCAGCGCGTGCGCGCCTTCGGCAACCTCTTCGCCGTGCTCACCATCGGGTGGAGCGCGGTCGACGCCGTGGCCTTCGAGGGAAGCGTGGCCCTGCGCCTGATCATCGTGCGGCTCGTCGCCGGCGTGGCGTTCCTCGGCCTCGCGCAGTGCTGCCGCGAGCGGCCCTCGGGGCTTCGTCCCGCGCTCACCCGTCTCGCGGCGCTCTTCGTGATTCCCGCGCTCACCTACGCGGCCTCGATCCAGATCCTCGCCGACGTGCCGCACACCGGGCTCCCCGCCACGGCCGCGTCGCTCTACGCGTTCGTGCCCTTCGTGCTCGCCGCGGGCGTGGGCGCCTTCCCGCTCGCCGCGGTGGAAGCGGCCGCGCTCGTGATGGTGGCGCTCCTCGCCGAAGGCTGGGGCCACGCCCCGATGCCGGCGGCGCGGCAGTCGTTCGCGCTCCTCGACGCGTTCTGGCAGCTCATGCTGCTCGGCGTCGTGGGCACCTTCGCGGCGATGAGCCAGCTGAGGCTCCTCGAGGAGCTCGCGCGCCAGGCGATGCGCGACCCGCTGACCGGCTGCCATCGGCGCGAGAGCGGCAAGGAGTTCCTCGAGATGCAATTCCTCATCGCCGCGCGCCACGCCGCGCCGCTCGCGGTCCTTTTCGCCGACCTCGACCGCTTCAAGGCGGTGAACGACCAGTTCGGCCACGACGAGGGCGACCGCGTGCTCGCCGCCGCCGCCGAGGCGCTGCGCCGCATGACCCGGGAGTCGGACATCGTGCTGCGCTGGGGCGGCGAGGAATTCGTCGTGGTGCTGCCCCACACGACGCTCGACGAGGCGGTGGCGCTGCTCCACCGCCTGCGCGAGCACGGGCTCGGACGCCGCCCCGACGGCCAGCCTCTCACGGTGAGCGTCGGCATCGCGGAATACAAGGCCGACGGCGTGCGCTCCGCCGACGAGCTGGTCGAGCTCGCCGACCGGCGCATGTACCGCGCGAAGCAGGCGGGCCGCAACCGCTACGTGCTCGGGCCCGGGGCGGAAGCCTCCACGCTGCTCGAGGAGCCCACGTCCACGGCCTGAAGGTAGTCGGGGATCGCGCAATCCCACCCGAAACGCTCGGCGATGCGCTTGCGCAGGGCGTCGGCGGCGGCCGGCTCCCCGTGGGTGAGGCAGATGCGGCGCGGCGGCGCGGGCCACCCGGCGAGCCAGTCGAGGATCTCCGCGTAGTCGGCGTGCGCGGACAGCGTCTCCAGGTTGCGCACCTCCGCGCGGATCGGCACGTAGGCGCCGTGGATCTTCACCTCGGAGGCGCCGTGCACGATCGAGTCGCCGCGCGTGCCGCCCGCCTGGAAGCCGGTGAAGAGGATCGTGTTGCGCGCATCGGGCGCGAAGCGCTCGAGGTGGTGCAGCACGCGCCCGCCGGTGGCCATGCCGCTGCCCGCGATGATCACCATCGGGAAGCTCGACTGGTCGAGCGCGCGCGATTCGTCGGGGCTCGCCACGAAGCGCGCCGCCC
>Ga0187776_10000129_pt1 | contig 37257 bp, 34 predicted proteins | sample 0216_BV02_MP12_2_FD_132426 | JGI IMG/M metagenome (GOLD analysis project Ga0187776, IMG submission 132426) | Tropical peat soil microbial communities from peatlands in Department of Meta, Colombia - 0216_BV02_MP12_20_MG | ecosystem: Environmental > Terrestrial > Soil > Wetlands > Peat | place...
ACCGGGGCGCACCGCCAGGCACTCGGCAACGTGCGCGATGACATCGCGCTCGTCACCACCACCGGCAGCGTGGCGGCCTTCACCAGCACCGTGTCGCGGGACGAAGCCAACGCGGTCGCCGACCTGCCCGGCATCGCCCTCGGGACCGACGGCAAGCCGCTCGTCAGCCACGAGTTCGTCGTCATCATCGAGGGTCGGCGTCGCGTCACGGGCGTGCGCGTGTTCTTCCCGCTCATCGGGACGAGCTCTGCCGTGACGCAGATGAGACCCGAGATGCACTTCACCGACGGACGCATGTTTCAGCCGGGGCTGCACGAGCTCGTCGTCAGCAATCCCTGCGTGCGCACCTTCAGCGGTTTCGGGCTGGGCGAAAAGCGCGACGTACGCGGCCTCGACTGGACCGTGGTCGGGCACTTCGACCAGGGCAACAGCATGCAGTGCGTCGTGCTCGCCGACGCCGAGACCCTCATGACGGCGTTCGGCCGCAACGTCTTCTCCGAAGTCAGCGTGCGGCTCAGGTCGCCCGCCGAGTTCGACGCGTTTCGCAAGGCCCTTGAGGCCAGTCCTGCGGTGCACGTCGAGGCGAAACGCGAGCGGGACTCAGTGGAGGAGGGCTTCAAGCGCTTCAGCGCGCTGCTCAACTTCTGCGCCTACTTCGTGGGCGCCATCATGGCGGTCGGCGCGACGCTCGGCGGCGTGAACTCGCTCTATTCGATCGTGGATGCGCGCCGGCGCGAGCTCGCGACACTGCGCGCGATCGGGTTCGGGTCGGGGGCGATCGTGCTTGCAACGCTCGCCGAGTCGATCCTGCTCGCGCTGCCCGGAGCGCTGCTCGGGGCTGGCATCGCGTGGCTCTTCTTCCACAACATGGCGGTGAGTCCCTTTGGCTTCAGCTTCCAGCTCGACGTCACGCCGGGACTCGCCCTGATCGGCATCGTCTGGGCGCTCGCCATGGGCCTGATCGGCGGACTATTGCCGGCGCTGCGGGCGGCGCGCGTGCCGGTGAGCACAGCACTTCGCGCCACGTGAGACGGCCCGACTCCCTAAAGTTTGACAACCGTCTAACAAGCCGACAGTGTCGGGCTGGCGCAGCAGCAGCGTCCCGGTAGCCTCCTCGGCGGAGACTGTTAAGCCGGCAAGGAGCAGCGCCGCGAGGGCGCCCGCGCTCATCAGTCTCGTGCGCATTATTTGCCCACCCGTTATCGTCCCAGTGATCCGGAATCGAGCTCCCGGGCGTGTCGCTGCCAAGACCGGTGGTGGCGCCGGCCGAAGAGCCACCGGGCAAGAAGCGCGAGCAGCCACCACAAGCCCTGAAAGAGGAGCCATACGACGACCGCGAACACCGCCGCGAACACCAGCCCCTCGGCCGAGAGCGCAAAGGCCGGGACCCAGTCGGCGAACGTGGCGTGCAGCAGCCCGGGATCGGCGTGCAGGGCGAGCCAGGCAAGCTGGTGATAGAGGTTCCCCTGCAGCGCCTCCACCGCGCTCTGCAGCTGGTGCACGGTGGCGACGAGGGTGCGGATGATCGCACCCTCGGCGTGAAAGGTCGGGTCGCTGCTTCCCAGGTGATGCTGGATCAGCTTGTCGAGATCCCCCTGATAGGACTGGTCCGCGAGTCTCTGCCAGGGTTCGAGATCGAGCTTCGCCTGGTCGAGCCGGCCACCGAGTCGCTGCCGGTACTGCGCGATGAAGCCCGGGATGAGGCCCCCGGCCACGGCGGCGCACACCAGCAGCACACGATCGAGCAAGCCTCGGATCAGGGGCATGGCGGGCTACTTTAGTGGCAGCTGTTATAAACTGAAAGCCGCGTGAGCGCCCTGACACAATTCCCGCTGCTGTTCCTGCCGGTGTGCTTCTGCGTGCTGACGCTCGCCGCCTGGCTCGGAGCGCGGGTGGCGCGCGCCAGGCGCGCCGAGACCGAGCACACGCTCGATCTGGCGCTGACGGCGACTCTGACGCTCCTGGCGCTCATCATCGGCTTTGCATTTTCCATGGCGGTCGGCCGCTACGACATGCGCAAGACCTACGAGGAAGCGGAGGCCAACGCAATCGGCACCGAGTACGCCCGCGCAGGCCTCCTGTCCGCCACGGACGCAGCTCGTATCCGCCAGCTCCTCGGGGCGTATCTCGACGAGCGTATTCGCTTCTACGAGGTGCGCAGTGACGCACGCCTCGCCCAGGTCGACACGGACACCGCGCGGCTGCAGCAGCAACTGTGGTCGGCGGTCGAGACGGCGGCGAATGGCGGGAGAGACGTGTTCGTGGCCCAGGTGGCTGCCGGCATGAACGACGTCCTCAACTCGCAGAGCTATACGCAGGCGGCCTGGTGGAACCGCATACCCGGCGAGGCGTGGGAACTGCTGGTCGTGATCGCGATCCTGGGCGCCGCGTTGTTCGGCTATGCCACTCACGCGCGCAAGGCGACCGCGGTGCAGGTGGTCCTGCCACTCGTCATCTCGGTTGCGTTCTTTCTGATTGCGGACCTCGACAGTCCGCGCACCGGCCTGGTGCACGTGACTGCGCAAAACCTCCGCGCGCTCGCCGACTCCTACGCTGAGGCCGCGCGGGGGCGCGCGGTGCCTCATACGCCGTAGGCGTTGATCGGTGCCGGGGGGCGCGGGGTACGGCCGGGCGCGCCGGGAAAATTGATTTTCCGCCGAGGCCGCGCGCAAGATAGCCATTCTCCTTAAAGCAATTACTTACAAGGAGATGCCGTGTACCCTCCCGCATTCGACTACCACGCTCCGCGCTCGTTGGGCGAAGCGCTCTCGCTGCTCTCGAGCCTGGGGGGCGAGGCCAAGCTGCTCGCCGGGGGTCATAGCCTGCTGCCGATGATGAAGCTGCGCTTTGCGCAGCCGGCCCATCTCATCGACCTGAGTCTCCTTCCCGAGCTGCGCGGCATCCGCGAGGAGGGCGGGAGCATCGTGATCGGCGCGATGACGACGGAGGCGGAGCTTCTCGGTTCCACTCTCATCAGGAACAAGGCGCCGTTGCTCGCGGAGGGCGCGGCGCAGATTGCCGATCCCCAGGTGCGCTACAAGGGGACGATCGGCGGGGATATCTCGCATGGCGATCCGGGCAACGACCATCCGGCGCTGATGCTCGCGCTGGATGCCAGCTTTGTTCTGACCGGCCCCAAGGGTCCGCGCAGCCTCAAGGCCGACGGATTCTTTCTCGGTCTCTATTCGACCCAGCTGGCGGCGGATGAGATCCTGACCCAGATCCGCATTCCGATTCCCGCCGCCGGCAGCGGCTGGTCTTATCAGAAGCTCAAGCGCAAGACCGGCGACTTCGCGACCGCGGCCACGGCGGTACAGCTCGAGATGCGGGGCGCAAACGTGGCGAAAGTGGCGATCGCGCTCACGAACGCCGGGCCCACCGCGCTGCGGGCCGTCGCTGCGGAGCGCGCCCTCATGGGTAAGCCGATCGATGGCGCGAGTCTCGGCGGGGCGGCCCGGCTGGCGATGAGTATCTGTGAGCCGGCGCCCGACCTGCGCGGGGATGCGGCCTATAAGACCGCCATGTGCGGGGAAATGACCCGGCGCGCGCTCGAGGCGGCGGCGGCGCGCGCCCGCGGTTGAGGTCTTTCGAGGAGCGAGTCGTGGCCAAGCTTCACAAGGTGTCCTTCAAGCTCAACGGCAAGACGGTCGACGTCGAGGTCGAGCCGCGCGAGCTCTTGATCTCCACGCTGCGCGAGCGGCTCGCGCATACCGGCGCGCACATCGGCTGCGAGACCTCGCATTGCGGGGCCTGTACGGTCGACTGCAACGGCGTGTCGGTCAAGTCCTGTACGGTGCTCACGGTGCAATGCGGCGGCGCGGAGGTGCTCACCGTCGAGGGCCTGGAGCGAGGCGGGGCGCTGCACGCCCTGCAGCAGGCCTTCCACGAGGAGCACGGCCTGCAGTGCGGCTACTGCACGCCCGGCATGCTGATGCGCGCCTACCGGCTGCTGCAGGAGAACCCCAACCCGAGCGAGCAGGAGATCCGCTCGGGGCTGGCGGGAAATCTCTGCCGCTGCACCGGCTACCAGAACATCGTGAAGGCGGTGCAGTCGGCCGCCCGCAAGCTCACGGCCAAGCCCGCGGCGGCCTGAGACGCCCACACTCTTCGGAGAGCACATCATGGCTGACACGGCCGAACTCAAGGAACGCGAGCAGAAGCTTCAGGGCATGGGCGCATCGCTGCTGCGCAAGGAGGACGCGCGCTTCATCCGCGGCCAGGGCACCTACATCGATGACCTGACGCTCCCCGGAATGCTGTTCGGCGCCATCGTGCGCAGCCCCTTCGCGCATGCGCGCATCACCTCGATCGACAAGCAGAAGGCGCTGGCCTGCCCCGGGGTCGTCGCGGTGCTGACCGCCGATGACCTGAAGCCCGTAAACCTCCACTGGATGCCGACGGCCGGCGGCGACGTGCAGGCGGTACTCGCCGATAAGAAGGTCTGCTTCCAGTATCAGGAGGTGGCCATGGTCCTGGCGACCGACCGCTACGCCGCCTATGACGGTGCGGCCTTGGTCGAGGTCGGCTACGAGGAATTACCGGCGATCACCGATCCGAAGCAAGCCCTCGCGGCCGGCGCGCCGGTGATCCGCGAGGACATCGCCGACAAGAAGGACGTGGGCCACGGGCCGCGCACGCACCCGAATCACATCTTCACCTGGGAGTCCGGCAACAAGGCGGCCGCGGATGCCGCCTTCAAGAGCGCCGCCATCACGGTGCGCGAGGAGATCCTCAATCCCCGCGTTCACCCATGCCCGCTCGAGACCTGCGGCTGCGTCGCGAGCTTCAACAAGGCGACGGGTTATCTCACCGTCTACGTGACTTCGCAGATCCCGCATCTGTTCCGCACGGTGCTGGCGATGCTCTCGGGTCTTGCCGAGAGCAAGATCCGCGTGGTGGGCGGCGACATCGGCGGCGGCTTCGGCAACAAGGTGCCGATCTACCCCGGCTACGTCGTCGCGACCGTTGCCTCCATCGTCACCGGCGTTCCCATCAAGTGGATCGAGTCGCGCATCGACAACATCTCGACGACCGGCTTCGCGCGCGACTACCACGGGGTGGGCGAGCTCGCGGCGGACAAGGATGGGCGCATCAAGGGCCTGCGTTTCTCGGCGCTCGCCGATCATGGCGCGTTCAACTCGCACGTCTCGGCTTCGAAGCTCCCGGCGGGACTGTTTTCCATCTGCACCGGCTCTTATGCGATTCCCAACGCCTACTGCCGCGTCGACGCCGTCTACACGAACAAGGCGCCGGGCGGGGTGGCGTATCGCTGCTCGCTGCGGGTCACGGAAGCGGTGTATCTCATCGAGCGCATGATGGACGTGCTGGCGCAGAAGATCGGCGTCGACAAGGCCGAGATCCGCCGCCGCAACTTCGTCAAGGCCGAGCAGTTCCCCTACACGACGTCCCTCGGCTGGACGCTCGACAGCGGCGCCTACCATGCGGCACTCGACAAGGTGCTGACGGCCGTCGACTACGAGGGTCTGAGGCGCGAGCAGGCCGCCAAGCGCGCCGATCCCAAGTGCCCGACGCTGATGGGCATCGGCATCTCCACCTTCACCGAGATCGTCGGCGCGGGTCCCACCAAGGTGTGCGACATCCTCGGGATCGGCCTGTTCGACAGCTGCGACATCCGCGTACATCCGACCGGCGCGGTGATCGCCCGGCTCGGGACCATGAGCCAGGGCCAGGGGCATGCCACGACCTACTCGCAGATCATCGCCACCGAGCTCGGGCTTCCGGCGAGCGACATCGTGATCGAGGAGGGCGATACGGACAAGGCGCCTTACGGCGCCGGCACCTGGGGCTCGCGCTCGACGCCGGTAGCGGGCGCCGCTGCAGCGACCGCCGCGCGCAAGATCAAGGACAAGGCGCGCAAGATCGCCGCGCACCTCCTCGAGGTGGGCGAGGGCGATCTCGAATGGGAGATCGATCGCTTCAAGGTGAGGGGCAATCCCAGCCAGGCGAAGACCATGAAGGAGATCTGCCTGGTGTCCCACACGGGCAACCTGCCGCCCGGTATGGAGCAGGGACTCAACGCGGTCGCGTATTACGATCCGCCGAACCTGACGTTTCCCTTTGGGGCGTATCTGTGCGTGGTCGACATCGATAAGTTCACGGGCGAGACCAAGGTGCGGCGCTTCTATGCGCTCGATGACTGCGGCACGCGCATCAATCCCATGGTCATCGAGGGCCAGATCCATGGTGGCCTGACGGAAGCCTTCGCCGTCGCGCTCGGTCAGCAGCTGCCCTTCGACGAGAGCGGCAATCACCTGGGTAACAGTCTCATGGACTACTTCCTGCCCACGGCGATGGAGACTCCTCATTGGGAGACCGACCACACCGTGACGCCGAGCCCGCATCACCCGATCGGGGCCAAGGGAGTGGCCGAGTCGCCGCACGTGGGCGGCATTCCCTGCTTCAGCAACGCGGTGATCGACGCCTTCGCGCATCTTGGCGTCACGCACATGGACATGCCGCACAGCTCCTATCGCGTGTGGCGGAAGTGCCAGGAGCTCGGTGTGAACAAGCGCCCGGGCGACGCTTGAAAGTCGCGTTCGAACGCACCTTCGCGCTGCCGGCGACGGCCGATCAGGCCTGGAAGCTGCTCGAGGATCTCGAGCGGGTGGCCATGTGTATGCCGGGTGCCAGGATCACCGAGCGGCGCGACGCGCGGCATTTCAAGGGAACTGTCGCCGTCCGGTTTGGTCCCGCAAGCCTTCAATTTCGCGGCGAGCTCGAAGTGCTCGCGCTCGAGCCCGAGAGCCGTACGCTGCGCCTGCGCGGTACGGGCACGGACGCGACCGGAGGCTCGGCAGCCTCGCTCGATCTCACCGCGCACATCGAGCCGAAGGATGCGGCCTCCTCCACGCTGGCAGGCCGCGGCGAGGCCTCCCTGAGCGGCAAGGCGGCGACCTTCGGGGCGCGGGTGGCCGATCCGGTCGCGCAGCAGGTGCTGCAGCAGTTCGCCGCCAATTTCACCGCGGAGCTCGCGGCGCGAGCGCCGGCCGCCGCTGCGCCATCGAAGCCGCTCAATGGACTCGGGCTTCTGTGGGCAGTCGTGCTCTCCTGGCTGCGCTCGCTCCTCGGCGCGAGGCGCACATGAGTCCCGGTGACCGCGCGCGTGAGCTCGCCGCGCTGCAGGAGGACCTGAAGCGCGCCGGCTACATCGCCGAGCCGCAACTCGCCGCGGCGCTCCTGCTGATGCAGGAGCTCGGACGACCGCTGCTGCTCGAGGGCGACGCCGGTGTGGGCAAGACCGAGGTGGCGAAGGTGCTCGCCAACCTCCTCGCGACGCGCCTCATACGCCTTCAGTGCTACGAAGGGCTCGACGCCCATGCCTCGATGTACGAGTGGAACTACCAGCGCCAGCTGCTCGCCATCAAGCTGCTGGAGCATGATGAGCGCGGCATCGAGCAGAAGGAGCAGGACATCTTCTCCGAGCGCTATCTCCTCAAGCGGCCGCTGCTCGAGGCCATCAGCGGTGAAAGGCGCGCGGTCCTCCTCATCGACGAGATCGACCGCGCGGATGAGGCCTTCGAGGCGTTCCTCCTCGAGCTGCTCTCGGATTTTCAGCTGTCGATTCCCGAGCTCGGCACGGTGCGCGCCATCAGCCGGCCGCTCGTGGTGATCACCTCCAACGGCACCCGTGAGCTCTCGGATGCGCTGCGCCGGCGCTGCCTGTACCAGTACATCGATTATCCGGACTACGACAAGGAGTTCGCGATCGTGCGCGCCAGGGCGCCGGAGGTGGCCGAGGCCCTGGCGCGGCAGATCGTCGCGTTCGTGCAGGCGGTACGGCTCATGGACCTGAAGAAGAAGCCGGGCATCGCCGAGACGCTCGACTGGACGGCGGCGCTGCTCTCGCTCGGGGTCGCCGCGATCGACGCTGCTGCGGCCGAGCGGATCCTGGAGACGTTGAGCGCGCTCATCAAGACGCGCGACGATCGGGCGGCCTTTCCGCGCGAGGTCGTGGCGCGGCTGGCGGCGGCATGCTGAGGGGTGGAATGGTGGCGCTCGAGAGGCGCGCGCTGGAGCGGCTCACGGGCTTTCCGGCGTTCCTGCGCGCCAACGGCTTCACCATCGGCGGAGGGGAGACGATCGAGGTGCTGCGCACGGCCGAGCGCGTGGGCGTGCTCGCGGCGGCGCCGCTGCGCTGGTCGCTCAAGGCGCTGCTGTGCGGGCGGAGCGAGGAGTGGCGGCGCTTCGATCCGTTGTTCGACGCGTGGTTCCTGCCCGCCAACCGCTGGCAGACGGTAGAGCGTCGCGCCGCGGAGCGCGGCGCGGCCGGTGAGCATGCGCCCGCCGCAGCGGGTGCGGAGGGAGAGGAGACGGACGCGACGCGCTCGCGCGCGGCAGCGAGCGAGCGCGAACGCCTGGGCGCGGCGGACTTTCGCACCCTGACCGGGCGCGAGCACCTTCTCGAGATCGAGGCGCTGATGCGCCGCTTCGCGCGGCGCCTGAAGGCGATCCGGCTGCGGCGCGCAGCGCGTGCGCGGCGCGGACGGCGTCTGGATCTTCCCGCAACCATCCGCCGGAGCGTAGCCACCGGCGGCACACCCGTGAGGCTCTCCTGGCGCGCACACCGGCGCGTGCGGCCGCGCCTGGTGCTGCTGATCGACGTCAGCCGCTCGATGGCGGCCTACAGCTTCTTCTATCTGCGCCTCGCGCGCGCGCTCGGGGCCGAGCTCACCGACGTACGCAGCTTCATCTTTCATACCCGTCTCACGCCCGTTTCGGACGCGCTCCACGACCGCGACCCGTGGCGGGCGCAGGAGCGGCTGCAGCTCCTGGCAGAAGGCTGGGCGGGCGGCACCCGCATCGGCGCGAGCCTCGCGGAGTTCAACCGTGAGCACGCGTCGCGCTGCGTGCACGCGCGCACGGCGGTGATCATCCTCAGTGACGGCTACGACGCGGGCCAGCCGGAGGCGCTGGCGGGCGCGCTCGCGGAGCTGCGCCGGCGCGCGCGCCGCATCGTGTGGATCAACCCGCTCGCTGGCCGGGCCGATTACGCGCCGCTCAGCGCCGGCATGCAGGCGGCGCTCCCGCACCTTGACCTGCTCGCGCCGGGCGGGGATCTTCGCAGCCTGGAAGCGACGCTTCCCAAAGTCATCGAGGCCCTCAAATGACCGACTCGAGCAACGATCTGTTCGCCGCCGCGCAGCGCCTGCAGCAGCAGGGTCAGCCGTATGCGCTGGTGAGCGTGGTGCACACCCAGGCGCCGGCCTCGGCGCGCCCGGGTGACAAGGCTCTGGTGACCGCGCAAGGGATCGTGCACGGCTGGATCGGCGGGGGCTGCGCGCAGCCCGCAGTCCTGCACACGGTGCGCGCGGCGCTGAACGACGGGCGGGCGCGGCTCATCCGCATCGCCCCCGCCGAAGCGGAGGCGCCGCGTGACGCGCAGGTCCTGCTGCGCGATGCGGCCGAATTCGGCATGAGCTGTCACTCGGGAGGTACGCTCGAGCTGTTCATCGATCCGATCCTCCCGCCGACCCGGCTCGTGATCATTGGCGACTCGCCGGTCGGCGTCGCGCTCGCGGGACTTGCACCGCGGGTCGGGCTGCCGGTCACCGTGATTGCCAAGGGCGCCGACAGTCAGCGGTTTCCGGACGCGAGCCTCGTGATCGAGACGGACGACACGGCGGCGCTCACCGGCCAGGTCGCGCCGGGTGCGCTCATCGTGGTCGCCACCCAGGGCCGCCGCGATCTTCAGGGGCTGCGCGCGGCGCTCGCGCTCGATGCGCAGAAGATCTGGCTGGTCGCCAGCGCCCGCAAGGCGCAGGTGCTGCGCGAACTGCTCATCGGAGCGCAGCACGACCCGGCCGCGGTGAACGCGATCGTCGCGCCCGCCGGTCAGCCGATCGGCGCGCAAACGCCCGAGGAGATCGCGCTCTCGGTGCTGGCCGCCGTGGTGGCCGTGCGCCGGGCCGGGCGTGGCGCGGCGGAGCCGGTGCCGGCCGCACCGGCTCAGGTCCAGGGATGTTGCGGGCACTGAGGTGGGCTGTCTTCTGAAGAAGAGCGGTCTCTACAGCCGCATGTCGATCGGGGCGGTGCTGCTCGCGGCCGGCCGGGGGGAGCGCATGGGCGGGCGCCCCAAGGCGCTGCTCGAGCTCGGCGGCGTGCCGCTGGTGCTGCGTCAGCTGATTGCCCTCTCGGGCGCCGGGGTGGATGAGCTCGTGATCGTGCTCGGCCATCACGCGGCGAGCATCACGCCGGTCATCGAATCGTTCCCCGTCACTCTGGTGCACAACTCCCGGCCCGACGACGGCCAGGTGTCTTCGCAGCGCTTAGGTCTGGCCGCGCTCAATCCGGCGGCCGATGCGGTGCTCGTGGCGCTGGCCGATCAGCCGCTCATCGATGTCGAGGACATCACTGCGGTCATCGGCGCCTTCAAACGGCGCCCCGAGGGCAGCTCGGTGGTCGTACCACGCGTGGCCGGTGACCCGGGCAATCCGGTGATCTTCAGCGGCGCGGTGCGCGAGGCCATCCTCGCGAGCGATGCCAACGTGGGCTGCCGGCAGTGGCGCAGTGGGAATCCCACCGCGGTGTCGTATTTCGATACCGACAACCGCCGCTTCACGGTCGACATCGACACGCCCGAGGACATCGAGAGCTTCGAGCGCCATACGGGCCATGCACTCCGCTGGCCCGCGTCTGCTGCCGCTTAGCCCTGCAGCTCGGCTCCGGCGGCGAGAAAGCGCTGCAGCTCGGCGCAGATCGACAGCGCGAGCGTCTCGGGTCCGTATCCCCCGAGCTTGATGCCCACCGGGGCGTGCAGCCTTGGCGTGAGAGTTGCACGGGCCGCGGGGTCGAGCTCGGCGAGCAGCTCGTCGCGTCGCGCCGGTGGACCGAGCAGCCCGATGAACGAATCGGCGCGCCGCGCGAGAGCCGCGAGGGCTTCGCGGTCGTTCGCTGCCGTATGCGTCATCACGATGCAGGCATCGAGACGCTGATCGCCGAGCGCCGCCAGCGCCGCGGCCGGGCGCGTGCAGATGGCGCGCTCGACGGCGGCGCCATGGGCCGCGAGCAGCGTCTCGCGGTGATCCGCAAGGATGACGCGCCAGCCGAGCTGGTTGGCGATGTTGATGAGCGCCGCTGCCTCGGGGCCTGCGCCGATGAGCATGAGGCGGGGCGAGGGCGCGAACAGCACGACCGCACACGTGGCGTCCCCTGCGAGCGGGTACTCTCCGGGCGCCCGGCCCCTGAGGGCCCGCGCCGCCTCGACGTTCGGGGGCATCGCGGTCTCGAGGTTTGCGGTCCAGAGAAAGCCGCTGCCCACGTGCTCGCCTCTCGTGACCAGGGCCGCCTTGAGCAGCTGCTGGCTGCGCTCCGCGGAAAGGAGCGCATCACAGAGCGGATGGCGTACGCCCGCGGCCACTGGCAAGAGCAACACCTGCATCTGCCCCCGACAGCCCGAGCCTGAGCCGAAGACGAGGTCGTCATCGCTGCGCGTATCGAAGAGCATGAGCCGCGGGCGGCTCTCCGCGAGCGCCGCCCGGGCCGCGGATTCGAGACCCGACTCGAGGCAGCCGCCCGAGATGACACCGCGGCGCGCGCCGTCCGCGCCCACCAGCGCCAGGGCGCCCGCCTTGCGATAGGTGGATCCCGAGCTGTGCACGACCACGCACAGCGTAAACGCTGCGCCCCGCGCCGTCAGGCCTGCAAGCTCCTCGAGGATGCCGCGGTGATGGGTCGAAACGCGATCCGTCTGCATTACATGCACAGCACCGCAAGCAGTGCGACTATTCTTGCCATCCGAACCCTTTAACTACGACGCCGGAATCTTAAGGCATTGGCCCCATGGGTGCCCACCGATCGCAGCGGGAAGCGTGGTGCCTCCTCGCCGCCGCGCTCCTCACCACCGTGGTATTCGCCAGCGGAACGCTCGACATCGCGGCGGCACGCTGGTTTTTCCGCCCGGATGCCCTCGATCACTGGCCACTCGCGCGCGAGCATCCATGGCTCATCCTCTACCGCGCGGCCCCGTGGATTACCGGCTCGCTGCTCCTCGGCGGGCTCGCGGCCTTTGCACTGAGCCTCACATCGTCGAGAAGACACTGGCGCGGGGCCGCGGCTCTCGTGCTCCTCAGCGTCGCGATCGGACCCGGCCTCGTCGGCAACGCCGTGCTGAAGGATCACTGGCAGCACCCGCGCCCGCGGGACTTGGTCGAGCTCGGAGGGTCGACGCACTACGTGCCATCGCCCCTGATCGGAAGGGAAGGAGGCGCCTCCTTTCCCTGCGGCCATTGCACGGTGGGCTTTCTCTATGGGCTCGGCTGGTGGATCTTCAGGCGTCGACATCCGGGCTGGGCCGCCGCCTCGCTGGCGGCGGGCCTGCTGGTTGGCGCGCTCCTCGGCGTGGGGCGCATGGCGGCCGGCGCGCACTTTCTCTCGGACGTCATCTGGTCGGCGCTGCTCGCGTTCGGCGTGACTCATGTCCTTTACTGCCACGTGCTGCGGCTCGATGCGCCGCAGCCCCCTGCGGATGTCGCGTCGACTCAGGCTGCGCCGCGATGGCCCCGCGTGCTGCTCATCGCCGCCCCGTTCGCCGGAGCTGTGGTGCTGCTCGCGCTCTATGTGCTGCCTCACGGGTCGGATCTCGCCGCCACTGTCGCGCTGCCTCCGGGCGCACCAAGGATCCTCGAGGTCGAGGCGGATCGCGCGAGCATCGTCGTCGCTCTCGTCGATGGGCCGAGCACGCAGCTCCGCATCGACGGAGAGCTGCATGGCTTCGGACTGCCGGGCGCGCATCTTGGCGCGCGGGTGGAGACGGTGTCGGACCCCGCGCCGGCGCTGCGCTATGCGCTCGAGGCGCAGGGCCGGCTCACGGACGTCGACGGCTTCGCGAGACTCACGGTGCCCGCCGCGGCCTTCGAGCGCATCCGCGTGCGGGTCGGGCGCGGCGATATCCGCGTGGTGGATGCGACGCGGGCGGGCATCGGCAGGGCGGGAGCCGTGCGGCTCGAGCTCAGTACCGGCCGCGGCACGGTGCAGCGTCCCTAGCGCGCCGCTACAGACCGTGCATGAGCATGAGCTTCACCACGGTGGAGTCGCTCGCGCGCGTCAGTCCCTTGCCGATGCCGAATTCGAGCCCATTGCTGCTCGAGCCGTAGTCGAGCACTGCGAACAGCGTGTGTGACTGATCTGAGCCCGACTTCAGGTGCTGCAGAGGACCGAAGTCGGCGTACTCCTCGAGGGCGAAGGCGATCTTCCCGCTGAGGTTATAGGCGGCGCGCACTGCCGGAGCGAAATCGAGCTGCGAGAGCCCCTTGAAGTCTGTGTCGAGTATCGGGTTCACGATGAGATCGTAGCGGCCGAGATGCCAGCCGATGATGGGACGGATCTCGCCGGAGAAGCGGCTGGGCTCCCAGTGTGGGGAGTTGTAGCTCAGCTCGAAGTTCACGCCGTAGAAGAAGAGTCGGTCGTGGGCGTCGGGCGCGACGAACAGGGCACGCAGCTTCGCGCTGTCGAAGAGCAGCGCGCCTTCCTGGGTGAGCGTGTAGACCGGAAGATAGAGCCCGGCTTCGAACCAGTCGGTGACGCCGTACGCCCACTCGGGTACTCCGTTCAGCGCATGATCCGGGACGATGCCGCCCGGGAACTGCGGCTGCTCGCGTCCCGCGGGCGTGAAGTTGTTGTGCCAGGTGAGGTTGAGCCGCCCCGGCGCCGTGATCTCGGCGTCATACACCTGGATCTCATCGGTCTGCGCCGCGGCGACCGCCGGCACGCCGGCGAGGGGCGACAGCAACGCCGCGCATTGGAGCGCGCGCCCAATGCGAATGAGTGACACTCCCCGTGGCCGTGCGCGCATCTGTTATCGTGCGAAAGATCGCCCTGTACCCCAGAGTCTCTATCCTCTTTCGATGTCAATGCGCCACGCAATCCCCATCTGCCATCGTCGGCGCCCGGCCGCTGCGGCGACGCGTGCCGCGCTGCTGCTGCTGTTCCTTGCCAGGACCCCGGCCTGCCTCGCGGGCATCGATCACATGTGGACCTACGACGACAGCGGGATCTGGGCGCGCAAATACCAGGAGACGCTCGAGTACGGAATCATTGCCTTCGAAGTGGGCGGCGCGCTGTGGGAAGGTGGCGATACGCGCTTCGGGCGCACCCTGTGGCAGTCGATCGACGCCTCGGTGTCCTCGGGCGTGGTGGCGCAGGTCATGAAGATCACCTTCTCGCGTGTGCGACCGATCGATAGCGGCGGTGATCCGAATCTCTGGTTCAAGGGCCACGGCAATCAGAGCTTTCCGAGCGGCGAGGTGACGTTGGTGAGCTCGGTCATCACACCGATCGTGCTCGAGTACCGCCGCGACAACCCGGCTGTGTACGCACTCGAGCTGCTGCCAGTCTATGACGCGATCGGGCGCATGAAGCTGCAGGCGCACTGGCAGACGGACGTGCTCGCGGCCTTCGCGCTCGGCACCGGCGCGGGCTGGTTCATGCACAAGAACCCCGACACGCCCTATATCCTGAGCGTGCTGCCCCATGGGTTCTACATCGGGCTGAAGAAGAGCTTCTGACCGCGAATGGCGAGCTGTCGCGGCTCGCCTAGTAGGCGACCTGGGTGAGGGTGTGGGTCGCTGCGGCGCTGTTACCCATCATCAGCAGCGCATCGAAGCCGTAGACCAGCCGCTTCAGGTCCTCACGCGCATCGGCCGTCATATCGGGCTGCGCGGCGCTCAGCGCACGAAAGTACGGATATTCGCGTAACGGACGCAGGTCGAGCACTGCCCACCCGTTGGCCGGCGCGGCCGCGGCGAACACCCCGAGAAATCGGCTCGAGTCACTCGCCGCAAAGGGGCCGTAGCCCTGCTTGCCGCCGTTGGCATTGAACGCATAGAGCGCGATGGAGAAGAGCTTCAGGTCGTGGGCGCGCGCCAGGTCGCTCGCAAGATTCCCGAGGGACAGCACGTTGGTCGGAGAAAGCCCGCGGTAGAGGTGATAGTGGCCGAACTTCAAGAGGACCTTCGGCGCGCGGCCATCCTGCTGCTCGGCGAAGCGGTACTCGGCGAGAAAGCGGCTCTTCAGGTACTCCTCGCGGACCGCATTGTTGGAATAGTAGCCGGGGATCTCGCCCCTCTCACCGGCAAAGTAGTAGCCATAGATCTCCGCCGAGCGCGCCAGCGCGTCGAGGAGAAACGCCGCGCGATCCGAGCTGGTACCGGACAGCGCGTCCTTCAGCTTCAGCAGGGCCCCGGCGAAGGCATCGCTCTGAATATAGGTGTGAGTGCTCAGATCCCGCTTTGCCTCGGCGTGGGCCGCCTCGGCTCTTACGGACTCGATGTCCCTGCGGATCTTGTCGCTCGGCGCGTAGCGCCCAAGCTCATCGACGATGTGGGTCACACCGAAGGCCTGGTCGCAGCCCCAGATCGGGCGTCCCTTGCCCTCGAGGAGCGCGCCCGCCTGCGCGAGCATCCCGAGCTCCTGATCGGAGTCGAAGGTAAAGCCCATGAGATATTGCACGGCGAGCGCATTGATCGCGGCGGCGTTGCCGCGCGCCGGCGGCTGCGAGACGCGCTGCATCATCACCGGGTCCTGCTCGAGCGCCAGATACTCGAAGCCCTCGGCCTGCTTCAGCAGCCGCAGGAGCGCCAGGGTGAACGGCGGGACGTCGCGGTTGTTGTGGTCCTCACCGAGCGCGACGAACTGGGCGTCGTGCGCGGCCTTGAGGATGAAAGCTCTGCCCACCCCGTCGAGCTCGCCCTCGTGCAGGTGAATCTCGTAGCTGCTGTCGCGCAAGGCCTGCGCGAGATCAGGAGCCGCGGCACGCGCACCCGCCGCACAGAGCGCCAGGCTCCAGAGGATGGCTGTTGAGGACTTCAATTGAAGCGCGCGCATCGGGGGGCCTCGCGTGGGGGTCCGAGTCGCGCTATTTTGCATGATAGGCTCAGCGATGAGGTTTGAATCGTGGCGAGGCAGCGATGGCTCGCGCTGGCCGCGGTCGGCGCGGCAGTGATCGGAGCGCTTGTGTCCTGGAGTCTGCCGGGGCCCAGGGAACGCCAAGCTTCACGGCGCGCGATGCCGACGGCTGCGGCGGAGCCGGGGCCCTCGTTCCTGCCGACCGTCGAGGATAAGAGTCCTGCTCCGGAATCCGCGCCTCGGGGCATGGTGTGGATTTCCGGGGGCCAGTTCTCGATGGGAGCACAGGATGCGACCGACTGGAACCAGGTCGGGATGCAGGCGACCTTCGACTCCCGGCCGATTCATCGCGTGTACGTTCATGGGTTCTTCATGGACCGGACCGACGTCACCAACGCCGAGTTCGCCCGGTTCGTCAAGGCGACCGGCTACGTCACGGTCGCCGAGCGCAAGCCGAGAGCGGAGGATTTCCCGGGGGCGCCGCCCGAGAATCTCGTCGCGGGTGCGGTCGTGTTCGCACCTCCCGATCACCCCGTGTCCCGCGACAACCACTACCAATGGTGGAGCTACGTTCCGGGAGCCAATTGGCGCCATCCCACGGGGCCAAAGAGCAACCTCAAGGGCCGTGACAACTACCCGGTCGTCAGCGTCGCCTACGAGGACGCGGAGGCTTACGCCCGCTGGGCGGGAAAACGCCTGCCGACCGAGGCGGAGTGGGAGTTCGCGGCGCGCGGGGGACTCTCGGGGAAACCTTACGTCTGGGGCGACGAGTTTCGCCCGCAGGGACGCTGGATGGCGAATACCTACCAGGGGTTTTTCCCCATCCGCGATTCCGGCGACGATGGCTACACCGGGCTTGCGCCCGTGGCCCAGTATCCGCCGAACGGCTATGGCCTCTATGACATGGCGGGCAACGTGTGGCAGTGGACCCGCGACTGGTATCGGCCCGACTACTACGCCACCTTGAGCGCGGGCGGAGGTGTGGCCCGGAATCCCGTGGGACCGGGCTCGTCCTTCGATCCGTCGGAGCCGGGCCAGGCCAAGAAAGTGCAGCGCGGCGGGTCTTTTCTCTGCACGGATCAGTACTGCTCGCGCTACATGGTGGGGACGCGAGGCAAGGGTGAGGTCAGCACCGGCACCAATCACCTGGGGTTTCGCTGCGTGCGTGATTCCAACTCGTAGCCGACGTCAGGGTCCCTGGCATGCTGCTGCCCTGCAGCAGGGAGTCAGCCGGGCAGGCGGACGGTTGTGACTGCCGAGGGATGAGCGCACGATAGTCGCGCTTGCTCATACGAGCCAAACCGCGAGCTCAAGCAACAACAAATCTCGCTGATCCGCACCGCGAAGCGCAGGACCGTTGAGTTTGGGTTGGGATACGGCCCTCTCAACGCTTGCAAGGGAGGTCTCATATGAAGAGTTCACGCACAGGCCCGAGGGGCGTTCTCGGAGGAATTGCGCTGTGCGCAATCGTCCTGGGATTCCTGGCCGGCGGGATCGCCCAGGCCCAGAGCCAGAGACCCAACATCGTCGTCATCTGGGGTGACGACATCGGCACGTGGAACGTCGGGCTCTACACCCACGGCATGATGGGCTGGACGCCGCACATCGACAGCATCGGCCGGGACGGCATGCTGTTCACCGATCACTACGGGCAGCCAAGCTGCACGGCCGGCCGCGCCGCCTTCATCATGGGTCAGATGCCGATCCGGACCGGTATGACGACCGTCGGCATTCCCGGCTCGACCCGCGGTATCCAGAAATCGGACCCGACGCTGGCGGAGGTGCTGAAGACGCTCGGTTACGCGACCGCGCAGTTCGGCAAGAATCATCTCGGGGACCGTAACGAGTTTCTGCCGACCGTGCACGGCTTCGATGAGTGGTTTGGCAACCTCTATCACCTCAACGCCGAGGAGGAGCCCGAGGAGCTCGACTATCCCGGGCAGAAGAACCCGGCGTACCTCGCCAAATACGGCCCGCGTGGCGTGCTCCATGCCTGGGCGACCAACGTCGACGACCCGACCACCGACCCAGTATTCGGCCGCGTCGGCAAGCAGCGGATCGAGGACACCGGAAAACTGACCCGCAAGCGCATGGTGACCATCGACCGCGAGGTGACCGATGCGGCGCTCGCGTGGCTGGATAAGGCCGGCCACAGCGGCCAGCCCTTCTTTCTCTGGTACAACTCGACCGCGATCCACATCTGGTCGCACCCGAACCCCAAGTATGTGCAGCAGGCGGTGGATGAGGGCCGCGCCGAGCAGGACGTGGTGCGGGCCCGCATGCTCGAGCACGATGAGTACGTCGGGCTGATCCTCAAGAAGCTCGACGAGCTCGGCGTTGCCAACAACACCATCGTCATTTACTCGACCGACAACGGCAATGAGCTGATGTTCTGGCCGGATGGCGGCTATGCGCCGTTCCGTGGCGAGAAGGGCACGACCTGGGAGGGCGGCCTGCGCGTGCCGATGCTCGTCAAGTGGCCGGGACACATCAAGCCGGGCAGCGTCGCCAACGGCATCCAGAGCCACGAGGATCTGTACGTCACGCTCGCCGCGGCCGCGGGATTGCCGAACCTCAAGCAGGAGCTGCTCACCGGGAAGAAGCTGGGTGCTACCACCTACAAGGTGCATCTCGACGGCTACAACAACCTCGACTTATGGACCGGTAAGAGCAATAAGTCCGCGCGGCGCGAGATCTTCTACTACGACGAGACCGATCTCATGGCGGTGCGGGTCGACGGCTGGAAGATGCACATCGGCGTCAAGCACCACGGCTCGTGGTTCGACGAGAAGTCCTACCCCAGCGTGCCGTACGTGGTAAACCTGCTGATGGATCCGATGGAAAAGGTGACACCCGACTCGGAGGAGTTTGGTTACGAGGGCCGGCAGTTCTTCGCCCAGAAGCTGTGGGCGCCAACCGCGGCGACTTCATTCCTGGCCGAGCACCTCAAGAGCCTGCAGGAGTTTCCGCCGAGTCAGGGTGCGGACACGCTCAGCATGAAGAAGGCCGTCGAGGCGGTGATGAAGAAGCTGGACAATCCGCACGGCAGCAGCAACTGACGCACATCGTCGTGCGCGTGCGCTGACGGCGCACTGACAGCAAGCGGCCGGGCCGGCTGGCCCGGCCGCCCAGTAGCGGTCACAATCGCGGGGAGTGCCTCACTCCCGCCCAACTTTTCAGCATTTGCCGAGGAGCGCCGCGCCCATCCTCGCGACGCTCGCCGTGTCAATTCCGGCGTGGGCCGGAACCGGCGTGCCCGACGAGCAGCTCTGGACGGAGCTCGACGTGATCGCGCCGCTCGGTGACAAGATCTCGGTTACGGGCGCCGCCCAGCTGAGGCTCAGCGAGGAGCTGCCCAATCCAACCTACAGTTCCGCAGCCCTGGACTTCAATTACAAGACCGGCAGCTGGACGCTCTCGGCGGGATACCGGCACCAGGTGACCGGCGACCGCGGTGAGGAGGATTACCCCATCATCACCCAGCTCGCCCGGCTCACGGCGACTTACGCCTGGCGCATGGGCCGCGACACGGTGCTATTCCGGGCCCGGATCGAGAATACGATCACCGCCTCGGGCAACCCCTGGCGCATACGCGTTCGGGGCGAGTACCGGTGGGCGACACCCGGGCTCGGCGCGATCTCGTACTTGTTCACCAGCGATGAGGTGTTCTACCAGGCCTCCGACAACGAGTGGTTTCGCAACCGGTTTCAGGCCGGCATGAACCTCATCGCCACAACACGGACCGGCATACGGCTCTACTATCAGCGGCAGGACAGCAAGAACACCACTCCGGGCGCCATCAACGCGCTCGGAATAACGGCCGCGATCACCTTCTGAGCGCGCGCGGGCTACTTGCTCGCCTGGGCCAGGCGCCCGGATCCGCCGAACACGAATCGGCCGCGCATCACGGAGGAATGGCCGGGAGAGCTGCAGAAGAAGGCGTAGCGGCCGCCCGGGACCAGCGCGGCGGTGCTGAATTGCACGGTGGCGCTCTCACCACCGCCCACGAGCCGGGTGGCGGCCACGACCCGCGGGTCGTTCGCGGCCACATAGCCGTGGGCGAGCCCGGCGGCGAGCCCCGCATTCACGATCGCCGGCAGGTCTCCTTCCTTGGCCAGCACCCAATCGTGTCCCATGACCCTGGCGGGGAGCTTGCCGACGTTCCGCAGCGTCACCTCGACCGTGGTGCAGTCCGGGGGGACGGCAAGCTCGCGTGCGCTGAACTGCATCAGATCATTGCTCTCGATCGTCAGGCTGCACGGATCGGCATGCGCAGCCGGGGCGCCGAGCAGCAGCGCAAGGACGGCGATCCCTCGTATTCCTCTCATGTCTCCTCCTTGAGCGTGGGCCCTTAGAACGCCAGCCAGGCAAAGAGGAACAGGGAGTTGTTCCCGCTCGCCGACCGGCCGAATCCGTCGTAGTTGGCCGTTCCCCCGTTGAAGCGGGCGTAGGCGGTGTACTGCAATCCAATCCGCACGTTGACCCAGGGGCGGAGCCACGAATCGATCTTGCCGAAGGGTACGTATTCGAGCTGCAGGGTGGCGCCGCGCGTATCGGGCGAGCCCGTCAGGCTTCCCGAGAGCGGCGCCGGTGCATAAAGGGCCAGGTCCTGCCCGCCGCTCACATCGAAGAGTCCGAGGCCAGCGCTGAAGGTCTGCCGCCAGATGAACGACGCATCGACCTCGAGCGCCTCGAGATGATTGCTCGGGTTGTCCGCGGCGCCTGAGGAGAAGCTGGCAGCGAGCTGCTGTCGCTCGTGGATGAGCGAGGCATTGACGACGATCGCGCCCGGACCCTTGGGCGTGTACTGATAGGTCGCATCGAGCGCGGCGTCGGTGTAGCGGTCGGTGGCGGGCGAGGCAGGATCGGGCTGCAGCGTGGCGTCGAGCCCGAAGGTGCCGAAGGAAAAGTAGTGATCGTCCGCGGTGAGCTGATAAGCGACCCGCCAGTAGGGGGCGGCGCCCTGCACGTGGGCATTGTTGGCGGGGTAGAGCCCGACGTTATCGAGCCAGCGGTCGGAGAGGCCGCGGTAGGCGCCGGCCTCCAGGTACACGTGCTCATCGATCAGGGTGTAGGCAGTCGCGCCGATCACGAGCTGGGCGAGGGTGCCGCTGATCACCGGTCCCGCGCTTCCCTGAGGGACGAGGGGCGAGCTGATGTAGGGATAGCCCCACGCCGGCGTCGAGTTCCACAGGTCCTGCACGGTCGGGTTGTTGTTGACCGAGATGCCGACCACGGCATCGGCGCCGAGGAAGGAGAGCGGGCGTGCGTAGCGGATATCGGTGTTGTCCCAGCTGAAATGCCGCGCCTCGCCGCTGTAGGTGGCCTGGGCGAAAATGCCGACGTGATCGCTGAGCCGCGTCGCGAGGAACAGCGACACCTGATCGACGGAGAGGTTGTCGTTAGTCTCGAAGTGCGGCGCTGGAGGAACGGGCTGCGCTGTCTCGGAGTGGCTGAAGCCTCCCTGGAGCATGAGAGCGAGCGGCAGTGGCTGCTCGCCCGCGCCAAAGGTGTAGCCATTGAGCTTGAACTGGCGCCCGTAGGCAGTGAGCGCGGGACCGAAGGAGAGCGTGTGGCACTGCGAGCAGGGGAATCCGGTCTGGCGCGCGTAGCTCGGCACCGCGCGCGCAACGTGCGGGGAGGCGAGCAGCGCGAGCGAGACGAGCAGGGCGAACGCACCGGCACGGGCGGGAACGGACACGCACAAAGTGATGGCCTCGTTGATGAGCGCAAGCGACGTTGCCGACTAGGTGGCCGGAGTCACCGGAGTCGGTTCAGGCGAGGAACGCGACGGTCGCTGCTGCCGCGGGGCGCGTGCCCGCACCGGCCGCTGATTTCAGGGATTGGACGCGGTGACGATCCAGATCGCGCCGGCGAGCGGCACGCGGTTGCCGGCCTGATACCGCGCAAGCGCGGCGCGGATCGATTGCGTGGCCGCGGCCTGCAGCGCCGCCGGGTGCCCCTCGAGCGCCCGGCTCGTCGGACCGATACCGACGGCCGTCCCGACTGCGGCATCGAGTCCTGCGCCGGTGGCGATGTCCAGCGACAGCTCCAGCGGCTCGAGCCTGACTGCGCCGAAGCCCGCACGCTCGAGGATGCCGCGTACCCGGTGCTCGGCGGCGAAGGAGAACGCCCCGGGATCCTCGGGCCCCACCTCCGGCAAGCGGGGAACGTGCCGATAAGCTTCCTGCAGCGGCAGCATCAGCCAGGGGTTCTCACGCGGCTCGCGCCAGCAGGCAAACGCCAGGCGCGCGCCGCCGCGCAACCCGCGACGCATGTTGGCGAACGAGCGCGCGGGATCGGCGAAGAACATCACTCCGAACCGCGACAGGAGCAGATCCGCCCGGCCCGGCTCGAAGGGATACACGGTGGCGTCGCCGAGGACAAACTCGACCGGCAGTCCCGGCGGCAACAGCTCGCGTGCCCGCGCCAGCATGAGCTCCGACACGTCGACGCCGAGCACCCGGCCACCCGGCGCCACGCGTTGCGCGGCTGCCGTCGAAGTGCCGCCCCATCCACAGCCGATATCGAGGACGAACTCACCGGCACGCGGCGCTGCGCGATCGAGCAGCACCTCGGTCACCGGCGCGAGCAGCGCATCCTGCTGCTGTTGCCGCCGTACCCAGCGCTGCGCCGCCGGACCGTTCCAGTAAGCGATCTCGGCCGCGTTACGGTCGTCGGCGGAGGGGAGCGTCACGGATGTCTTCGTTCATCTAGCAGGGGACCAGCTCGGTGTGTCCGAAACCTTTGGAGTAATCGAGCAACGAGATCACCTTCGGCGTCACACGGAAGACGCGGACCTCGGCAAAGTTCGGCATCGGCAGCGGCAATGACTTCTGCTGCGGATACTTCTGCATCATGAGCTGCATCGCCTTCTGACCTTCTATCGGGTCGCTCACTACCTGTGCGCGCGCAGCCATGGAGAGGCCGGTGATCTCCATCACCTGAGGGGTATCGTGGTCGATGGTGAGCGATACCCGATCGTCCCGTGCCAGATTCGCCGCCTTCTGGCTGTCGAGCCCGCAGAGAAAGTACAGCGTCAGGCCGTCGTTGCCGTACCCGACCGTCGTCGCCTGCGGCCAGCCGTCCGGCCTCAACGTGGCGAGCGTCATGGTGCGATGCTGGTCGAGGAGCCTGAGGATGGTTTGCCGGGTCTCGTCGTTCATTGGCCGCCTCCTGAGAGAGCAGCGCAACGCACGTTGCCACGACTGAGGATGTCGGGCCATTAGGGCAAACCCATAGCCAGCCTTCTAGGGTGAGCGCGCCGGAGGCAGCAGGGAGAGGCCGAGGACGGTGAAGGCCGCTCCGGCGATGAAGGTGGCGGAGGGGCCGATGCGTGCCCACAGGAGACCGGCGAGGAGGCTCGCGAAGAGGAGCGCCACGCCGCTGGCGAAATTGAATGCGCCGAACGCGGAGGCGCGCAGCCTGACCGGGGCCACGTCGGCCACCAGCGCCGCGAGCAATCCCTGGGTCATCCCCAGGTGCAGTCCCCAGACCGCGATTCCGCCCATGACGATCCAGAGGTTGGGCGCCCAGGCGAGCATCAGGTCCGCGACGATCAGCGTCGCGAAGCCGAGCGCGAGCAGTCGCCGGCGGTTGACGCGGTCGGAGAGCGCTCCGAGCGGATAGGCAGACGCCGCAAAGACGACATTCATCACCACGAGCACGAGCGGCGCCAGTGCGAGCGGCAGCCCCGCGCCCTGTGCGCGCAGGATGAGGAAGGCTTCGCTGAATCGCGCCAGCGTCAGCACCGCGCCGACGATTACGACGACCCAGTAGGCGCGGCCGAGGGACCGACACTCCTCGAGTCTGAGCGGCGCATGCGGCGCGCGCGCAGCGCGCGGCGGCTCGCGTACGCCCATGACGAGCAGCAGCACCGATAGCAGGCCCGGGAGCAACGCCAGCCAGAAGACGCGCCGGAAGTCGTCGTGAAGGCCGGCCATCAGTGCGATGGCGAGCAAGGGTCCCGCAAAGGCACCGACGGTGTCGAGCGACTGCCGCAGCCCGTAAGCAGCCCCGCGGCTGCCGGCGGGCACGAGGTCACCGATGAGCGCATCGCGGGGCGCGCCGCGGATCCCCTTGCCGATGCGGTCGGAGAAGCGCGCCGCCAGCACCATCGAAGCGTTGGAGGCGAGAGCGAACAGCGGCTTCGAGAGCGCGCTCAGGCCGTAACCAACAGCCGTCAGAGCCTTGCGCCTGCCCAGCCGGTCGCTCAGCCAGCCCGAGAACAACCTGGCTATCGAAGCGGTTCCTTCGCCGACACCCTCGATGAGCCCGACGATGGTGGTACTGGCGCCGAGGACCGACACCAGAAACACCGGCAGCAGCCCGTGGATCATCTCTGAGGAGATGTCCATGAGCAGGCTGACGAGCCCCAGCACCCAGACGGCGCGTGGCATGGAGCGCGCTCGGTCCGGTGCGGGCTGCTCGACCGAGCTCGAGCTCACGGGAGGCGCCTCGGCGTACTTTCGCGTATTTTCCGGAACCGGGAAGGAGCGCAGGCCTTGGAGCATCGCAGCCCGCTGTTGCGTCCGGCGGCAGCCGGGGGTCTGTACGCGATCAGCGTCTTCTCGCTGGGATTTGTGCTGGGCACGATCCGCGTGCTGATCCTGGTGCCGCGCATCGGGCCCACCCTCGCGGTGCTCGCCGAGACACCGGTCATGCTCGGCGCGAGCTGGTGGGTCTCGAGCGAATGCATCGCGCGCCTGCAGATCGATCGGACAGTTGCGGCGCGGCTCGTCATGGGTCTGGTGGCTTTCACGGTCCTGATGGCGGCGGAAACGACTCTCGCGGTGATCCTCTTCGGCAGATCCGTTACCGGGTACCTGTTGAGCCTGACCGTCATGCCGGGCGTGATCGGGCTCGCAGCGCAGATTGCCTTCGCGGGCTTCCCCCTCGTGCAGCGCCATGAGCCGCGGCATTAGCTGCGCGCGTACTGGCCCGCACCCTTGCGGCGGCCGCAGCTTGCTCATCGGACGGCCGGCGACGAGCGGTGTGAGCCCTCAGCCCCCGCGTCCGTTGGCCTCATCAAGCGCATCGCGCAGCGCCGAGGCCCAGCGTGCGATGATCATGCGCGCTTCGGCCAGGTTCGTGACGCTGTTTGCCACTCTGAAGGTGTTATTCCAGGACGAGCTGCGAGCGTCGATGGCGCGCGCGAGGATCTGATTGGTCTCCGAATCGCGCAGCTCCGCGACCAGCGTCATATGCCCCGGATCTGCCGTGTAGGAGTAGCTTCTCCCGGCGGTCATCTTGTCCGGCGCGGCGATGTACAGATCGACGACCAGCGGGGTGATATCGAGCACGTCCTCACCCGCCTCGTCGACGACCTGGTAGCCACCCTTGGCGAGCTCGCTGGCAAAGACCTTGGCAAACTCGTCGGCCAGGCCGCTCTTGATCTTGTCGAAATCGTCCTTGGTCAGGCGCTGCGATCCGCGTCGGCTGTCGTTCGGCTTCCAATTCTTGTCGAAAGCCACTTGCAGGCGCTCGAGCCGCACGCGCTTGTATCCGGCGAGCGAGGCCTCCGGTCGCAGGTAGAGCCGATCGACGCGTTTGCTCGGGCGCAGCTGGAGACCGTCCCATTCCTTGGGTGCGTCCGCCGCCATGAGCCGGAGAGACCCCGGAGCGAAAAAGCCGGCGAGCATCACGGCCGCGGCGACGAGCATGGCTCTGGTGCGGGCTATTCTGGTGTGCATGAGCTCTCCCACGTGACCAGCATCTATTATAGAGAGTTGCCGCGGGCCGCTCCCCCGCGCTCCCGCGGGCCCAGCGGTGGCTGCGGCTCAGCCGTCGGCGGGCGGGGTGTCCGCGCATCAGGCACCGGCCTGCGGGAGCGTAACCTCGCCGGCGCGCTTATCGTCGCGCAGGCCCAGATAAACCGGCTGGCGCAACTTTCGCTCGGCGGTCAATTCCTGATAGGAGATCTGCGCGATGAGTTGCGGTCGAAGAAACGTCAGCTTGTGCCCGCGCGGCGGGTCTACCACCGCAGGCTCGCGGCGGATGAGGGGCTGAAATTGCCTGTGGAGCGCAGCCAGAGCTCTGGCATCGAAACCGGTGCCCACCTTACCGACGTAGTGAAGCTCGCCGCCCTCATAGGCTCCGAGCAGCAGTGCGCCGAAATACTTCCGCGAGCCTTCCGGCGCGGTGTACCCGACGATGAGGAATTCGTCCTCCTGGTGGACTTTCACCTTGAGCCAGGATCTCGAGCGCCTGCCGACGTAGGGCGAGGCGAGGTCCTTGGCTACCAGGCCTTCATAGCCCTTACGCTTCGCGAGCTGATAGGCGACATGACCGCTGGCGGCGAGACGCTGCGAGAGCAGCAGCACACCCTGCGGCGGGATGAGCCTCTCGAGGGCCGCGCGGCGCATCGACAGCGGCTCGTCCCGCAGGTCCCGGCCGTCGAGAAACAGGCAGTCGAAGACGGCATACGCTGGCGGACCCCGATCCTGCTGCAGCATCTGAAAGCGCGAGACGTGGTTGCGGTCGAATACCACGACTTCTCCGTCCAGCAGGAGCGTCGCGGGGCCGAGCGCGGCAACGGCTGCGGCTATTTCCGGAAAGCGGCCGGTGTTGTCCCTGCCGTTGCGTGAGAGCAGGCGAACGCGCGCCCCTTCCTTATAGGCGAGAATCCGGTCACCGTCGTATTTTTCCTCGTAGACCCAGCCCGGCTTGTCGAAGGGCTCGGCGACCAGCGTGGCGAGCATGGGCTGCGCGCGAATGCCAATGCGACTACTCATCAGCGCTCCGCGGCTACCCGCCCGGCCTGTTCAGAATGAACGTCCTCGAGGGTGCATGGTATGCGAACAGCTCGGCGTAGCGCCCCCAGTCGGTCACGACGTGCAGCGTTCGTTCGGCATCATGGCGGTTCAGGTGGTCCTGCAGCTCCAACTCGAAGCGCTCGCGCGGTGCGCGGTGGTCGCTGCGCTCCTCGAGCACCTGGTGCACATGGGCGGCAAGCGGCACAAATCGTAGCAGGTGCTCCCGGAACAAGCGCTTGCGCTCCTCGGTGCCACCCGCGGCATAGAGCCGGCCCGCGGCAGTCAACTGAATCGTCACCGGGCGGAGCTCGGCGAACTCGAGAACGTGCAGCCCGGCGGCGATCGGCAGCAGCTCATTCACCTTCAGGCGCAGCGCTCCGGCGATCTGCGCCAGGTCGCATCGACCGCCGTAGGAGGGTGAGGCCAGCATCTCCACGAAGCCGTTCATGCGGTTGATCGACGCCTGTGGCAGGAGCTGACCGAGACCGCCCTTGGCACCGAGCGACTCGGCGATGCGCGACGTCAGGCCCGCATAGATCTCATCGACCACCGCGCGAAATGCCGCGCTGAAGCGATCGCGCGGGTGGGGCAGTGCGATGTGAACCTGCGCGCCGATATGGCCCGGGTGCCCGGTCAGTATCAGGACCCTGTCGCACATCAGCACCGCTTCCTCGATGTTGTGGGTGACGAGCAGCATTCCCTGAATGGGTAACTTGCCCTCGACCCACAGGTCGAGGAAGTCGGTGCGCAGCGTTTCGGCGGTGAGGACATCGAGCGCCGAGAAGGGCTCGTCCATGAGGAGCAGCACGGGGTCGCTGACGATGGCGCGCGCGAAGCCGACCCTCTGGCGCATCCCCCCCGAGAGCTCACGCGGGTACGCCGACTGAAAACCGTCGAGCCCGATGAGGTCGATGGCGGAAAGCGCGCGTCGCCGCACTTCGGCAGCCGGCAGGCGCAGGGCATCCAGTCCCAGCTCGACGTTGCGCTGCACCGTCAGCCACGGATATAGCGCAAAGGTCTGGAAGACGACGGCGATGCCCGGCGCAGGCTCCGCGAGCGGCGCGCCGCGGTAAAGCACCTGGCCGGCGGTCGGCTTGATGAGTCCCGCGGCAATTCGCAGCAGCGTCGACTTGCCGGACCCGGAGCGTCCGAGGAGGCCGACGATCTCGCCGCGCATGACGCGCAGATCGACGTTGCCGCACACTTCGAGCGGCTCGGCTCCCGGCTTGGCGTAGACCATGCGCACCTTGCGCATGTCGAGGATGGGAGAAGTGCCGGCGGTCACGGCTCGCTCACTCGAGGCGCGTCCGGCGCTCGGCGAAGGCGTAGAGGGGACGCCAGAGCAGGCGGTTTGCGGCGACGACGAGTGCGGACATCACCGCAACGCCCAGGGCAATCCGCGGATAGTCTCCGGCCGCAGTCATCTGCGCGATGTAGGCGCCGAGTCCGCCCGCATTGAGGCTGGTCGATCCCCAGGTGACCGCTTCGGAGACGATACTGGCGTTCCAGGCCCCTCCCGATGCCGTGATCGCTCCGGTCACGAAATACGGAAACACCCCGGGCAGCATCACCTGCATCCACCAGCGCCGCGGACGGAGTCGGAAGCTCGCGGCGGCCTCGCGCAGATCGCTCGGAAAAGCGCTCGCGCCCGCGATGACGTTGAAGAGAATGTACCACTGAGTACCGAGAATCATGAGGGGGCTCAGCCAGATTCGCGGCGCGACGCCGAAGCGTACGATCAGAAAGACCGCGAGCGGGAACAGCAGATTGGCGGGAAAGGCGGCGAGGAACTGTGCGATCGGCTGCACGATGGCCGTGAGCCTCGGACGCAGCCCGACGCTGATGCCTATCGGCACCCAGAGTGCCGAGGCAAGCGCGACCAGCAGCACCACCCGCAGCAGCGTGAGGGCGGCGTTGCTCGCGACCGCCGCCAGATCGGCCCTCGTCAGGGACCCATGCGCGAAGTGCAGCAATCTCGAGGCCACATAGGCCAGCGCGAGGGCGACGCAACACAGCCAGAGGATATCGCCTACTCGCCGCGGCACGGCCGGCAGGGACATGCGCCGCAGTCGCTGCGGCCATTCCAGTCGGGCGCTCGTGATCAGCTGCAACTGGCTCGCCAGCCCGGCATGCAACGCCTGGAAGGCTGCGGAGCGGCGAAAGAGCTCGCGCACCCAGCTGCGCGGCGCGACTTGCGCGGCAGTCTGCTCGAAGCGGAACTTCTCGCACCAGGCCACCAGCGGCCGAAACAGCAGCTGATCGTAGAGCAGAATGGCGACAGTCATCGCGACGATCGCCCAGCCGACGGCGCCCAGATCGCGCTCCTGGATCGCTCGCGCGACGTACGAGCCGACGCCTGGAAGGGCGATCTGCAGATCGCCCACGGTGATCGCTTCCGAGGCCACGACGAAGAACCACCCTCCGGACACCGACATCATCGTGTTCCAGACGAGTCCCGGCATCGCAAAGGGAACCTCCAGGTGCCAGAAGCGTTGCCAGGCGGAGGAGCGGATGCTGCGGCTCGCCTCGTCGAGGTCGCTCGGGATCATGCGCAGGGACTGATAGAAGCTGAAGGCCATGTTCCAGGCCTGGCTCGTGAAGATCGCGAATATCGAGGCGAGCTCGGGACCGAGCTGACTGCCGGGAAAAGCCGACACGAAGAAGACCACGGTGAAGGACAGATAGCCGAGAATCGGCACGGATTGCAGGACGTCGAGCAGGGGGATCAGGAGCATCTCCGCCCGACGACTCTTGGCCGCCGTGGTCGCATAGACCAGCGTGAACATGCCGGAGAAGGCCAGAGCGGCCAGCATCCGCAGCACGGTGCGCAGCGTGTAGATCGGCAAAGCGGCAGGCGATAGGGAGATCTCAGCGGGTCGTGCGTACGCGGCCGGCTCGACCATCTGACGCGCGCCGGCTCCCACCAGGATGACTGCCGTGAGTACCAGGACGACAGCGACGAGATCCCGCCAGCCTGGGATCCGCTGACTCAACCGTCCGCTCGATGGCCCGGCCCCGTCGTGAAACACGCCTCTCCTAGCCGGAGCCAGCCGGCTGCCCCTGGGCGCCGGACCTTACCCCGATGCGCGATCCTTGCCGCTGCCGGGCTCTTTCGCCATCTCGGTTTCCCGCAATGACGGCCGCGGCGGCCTTGGTCGCGCACGCGCAGCGGGTCTGGGCGGCTCGGTGTCGCTTTTTGTCTACGCAGTGCCGTAAACCGTCCCGGGGACTATCGTGCAGGCTATGAGTGTGGAACCCAGCGAGTCGATGAGCGAAGCCTGGGCCCGGTGGCAGGGGCAGGTCATCAACGGCGCATTCCCGCTGGGGCGCTGCCTCGGCTCTTCGGATCACAGCGGGGTCTTTCTCACGAGAGCTCCTGCGCCCGGCCCCGCGGAAGTCGCGATCAAGCTCGTTCCCACCAATCGGGCCCTGGCGGAATTACTGCTCCCGCGTTGGAAGCGGGCCGGTGGTCTCGCTCATCCTCACCTGCTTCCCCTGCTGCAATGGGGCGGCTGCCAGCTGGAGGGGCTGCCGTATCTGTACGCTCTCATGGAGTACGCCGACCAGACTCTGGCGCAGCTGTTGCTGCACCGCGCCCTGACGGATGAGGAAGCGCGCGAGATGCTGCTCCCCGTAGTGGACGCACTGGCCTTCCTGCACGGTCAGGACATGGTGCAAGGCCAGCTGAAGCCGGCAAACATCCTGGTGGTCGGCGATCAGCTGAAACTGGCGAGCGACACGGTCCGCAGGTGTAGTGAAGCCGCGGTCAGTACCCACGCGTTCACTGCGTATGATCCTCCCGAGGCCCGGCAAGGGGCCACGTCCCCGGCCGGTGACGTCTGGGCACTCGGCGTCACGCTGCTCGAAGCGCTCACGCGCCGTTCGCCTTCGGGATTGGGAGAGTCGGGCGAAGCGGTCGTGCTGCCGGCAGATTTCCCGGCGACATTGCGCGAGGTCGTGGCACGCTGTCTGAGCCCCAAACCACAAGACCGCCCCAGCGTGGCGGAGCTGGCGGTCTTCGCCCGCGGCGAGTCGGCGCAGGCTGTGACCATTGAGCTTCCGGCGCTCGCACCGCCGGAGCCGCTGCCAGCTGACACGATGACGTCCGCGCCGACGACACCGGACCTGCCGACAGCCGAGCCGACCACAGCCGAGCCGGTGACGCCTGAGCCGGTGATACCCGTGCCGATGACACCCGCGGCGGCGCCACCGGCGAGCCTGCAGGAGTCCCCGAAGCCCCGATGGTCACTCACCGCGAGCCTCGGGGTGCTGGTGATCCTGGCACTGGTCTGGGGCGGAATCCGCATGTTCGGCACCCATCGCACATTGGCTCCGCCTCCAGCTCCTGCACCGGTCTCCGCGACGGGCCCGGCGGCGAGCGCGGGGCCGCCTGTCTCAGCGGGCTCCGCCACTCAGCCGTCCCGGAGCGAGGTGGCCGCCTCGTCAGCAGCAGTCCATGAAGTCATTCCGGACGTTCCGTTGAGCGCCCGGCGAACCATCCATGGACACATCAAGGTGTGGGTTCGAGTCATCGTCAACCAGGATGGTTCGGTGTTCGCCGCTACACCGGATCGAACTGGTTCGAGCGGATATTTCGAGCGACTCGCGCTGGAGGCAGCCAAGAAGTGGACGTTCCCTCCGGCGGACACGCCGACCCAGCGCTTCATGCAGGTTCGATTCGACTTCAGCCGTGACGGCACGACGGGGCGCGCCGTCAGGCTCCACTAGGCGTTCATGAGACCGATCCTGAATGGCGCGCGCGGCAACTTCCTTCTGCACATCGAGCTCCGGCATCTGACGCTATCGACTCCAGCCCCTGGTGTCTCGAGTCGCCGCCCGGCGGCTTCGGGTTCAGGACAGGACCCTTGATGGCGTGTGGCCTCGCGCCTCAATGGCTTGGGCGCGTCGCGGCCGGCTTGCGCGCAGTGGAGCGCGCTCCATGGCGATGCCGAATGGCTGAAGTGTCCTCGGTCTCGCCTGCATCGACGCCGAACAATCGGGCGACCTCGGCGAGCCGGGCCTCGTCTTCCCTGGATAGTTCAGCGCGCGCGCTGAGCACCCGTCGAATGACCTCGAACGCCTTGTGCCGAGACTCGGCGTCCGGCGGAAGCAGGGCGGGGATCGCGGCGAGAGCGGCTTCCTGGTCGATCAAGAGCATGTTGAACTGCTCGCGCACGAGCGCCTTGAACTCTGCGAGCGTGAGGTCAGTGTGCTCCTGGCGAATGAGCCGCAGCGCCTCGAACCCGCGCTCATCTATCGAAGCACGCGACATGCCCGCGTACAGCAGTCCACGCACGACCGCTGCCGGGGTCCCACCCGTCGGAATCGCCGCCGCGAGCGCCGCGATGCGCTGCTGCAGCAGCTCGCGGTGCAGGGAATTCTTGGCTGCTTTACGCAGCGGCCGCGTTCCGCTCGGGTCGATGCCGACGGCGGCCTGGAGCGTCGGCGAGCCGTACATCGTGAGGAAGGTCCGTTCCGCGAGCGTCTCGCAGCACACCCGCCACGCATCCAGGGCGGCTACGATCTGGCCCGAGGCGCTCTCCTGCAAGGCGAGGAAGGGATTGTCGCTGGCCACGGGCTTTCTCTGGGTGCGAACCTGACCGGCGAGCGCGGCGAGCGGGGCCATCAGGGGATTCGCGTCGGAGAGGAACTCGTACTGCAGCCGCAGGGGGTGCAAGTGCCGGAGCAGCTCCGCGAGTGGCGCATTGACCAGGGCACGAACCAGGGGCTGGGCAAAGGTGCGGTAGAGGGCGAGATTGATCTCGGACACGCGGGCCGCGGTGGCGAACCTGCGCTCATCCACCACGTCGTTGCCGCCGAGCGCTCGAATGTCGTCCAAGGTCCTCGCTTCGCAGCGCATGACCCAGTTGCCGCTCACGAGATCGGGACTTGCAGTGTCTGCCGTCTTCGGCTCCAGCACGGCTTCGTAGAGCCCGGGGGGCAGGCATTCGATCAGGTCGATATTGCTCGCAAACTCGCCGTGCTCTTTCTTGGCGACCCCGGAGGAAACGAAGATTCCGAGGTGACCGACGGATTCGTGAATGGTGTAGACGATGGTCTGGCCGTAGGAACGGATCTCATCGACGCTGTCATACAGGTCGAGAATCCACCCGAGCGCCTGTTGAGGTGGCGTGATGTTGTCGCCCTTCGAGCAGAACACCACGATCGGAGAGCGGACGTTGCGCAGATCGATGACCGTTCCGTCTGAAGTGACGATCCCCCCGCAGGCGAGCTCGTTGCCGATGAAGAGGTCATCGACGATGAACTGAATCTCTGCGGCGTTGAGATTGACGTGGCCTCCCCACCAGCGTTCGAAACCCAGATAGCGCGGTGGCTCGCTATCGATCTTCGAATAAAGGTTGTACGGCTTGCTCCACAGTGTGTTCGCGGGATTCTGGTTCTCGAAATTCTGCACCAACCAGGCGCCATCGAACTTGCCGTCGCCGAGATCGCTGGCCAATGCAGTCAGCCAGCTGCCGCCGAGCAGCCCGCCGCTGTAGCGCATCGGATTCTTGCCGTGCACGCCCGCCCAGTAGGACAGCGGCGAGCCTGCAACAATGACCGGGCCAAATAGTTCGGGGCGCACCGCCGCCAGCATCATCAAGGCCCAGCCCGCCTGGCAGTTACCGATCACGCACGGCTTGCCATCGGCGTCTGGGTGCAGCGCGATGACCTTCTCGACGAAGGCCGCTTCAGCAACCCCGATGTCCTCGATGGTCTGACCTGGCATGGGCTCGGGGAGGAAGCCGATGAAGTAGCAGGGGTGACCTGCCTTGAAGATGACGCCGACCTCGCTGTCGGCCTTGAACCCGCCTATGCCCGGGCCATGACCGGCGCGGGGATCGATGATGATGAACGGGCGGCGCGTCGGATCGATCTCGGCGGTCGCGGGCGCAACCACGCGCGCCAGCAGATAGTTCACCGGCCGGGGCAATGTTCGCCCGTCCAGGACCAGCTCCGCATCGTACTCGAGCACGTGTGGGACCGACTCGGCTTGATGCTCGCGGTACTGGTTGCCGCGCTGACGCATCACATCCCAAAAGAGCAAGGTTCGCTGCGCCGCATCCGTCATGTACTCGAGCGCCGGCGCCAGGACACCTAAGGGTGTCGACCAGGAAGCAGCGGCTGAACCGGGGCGAGCCTGCTTGACTGACATGATCTCGTTCCTTGTGTCACACGTCCCAACCAGTCGTCGGGCAAGTACAAATACTAAGTGGCGGCGGGAATGGATCAATAGGTAATAATCGCGTCGAGAAGCGCAAGGCGCTGTTGCAAAGGGACGATTTGCCATGATCCCTGCGGTGAAAGCCAAGCTGCTGGAAGGCAAGAGAGGCCTGGTCGTCGGCATTGCCAACGAGAATTCCATCGCCTGGGGCTGCGCCAAGGCGTTCAGGGCATTTGGCGCCGAGTTGGCAGTGACGTACCTGAACGATAAGGCAAAGACCTTCGTCGAGCCGTTGGCTCGAGAGCTCGAGGCGAGGATCGTGATGCCGCTCGACGCACGCGTACCCGGGCACATGGAGGCGGTGTTCGAGCGGGTGCGTGCGGAGTGGGGCCAACTGGATTTTCTGGTTCATTCCATCGCGTTCTCTCCGAAGGACACCTTGCGGGGGCGCGTCATCGATGTGCCGCGGGACGGCTTTCTCGTCACGATGGAGATATCCTGCTGGACGTTCATACGCATGGCGCATCTGGCCGAGCCGTTGATGCCGAACGGGGGGACTCTCTTCACGATGACCTACTACGGCAGCGAGGCGGTCGTGGAGAACTACAACATCATGGGTGTCGCCAAAGCGGCGCTGGAAAGTGCGGTGCGCTATCTGGCGGCCGAGCTCGGGCCGAAGGGGATCCGCGTGCATGCCATCTCGCCCGGACCGCTCGCGACTCGCGCCGCCTCCGGCATCCCCGAGTTCGACGCATTGCTCGACAAGGCAAAACGCAAGGCGCCGGCACGGAGTCTGGTGAGCATTGAGGACGTCGGCGTTGCCACCGCGTTCCTGGCGCACGATGCTGCCCGGCTCATTACGGGCGACACGCTCTACATCGACGGCGGTTATCACATCATCGACTGATCCCAGGGCGCACCAGGTACGCCCGGCGCCGCGGGAGCGGTGAGCCGACGCAGGTATCGCAGGAACCAGTCCGCGGCCAGCGACGCGACGACCTCGAGAGCGCCCGGTTCCTCGAACAGGTGCGTCGCCCCCGGCACGATTTCCAGATGCGCGGCGCACTTGAGGCGCGCGAGCGCCTCTCGGTTGAGGATCAGTACCTGCCGGTCGTCTGCGCCCACGATGAGCAGCGTGGGCGCCCGCACCTGGTCGAGCATCCGGCCGGCAAGGTCGGGGCGGCCGCCGCGGGATACGACCGCGGCCACCTCTGGCGTGCGCGCCGCTGCGCATAGGGCGGCCGCCGCGCCGGTGCTCGCGCCGAAGTAGCCGATGGGCAGTCGCTCGAGCACTGGCTGCTTTCGCGTCCACCGCGTCGCAGCGACCAGACGCTCCGTGAGAAGGGCAATATTGAAGCGCAGCTCACCGGTTTCCCGGTCGACGCGCTCTTCCTCGACGGTGAGCAGATCAAGGAGCAGCGAACCCAGGCCGGCCGCGCGCAGCCGCCGCGCCACAAAGGTGTTTCGCGGACTCAATCGGCTGCTGCCGGTGCCGTGGGCGAACAGCACCAGACCCGGTGCACCCGAGGGCACATCGAGCAGGCCTCGGAGAGTCACTGCCTCCCCGATCGCAATGGAGACTTCCTTTGCCAGTGGTGCGGCCGGCACTGCGCCCATGGCCCGAGCATCCGCTGCCAGGAGGCTCGAGGTTATCGGGGGAAGTACCTAAGGATCGGTTATCGAACTCGCCCGCTCACAAGAGGAAGCCGCCAAGCTTCCTGGCCAATTGATCGAAAGGCACGCTCAGTAGCCACACCGGCACGAAAGGCAGGAATGTCGTAACCATCAGCAGCCCGACACTTCGCAACTCGAACGGCAGGATTTTCACGGCACGGGCGTTCGCGGCGATCAAATTCGCCGCGTTGGTCCCCGCGAAGTCCGACATGTCGCCGGTACCTTGGCTCATGTCCCGCCCCGGGCCAAAGCATTTGAGGCGGAGCCGCCTGTCGATGCGCAACGCCAGTGCACCGTACTGTCGTTCGCCGTTATTGCGCTCCTCGATGAGGCGGCGTGCGAACACCAGCAAGGGCCCCGCACACAGCAAGGTCGCAGCGATCACCGCGCCGATCGCCACGGACTGGAACTGCTCCGGGCTCGCATGGTGGTGCACCACCTGATTGGCCACCGGACCGGCGCAGATCAACCCCACGATGAAACCGATCGGCAGGAAGGCTTCGAGCGATCTGCCGACGAACGCGAGACCGCCCGAGTGATCCGGATGCGCCGCTTCGAGCTGCAGCTGCAGCCGGTTCATGAGCCATAAGAAGCGGGCCCAGAGGCAGATACGCCAGAGCCAGCCGAGCTGCAGCAGCAGCAGCAGCGGGAGACTGACCAGCAGGGCCCACCAGCCGGCCGGAGACGCGGCGAATGGATTCAGTCGGCCATGCCAGGTAGGGACCAGGTTCGCAGGCGCGGCTTCTACCACTGCGAAGACCAGCGCATAGGCAAGCGCGATGAGCACGACTTCGGCGACCCGGGAATTCATGAGTCGCCGGCTGGAGTCGACCGCTGCAAGGTAGTGTGAACGGTCCGCTTCCGAGATGAGGCCGCTTTCGAGGAATTCACGGGCAATTACTGCCAGCCTTGGAACGCAGACGGCCTCGGAGAGTGCCAGCAGCGGAGCAGCCAGGAGAAACCGCGTCTGCACCCCAAAATCGAGAATGAAAGAGTTCGCCGTGTCGGAGCGGATGAGATCGCCCCGCATGGCAGTGAGAATCACCAGCGGCAGCCAACCGACCGCAATAGTGATCCCCGCGCGACGCAGGAAAGGCCGGTTACCGCTGCGTAATCCGAGCCACTCCTGCAATCCCCACGGGGGCCCACGGGAAAACAGTGGAGCGTCGTGCTCGGGATTTGGGCTCAGCGATTGACGGTCTTCAGGCTCAGACACGACTGGGTGCGCGCCAGGGATACGCACGTCTCCGTCAGGCCCCGGTGCACGTACGATTACCCCTGAGGCAGGAGTGCTGTCAAGGTACCGCAAGCTGCGCCGCCGCGCCTCGGGGTTTATCCCGACTGCGGCGCGGGAGCCCGAGGCGACGTTAGCGCGGCCGCAACTTGCGCCCGATCTTTTCTGAGAGCAGGCGGAGCTCGCCCCGGGCAAGGTGAGCGACCGCGCGTCCCACTACCCCCTTTTCGTCGTATCGCAAGCATTCCTTCATGGCATCGAGCCAATCGCCATGTAAGGCGTGGCTGCCGGCATAGTCCAGTATCTCGCGCCACGCGGCCCGTTGCGATTCGTTGCCGAACCGGATGTGACGTACCTGGTCGGGCGTAATCTCACCGGCAAAGCATGCTGGGCTGAAAAACGACGGCATTGACGAAACCATCCAGCACGAATGGCTCTGGAAACGACTCGCCGACAAAATCAAAATAGATCTCTATCGGACGACCGTCCGTCGTTTCAGTCAGACGCAAGCTGCGGAACGTCCCTGCGGGGCGCTGCTCTTGAGAGACCGATAGTCGCATGCGGGCTCG